>Ga0182030_10023968_pt1 | contig 11246 bp, 11 predicted proteins | sample 812S3MmetaG_FD_121299 | JGI IMG/M metagenome (GOLD analysis project Ga0182030, IMG submission 121299) | Permafrost microbial communities from Stordalen Mire, Sweden - 812S3M metaG (Illumina Assembly) | ecosystem: Environmental > Terrestrial > Soil > Wetlands > Permafrost | place: Sweden...
CCGCTCAATGCCAACCAGGATCGCAACTGCCTTCTGTAAGGCATAATTACGGCGCCATCAGCATTTTCGGCAATCTCGTACCACCACAAAACGCCTTCGCCATGCGTTCATGAATAATGCAGGATAGGGGCCGCTTTATTGTTTTATTGGAAAGCTTTTGGGCGTTCGGCTGGTTGCTTGCAGCGCTTGTGGCATTCTTACTCATCCCAGTGTATGGCTGGCGTGTTGCGTTTGCTGTTGGCGCTATTCCGGCACTCTATATATGGATAGTTCGTCGGAAGTTGCCAGAATCACCTCGTTGGTACGAGAGCAAGGGGCGCGTTGCCGAGGCCGAAGATGTGATGCGTTCTCTTGAAAGAGAGTCCGAGCGATTGACTGGAAGACGTTTGCCAGCCGTTGAAAATGCACCGCATTCTGAACCCGTTAAACTACAACGATTTACTTTCGCTGAACTTTGGACGCCTGCATACAGGAAGCGAACTATCATGCTTTGGATACTCTGGTTTGGATTGGTTTTCGGTTATTATGGTATTTTCGTTTGGTTGCCGACTCTCCTTGTAAGAGCTGGCTATTCGATGGTGAACTCATTTCTGTATATCATTATCATCACACTCGCGCAAATACCAGGCTATTTTAGTGCAGCATATTTAGTGGAGCGAATTGGTCGAAAACCAGTTATCGTACTATATCTGCTAATGTCGGCCGTCTGTGCCTATCTATTTGGGCACGCGACCAGCACGACCATGATACTCACGTGGGCATCTTTAATGTCTTTCTTTAACTTGGGGGCTTGGGGGGCTGTGTATACCTACACGCCTGAGCAATATCCCACAAGGGATCGCGCAACTGGTGCTGGCGCTGCCGCCGCATTCGGTCGTATCGGTGGCCTGATCGCACCGATCCTTGTCGGTGTCTTGCTTCCTTCGATTGGGCGTAGTGGTGTCTTGACGATGAACGCGGCATTGTTGATAGTTGCCGCTGGAGCTGTAGGCATTCTTGGAGTAGAGACGAAAGGAAAATCGTTGGAGGAAGCTTCATTATGACTGCTCTGGAATTCACTTATACCGTTGGGGCCGAACTAACAGCAGCGGGTATAGCTTCGCTTATTGCTAAGACAAAAGGTAAAATCACTTTTCGCTTTCCGACTTGGAGAGAGGTGATAACCACAACCATGTTATCTGCTCTTCTGATTTCTTATATATTCTCTAGAGGATCTCTTGGTTGGCTTAGTCTCAGTATCCTGGTCGCCGCATTTCTAATTCCAACAGCATTCATTTTAGTACGTTTCACTAAAAATGATTCGTTATCGTCGCGAGACAGCGACACTGATATTTCCCATAATACAACGATTATCTCTCAGCTTAAGCCTGTCCCAGCAACTCTTGGACTTACCAACGAGTCCAAAGCATCTTGTATATATGTATTTCGACCGGATCCAAAGCGCAAGAGTGAAAAAGCTTTTTACCAGGATGGAGACCTGCAAGACCAAGGATTTCGCGCCGCGGAGGAAGAAGCGAAAGCGGATGGCATCCATCACATGCTTGATGTTCGATATCACGCTGTTGACCAGAGCGATTCAGGTGAAACGATCATTAATCTGATGAAGAAATATTATGCAGACGAAAACGCTACGTATTTCATCATTACTATGAGTTCGATGGCACGTAGAGTACGCAATTGCTTTTTTGAGTGGAACCAAGAATGCGCTTCCACAAACCAGCGTCTTCCAATTTTGATCGTCACGGTGGCTAGCGCTCCAGATCTAACTATAGCGTCGACGCCGAGTTGCTCGTCGGTTTGTATCGTAAGATGGTATGTGAGATCACAAGAGGAGAGCTCGTTGCTCTCTCTATATTTTCGTTGGAAGCTCGGAGTTGATAAAGTTGCAGTGTTTCACGAGAAGGACTCCTATGGAAAACACGGAAAGGATGAGTTTCGTGATCGTTTTGGGGCTTTGGGAGGGCACTGTTTGGAGTGCTATTCTATTACGGCAGATGAAGCTAGATCAAAAGTATCTGAGTTTCTGGCTAAGTATGGAGTATGTTCTAAACTAGTTGGAGTGCTTGTGATTGGATATGGCAACACATTGCGCAAGACTGTAGAAGAACTTATTGCGCAGAAGTTTTCAGGGATCATTGCGTGCGCTTCAACCCTGACAGGGCCAGAGTGGCAGCCATCCAGTAGGAATGCTGACGAACGGATTGTAACAGTGCTGCCGCGCATGAAGAGACCGCTCGACAAATTGACGGAAAAGGATCGTGACGTTGTGTATTATTTTGCAAAATGGACATTGTATAGAGTTATACAAATATCGGCTAAGAATCCAGATCCAACAACATTTGTAGATCGCTGGAGAAAGTATGCAGATAATTCCCGATTACGTGAACTGCATTTAGCCGACGGGGATACAGTTATTCAACTGGACATTGCTGACAATACGGAGCAATGGCGATGAAGAAGGCACTTATTGTTGTGGATGTCCAACGAGATTTTTGTGATGGGGGTGTCCTCCCGGCAAAGGATACATCCAACCTGATATCCCCTCTGAATGCTGTTATTGCATCGTGCATACGCAACGGCGTTTTGTCCGTTTTTACGCGCGACTGGCATCCGCCAGATCACTGCTCGTTTCATTTTCAAGGGGGTCCCTGGCCACCTCACTGCATTCAGGGAACACTAGGGGCGGAATTTGCTGCCGGTCTTCAGTTTCCAGATTCCGGCTTGGTTATTGATATTGAGAAGGATTCCAACACCCGCAACATGGGTTACTCCGCCTTTGAAAATACGAATCTAGAGGCTGAGCTACGTAATGGGAACATTCAGGAGGTTGCAGTTTGCGGAATTGCCACCGATTACTGCGTAAGAGCGACCGTGTTGGATGCATTGCGTTCTGGTTTTAAGGTAAGCGTGCTTACCGACCTGGTACGGCCAATCAACATCTCCCCAAATGACTCTTCGGTAGCTCTTGCGGAAATGGTGGCATCCGGGGCGACGCTTTTGGATTCAACCGAGTGGATGAAGAATCTGAAGCCATCAGCTCAATCATAATCGGCATATTCCCCGCGAAATTCTGGGTTTACGGTAACAGCTCAATGCGCGTTTCAACCCAACTCGGCCGTCCTTTCGAGCTCCGGCCGTGTCGCCTATTCGGAAACTGCACCACTATCAAACGCCACTCGCCAACGCGTCTACAAACGTGCGGAATCGGGCTTCGATCTCTACCGCAGAGGTTGTTGGGTATCCTAGCTCTTTCTCCAAGACTTCAATCTCAGGCTTCCACTCTGCCGGAATTCGGATCAACGGAGGAAAGTTGTGCGTGGCCCGCTGCGTTAACGCCTGCGCGACTGCCGCGCGTACAGCCGTCACGTCTAGCTTGCCCAACGTTCGCGGTACAGGCGTGTCTCCATGATCACGCAAATAAGGGCGCACGCTATTATCGTTTATCGTGTATAACGCTAATAGAGGCAGAGCGCTATTAGCGCCCTTGAAACCAATGAGCCAACGCAAAGTGATTCCGGGCAAGAAGGTCTCCCAAGGCACCTACAGCGCGTTTATCCCTTCGCCGTTGCCTCCGGCGTTCGATTGGACGCCCCGGCTGATCCGCTCGCTCTCCGATGCGGATCGCCTCATCGGGAGACTTGCTGGCGAAGGCGGACGGCTGCCTAACCCTCACATTCTTATTCGCCCCTTCATCCGCCGTGAAGCAGTTCTATCGAGCCGGATCGAAGGCACACAGGCCACATTGGGCGAACTGTTGGCAGCGGAAGCCGGAGCTGTCGTGGATCGCAGCCCGGAAGATCTGCGCGAAGTCGGAAACTATATCGTTGCGCTGGAGCATGGAATGGCCCAGCGCAACAAACTCCCGCTATGCGTCCGGCTCATCCGCGAGCTGCACGGCAAGCTCATGGCCGATGTGAGGGGAGATCATGCGACTCCAGGTGAATTCCGCAGATCGCAGAATTGGATTGGCAAGCCGGGAAGCACACTGGCGACCGCTTCTTTCATTCCGCCGCCGCCCAGCGAGATCGAGCCATGTCTCGCGGCCTGGGAGAAATTCCTCTATGCATCCGAGCTGCCGCCGCTGGTGGTCATCGCCCTAGCCCACTACCAGTTCGAGGCCGTGCATCCGTTTCTGGATGGCAATGGCCGCGTTGGGCGCTTGTTGATTGCATTGTTTCTGATTGAACAAAAGATTCTTCCAGCTCCCTTGCTCTACCTGTCGGCGTTCTTTGAAGCCACGCGGCGCGACTACTACGAGGGATTGCGCGGAGTCAGTGAGCGCGGAGCGTGGAACGACTGGCTGGAATACTTTCTCCTCGGTGTCGCCCGTACCTCACAGGACGCTCTCAGCAGGGCGACTCGCATAAACGTAATTCTTGCCCAATGGCAACGGCAGGTAGCTGGCGAGTCCACCAACACCCCGTTGCGGATTGTCGATCTGCTTGCGGCCAATCCATTCATCTCCGCGACGGGCATTGCCGGCGAGCTGGGCGTTGCCTTCACGACCGCACAGCGCGCAATCGAGCGGCTGGAGCGCATGGAAATTGTGAAGCTGACAATAGAAGCAAAACGCGACCGCGTCTACTGCGCGAAGACACTGCTCGACATTCTCGAAGAACCGGCGAACCTTACCGGCTCTCTTTCCGAATGAGCACACCACGTTGAACGCTTCTCTTCGTTGATAACGAAGGTTCATGCGCGGAGCGATTGATGAGCCGCCGGAGCCTGCTTCCCTGAGGGACATTGAGCAGTCCGGCCCGGAGAGCATCCGTGATGGCCTGCCGGGCGATGTCTGCTCGATGCGTTGTTGAGAAAACATCCATGACCGAGCGTTCTACCGAGGTGACCGGCATTCCCTCATGCAGGCTGATCTCCTGCGGTGTGAGGTCGGCCCGATGAATCAAGATCCATTCGGGGTGCTCCCTCCGCAGCCGAGCCGACATCGGAACAGTGAGGTGAACACGCGCTGGGTTCACGTCCGAGATGCCGTAGAGCAGCAGGGCCGTTTCATGAGACAGGGCGACGCGCTCCGGTCCTTGACTTGCCTGCGCCCACAGGACAGCTTCGCGGTACTGGGCAAGCCGGTCTGCCGGAAAGTGCGCGATCCGGTAAACCCCTCTGCTCATTCGCTCCAACCGGCCACGCTGCGCGAGCCGAACCAGCACAGAGTCTTGGATTCCCAAGGCGCGTGCGTCCTTGGACGCAAGCAGGCCATCGTGCTCTTCGGCGAGTGCATACAGTTCGTCCATGCGAGTCCGTGGCATAAAGAGATTGTGCAGCCATAATACCCATATGTCAATATAGTTCTATTATGGAAGTAAATCGACATAATCAATAAACCTACGCCGCAGCCTCGCGCAGCGGCAACTCATCCACTTTCAACGAGCTTCCCTACGGTGGGCTCTGTGGCGACTCGTGCGCTTTGGCTTGCTGGAACGTCACCAACGCTGGACGTATGGGTGGTTGAACGGCTATCAGTTGAAGAAGCCGTCATAAAATGGGTTTATCGAGAAGCTCTTTGTATCTATCCCGGTATTGCTTGAGGATGTTGGGAACCTCCTGAAAATGCTTCTCGCAGTTCTCATCTATTTCGGTAAATTCCTTGGATACATTGGAAACTGAGGTGTAGACAAACTTCCCAAGGTATTCGTCGAAGTTGGCCACTAGCGCTTCAATGAGCGCCGTATTGGCGGTGCCATAAATGTGGGTCGCGCCGTCATTCATCAGCGCCATGGCTTCCGTCTTGCCGCCGACTCCTTGGATAATGCGTTTAGCTTGGTTCATCATTCTTATTCCACAAAACAGCGCCGTTTCTTTCGTGGTAATGAACTCAAAGTCGCGCAGCATAGGGTGAAGTTGCCAAAGTGCTGAGCCTATACACTCATGGCGCGAGGTCGGAATCCATCGCACTTTATTTCTAGTGAGTTTGAAGAGAAGTGTCTGTTGCTTTAGGCAGTTAACGGCGATCAAAAACTCGGCTTCAGGCAACGGATCAAGGCCAGCTGTCGCATACACTTTAGTGGTTTCGGAGAACAATGTTTTGGCAAACTTGTTCAATCCATCGAGGATCAATTTGTTCGTGACTTTCTTGTCATGCGTGCCGGGCATTCCCGTTGCGAAGAAATCATGCAGTTCCTGATTGGCACAGTCGATTAGATCTGCATCCCCGGCTCCCCCTGTTATGACAGTACCGATTGGAGAATTGAACCGGTAGAGCTTATCGCTGGATGATTTTGTGTATTGGGAGGTGGTTTCCTCCGTGTCCGCCATCATCAACACGCTGTCGTTGCAGGTAAATCCCAGGATCGCCGTCATAACCTGAAGATGATACATCAGGTTATTGGTTTAGAATAGCGCGCAGATCACCGTTTGAAATTCGCGGTCTGAGGCGGATCGTTACGGCCGGCCGGGAAATTCTCGATGTCGGGATGCAACTAAACCCGGTGCTGATCCTGACGGGGCGCGAACTGTTCGGCCAGTTCATCTTTGGCGATTTCTTGACGATTTATGAGGCCGACGCACAATTGGTTCGCGGTTTGTCATGCGCTCGGACATTCGGGAGCTATGCGAATTCACGCAAAGGTTATATCTCGGAATGCCGTCAAGTCATGACGTACGGCAGGAGAAAAGGCGAAAGCAAACTGCGAAAAAGCAGGCGAAAGCGGCGAACTTACCACCGCTGTAGAGGGGACAAGTCCTGAACCCAGGGCGTATATTGATTGACAGAGATTTCAATATGCCTTCGATGCCAGTTCCAAAAGGTGAAGCTGCGGTCTTGCGTTCGCTCCAAAAAGTAGGACGGCGCTCGCTTGAAAGAGCGCAAGGCGAACTTGCTGACTACTACAGAACTGAATCCGGGCGCGTGGTGGTTTTGAGCTTTGGCGGAGAAGGGAACACGCCGCAAAAGCGAGTCTATCTGGATCACCTGGATGGAACATTCTGGGCCGCGGCCCCTCCTGCAGGCACCGCGTTCCGAGTCGTCGCGAAGAAGTCATCGAAGCGGCCATCCGGCGTCAAGTTTGCTCGGAGTAGGTCGAACAATCCGCCGATAAGAACGGACAGTGAAGCCTTGACCGGCAAAGCATCGTCGAAGATCCCAAAGCCGGTGCGCGACTTCACGATCTACTTTGTGGCCAACATTCGGAAGATCATATGCCCGAGCGGTAAAAAGAAGGTCGATTTGAGTGCTGCTGCAACCGGTGTGATTGGTGCGTTGGCGGTGTGGCTTGTTAAGACGTTTGGGATTACAGGTGAAGTTGCATCGGCCTTCGCGAGCGCCGTCCTGATTACGATTGCGACGGCCACCAAGGGCGCGTTCTGCGACATGACGGCGGAGATGGCAAAGCTCGCCCTTAAGAGGGTTTAGCGCTGGAGAAAAGCATTGACGCTGTGTATTGCAGCCACGTGCACCGACAAGAGAGGCAGACTTCGCCTGATCGTCTCTTCAGATTGGTTGACGGAGTTGGGAACGCTCGCTGCGGCGGAAGTTCAAAACAAACTTTACTGGTTGTTCAAAGGCAAGTGGGGTGTGCTGATTGCTGGAACGGTGCCCTCTGCATTGAGCCTCCTCGACACTCTCGAACGGTCCATCAATGCTAAAAAGCTGACCAGGACTGATATTCGAGACGAATTGAGCAAGGCTGTTCTCAAGCATAAGAAAAAACTGGTAAAGCAGTATGTACAGACGCGCCACGGCGTCTCGTTCAAGCACTTTCGCACCCACAGGCCCCAATTCGATAAAGGACAATGGACAGAAACGCAGACTGGGATCAAGGATCTCGGGCTCGACTGCCAACTGCTTGTATGCACATTCATTAAGCGGATGCCGCTGATCTTCCAAGTCAACGAAGATGGATCCGTTCTGCAGGAAGAGAATTTTGCTGCGATTGGAAGTGGAAGCGATGTTGCTCACGCTATACTCTGTTTCCGGCAGCAGGGAGATCATCTGTCAGTAGAAGAGACGGTTTACAACGTTTTCGAAGGGACGAGATTCGCGCGAAAGGCCAAAGTTCCGGGAGTCGGAAAACTCCACGCGTTCTCTGTTCTTTACCCAGGTCGGAAACAAAAGACGCTACGTGATAGAGGAATTAGAACACTGAACGAGTATTTTAGGCGGTATGGGCCACAGAGACTGAAAAGGATCAAACTGCTAAACGGCTCATGGGAAAAATATTGATCTCGCTCTTTGGGTCACAAATAAATCAGCGCGAATCGCCATAAGATAAGGTATTTCGCGAGTAAGAAGGACCGTTTGTTCTGCGCCAAGATCATGAGGTTGTGCGTCCATAGCAAAACTCGCAGCAGTGCTGCGAGTTTTGGCTGATCGGCGTAAATCTCGTAGAACTGTTTCATTCGCCAGAGGTCGGAGGCGGAGAATCCCTTGAGATCTGGAGCCTGCCTGAGGAGCCATTCGGATAGCTCCCGGACAAGCCCTTCAGCATAGTCATGATCTTAGCCGTGACGCCCTTTAATTCGGCGTCAATCTCTTCAAGCGAGCGCGGTGCCTTGAAGACGTAGAAGTGCCGGTTGAAGGGGATATCAAACTCGGACTGCTTGTAGTCGCCGCGTAACATATCGGCAACTGACCAAGTAAAGGAAGAAAGACTCATGGGCTTACAGGCCGGGGCAAAACGATTGATTTTTCACTGCCTCCATCTTAACGCTACCCACCTGCGCCTGACGCCAAAGGCAGCATGAGTGGCTGGTGCAAACCTCAATTAACGCGGGAAGCTCCTGCAAACGGGTTGAGTGTCGTGCTTGAAAATGGCGGGGCGCTCAAGCCCATCGGGTGGGCAAATCATGGCGCTCCTACATTGAGGAGCGACCTTCAGGGCGGGAAGATGGGCGCGCACAAAATGGAGGTCTGCCGAAGCAGACCCCCGAATTGATTCCTCACCTCAAGCCGCTTTTCTGGCCTTTGGCGGTGTGGCCTTCGCTGCCGGCTTCGGTGCCAGCTTGGCTTTCTCCTTAGCAGCGAACTCCTGCTTGACCTTGAGGCTTATGGCGTCCACGTCCACCTTGTACGCGGCGGTGGCGTCGCGGAGTACCTGTGCGGCGTTCTGCCGGGTGGCTGCGTGGAGAATGGTGATCTCTACCAGCAAACCGCTCAACGCTCCTTCCTCGGCGCGGCGCAGGTAGGCCGTAAACAACTTCCCTATAGAGTCGCTGTCCTTTGACTTCTTGATGCCGCGTTGACGGGCGACAATCTCCAAACGGCGTTCGTCCAGTAAAGCCGCCAGCCGCTCGACCACGAAAAGCAGGTCGCGCTTCATCAACCGCACCGGGACCGCTGCGACTACGGCTGCAAGTGTGCGGAGTCCAGTTGCCTGTGCGAGTGCTTCCTCGCGGCGGCGCTTCTGCTCCTCGGCGTTCCCTTTGGGATCGCGCACAATGGTTTGCTTTTTGGCATGATGCACCGGGCAATCCGCCTGTGTGCAAACCTTTCTGAGTTCGCCCTTTTCGCTGCCTTCGGAGACAATGGCCTCGGTGGTGTACTTGCACGTCTTGAACTCCGGGCGTGTAGCCTCCTCTTTCGTCCTGGGCTTCTCCTGCCGGACTTCGACATACTTGTTTCGCGGAATGGTAGTGCTGCCTTCCTTCTGTTGACCATAGGCCGTGCTGATTTGTACCAGCTTCGGTTTCGCTGCGATGGTCTGGCGGACGTAACTTTCCAGTTTCGCCCCATAGCATTTTGGGTCCGAGCATGAATTCGGATGGGCCGTTCCCATGTCTGCGAAGAGCAGAATGTTGTGCCCGGTGCGCTTTGAGCAGTCGATACAAGAGCCCGCCTCCGGCACAAGCTGCGCATCTTCTTTCGAGAACGGCGCGGTGGTAAGCTCCAACAGAATGTTGTGCTCAATCCACTGTTGAAGGTGGCGCAAGGGCAGCAGAATACGCTTCGTCTTGTTATTGCTTCCATATTGCTCCTGATAGCAAGCGGTAAGGGCTTCTTCCTGTTGTGCGGGTTGCAGGCGCGCCAACAAAAGCGCGTGTCCGGTGCCGATCTCCTCGCGGTAGAAGGCTTCGACCACCACGGGCGCAAGCTCGGTCAATTTCAAACGAGATGCGACAAACGCGGCTGTCTTTCCCGTGCGGACTGAGATTTGTTCAATGGAGTATTTCGGCTCTTCCAAGTTGAGAAGAGCGCGGAAGCCATTGGCCTCCTCCATCGGATGCACGTCGGCACGAATCAGGTTTTCGACAAGCTGCGCCTCCAATGCCTCAGCGTCGGTAAGGTTGACGATGCGAACGGGGACAGTGTCGGCCTCGGCCATCTGCGCGGCGCGGTAACGCCTCGCTCCGGCAACGATCTCAAATCCGCGTTCGTTCAAAGGCCGGACAAGCAAGGGCGAAAGCACTCCTTGAATGCGAATGCTCTCGGCAAGCTCCCTAAGAGTGGAGTTCTCAAAAATGCGCCGGGGATTGGTGGTTGACTCGGTGAGGACGGCAAGGGGAAGGTCGCGGTACTCAGTGGTGGTGTTCGGATTCATGGCTGCTCTCCTTGAGCGGGTTTGTGTTCCGGTGGAAGTCGAGCGGACGGCATGAGGCCGCCCGCTGCCGAAAAGAGTTGGTTAGCTGGCTTGCGCCAGTTCCGGTTCTGCTTCTTGCATCTCTTCCGCTGCGGGCGTTTCGAGCGCGGAAAGAATGACGGCTGAGGTACGCTGGATCACTTCCAAGCTCTCGGCCAAAAGTGCCGCGTTGCCGTGGTAAAGATGGATGTAATCCGCCGATACTCGGCCAGTGTCGAGTCCGATGGTTTTGCCCACTACAAAAGCAATTGCCTCGGCTTCGGTTTCGCGAACTGTCTTGGTGGTTGCGGTGCGACGGTCGGCCTTATGCAACAGCTCGTGAGAAAGTTCATGGACCAAAGTTGAAAATTCCTCGGCGGTAGACTGGCCGGGAAGCAAAACAATCTTTCCGCCGTAGCTGGCTCCCAAAGCGGGGGCGATAGACTCCTTGAACTCAAGCTCAATTCCCTGAGCGACAATGAAGTCGATCAGCCGTTCCCGCCGTTCGCCCACATCTCCGCTTACCTTGGTTGAGAGTTCGGGAAGGTCTTCGCCGTCGGTCTGGCTCACATCGAAGACATAGGCCGAACGAAATCCAACCAATACGGCTTTATTCTGTGTGCGGATGTCTTTCTCTGCCTCTTCATCCTTCTTGCGCTTGACGCCGATCACTGGAGCAAGAATGCGGATGCCGCGCTCTCCCTTCTTGACTCTCCGTTTAAGCTGGTTCCACGCATA
>Ga0182030_10023969_pt1 | contig 11246 bp, 14 predicted proteins | sample 812S3MmetaG_FD_121299 | JGI IMG/M metagenome (GOLD analysis project Ga0182030, IMG submission 121299) | Permafrost microbial communities from Stordalen Mire, Sweden - 812S3M metaG (Illumina Assembly) | ecosystem: Environmental > Terrestrial > Soil > Wetlands > Permafrost | place: Sweden...
CCAGCCCGCCAGTTCGCTCTGGTCGGTTGCGCTCAACGTGATCGGCATGACATTGCGTGGTATCCGACGAGAATACCACGCCCCCAAAATAACACCAGTTATTTAACAGACACTACACTAGCGGGCTCGCGATACGGCCTGCTTCCTGGAACAAAAGCGCTTCATCCGTCGCAATATAAGGTGCTTGCCGAGGCGCTGATCGGAGGTCGACAGCTTGTGGGCGGTGCCCTCGTCGCTGGTGACAAGTGATAATTCCCTTGGTACAAAGAAAAGACGACATGAAACACCGCCATTCCGCCCTTGCTTGCGGCCTCATCGCCCTGAGCGCACTTGTCCACGCGACCCAGGCCGCTCCAGTCAGTCCCGTAACCGTTAAAACCTTCGGCAGGACCGCCGAGGGCCGGAAGGTCGAGATTTATACGCTTATCAATAAAAAGGGAATGAAAGTCAGGGTGATGACCCGCGGCGCAACAGTGGTCGACCTTTACACGCCCGACCGCAACGGGAAGCTGGCCGACATCGTACTCGGATTCTCTTCGCTCGATTCGTATGGCCCCACGGTCCCGTATTTCGGAGCCGTTGTCGGCCGTTATGCGAATCGCATTGCGAACGGTAAATTCATGCTTGAGGGCAAAACCTATCAGCTCGCAAAGAACAACGGCCCAAATGCGTTGCACGGTGGACTAAAAGGCTTCGACAAACAAATCTGGAAGTCAGAAGTGCTCAAGACGGCAGAGCCCTCGGTGCGGTTTGCCCTCCGCAGTCCCGATGGCCAGGAAGGTTACCCTGGCACTCTCGATGTCGCGGTGACCTATACCCTGACTGATCAAAACGAGCTGCGCCTCTCCTACCTGGCCACCACCGACAAGCCGACTGTCCTCAACGTGACCAACCACTCCTATTTCAACCTCGCGGGCGCGGGCAACGGCACTATTCTTGATCAGCAACTGAAGCTGAACGCGGGCCAATTTACCCCGGTCAATGCGACTCTCATTCCCACCGGCGAAATCAAGAGTGTCGCCGGAACCGTAATGGATTTTCGGAAATCGACGCCCATCGGCATGCGGATCAAGCAAGTCGGCGGCAAACCCATTGGTTACGATCATAATTACGTCCTCGCCAGGTGCCCCTTCGTTCACATGACGACTGCCGCCGTTGCCCACGATCCGAAGAGCGGCCGCACGATGACTGTCTTTACCGACCAGCCTGGCATCCAGTTTTACTCGGGCAATTTTCTGGACGGCACGATCACGGGCAGAGGCGGAAAGGTCTATAATCAATATAGCGGCTTCTGCCTCGAGACCCAGCATTTCCCGGATTCGCCCAATGAACCCACGTTCCCGAGCACTGAGTTGAAACCCGGCCGGACTTATAAGACGACGACTGTCTATAAGTTCTCGGCGAACTAATCCTCATTCACCTTTGGAAGCATGGACATCCCGCAATCCCGGCCGCCAGGCGAATTTATTCCGGCTTACGTCGAGTCCTACGACGCTGACCGGGCTGACTTTGAGCGGGTCCTCGCCGCGATACGGCGCTTCCAAACCGCCCCCATCGCCAATCTTCATAACCTGCATTGGGTATATGATGTCGTTTGTTCCGTCGGTCTCTCCCCCCTTTTTCCTCCGGAGGTAGTTTACGCCGATGAAGCCCATCTCATGAACTCCTCTTGCCAGGGGATTACGCAGTACCCGCGCGAGTTTGCCCGCTGGCTTATCTTACTGGGCCAATGTCCCGTCAATACCTACCTGGAAATCGGTTCCTACAATGGCGTGACCGCCTGTCTCGCCGCCGCCTATCTCCACCGGCTTAACCCGACCCTCCGTGCGGTCACCGCCGATATCACCCCGTGGTTTATCTTCCATCCCCTCGTCAAAGGCCTGATCCCGCTCGAATCCCATGTCGGCAAGACTTCATACGACTTTCAAGCGCAGCCATTTGATGCTGTTTTCATCGATGCCGACCATTCCTTTCAGTGGGCTCTGGCGGACTTCCGGAACGTCGGCGAGGCTGCCCGAATCTGCGGCGTTCACGATGTAAGGAACCTCCATTACCTCGAAAACGAACCTCTCGGCGGCGTGCCTGCCGTATGGCAACTTATGAAACGCGATTTCGGCGGCCCGGGGATCGAGTTTATCGAACTCTTCGACCACCCGGCTGAAAACTTCGGCATCGGCGTACGGTTACACCGGTGAGCGATCTCCTCAAAGAAACGTCTTTCTTTATTAGACCTCTGCCAAAGTTCGCCATGCGGGAACGGTTCCGATCCATTCCTTCGCAGAGGTCAAATCATGGTTACTGAAAGCCTTGGCCGGGCAGTGCAGAAAAAAACCAAAGAACTTTACCGCGTCGGCTATCCAATGCACATCCGTGACGACCGCGATGGCTTCGAATGCCGTGAGATGGCCAAAACCGAGCTTGGCGTCATCCCAGAACGCCTCGGCGCTGAAGCCTTGAAAGTCGTCATCCAATTGGTACAGAAAACGAATCTTCCTATGTGTTTTGAGCTTCGCCTCGATGGCGGGAATCAACACAATATCGTAGTCGTAGCCCGTGACTTTCCCATGCGCGACGGCGATGACGAGGTTTTCGGGGGTTCCTGGAATGATATCTATCATACTGTCTCTACTGATGAATCGTCCCTGCGCGATGGAGAAGGGGTAAGGATTTTACCATTACCCGCAGGCGTCCATGAGACGCACCCAGACTTTCCACCCGCCTGCCTGGGGACTGGCAGGGGGTGAAAATTGGGATTTGGGCGACCCTTACGGAGTCGCCATAGCCGCCGACGTCGGCGATGCGACGGGTGTAGCTATTGCCGCCGGAGCTGGGGTGGTAGCCGGCATTGGCGTTGCTGTGGCAGTTGCCATTGGCGTTGGCGTTGCGGTTGCCAGTGGCGTTGCAGTTGGCGCGGGAGTCGTCTCCACAGCCGCGGGCGTTGCCGATGGCAAGGGCGCTGTAGTTTCAGATTCCGGCGATTTAGAACATGAACAGATACCTACCAAACAAATTACTGCGAAGAGTACTTTCATAATTGTGTCCTTCTTAACCAGGGAATTGAGGTGCCTTACCGTCAAAAAGGCAAGTGCAAAATAGCTGGTTCACTCAGGGCGTGCCGGGCGGATACCACCGGTATAGCATCATATAGACGATCACGCCGGTGATGGAAACATACAGCCACACGGGGAGCGTCCACCGCGCAATGCGGCGATGCTTGTCATAGCGGGCCTGGAGGGCCGGGACGACGGTGCATATGACCATCGGCACGGTCACCACCGCGAGAAAGGTATGCGAAATGAGCAGCGTAAAATAAAAGGGCCGGATGCCCCCTTGCGCTGTGAAGTGGGTCACGATCCCATGGCGCAGGATGTGATTGGTCACGTAGCCCGCGAGGAAAAGTGTCGAGCTGACCAGCGCGCAAGTCATCATCGCGATGTGCGGCCGTGTCCGGTTAGAGCGGATCATCAGCCATCCAATAGCCAGGAACACGCCGCTTATTCCATTGAGCGTCGCGTTCATCAAAGGAAGGTTGAATGCCAGCATTGGGTTAGCCATAAACATTGCCTTCAACTGCGGCAGACCACCAGCAGCGCCATTACCAATGGAAGATAGAGAATCGATGCCAGGAACAACCGACGCGCGGACGGCCGGCTGCGTTGGGACATGAAGAGCACCGCGCACGTCAGCAGCCAGCCATCGCACGCGAGCGCCACGACCACGTAAATGGGATGCGCCATCCCGAGAAATGCCGGCAGCAGCGTCACCACCGTGAGGGCAGCCGCGCAGAGGAGGCTCTCGGTGGCCGTTATTGTCCCGGTAATGTCCCCGCCCCGCAGCATGTGAAAACCGGCCTGCCGGTATTCATCCCGGTACATCCATGCAAGAGAGAGGAAATGCGGCATTTGCCAGAAAAAGAGAATGGCAAATAAGATCCATGCGCCGGTGCCGAGCGAGCCTGTCGCGGCCGCCCAGCCGATGACCGGAGGGATGGCCCCGGCGATTGCCCCGACGGTGACGCACCATGCGCTCCTGCGCTTCATGGGCGTGTAGATGGCTACGTAAGTGGCGAGGGTGCCCGCGGCCAGGCCGGCGCACAGCGGGCTCACGCGGTTGAGCAGATAGATCAGCCCGGCCACGCCAAGTAGCACGCCCAGGCCCAGCGCGGTGCCAGGGACCATGCGGCCGGCGGGCAGCGGGCGGTCCTTGGTGCGGCCCATTAACCGGTCAACCTTGCGCTCGATGAATTGGTTCAACACCGAGGCGCTCGCCGCGACGAACGCCGTGCCGAACATGACGCGGAAAAACAAAAACCAATCCATCCCGTGAATCGAGCCGAAGCCAAAGCCGATGGCGGTGGTCATCAGCACCAGGAGCGTCAGGCGGACCTTGGTGAGCACCATGAGGTCATGCAAGAGCGTGTAAGACTGCGGCTCCCGCACCGCCACCAGGGGCGGCGCCTCGGCTACGGCGGCGGTGACTTCGGGCAGGACAGGTTTCATGCGCGGGCTTGTTGATATTGCGCCTGGGTCCAGCTTTGGGATTGCGGCTGCGAAAGGGTTTTCAATCTGGTTGCCCGCATGGCCAGCAGCAAGGCCGTGCCGAGTACGACCGCGCCATTGACGACGTGCAGGCTCGTTATATCCGGGTTCCGCTGCGACCAGATCACATAGGCTCCCAGCACGATCTGGAGAATCACGGCGCCGATCAATCCAATGGCGGCGCGGGTCAGCCGCATGCACCGCCGTGCGGCGACGAAAACGAGCGTCGTCAGGGCAATCACCAGGAGCGTCACCACCAGCGCCCCTGCGCGGTGGGCAAAGTGAATGGCCACGCGCTCATTGAGCATCGGCGGGATCAGGCGGCCAAATGCCAGCGGGAAATCGGGTATCGACAGGCCAGCGTGCAAATGCCGCATCACCGCGCCGATCATCAATTGGCAATAAACCGCGCCTACGAGCGTCCACGCCAGCGGCTTGATCGCCACGGCAGCAGGCAATGCGGGCTGCGGATCGGCGTTCTCGTTCCAATACGGCGAGAGCGCCGCCGCCATGACCACCGTCAGGCAGAGGAACGCCTGCCCGGTGCAGGCATGAATCATCGCCAGGACAATCGAAACCTCCGTCACGCGCAAGCCGCCCAGCGTCCCCTGCACGCAGACCAGGAGGAACGCTCCGAATGCGAGCCATTGCAGCCACGGTTGCCCGTACCGCCAGCGGTCCCGCTCTGTGGTCAGGAGCCCCCCGACGAACGCGAGCGCGAAGGACCAGATATTGACGTGCATGACGATGAGGCCACGCGTTAGCGCTTGGTCCGGCCCGGCCAATGAGCCGATATGGCTGACCGAGATGAACGCCGCCGCGGTCGCCAACACGCACACGACCAAGGCCACGTGGAGCGCGAAGCGATTCCGCCATATCCATGCCACGAGCACCGCCGTCATCATTCCCACGCACGTGGCCAGCAACCGGTGCGTGTGCTCAAAGAAAATGCCGCCCACCCAGCGCTCGATAGGGAAGGTGAACATGTTGTACCCGTAGCTGGTCGGCCAGTCCGGGACCGAGAGGCCCGCGTTCTTACTGGTCACCATGCCGCCCAGAAAGATCAGGCAGAAGGTCGCGGCCACCAGAAGCTTGGCAGAGCGGGACAGCCAGGGATTGGTTGGGTGCATGAGATCGCTTATCGGTTGTTGGAAAAGATAGGTCCTATAGGCCCCATGAGACCTATAGGACCTATTTCGTGCCTCCGGTCGCCGGGGCCGCTGGAACTGCTGGGGCTGCTGGGGCTGCTGGGGCCGGTGCGGCAGGGGCAGGCGCGGGGGCATTCAATGCCGCCATGCTATCCAGCCAGCTTTTGTAATCCGCGTCGGAATCCACGACGATCGTTCCCCTCATACCCGAGTGGCCGGACCCGCAAAGCTGCGCGCAGACGATCTCGTAGGTGCCGATCTTTACCGGCTTGAACCAGATGGGGATTTCCGAGCCGGGGATGGCGTCCTGGCCGATTCGCATTGCCTGGATGGCCACGCTATGGATCACGTCCTTGGAAGTGATCTCCAGGATGACGCTATGATTTACCGGCACGTGCATTTCGTTGAGCGAAACTATGTCGTCCTTGCCGCGCGGATCGCTCGGGTCGAGCCCCAGCGGGTTGCTGCTTGAAATAAAGGTGGGATCCTGCCTCCCGAATACTCCGTCCGGTCCGGGGTAATGGAAATTCCACAGATACTGCTGACCCACCACCTTTACCGTAATCGCGTCGCCCGTGGGGAAGTGCAGGACGCGCTTCGACCAAAGCGGCACCGCGAAGCCGATCAGCAGAAGCACATCGATGAGCACCACCATGAACTCGATGTGCGTGGAGGCCTTGGTTCGGACTCCATAATAATCGGCCTTTGGCGACTTGCCCGCGCGGAAGCGCCAGAGCGTATAGACAAAGAAAATCGACCAACCCACCGCCAGCGCCAGCATGAACCAGTGGCAAAACTCCAGCATGTGATCGATGGTATATCCGTGCTCGGAGGCATTCTCCGGCATCCCCATGAGGCGGTTGAGGCTAAACATGATTCGATCCCTCCGGCATGGTCATCATCTGCACGAGTTCAAGGTGGGGGGCCAACGGCGCTTTGGCCCGTTTCGCAAGGTAGCGCATGAACAAGCCGATCCCGCTCACCATTAGCGCCACCATGCCGAGCATGAAAAAGATGGCTCCATTGATCGCGGGCCGAATGTTCGGGTCCTTGCCCCCCATGCATTGGTCGCATGCGCGCGCGGCAACCGGCATGGCATAGGCCATCGCCGCCAGCGCCGGCATGATCATGCGTGAAATTCTCGATTTCATGCTCACAGGATCAGCTTTCGGGATTTGCGGATGAACCAAAGGCCGTAAATGGCAAAAACCACGCCAAACACCGCGCAGGCGGTCCCGAAGCGCGGATCATATCCCCGCCCGAACAACGCCGCCGAGATGGCGAAAGAGAGCAGCGTCACCAGGCTGACGAAAAAAATATGGAAGCCGCGCAAGGACATGGTCAATAATTGAGCCGGATAGGGTCGTGAAACGCCAGCGCTGTAAGCAAAAACAGCCCCAATGCAAACACGGCCGTAATCAGCAGGACCCGGTAAATGGTCCATTTTTCGGACTTGAGATGCATGAAGATGGCGCCTACGCAGCTTACCTTGAAAGTCGCCAGCACCATGGCCACCACGATGTTCGCCTTTTGCGTCCCAAAGTTCACATAGGAGAGGGCCACGGTCAGCGCCGTGCAAAAGAGCAGGAGGCCGCCGACAAACACGTAGCCTTTCACGTGCTTGTTTACGTGATGGGCCGCATCGTGATCCGGCGTGTGCGTTTGTTCGGTAACGTGTTCCATATTAGAGCAGGTAGAATAACGGGAATACGAAGATCCAGACGAGATCGACAAAATGCCAGAAAAGTCCCGCCACCTCGATGCGATTGGCCAGGTGCTCCGGATTGCGCTTGTACATATTCGCGCCCACCGGCAGCCAGAAGTAGGTAAAGACAATCAACCCGCCCAGCACATGCAGGCCGTGCAGCCCGGTAATCAGAAAGTAAGCGCTGAAGTAAGCGCTGTGCCTAGGGTAAAACATGCTGGCATAATCGACATCCGCCTTGTCGATAACGACTCTCTTCTCGACCAATGGGCGCGGCCAGAAGGTTGGCCGGTCGCTCTCGGGATTGGTCGGCTCGGCATTGACCGCGTCAAGCTCCTTGAAGACGTATGTCTTGGCGCTCTCGTCTTTCAGCGAGGCTTCATCCTCCAGGTCGCCGGTGATCTCCACCCGCTCCGGGAGGCCCTTTTCCGCGAGGTAGTTATTGCCGAGGTAAGGCTCGTACTTCGCAAGCGACTCTTTTTTGATATACGCGCCGAAGTGGTGGAACTTCGCCGGCCACTCATAAGTCAGCTTGACGATCAGGAAGAGCAATCCGCACAGGATCGTGATGCCCATCCATATCTTATACTGGGCGAATTGCCGCATCTTGAGCGATGCCCAGGCCAGCACCACCGTAACCGAGGAGGCTATCAGCACCGCCGTGTTGAAAGTGCCGACCGGAACATTCAGCAACCCGTGCGGCCAGTAACCCGGCTGGGCGCCGATGCGCAGGAAGACATAGCCGGAGAACAAGCCGCCAAAGAGCATAACTTCCGACGCCAGGAACAGCCAGATGCCGATCTTTGCGTTATAGAGGCCGGTGTCTGGCCGGGCAGATACTGTGTAAGGTATTTCCATGAGAAAATCGATCAGTGCCCGTGCGCTCCGGCATCTGTCCGGGGCCCTTGCGGGTCAGCTTGAGGAATAAAGTCCACGTTATGCCCGGGCACGCTGTACTCATACGGGCCGCGGTAAATGGCAACCGGCTCGGTGAAATTGCCATGCGGCGGCGGCGAAGGCGCGGACCACTCCAGCGTGGTCGCGTTCCAGGGATTGTTCCCCACTTTTTTGCCGAACTTCATGCTCCAGAAAAAATTGAAGATGAACGGTAGCTGGAAGAGCCCCATCAGCCACGCCGCGTGGGAGATGGTCGTATTCCAATGGATCACCGGCTTGGCCAGATCGTAAGTCGCTCCGCCGTCAAATCCCCGGCGATGCATGCCGGCCATGCCTTGCAGGAACATTGGGAAGAAAACGATATTCATGCACACCAGTGTCCCCCAGAAATGCACCTTCCCCCAAAACTCGTTCATCATCCGCCCCGATGCCTTCGGGAACCAGTAATAGACTCCGGCAAAGATCGCGAAGATGGTCCCCGGCGCGACGATGTAATGGAAGTGGGCGATGATGTAGTAAGTGTCGTGCAGGTAAAGGTCGGTCGAATTGAACGCCAGCGGAATCCCAGTAAGGCCGCCAATTCCAAACTCCGGCAGGAACGCGGTTGCGAAGAGCATCGGGACCGTGAACCGGATCGACCCGCCCCATAGCGAGAGCAGCAGACAGGTCAGGATGATCACCGACGGCACCGAGATCATGATCGTGGTCGTCTGAAAAAACGTACTGACCGCCGCGCCCATGCCGGTGAGATACATGTGATGCGCCCAGACGATGAAAGAGAGAAACCCAATTCCCATGGCCGCGTACACCGCCGCCTTGTAACCCCACAGAGGCCGGCGCGTGTTATTGGTCAGCACCTCGGCGATGATGCCGAGGCCAGGCAGGATCAGCACGTAAACCTCCGGGTGCGCCAGGAACCAAAAGAGGTGCTGCCACAGCAGCGGGCTGCCGCCACCGGCCGCGTTGACCAGGTGATTGCCCATCGTGAGCCCGTGCGGCAGAAAGAAACTCGTGCCGAACACGCGATCCATCAACTGCATGAATGATGCCGCTTCCAGGGGCGGAAACGCCAGCAGCAGGATGAACGCGGTGATTAATTGCACCCAGCAGAAGAAGGGCATCCGCATCCAGGTCATCCCCGGAGCGCGCAACTGGATGATGGTGGTGATGAAATTGACCGCGCCGAGCAGCGACGAGGTAATCAGGAACACCATGCCCAGGATCCACATGGTCTGGCCGTTGAAGATGACTCCGGCGCCCTGGTCCGCCAGGTCCGCCAGTGGCGAGTACGAGGTCCAACCGCTCTTTGCCGGTCCCGTCGGAGAAAAGAAGCTCAGCAGCATGATCACGCCTCCGACCCAGAAGGAATGGAAGCTGGCCATGTTGATCTTCGGGAAAGTCATGTCCGGCGCCCCGATCTGGAGCGGCACCACGTAATTCCCGAATGCGGCGAACGCGATCGGCACGATGCCGAGAAACACCATGATGGTCCCGTGCATCGCCCCCAGGGAGTTATAGAAATCCGCCGTCATCACCCCGGGGACGCCGCCGGAATTCATCCCGTCATTGCGGATGATCCTGGCCAGGAGCGGACCAACCACCGGCAGCACCTGGCCGGGATACGCAAGCTGCCAGCGCATCACCATCATCAGGCAAAACCCGAAGAACAGGAAGCAGAGCCCGGTAATGCCGTACTGGATGCCGATCATCTTGTGATCGGTCGAAAAAACGTACTTCTGCCAGAAGCCCAACTCGTGATGGTCCTCATGGCCACCGTGCCCGTGCGGGTCGTGCGGACCGTGAGAATGGATGGCTGTGGATGTTTCCATGAATAGAAGGCTGCTATTTTCTAACACTTGCGCCCGGAGAACGCAAAGCATGCAAAAGTAATGACAAAATGGGGTGGCTCACTTTTTCCCTCCTGCGGCGGACGCCGGAGCGGGCGCGGCGGCTCCGCCGGGCAGCTCCGCGTCAGCCGGCACGGCTTTAATCTCGGCCTCCGTCCATGAATCGGGATGGCTGGCAAATTCCTTCCGCGCATCGGCGATCTGCTCGGGGGTAACCGGCCCCGCGGTATTCCCAAAAGCCTGCCGGACGTAAGTCAGAATTGCGGAAATCTTCTTGTCGGTCAGCGAGGTGCCCCACGGGGGCATCGCGCCATTGAAGGCATGGCCTTCCACCGTCACGGGACCTTGAAGGCCCTTCAGCAGGATCATCCCCAGCCGCCTCGATCCCCCGTTCACAAATTCCGACCCGGCAAGTGGCGGATAAATATTCGGAACGCCCACGCCCGTCACTTGATGGCACTGCACGCAGTTTTGCGAAAAATAGGTCTTTCCCTGGTCCACGACAGACGGCCCTTCCGCCGGGGCTCCCGCTGCCCCGCCGCCCGCGCCCTTCGCCGCCACTGCCTCTCCCGGATGGACACTGTAATTATCCGGACTGAAATAGGACGCTCCAAAGCCGCCGCTGAAACTGGTCCCGGCCCAGAAGATCGCCACCCCGCACAACACCATCAGCCAGAGCGGCATCGGCACCGAGCCGGGCGTGCCCACGGAATGCTCGCGTTGCACCGCCGCGTGGACGTTCGTCAGGTCCGCGGTTTCGCGGTAGTCAACCTGATTGGGGCCCCTGTGAAGCCCCGCCGTGCGAAGATCTTCCGGGTTCTGGTTCATTTCGCGACTCCTCCGGTTCCGGTGGTCTTCGGCGGCTGGATGTTGGGACCGGCCTCCTTCAAGGGATGGCTATGGTCCAGGCTCGTCAAATAGGCCACCAAGTCGCGCGCCTCGGCGCTCGGCACGATCTCATACCCAGGCTCCGGCGCCTGATCGCCGGTCAGCTTGAGGGCTTCCGTATCTTCCTGGCCGGCGATCTTTCGATCCTCAAAAAGGAACTTATAGCTCGGCATGATCGACCCCGGCGACGTGGCCTGGGGGTTGTAAAGATGCATGTAATGCC
>Ga0182030_10023974_pt1 | contig 11245 bp, 9 predicted proteins | sample 812S3MmetaG_FD_121299 | JGI IMG/M metagenome (GOLD analysis project Ga0182030, IMG submission 121299) | Permafrost microbial communities from Stordalen Mire, Sweden - 812S3M metaG (Illumina Assembly) | ecosystem: Environmental > Terrestrial > Soil > Wetlands > Permafrost | place: Sweden...
CATAGAGAATTGGCGTGCCCAAGGCGATGGGGGCAAGTTCCGGGTTCCCTCCGGCGTTGTCGGTAATCGACACCCAATCAACCCTCGAACTATGGGTCAGGCCTTCCGCATAACCGCGAGTCTTTAAGGTTTGTTTTTGCGTCATGGTCCCGCGCGTCGAGACCAACTCGACTCCAATTGGAAACCGATTCTCTTCGTAGAGAATTTCTTTCAGGCGCAGGTTTGACCGCAGTTCGATCATAAATAGGAAGGGCGCGTGTTTCGCGAAAAGAAGTTAGTGGAGTGACCTCCGAAAAAGTACTCAGTTGAAGAGTTAGTGTCGAGGCTCTAAGGAGGGGCCCGACACATGAAGCAAAAAAGACGCAGTATGGAGGAGATCATCCGCATTATCCGGCAGGCGGATGGGGGTCAAACGGTACGGGAAGTCTGCCGGGAACATAACGTGCACGAGGTGACGTTCCACCGTTGGAAGCGCAAGTACGGTGGCCTAAAGTTAGACGATGCTCAGAAGCTTAAAGGGCTGGAGAAGGAAAATTCCGAGCTCAAAAAGATGCTGGCGGAGACCTTGCTGGAGAACCGGGCGTTGAAGATCGTCAACGCAAAAAAATTCTAAGCCCGGCGCATAAGCGGCAAGCGGTAACGCTTCTGGTCACCCAGGAGCGTTACTCGGTGCGACGGGCCTGCGGCTACATCGGCTTGCATCCGAGAACGTATCGGTACCAGCCGATCCGGCCCCAGGACCGGCACGCCCGGCTCATTGAGCGGTTGGAGGCGTTAAGCTGGAAGCACCCAAGGTATGGTTACCGTCGCATCCGGGCGTTATTGCGGCGAGAGGGCTGGACGGTGAGCAGGAAGCAGGTGCAGCGACTGCGTCGGCTGGTGGGACTGAAGGTGAAGCCTCCGCGCAAGAGGAGGCGTCGCCAGGGCGTCTCGACGGGTTGGGTACAGCGGGCCACACACCGTCACCAAGTGTGGAGTTGGGACTCCATCCATGACCGAACCGACAACGGAGGGACGCTCAAAATGCTGACCTTGATCGACGAGTACACCCGGCAATGCCTGGCCATCCGCCCGGCCCGCAAGCTCACCAGCGAAGACGTGCTCGAAGTAGTGAAGGAGGCGGTGCGGGAACACGGCGCACCTGACCACCTGCGTAGCGACAATGGAAGTGAGTTCATCGCCCACGTCGTGCAGGACTGGTTCCGGGAACATGGCATTAAGACGATCTATATCGAACCGGGCAGTCCGTGGCAAAACGGCTGGATCGAGAGCTTCCATGCCCGGCTGCGCGACGAGTGCCTCAACCGGGAACTCCTGCTCAATTTGCGCGAGGCCCGCGTGGTCATCGAAGACTTCCGCATCGACTATAATCAGGATCGACCCCACAGCAAACTCGGGTACCTGAGCCCCAACCAGTGGATCGAAAAACAATCTTCAAGCCCGGACTCCGCTCGGCCTGCTGGCCTCGCTACGTCCAGGCTTGAGCAGTCAGACAACATCAACTAAACCATAAATAACCAATCAGACACTAACCCTCAACCTGGGTACAAAAAGGAAGTCCGGCCAGCTTGTTGAGCACGTCGATCATGCCATTGCAAAAGCCCCGCAGAAAAAAGAGAGTGCTGACGAGCGCGAAGGTGATCGCGTAGCTTTTTCTGTTCACATGGAACATTTCCAGGAAGCTTTTCATTCTATGATTACCAGGTTGAGATTTCTGACATCCACTTTAAAAGGAGCGAAACATGACCCCTATTTCAGGAGAGGATCGAGGACAGGCTGCATATTTTCGGCCCAGATTTGGTAGCCCGGAGTGCTCGGATGAAGGAGGTCGGGGAAGAGTTCCTTAGGTAGATCACCATTGGGATCGAGAAATTTTGCGCCAATGTCCAGATAGTGGACTTGGGGGCCAAAATCGGTTTTGCTGAGGATGCTGTTAACCGCTTCGATTTTTGCACGCCGTCCGTCGCTCTTCTTTCCGCAGGGAAAAATTGCCAATAAAACGATCTGCGATTGGGGCAGTTTTTCGCGAACCGTTATGACGATTTTCTGGATGCCGGCGGCCACCCACTCGGGCTGGTCGTGAAGCTTGCTGATATTATTGGTGCCGATCAAAATAACGACGGCTTTGGGGTGGAGTTCATTGAGTATCCCTCCCGCGATATGACCGAGAGTCTGGTCTGTGGTTTCACCGGGTATGCCAAAATCGCCGGCATCATATTGAGTATAATATTTCGTCCAGACGGGAAGACCGGCGCGCTGCCAGTAAGCGGTGATGGAGTCGCCTAAAAAAACCAACTGAATGTTTTTATCCTGGGCAATCTTGAGAAGCTTGTTGTGACCTGATGTGCCGACGACGGGGGCCGGGGTGACGGCATCTTCCGGTTGTCGAGGCTGAAGAGGGGGCTTGGCCTTGACGGGGGCCGCGTTGGTCGTCGCGGTCACCGCGGGGTTTTGCGGGTTGGCATCCTGCGCTTTGATGCTTATGGGAGCGAATGCGATGACGACGACAGCAATAAGAATCCGGGCTTCGACTTTTGGTATGTGCATAGGTGGCAGATTTTGAGTTCAGGGCTTGTCAGGTGCTGGATAGGTCATGTCGGATGCATCGACCGGCGAGATCACTGATCGGAATTGTGTTGAAAAAATTCCATTATGATTTCCAATATTCAATTCTATTCTAAGCAATATTCAAACTATCTACAAATATGAAATTACAACCCTTCCTTAAACAGTTCGGGCTAGTTGTTTTGGGCGCGATCTTATCCATCAGTCCTGCCCATGCAACGGATGATCCCCTGATTGTCCAAGCAGGAGAACTCATTCACGAAGCGCTCAACCCCGGCGGAGATCCACCTCCAGTCCAAGATCAAATCGACTTGCTGAAAAAGGCCAAGAAATTGTTGGAAGGCTCGGCTATGGAGTATCATGGTCAACGGTCCAAAGCCATTGAAGATCTCAGGGGAGCGATCGGCATCCTCAAGCAGGGCGTCCGGACAATAAGGCTAAAGATCTGCTTTTTGATGCGCTCAGAAATATTCGCGATATTACCTGAGCACCCGCATTTTGTTTGATCAAAATCACGGTCTGATCCCGTCAACACGTTTTGCCGGATCCATTGCGGATTCGGCAAAATCCAGCTCAGAGGGGAGACACCGGTGCTGTGCTCTACCTACAATTCTGGTCTAATATCCGATATTTTTCAGCGCACTTGCGCCCAAGCGCTCCTGTAATTGCGCCAGGTAAAGACTCTTGGGCACCACCGGAGTTCCCAGCGAGAAATAGCCATCGGTGAGACCGGTCTTTTTATCCAGTTCGCCTGTGCAACCGACACACCAATTGATGACTCCGGGCGGTTGCTGGAAATTGAGTATCTTGGCGGTGCAATTCCATGCGACGCCCCAGCCCATGGCCCAGCCGTGGCCCGATCCGGCCGTTCCACGATTGATAAATTCAATTTTTCCGTCGGGTACGTTGCAGCCATCCACCAACATGGCGGTCGACCAACGCGCGTGGGGTTGGATGGCGCCGCCGTCGCCGTTGTCTCCGTAAAAATTACAGTTCAGGATTACGTTGAGATAGGACTGCGTGTTGGCGGTGGTCACATAAAAGGAGCCGTGGCCGGTTGACGAAGAGCGATCAAACAGGATCTGTGTGCCACGCACGGTATAGTCGGCGGGATATCCGGCGCCCTTGGCCACGGTTGCCGTGTGGAAAGCGTTCGCGCCTTCCACGGTGATCCGGCGGCTGTGATCCATCACCTGGATATTATTCAGCGTATCCTTCATCGTGACGTCCTTGACCCAGCAGTCCTCACAATTATCGAGCAAGATCGCGCCGTTGTTTTTCTTGGTCAGCGTTCCGGTCGGCGGTGTGGAATTGATTTGCAGGGACTGGATGCCGCATTGGGAGAGACGGTTGGGGGCAGGGACTTTATAGACCATGGCCGTGTCGGGTGCCATGAGTTGGGCATCGATGGCATCGGGCATGGGCACGTCCAGATTGATGTTATTTCCCTCGATGGAGCGGATGTTTCGCTCGTACGTGGTTACTTGATCCGTGTGGATCCATGTCTGCGGACTGTTATTCCGCACCAAGGTGTCCATGCCTAAGGAATGAATCCATGCCGCGGTGAGCTTTCGCTCGATGAAGATGGTGTCCCCGGCTTTCAAGCTTGAGGCACTCCTTACCGTGAAGCTCTGCGCACCCGTGGGAATATAAGCGTCCGTTATCGCGAGGGCGGATGCGGGGTCTAACTTGGGGGTTTTAATAGGTGCGCCAAAAATTTGGAGACATACGTGCGGCGATCCCGTCATCTCGATCACGGTGCCTGTATCTCCGGAACCCGAGCCGCGCAGGACGACGCCCGTCTGCGAGATCTTGATCGGGGTGGCGCAGTGGAACGTTCCTGCTTTTAGGAGCACGGCACCTCGGAAACCATTCGTGAGTGGCATGGCGGCAATGGCATCAATGGCTACTTGAATGGCAGAGACGTCATCGCCATCCGACGGCGCCACCGTTTGCTGGACCGGAACGTCTGGAAGCGCGACGCCACCACCACCGTACCCGGCCTGGGAAAAGTCGGGAATCGCATCCCCCTTGCTCGTGGCATCATAATGAAGATGACCATCGCTACCTTGTGTAACCCATTGTTTCTGTGCAGGATCGCCGACTCCATTGGCGCTCAAAGCTGTAAGATAAAGGCTACCCAGAAGAAAATGAAAAATCGAGGATCGTTGGGATGAATTCATAGGTTAGCAAGCTGAGGTTTGGCGGAATAAGTTTATTTCCTATGAACAAAGCATACAGAATAAAGTAGCGAAAATTACGAGTATTCTGTGGAAAAAAAAGAATAAATTCTTAATTATTCTATTTTTTACTTGCGCTATTCAGCGTGGTTGCTAAGTTGACTATGTAAGCAAACGCAGAATGAAAAAATCTCTCCAGCCATCGCGTCAATGGAACGTCCGCTCGTGCCATCGGGGCGGATTTTCATTAACCGAAGTCGCCGTCGCCTTGGCTGTAGCGTCTTTCTGTTTGACCTCCATCGTCGGTCTTATTCCGGTGGGTTTACAGGCCAACCAAGTCGCAACGGGCCAGACGTTCACCAGCGGAATCGTATCCTCCGTGTTGGCTGACCTGCGCGGTACTCCCAGCTTAACCGCGACTTCGTTGCAGTATTCCATTCCTATTCCATCGAATCCATTTCCGGCAACCACCACGCCCACGCTCCTTTTCTTTGGGACGGATGGCTCCTTCAGTTCGACGCAACAGCCAACTTCCGCCTACATGGTGGTTATCACGTTCGTCAACAACGGAACCCCCGTCTTCTCCGCGCCCTACACCGACAAAACAGGTATCTTCGCCAATATTAGCATCGAATGGCCCATTCCTGCGGGAGCCACCGCGACCACCAAGACCCTGAACAGTTATCAAACCTTCGTCGGCTTGGATCGAAGCTGAGAAATTCGGGTTGGCGCTAGTCGGCAATCATTTTTTGCAGATACTGAAAGCTGATGGCGAGACTTTCGAAAGGATCGCCCGGGCAAATATCCTGCTCGACAATATACCATTCGCAGCCTGAGGACTCGGCGGCGGTGATGATCTCGGGCCAGTCGAGATTGCCTTGGCCGATTTCCGCGAAGTAGGGCTTGCCCTCGGCTGTGCAGCCGTAATCCTTCAGGTGCAATAGGGGCAGGCGGTCCTTGAGTTTCTGACACCAGCGAACGGGGTCGCCCCCTCCCGCTTGCACCCAATACGTATCGATCTCGCCCCGCAAATGATGGGGATTCGTTGCGGCGTAGAAGAAATCGAGCACGGTCTGTCCTTCAAAACGGCTAAACTCGAGAGCGTGATTGTGATAAGCGAGTACTTGTCCGGCTTGCGCCAATTTTGCGCCAGCGGCATCGAGTTTTTTCGCGAGGCTCCTGATGTCGTCACTTTTCGTGAAATCGATATTTCGCGGATAGGGATATGCCGTGTATCTGCAGTTCAATTTGTGGAGTCGCTCAACGACTTTCTCCGGTTCATCGAGGATGATGTGGCTGGGCTCGTGCGTGGCGCAACAAACCAGGCCCTCGGCGTCCAGAATCATGTTGAGTTCCGCCTCGTCGATGAGGCCCATGCCGCTGACTTGGACTGCCTCATATCCGATTTCGCGCACCTTTTTTAGGGTCGTCGCGATCTCGGCAGGGGTTTTAGTGTGTTCGCGAAGCGTGTAAAGCTGGGCTGCGATCTGACTTGTTTTCATTGGCATGTGTTTTATTGAACTGTGGTAAAATCGATAGTGGTCTGCAAAGTCTCAGCGTACCCGGGGCTCCTTCGGGGTTTGGCATGGCATCGACGCCAATTTTGCCAATTTCGACCAAGGTAAATGGGTTTACGATAAATTAATAATTGCAACTTTGGCTGCAAGCTGGCGTTATATCTGATTGTGAATAAAATGTCATCTATTCTCTGTATACTTTCCATCTTATTTTCAACTATTCTAGGGCTTGCGTCACCACAAGAGTCAGGCGACGCTTTCGTCAAGCCTTTGGTCATTTCCTCGAACTGGAAACTGCAGGAGGCGACCAAGGTCAAAGAGTCAGGAGACGAGATTTCCAAGCCGGATGCAAAGACAAAAGGGTGGTTGGAGGCGACGGTGCCGGGAACCGTTTTGACGAGCTTGGTCAACGATGGCATTTACCCTGAGCCGCTCTACGGGGAAAACAATCGCCCGGATAAAATTCCCGAAAGTTTATGTCGTTATGACTGGTGGTACCGGACGACTTTTGAAGTGCCGGAGGAGTTTGCGGGAAAAAAGATTTGGCTGAATTTTGACGGAATCAACTATGCGGCTGAAGCGTGGGTCAACGGGGAACGTGCAGGGTCGATGAAGGGAGCTTTCATTCGAGGCGTTTTCGATATCAGCGCCTTTGTCTCGGCAGGAAAGCCGGCGGCCCTCGCTGTTCGTATTTCGCCGCAGCCCAATCCCGGCGTACCGCATGAAAAGACTCAAACTCAAGGCACTGGTAAAAACGGCGGAGTTACGGCGATTGACGGCGCGACTTTCCTCTGTTCCATCGGGTGGGACTGGATTCCCGGGATTCGAGATCGCGAGACGGGCATCTGGCAAAAAGTATTTCTATCCGCGACGGGGCCGGCCCTGATCAAGGATCCCTTGATCACGACCGATTTACCTTTGCCACGGACCGATTCGGCCGACGTCACCCTCCAGGCCACGGTACAAAACGTAACGGATAAACCGATTAAAGGTGAGTTGGCGGGAAGCTTCGATGATGTTTCCGTTCAACAGCCCGTTGAACTTGAGGCGAACAGTTCCCAAGTCGTCACATTCGACCCGAAGCAATTTCCGCAACTCCATGTGTTGAACCCAAAATTGTGGTGGCCGAACGGATTTGGAGAACCCAATTTGCATGTTCTCCATCTTGTTCTCGAATCGGACGAAAAAGTCTCCGACAAGCAGGACATTACGTTTGGTATTCGTAAAATTGCGTATTCGGTCCCGACCTCGGACAACCTGAATCTCGTGGTCAATGGGGTGCCGGTTTTCGCCAAAGGCGGGGATTGGGGCATGGATGAAGCGATGAAGCGGAGCCCCCGGGAGCGGTTGGAAGCGCAGATTCGAATGCATCAGCTCGCCAATTATACGATTATCCGAAATTGGGTGGGCCAGAGTACGAATCCTGATTTCTATGATCTCTGTGACAAATACGGGATTTTGGTGTGGGACGAATTCTTTCAACCCAATCCGAGTGACGGTCCCAACCCGACCGATCTCGATACTTACATGGCCAATGTCAGGGACAAGATGTTGCGCTTTCGCAACCATCCCTGCGTGGCTCTATGGTGCGCGCGCAATGAAGGCAATGCCCCGGAGGAGATCGATACCCGCCTGAGAGCCGTTATGTCAGAACTCGATCCCGCGCGGCTTTATCAGGGAAGCTCAACCAACGGTCGCGGCGTTCATTCGGGTGGTCCCTACTTTTGGAGAGCTCCCCAGGAATATTATGTCTTCCCGGCGACGGAAGCTTTCAAGACGGAGATTGGCAGCGTTTCCATTCCGACGCTTGAATCGATTCAAGGCATGATGCCCGAGAAGGATTGGAATGTGATTAATGATGACTGGGCCGAGCACGATCTGACCCACGGTGCCCAGGAGCACGAGCCCTATATTCACTCCCTCGAAAATCGCTATGGCAAAGCGGCGAACCTGGCCGATTTCGTCCGAAAGGGGCAGATGATGAATTACGAGGCCTTTCGCGCCATGTACGAGGGACGCGAGGCCAAGCTATTCAATCCGGAAACCGGTGACATTACCTGGATGAGCAATCCCGCCCAACCGAGTTTTGTCTGGCAACTTTATCATCACGACCTGGAACCGAACTCCTCACTTTTTGCCGTGCGCAAAGCGTGCGAGCCGGTCCATCTTCAACTGAATGAGAAAGAGTGGACGCTTCAGGTTATCAATAATCTCCCGACTACTCTGACTGGAGCCAAGGCGCACATCGTCATCTATAATCTCGATGGCAGTTCGCCTTACCAGAACGATATCGACGTGACGGCGGCTCCGAGTGCAGCAACGGATCTGGGCCCCGTGGCATGGCCTGCAAATCTATCGCCGGTGCATTTCATCAAACTCGAACTCCACGATGCGGCGGGCAAACTTCTCTCCGATAATTTCTATTGGCGTCCTGATCCCGCCAAGCCCAACGACTTGAACGCGCTCGACCAGCTTCCCCGGCTGGCTCTGGAAGTAAAATCCTCACGACACGACGAGGGCGATAAGTTTCTGCTCGATGTCACCCTGCGCAATCCCGGGCCGGCTGTTGTGCTGATGGCGCACCTGCAGCTTCGCCGTTCGGCGGATAAAAAGCGGGTGCTGCCCGTTTACTATACGGACAATTATGTTTCCCTGGCGCCCAAGGAAGAGAAGACCATTACGATTGAGGCCGACAAAAAAGCCCTTCAAGGTGAGTCGCCGCTGGTGTTGGTGGACGGTTGGAATATTGGGGGCGTTAAGTCGGACTCGAAATCGGATGCAAGCTTCGCACTCAATCAGAACGCGCAGGTGGACCACTGGCCGAAGAACGGCATGACGACCGACTACGGGGTGCGCAAATCAGAGTATCACATCAATTGCGGGGGAGGGGATGTGGGGCAATTCAAGAGCGATGCGGCCTTTTCCACTGGCCCGGATTTTACCATCAGCGATAAAATCGATACGTCGGCACCCCATGCCGCGCCGGAGGCCGTCTACCAAAGCTTCCAATCCAAACGGAGTTGGTACCTTTTCGTGATGAAGCCCGTGCCAGCGGGGAAGGGCTATACGGTCCGCCTCCATTTCGTTGAGCCGACCTACACCGAGCCGGGCAAGAGATGGTTTGACGTCTCGATTAACGGGAACAAGGTTCTCGATCATTTCGATATTTTTCAGGCGGCGGGCGCGAAGGACAAAGCCTTGGTGAAGGATTTTCCCAATGTGGTTCCAGACGAGGACGGCAATATCTCCATTCAATGCGATCCGCCCGTCGGCCCTAATCCGATCCCGGAGGCCAGGATGATGCCCTTGATTTGTGGAATTGAGGTTCTAGCTCAATAGTTTCACTGGCAAAATTCGATGAGGCTTTTGTCTATCTGGCTCGGACTTGCCTTTGTTTGGCTCCATGCGGACGAGACAGCGCCATCGCCTTGTGGGAAGAGCTTTACGGTAAGCGGGGACATCACTCACTTTAAGACGCCTCCGGGCTTGAAAGTCGAGGGCGCGCCCGATGACGGCAGTTACAACGAAGAGGTCTATGGTCCGTCCTTTACTGCCAACGTGGAGGGACTTCCCGCCGGAACCTATACCATCGAGATTGATTTTGCGGAGGTCTTCTACAAGTCGCCGGGAAATCGCATCATGCGAATCAGTTGTGGAAACACCGTTCTGGCGAACAATCTCGATCTTAGTGCGGTCGCGGGTTTCGCCAAGGCTTACCAACTTCAGGCGAAAGTTGACCATCAAGATGACGCCATTCTGGGCCCGCTGGCCATAACTTTCGCGGCCATCAAGGGTAAGGCCAAGTTCAATGCCATCCACATTCTCGACGCACAAGGCCAGGGAGTAGCGTGTGTCAAGGCCGCCGACTTGGTCAACACCGCGGGTGCCGCATCGTCCAAGATTCCGGAGGTCACCGATCCCGTGATCTACACCGACCCGAACCAACCGACGGATGTACGCATCGACGATTTAATTCGCCGCATGTCCTTGAGCGAAAAAGTAAGCCAATTGATCAATGACGCCGTAGCCATTCCCCGCCTCAATATTCCAGCCTACAACTATTGGAACGAATGCCTTCATGGCGTGGCCCGCGACGGGCGTGCCACTGTTTTCCCCGAGCCGATCGGCATGGCCGCGACCTGGGATGAAGAGAAGATGCGCCAAGTGGGTGAGGTCATCGCCACCGAGGCAAGGGCCAAGTACAATGAATCCGAGCGACTGGGCCACAATGACAAACACCATGGCTTGAATTTCTGGGCGCCGAATATCAACATTTTTCGCGATCCGCGGTGGGGACGCGGTCAGGAAACTTATGGCGAGGATCCCTACCTGACGGCCCGGATCGCCGTGAATTTTATCGAGGGCATCCAGGGCGATGATCCCAAGTACCTTAAGGCGATGGCTTGCGCCAAGCACTTCGCCGTCCATAGCGGTCCTGAATCCGGACGTGGCTCTTTCAACGTTATTCCTGACACCCGCGATCTTTACGAAACCTACCTCCCTCAATTCCAAGCCGCTGTTCAGGAAGCGCATGTCGGCGCGGTGATGGCTTCCTACAATTCCATTTACAACGTACCCAATGCCTGCAACCCGTGGTTGCTCACCGATCTCCTTCGCAACACCTGGGGATTCAAGGGGCACGTCGTTGCCGATTGCGGAGCGGTGAGTCACATTGTCGGGGAATATCATTACGCCACGACCGCTGCGGAGGGAGACGCCGATGCGATCAAAGCCGGACTCGACCTCGAGTGCGGCGGTAGCTTCCGCGCTTTAACCGAATCCGTCGCCCAGGGACTCGTCACGGAGAAACAAATAGAGACGGCACTTCACCGCGTGCTCAAGATTCGCTTCGACCTCGGCCTCTTTGACCCACCGGCCAGCGTTCCTTTCTCGAACATCCCGATAACGGAAGTTGAAAGCGCCGAGCATCTGGCCCTGGCCCGCACCCTGGCCCACGAATCGATGGTGCTCCTCAAAAACGAC
>Ga0182030_10023975_pt1 | contig 11245 bp, 6 predicted proteins | sample 812S3MmetaG_FD_121299 | JGI IMG/M metagenome (GOLD analysis project Ga0182030, IMG submission 121299) | Permafrost microbial communities from Stordalen Mire, Sweden - 812S3M metaG (Illumina Assembly) | ecosystem: Environmental > Terrestrial > Soil > Wetlands > Permafrost | place: Sweden...
CGTATAAACTCCGGTGTCAGCGATTTTTCCATTGGGATAAAGTCCGTTCCATGCCTCATTTATATTTGTGGTTTCAAATACCTTATAACCCCATCTGTCGTACACAGTGAAAGAATAATCAATGGGTGGAAAATTAAAAGACGGTTTAATTTCATCGTTCAATCCATTTCCATCTGGTGTAAAAGTATTTGCCATCGTGATAACAGTAGTAAAGCTGATACATGCAAGATTTGATTTCACAACCATATTCACATTGAAAGGATCACTTGTTTCCTGTGCAACCAGATAATAACATACCTTTGAACTGCTGTCTCCATTCATAAATTGTTTTATATTCTCGCTGTAACTGGTATCTAAAGTAGTCGTGATCAATTGCTGATTATTATTGATTACACGGTAAATATTGTACCCGTTACAATTCCCTCTGAAAGGAAAAGGAACCCAGCTGAGATTACTTTCATTTGCAGGATTGGAAATATTCAATACCATATTTGGAATCGTATCGCAATAAAATTTGGGTTTCCCGCAAAAATTGATTCCTGCAACAGTGTAATAATATTTATTTGCCGTATTCATGTTGTCGCTGAAAGAAATTGTATTATTGATAACAGTCAGGTTGTGGTCTATCGTATCATAAGATCCGTTTTCCAGAGCAGATCGAAGCATATAATATCTTTGTGTCCCGGTTTTTCCTATAATCTTATATTCCAGAGTAGTCTGACTGGCTGCTGTGGCTATGACCGAATCAGGAAGAATGACAGTATAATTAATTATTGTACCTGTTTTGAAACATTGAATATTTGAATTGCTCGCGATTCCATCACTTCTAAAAGATTCAATAAAAAAACAATAATGGGTGTTGCCTGATGGTGAATTAAAAATATAGTTTCGCTGCAAAGGTCCGACAGAATCAAGAATTTTATAGCTATTCCCATTAATTTTATACCAAACGCGATATCCGCTGATATTTTTCAAGCCAAGGGAGTCCGTCCATGAAATAAAAGCTTTATAAACACAGGAATCATAATTGACTGTTGATTTAATAGTGGTTTGAGCATTAGAATTAAGACTGTAAATGCCTGATGAATCACCGGCTTGCAAACGAATGACTTCTGAGATTGAATCCGGACGAGCGTACATAGTAATATAGGTGGTTAAGCTGGCGTTAAAAATGGTATCAATAATTTTGGTATAGGGAGAACTGGTATTTTCACCTCTTGTAACCAGAATCACATAATCCATGACATCAGTAGATGGGCTGGAAGTCCAGTTAATGACCACCTCTCCGGTAGCTGTATCAACAGAAACAAAGTTAATAACAGGGGGCAGCGGTTGAGTCGCAATTAACCCCAGGGCAGAAGCGGAGAAAATAAACCGGCTCGTGCAAAATAAAACGATTAGCGTTGTTCTAAAATACTTAAGAATAGAATCTAAAAAGAGAGATTTCCATAAAATCGTAAAATTATTACCGGACCATGTTCCCATGAATGTATGTGTACATTTTATAAACGTCAGCGTTTGAAAAGAGAAACTGTTATATTTTAGGTTCATATTGCAAACTTAATAAATTGACAGAATTTATGATGTAAACATTTTATTAATAAAAGTGTTTTTTTAAGACATCCCCAAAAATCTATTTTTTAGCGAAGGATCATAGAAAGATCAACGAAATTTTTAAATTTGCAACTTCATTTGAACGGAAAAAAAGGAACTAGTTATGAGTACGCTTACTCATGAAGAAGAGATAGAGATTCAAAAGCAGTTCATTGATCTGCTTGATAATTGTGTACGGTGTGATAAACCTGATGACAAAGAGATTATTAAACGTGCATTTCTGATTGCATACGATGCGCATAAGGAAGCAAGACGCAGATCAGGGGAACCATATATCATACATCCTTTAAGTGTTGCCAAAATTGTTAATCAGGAAATCGGACTTGGAGTTAATTCAATTGTTTGCGCATTGCTTCATGATGTTGTAGAAGATGCAGACTATACTCTTGAACAGATCGAACGTAATTTTGGGCCCAAAGTAGCGTCCATTATTGATGGGTTAACTAAGATCGGGGAAGTCTTTGACAGAAACTCATCACTGCAGGCTGAGAATTTCAGGAAGATGTTATTGACATTATCTGATGACTTAAGGGTTATTATTATCAAATTAGCCGATCGTTTGCATAACATGCGTACGCTTGGTTCTTTATCAATTGAGAAGCAAAAGAAAATTTCAAGTGAAACGCTTTATTTATATGCTCCTCTTGCTCATCGAATGGGTCTTTATACTATAAAAACCGAGATGGAAGATCTCAGTTTTAAGCATATGTATCCGGAAGATTACAAGAAACTGATTACTAAAATCAATGCCGACGAGAAAAACCGGTTGCATTTCATTAATAAATTTTCACTTCCCATCATAGTGAAACTGAATAGTCAGAGTATCAGTTATGAAATAAACGGACGTCCCAAATCAATTTTCTCCATATGGAATAAGATGCAGACTAAAGACATTCCATTTGAAGAGGTTTATGATTTGTTTGCCATTCGTATCGTTTTTGAACCGGTTGCTGACACTCATGAGAAGACTCAATGTTGGAATATTTATTCCCTGATTACAGATATCTATCCGCCTAGGCCGGATAGGATCCGGGATTGGGTAAGCACTCCAAAAGCCAATGGTTATGAAGCATTGCATGTTACAGTTATGGGACCGGAAGGTAAATGGGTTGAAGTCCAAATTCGTTCAAAAAGAATGGATGAAATTGCCGAACGGGGTTTTGCAGCACACTGGAAATATAAGAACATAAATTCCCAGGAAAATGAACTAGACAAATGGTTAAAACGAATTCGCGAAGTATTGGAAGATCCAAGTTCCGACGCGTTGGAATTTCTTGATGATTTTAAACTGAACCTTTTTTCTTCTGAAATAGTCATATTTACCCCAAAGGGAGAAATGAAAACGCTTCCAAAGGATTCAACAGTTTTAGATTTTGCTTATGAAATTCATTCTCAGATAGGTAATAAAGCAATTGGTGGAAAAGTAAATCATAAATTAGTTCCCCTGAATTATAAATTAAGCAGTGGGGATCAGGTTGAAATTATAACATCCGACAAACAAAAATTACGCATCGAATGGCTTGATTTTGTTATTACCGCCAAAGCCAAGAGTAATCTGAAAAATGCTTTTAAGGCAGAAACAAAGAACAGAATTGAAAAAGGGAAAGTCATGTTGGAAGAAAAATTAAAAGAATATAACCTCCGGCCCAGTTCCAGAATATTTCATAAAATCTTACCTGAATACGATGTAACGTCAAAAGAAGAATTATACAGTAAAATTGGAACAGGTATTATTAATCTGAATGATATGAAGCGGATTCTGAAAAAGAATACCAAAAGCAAATGGATCAGATATTGGGAGCTTACATTCGGGATTACCTCCGACTCTAATGAGGAAGAGACAACGGAACTTAATGATTACAACAGCAAATCTCCATACCTGCTTAGAGAAGGTACCGGAGAGAATACAACATATGTAATATCGAAATGCTGCAATCCTATACCTGGGGATGAAGTAGTTGCTTACAGATCGGAAGATGACACCATTATTATTCACAAATCACGTTGCTCAAATGCCATTAAAATCTCCTCCAGCGAAATTGAACGTATTATCCCAACCCGATGGACCACGCACAAAATCCTTTCTTTCTTAGTCAGGATCGGAATTGAAGGTATGGATAATTTCGGCATCTTCAATAACATCACAACTGTTATTACCAAAGAGTTTAAAGTAAACATACGGAACATTGATTTTTCCAGTCATGATGGCATATTTGAAGGGTTGATAGATTTATATGTTCACAATACCAATGACCTCAATAATCTGCTTGATAATTTATCCAAAATAAAAGGAGTGGAAAAGGTTTCCAGAATTGAATCTGTCGAAGAGTAACAAAAGGAATCGCGTGATGCGCGTTCTATCTTTTATTAAATTCTTCAATTCCTTTTTTCAGAAAATCAATAAAATGGTCTGCATTGAGATCATAAGCTTTAGGCTGTTCAAGATCATTCCCTTCCGAATCCTGTAATACATAAAAAGGTTGCGCATTAATTCTATACCTTACTATTTGAAAATCAGCATATTTTTTCCCTATAGATTTTTTCACTTTCCCATCATAGGTCGAAACTGTCCATTCCGTTTCAGGCAAATCAGTTTTATCATCAACATATAACGCCACAATGACATAATATTTTTTTAGAATCCGGAGTACTTCCGGATCAGACCAGACATTGGCTTCCATTTTACGGCAGTTCACACACCCGTGTCCCGTAAAGTCAATAAAAACAGGTTTGTGTATTTGTTTGGAACATTTTAATGCCTGTTCATAATCAAAGTATCCGATGAGACCATGAGGGAGTTCAAGAATATCACTGTATTTGGGCTTTTCACAAATATTTCCTTCTGCTGAATAAGTTCTTTTAATAAATGAAAAATCATGAGAAGTCTGCGGAGGCAAATATCCTGATAAAACTTTCAGGGGAGCGCCGAAAAGACCAACTGATAAATAAATGGCAAAACTACAGGTGATGACAGCCAACAACCAACCGGTAACGCCAATATGTTTGATTTTACTGTGGTGAAAAGATTTGATGATTCCCAGAAAATATAAGCCCATGAGAATGGAAAGTATAATCCAGATCAGAAGATAAATATCTCTGCCTAATATATGCCAATGGTAAGTTTGATCGGCAATACTAAGAAACTTCAATCCCAGAGCCAATTCTATAAATCCCAATATTACTTTTACAGAAATCAACCAACTTCCGGATTTTGGTAAAGCGGATAAAAGTTTTGGAAAGATGGCAAAAAAAGTAAATGGTAAAGCGAAGGCAATTGAAAACCCAAGCATCCCGATGACCGGTTCAAGAACATGCCCGGCTGCTGACTTCACAAGTATGGCGCCAACAAGCGGTCCTGTGCATGAAAATGACACAACAACGAGGGTAAAAGCCATGAAAAAAGAACTGAACAAACCGCCTTTGTCGGCTTGCTGATCCGCTTTGTTTATCCATGATGCCGGAAGCACAATCTCAAACATGCCAAACAGGGATGCAGCAAAAAAAGTAAAAATAAGAAAAAATAACACGTTAGGAATCCAATGCGTACTGAGGAAGTTGGCAAAGTTGGCTCCTAATGTAATTGTGACAATAGCGCCGATAATCACATAAATGAATATAATGGATATGCCATAAAAAAGAGCTTTTAATCTGGATCTGGCTTTACTTTCTTTTTCATTCAGAAAGAAAGTAACAGTCATAGGTATCATCGGAAATACGCAAGGTGTAAAAATAGCAAAAATGCCAGCCAGAAATGATAACAAGAAAAGTTTCCACAAAGAAGAATACTGCAACACATTATATTGAGCTATGGGTGCAGAAGGAATACGAATCCTGACTTTTTCAGAAGTTGACAGGACAGAATCCACGGATTTCTTATTGGGACTCCTGCTGTCAATATTTTTTTTTTCAGACAGTACCTTATCTATTTGAGAACTTTTAATTGAGATATTAAAATTTAACTCTTCAGGAGGGAGACATTTTTCATTATCGCAAGTCATGTATTCCAAACTCCCATTTACAATAAAATCATGTCTTGATAATATTTTGATCCTTTGCCGAAATATCGCTTTATTGCTGATGGTTCCCACCTAAATACCAAAACCCGGGTCCAGCTTTATTTCAGCTTTAGTGACTTCCACAACAGAATCAATAAGTGAAAAGTCTTTTGAATTTTTCAATATAATAGATGTTGGCACGGGACCGGTCCCATCAATCTTATTTGAATAAATATGCCAGTTTTTTTCAATCTTTGCATTAAAATAAATATCGGCAACTCCGGGCTTCGCATATTTTACATCAAATTCCCATTTCACAGGTTGATAAATCTCAGCAAAAATTGAATTTATTGAATTCAATATAATAAAAGCCAATATTAAAAGACAGACTCTGATTTTCCTATGATTCTTATGATTTTGTTTCATTTTTTTTCTTTTATAATACCGTTTGAATAAGTATTTTTTAAATTTGTTCTTTTTCAAAGAACAAATTACAAAAGGGAATCTCTAAAAACTATATTCCCACAAATATATGATTAAATCCTGAACCAAATGGCACTTAAAGAAGCGAAGGACACAGTTAAAAAAATTTTCACGGAATACCTCGAAAAAAAAGGGCACCGTAAAACACCCGAACGATATGCAATTCTTGAAGAAATTTATACCCGTACAGGACACTTTGATATTGAGGCACTTTTGGCTTTTATGAAAAATAAGAATTATAGAGTAAGCAGAGCAACATTATACAATACCATTGAACTTTTGCTTGACTGTAACTTAGTGATCAAACATCAGTTTGGTAAAAATATAGCACAATATGAGAGGGCCTATCATTGTATCCAACACGATCATCTTGTTGATATTAATTCAGGAGCCGTACTTGAATTTTGTGATCCCAGAATTTCAGAGATTATCAAAACAGCCTGCCAGATGAATAACTTTACGCCATCACACCACTCTTTATATATTTACGGATATAGAAATGAGGAGATAAAAAAATAAATTACTATCTTGTGCTGCTTTAATAGCATTCCAAATTCCGGTTGTCCGGAATTCAGAATATTCAAAATAAAAAAAATTAAATTTTATACGAATGAATGTTGATATTTTATTAGGCCTTCAATGGGGTGATGAAGGTAAAGGCAAGGTTGTTGATGTATTAACGCCAGCTTATGATGTGATAGTTCGTTTTCAGGGTGGTCCCAATGCAGGTCATTCATTAGAATTTGGAAAGATCAAACATGTCCTGCATATTATTCCTTCCGGTATTTTTCATAAAGAGAAAATCAATATTATAGGTAATGGAGTTGTTATAGATCCAATCGTTTTTTCCAAAGAAATAAACGCCATAAACGATTTAGGCATAGATGCGGTGCAAAATCTTTTTATCTCCAGGAAAGCCCACCTGATTTTACCGACTCATCGTATTTTAGATGCTGCATCTGAAGCTTCCAAAGGCAGTTCAAAGATTGGTGCAACCTTGCGGGGCATCGGGCCCGTTTATACTGATAAGACAGGCCGGAACGGCATCCGGGTAGGTGAAATTTTGTTCCCCGATTTTAAAGCCCGGTATAATCTCCTCATCAATAAACACAAAGATATTCTTCGCCAATACCAATTTGAATATAACCTTGAAGAATATGAAAAAGGTTGGTTTGAAGGTATTGAGGTCTTAAAGAAATTCAAATTGGTTGATAGTGAATACCTATTAAATCAATATATTACCGATAATAAATCCATTCTGGCTGAAGGTGCACAAGGTACAATGCTTGACATAGATTTTGGATCCTATCCTTATGTAACCTCATCAAGTACCATCTCCGCCGGGGCATGCACTGGAATGGGTGTAGCTCCAAATTGTGTCGGCGATGTCTTAGGGATTGTAAAGGCTTATTGTACACGGGTCGGAAATGGCCCTTTTGCCACGGAACTTAATGATGAGACAGGTACCAGGCTCAGAGAAAAAGGTAATGAATATGGTGCAACCACAGGCCGTCCACGCCGTTGCGGATGGCTTGATATTCCTGCCCTCAAATACTCCGTCATGATAAATGGTGTGACAAAACTGATTCTGACAAAACCGGATGTCCTTACAGGTTTAGATAAAATAAAAGCTTGCACGGCATACAAAGTAAATGGACAGCTTACGACACAGGTACCATTTGATATTAATGCAAAGATAGAGCCGGTATTCACTGAATTTCAAGGGTGGAATGAAGATATTACTAAAATAAAAAAATATGATCAACTGCCTAAGAATCTGAAAGAATATATTGCTTTTATTGAGAAGGAAGTAAATACCCCCGTATCCATCGTCTCAGTTGGGCCGAATAGGGATGAAACTATTATCAGGTAATAAGTTTTCATGATGAGCGACAAACACATCCGGATTATTGCCGAAGAATTAGTCATTCCTGAAATAAGGATAAAAAACACGGTGAAATTATTGTCGGAAGGAGCAACGGTTCCATTTATCAGCCGTTACCGTAAAGAAGTAACAGGAAGTCTTGATGAAGTACAGATTGCAGCGATCAGAGACAGATTGACCAAATTTGAAGAAACTGATAAAAGAAAACTCTCCATCATCAAATCAATTGAAGAGAGTGGTAAAATGACTGATGAGCTGAAGAAAAAATTGGAAGCCTCCTATGTATTGTCCGAATTAGAAGATTTATATCTGCCTTTTAAGCCAAAACGAAAAACCCGTGCCACAGTTGCCAGAGAGAATGGATTAGAACCATTGGCTGCTATAGTTTTTATGCAACAGGAAAAAAATATCCGGCTAAAAGCAGAAGCTTTTATGAACGATAAGATCATTTCGGTGGAAGATGCTTTGCAGGGTTCACGGGATATCATATCCGAATGGATCAATGAAGACCAGCGGGCCAGAGAGTTAATAAGAAGATTATTCAATAATGAAGCTGTTATTTATTCTACCATTAAGAACGGAAAATCAGCTGAAGGAGAAAAATATCAGGATTATTTTGACTCCCGGGAGCCATTAAAGCGATGTCCATCTCATCGGTATCTTGCAATAAGAAGAGGAGAAGAAGAAGGATTTCTTAAAGTATCAATAGCACCTGACGGGGATAAAGCCATTGCCTGTCTGGAAAAGTATTTTATGAAAGGCAGTGGTGAATGTGCTGGTCAGGTTTGTCTTGCCGTGACAGATTCATATAAACGGTTGTTATGTCCTTCCATCGAAACAGAGTTTAAGCAAATATCCAAAGAAAAAGCAGATGCGGAGGCAATCCGTGTCTTTGCTGAAAATCTTCGTCAGCTGCTGCTATCTCCTCCACTGGGACAGAAAAAGGTATTGGCAATAGATCCCGGGTTCAGATCAGGTTGTAAATTAGTCTGTCTTGACGAACAGGGGAATCTTTTGCATAACGAAACTATTTTTCCTCATTCTACAGTTGCAGAAGAAAAAATGGCCCAGAAAAAACTATTATCATTAATAAATGCCTATAAAATAGAAGCCATTGCTATCGGCAACGGAACAGCCAGTCGCGAAACTGAGGATTTTATTCGTTCTGTTAAATATGAAAGGGATTTAAAAGTATTTATTGTCAGTGAAAGCGGAGCTTCTATTTATTCAGCTTCTGCAGTGGCAAGGGAAGAGTTTCCGGAATACGATGTAACAGTTCGCGGTGCGATATCTATAGGACGTCGTCTGATGGATCCATTAGCTGAATTAGTGAAGATAGATCCAAAATCAATAGGTGTCGGACAGTACCAGCATGATGTGGATCAGACAAGCCTTAAAAATAGCCTTGATCAGGTGGTTGAATTTAGTGTGAACAAAGTTGGCGTAAATGTTAACACCGCGAGCAAGCATCTGTTGACTTATGTGTCCGGATTGGGCGCGCAACTGGCTCAGAATATACTGGTTTTCAGAAAAGAAAATGGTCCTTTCCAATCCAGAAAGCAATTTTTGAAAGTTCCGAGAATGGGAGAAAAGGCATTTGAACAAAGCGCGGGATTTTTAAGAATCCCTGATGCGAAAAATCCATTGGACAATAGTGCTGTTCACCCTGAAAGTTATCATGTAGTGGAAAAAATGGCTGAAGATTTACATACCAATGTTGAAACTTTATTAAAAGAAACTGATGTCAGAAAGGAAATTGACATAAACAAATATGCGAGTGAGAAGGTAGGGCTTCCAACACTAAAGGATATTATGGACGAACTTTCAAAACCCGGCAGAGATCCACGTTCTCAAATAAAAGTATTTGAATTCTCAAAGGATGTACATACGATTGACGATGTGAAACCAGGAATGGAACTCCCCGCCATTGTAACCAATATAACAAAATTCGGTGCCTTTGTTGATATCGGCGTGAAACAGGACGGACTGGTACATATCTCACAATTAGCAAATCGTTTTGTGTCTGATCCCAATGAAATTGTCAAATTACACCAGCATGTTAAAGTAAAAGTATTAGAAGTGGACAAAACAAGAAAAAGAATTCAACTCAGCATGAAAGATTTTAGTCCGGCAGAGCAGGGACTCTAAATAGACTAAGACATTAATTTTCAAGCATGTGAATAAAATCAGAAGATGAGTTTATCTTATGTATTGAAGCGGGTAGCTTAACTTTACTTTCATGAATAACCCTTCCTGATACATAAATGTCTTTATCAGAAAAAGCTTCAGCTAATTTTTTAAAATAATCATTAAACCCGGAAATATCGGGTGGGTTGTTCACATTCGTTAAAAGAGCATTTATATTATTTAACGTCGCCACGCTTACTAATTCCGAGAAAGGAACCGAATGACCTAAATATAATACTTTATACCCCCTTTTACGTAAAATATAATTATAAAATAATAAACCTAATTCGTGAAATTCCTCTTCCGGTAAATAAAGAAGGAATGATTTTGAGTCCGTTCTTAATGCCGTATTTTGTCCCTGTATGGCAACAATCAGATTCTGCCGGATTATATTTGACACAAAATGTTCGTGAACACTTTGTATACAGCCAGTTTGCCATAATACTCCTACTTTCTCAAAGAAAGGATACATCACATTAATAAAAGTATTTTCAAATCCGGAATTAAAAACTGTATTAGAAAATAATTTTTCAAATTTTGCCTCATCGAATTCAATCATGGCTGCGACCATGTGTTCAATCACATTATTGGACTGGTTGGAATTATTTGAAATAATCAATACCTTTTCAATAATGTCTTTATCTTTTAATTTGGCTATCTTGGAAATTTTCAACCCATTCCGGTTTAAAATGGATACATTAATGATCTTTCTAAGATTAGCATCATCATAAAACCGGATATTCGTGGCGGTTCTTTCCGGATTCACCAGATTGTATCTTTTTTCCCAAATTCTTATTGTATGAGCTTTAATGCCGCTAATACGTTCCAGATCTTTTATTGAATATTTAGCCATATCAAACTATTTGTCTTTTACAATATTATAACATATCGCATGTAAAAATGTTTAAAATTATTTTCTTATTTTTGAAAAAATAAGAAAATATAGAAATCCAGATGTTAAAAAATCGTTACTGTTCAGGAGTTATTTTTAATACTCACCATTCTCAGTACCACTACCCACACTTTCTTAGTTGAAATTCAGAAAGTAGTTTTATCTTTGTTTCATCAGGAGAAGCGGAAA
>Ga0182030_10023976_pt1 | contig 11245 bp, 12 predicted proteins | sample 812S3MmetaG_FD_121299 | JGI IMG/M metagenome (GOLD analysis project Ga0182030, IMG submission 121299) | Permafrost microbial communities from Stordalen Mire, Sweden - 812S3M metaG (Illumina Assembly) | ecosystem: Environmental > Terrestrial > Soil > Wetlands > Permafrost | place: Sweden...
AAAGTGAACCCGGTCTCCCTGAACCCGATGCCGTATGAGGCGGCAGCCGAGATGGAAATGGATTTGGCGGAGGATTTGCGCCGGGCTGGTTACACCGTCACGGGTGGGCATTAGCCATCACACGCTCATTTCGAGGCAGGGACAGGAATGGTTAAAGGGAGATCCAGCCACGCCAGTCCAATGTCACGATTCATGTGCTCGATGCTGTCACCACCGGGCGCGTCGTAAAAAACGGCGAGGTGCTTGTCCATCTTCAGCACGGACGGCATACCAATGCAATTCTTCGACCACGAACAGTTCCTTCCATTTAGCACCACTGCCTTGTCCTCCGGGTCCCAACGGTCCAAATCCTTGCTCCAATAAACCCAAACTGCGTCAGTGAATTCTTGTTTGCCATCGTTGATGCCGATGTGATTGGTGAATAGAAACCACGTCTTGTTTTTCGGTTCGTAGTAAAGCGAACTGTTTTCAATTTGCTCCTCCGGCGGCAGAATGGGTTCTGCCTGCACCACCCACGGCCCGTTCAGATTCTTGGCGCGGGCAATGCTAAGCGTGCGCTTGATATCCGGTCCCGGAGTGGAAGCGCTGAAAAACATCAGGAATTGGCTGTTGTGTTTCACGACGTAGCCGGGGCTGGCAGTCGCTGAATAGTAGGTTGCCGGCTGCGGGGTGAAGGGCGTGGCATCATATTGCTTCTCCCACGGCCCAGTCGGCAAAAGACTGCGGGCCTTGAGTGTCTGATAGGGAAACATGGGGACATAATTGGGCGCAGAGGTCACGTTGGGCGTGCCGAGATAATACATATGCCACCATTTGCCATCATGGATGACCCACGGCGACGAGGCGCTGGCGGAGTCCGGGCTTCCCGGCTTGCCAAAATCGAGAGCGGGTCCTCGCTTTTCCCAGTGGACCAAGTCTCTGCTTGTGGCCAAACAGGCCAGCCAACCCTTCGTCCCCGCCCCATCGTAGTGCATGTAGTAATGGCCCTTGTCCTCAAACGCGATGGCTTCACGCGCACCCAAAATGTCGCAATCACCCGGCCCGCCACCATGCTTGAGAACAACACCCTGATCTCTGGCTTCGAGGCGAAGAGCAGCCTGTGGCCGACCGTCCACATAGGCGGCGGGCGGAATGGCAAAAGCCGACGTTGCCGCACCAGCCAGAATAATCGTCGCAAAGAGAATTTGTTTTTCCATATTCATATTTGATTTCTTGAAACACTTTATGTCAGGCGGGTTTGCCATTCAGTTCGCATTCACGATTCTTAACCTCACGAGCCCGACCGGCCAGAACATTTGGCCCTTGCGCCTGCCAGTGTAAAACATCGTGTAAACGCTGTCGCCCTCCGCAATCAGGCACAAGGGTGTGCGGATATGGATTGCACAGGGGAATGGCGACAGCCAGCGACAAGTTTTTGTTCATGGTAACTGTCATATGACCAACCGTGCCAACAGCCCGGAAAACCTGTTCTCCGTCCTGTTATTTCTCACCGCCATTCCCAAAGCCTTTCGCTGTCCGATCAGCACGACCAACTTCTTGCCCCGGGTAATGCCTGTGTAAACGAGATTGCGCTGCAAAAGCATATACTGCTGCATCGCTAACGGGATGACCACCGCCGAGAACTCCGACCCCTGCGATTTGTGTATCGTGATGGCGTAGGCCAAGGAGATTTCATCCAACTCCCCAAAATCATAAACAACTTCGCGCAGGTCGAACCGGATCGTGACCTCGCATTCAACCTGGTCAATTTTCACGATCTGCCCAATATCCCCATTGAAAACGTCCTTGTCATAATCGTTCTCGGTCTGGATCACCTTGTCTCGTGGGCGGAACTGCCATCCAAACTTTTCGACGAACGGCTCATCGGCGCGCATCGGGTTCAGTTCATTCTGAAGTCGGATGTTCAATTCGCGGATGCCCAAGGAACCCCGGTTCATCGGGCACAACACTTGGATATCGCGGATGGAATCGAGCTTGAACTTGGACGGTATGCGGCTCTTGACCATCTCAACCAGACTCGCAGATATGGCTTCCGGCTCCTCCCTCTCAATAAAGAAAAAGTCCGACTCACCACCTTTGACCGGAACCTCGGGCAGATGCCCTTCATTTATTCGTTATGTTAGGTACAACATAACGAATAAACTACTGCCAATTTGCCAGTTATCTTTATGCAACCGGGGTCGTGCCGTTCATTTCGCGGACAGGCCGGGGAGGATTATCTTGATTGATTCGTTGGATGGAAACAAAACTGATCACTCTCGGCAAATCCTTGTCGTTCGAGAATGATGTCCATTTGCCGCATTTGTCCACCACCCCCATATACAAGGAGTTTTCACATTGAACCCAGTAACGACAGTGGGTTTCCGGGATTTCTTCTGTTGGATGGCAATCATTCATAACTGTGTTGATTCGTTGTGGAATCAGTCGGCCACGGGATACTCCCGGTCGGTCTCCAGTTGTTCATCGATCCAGTATCCTTGGCGTTTGTAATATTGATGGAGTTCGGTTTCATAATCCCGGGTCAGCAGAAATTCCTCCGTATATTCGGGCGACCGCTTGATGGTCTCGCGGGAGAGATTGACGAAGACTTTCGACTGACCCCAGCTCACGCGCTCGATCCATTGCGGTGAAATCAGGACCTTCCTGCCTGGCCAGAAGTTGTGGGTATTGACCATCAGATAACGAATCGCCCATGTCTCATCATCGATGACAAAATCCTCGACGTGGCCAATCACGCCATCTTCCGCCTCAATATGATAACCGTTGACTTCGTTCGTGCTGCGCAAATGGTGATCTCGTGCTGACGACGATTCCTCAGCTTGAGTTGATGTTTTCCATTTTTCACGATCATGCACAAGAATGGGAGAAGTTCCCCATCTGCTTGGGCCGTGCCAGTATATCGGCCAGTCGTAATACCCAAAGTAGTTTTCCTCGAATTGGCGGGAGACGGGTTTGTCACTGCCCAAGGATGGGCTGTTCTGGATCTGCTCTTTGGTCAAATTAATTCCAATTTGCTGCTCGAATACCGATTTGTTTATGGCACCCAGCGCGTAAGGGGAAATCAAGACCTGACGTTCTACAAGCCATGTTCCCGTGTTTGCAACCAGATAGCGAATGGTCCAGTGCCGGTCATCGAAATAGAATTCCTTGACCCGGCCTATCTCACCGTCAAGGCTGTTCAGTGTGTAACCCTTGAGTGTTTTAACCGTGCATAGCACAATAGTAGTCCTTTCGTCTGCTGCGTTTTCGTTTCCTATCAACATCCGGCTGACTTCAGGGTGTTTGAGCCCTCGGTCCGTCGAGAATAAAACCGATCCCTAGCCGCTGCAGTCCGCACCGATGCCAATGTTCAATTTGCGCCCAAGGGAGCGATTGCACCATGGGGTCTAACCCGACCGTTATTTGTTTGAAAACATTGCAGTGGCTTTGGGCGGAACATCTCGGCGGAATCCACCTCGAAGTGGGGGCGAAAACACCTGTCGTTTCCCGCACCTCGTTTTTCTGGGTTGAGAGAAAGCGGTGAACCCTGTGGAGACAGTCTGAATCGACAAAAGTGTCCGAAATTTCGGACAGATTGCCGAAACGACCGTGGATTTGATCACCTTAGCCCGATAGTGGTTAATCGCAGGAGTGGCGGATTGCCGGGAACTGGGCATTGATTGAAAGACCTTTGCCCCGCATGTGAGGTTGGCTCACCGGTTAAACCCAACCAAAATGACATGGACCGCATTCCCGGTTGCATCCTCCTAGTGACAAGCGCATTGTATGCTTGCATTTGACCCGGAGAAGTCCATTATCAGGTTCAAATTAAACCATCAAGCTCCGGGCCGTGATGCCCAAATTTGAAAACCACCCGGCAAGAACGGTGGATTGACGGCAATCTGAGAACGTGCCGTAATCGAGCTTTGGATTGAAAGCCTTTGCTGGCGTCGGGCTCAAACCACAGATTGACAGGGTCGGCGGGAACCAGAGGCTCGTTTTTCTCCGCGTCCGGTTCAGAGGAAACTATATGAATACGAAAATATTGTTCGGAATTCTCATCATCACCGCTGCCTTGGCGGCACAGGTTCAAGGACAATCCGGGTGTCAAGTGGCCATCCCCGGCCTTTATAACACTGGCGTTGACTCTTCCGGTTCGTCCCTGCCGGGTGGTTCGGCTGACTCGCATTGGAGTCTTAGCGGCACCGCCAGCGGGGCCGCCAAAGTGCTCAGCCCGGGGAGCATGTACGGTGCATGGTCGCCGGACACGACCAAGTCCGCGTGGATTGGCGTTTATGACAGTTCCTCTGAGCCGACTTCGTTTCCCTATTACTTCAACGAGACGTTCAGTCTCGCCGGTCTTGATCCCACCACCGCCGTTCTGTCTGGAACTTGGTGGGGCGACGACATCACCTCCATTGAACTCAACGGTCACGTAATCAACACCATTACGTACAGCTTTACCGGCACTTCGTGGAGCGTAAATGACACCGGGGCGGAAAGCGGTTGGTTCAATTCCGGGTTGAACACCCTGACCGTGGAGATGAATAGCGCTGATGGCTCATATGATGGCGTTCGGGTGGAAGTCACCGGCACAGCAACTTCACTTGCCCCTCAACCTGCCACTGCCACCGCGACGGTGGCGGAAGGGTATGTGACTGGCGCAATCATTACCAGTGGCGGCTGTGGTTACACAAATGCGCCGCTCGTGTTGATCCAAGGCGGGGGTGGAACTAATGCCACTGCGATCGCCGTGATCAACAATGGCATTGTAACCCAGCTCATCATCACCCAAGCCGGAGTCAACTATACTAGCGCTCCAACTATATTCATTGGAGGGCCTCCGGCTGTCCCCGCCCAGCCGCAATCCACAACAGCAAATGCTGGCGAGACGGTATCATTTAGTGTGACGGCGACCGGCAGTCCGCCACCAACCTACCAGTGGCTGTTCGATGGAACGAATCTCACGGACAACGGCCAAATTATTGGGTCGCAAAGCAATTTCCTCACGCTCACCAACGTCGCGCTTCAAGCAATTCATTTGCCTTTGCCTCAATCCAACGGGTGACGACGGTATCGGCCGGACCGCCGTTGGGCGGGTTGTATTTGAAGCCGCCGTCATGCGGCGGATTATGCGAGGGCGTGATGACGATGCCATCGGCCATTCCACCGTTGCGATTCCGGTTGTAAGCCAGAATGGCATGAGAGATTACCGGAGTAGGAGTATATTCATCCCCTTTGGCCAGCATCACTTCAACGTCATTGGCCGCCAAGACCTCCAACGCGGTCGCGCAGGCCGGTATGGAAAGCGCATGCGTGTCTATGCCGAGAAAGAGCGGGCCGACGATGTTCTTCGATGCGCGATAAAGACAAATTGCCTGGGTGATCGCAAGGATATGCCATTCGTTGAATGCCAGTTTAAAGGACGAACCGCGATGCCCCGAGGTGCCGAACGCCACGCGCTGGGCCGGCACTGCAGGATCGGGCAGGCCGGTATAGTAGGCCGAGACAAGCCTCGGCACATCGATGAGAATTCCAAGCGGAGCCGGTTTTCCGGCGAGGGGACTTATTTTCACGATGTGGCCTTACACGGTTTGGTTTCCAATTCCGCGACTTTTGCCAGACGGCGACGAAAACGATCAGCGCCGATGAAGCGCGCGGCGAGAAAGGTTTGCACCAATTCCCAGGCAAGGGCGTGACCGATCAGAAGCCCGCCAAAACAGATCATGTTTAAATCGTCGTCCTCGACGCCTTGATGTGCCGAGAAATTTTCATCAATCAAACAGGCCCGAACTCCATTCACTTTGTTTGCTGCAATCGATGCCCCAACCCCGCTGCCACAGATGCCCACGCCGCGATCCACCGTCCCAGCCGCAAGCGCTCGTGCCAGGGGGATGACAAAATCCGGGTAGTCGTCGTCCGATTTCAGTTGTCTGTCGCCGAAGTCGTTCACTTCGTGACCGGCTGCGTGCAACATCTTGACGAGATATGCTTTTAACTCGTAACCGCCGTGGTCAGCCGCGATACCCACACGTTGAATCGTGGGTGTCAATTCCTTCAATGGCTTGTCGAGAATGCTTTTATTCATTTCGATCTAAGTTTTCCGACTTTGAACCGGCGGGGATTTCGTTGGACACAAATTCATGTCAACCTGTCCAGACTCTCGCGCAAAGTCTGCTCGGTGGTTCGCCCGACGATTTTGTCCTGCAAGGCGCCTTGGTTGAACAGGAGCAGGGTGGGCACGGCGCGCACCCCGTATTGATCGGTTAGGTTTTCGTGGTCCTCCACGCTTACCCTGACAATCTTGACGGAGATGGCATCGTCCTTGACGAAGTTTTCAAGTAGGGGAGCCATCGCCTTGCTTGCTTCAGACCAACCGGCCCAAAACTCGACCAAGACGGGTTGCATGGCATTGAGCACTTCACGGTCGAAGTTCGTTTCGTTCAATTCCATGAAGTTGCTGTTCACAATTTCTTTCTCGTTCGCCAGCCTCGGTCTATTCGTTGATGCCCCAGTGTGATTGCAATTCAGGCCAATGCCAGTGGTCATCCAACCTCGTCGGGTGGATATGCACACGCCGTTGATCGCTTTGAACTGTCGGCTTGTCCTCAAAGTGCGACGTTTTACTGAAGTGAGGAAACACTGCCACGCCACTTGTGTTGGCTTCGGCTTGCAGCGAAGAAATTATTTGCGCTGCTGAAGCGCTGTCTCGCGAGTCCTGATTGAGAGAAATCATCAGAGCGCACGGTTCGTCCCTTTTTCGTCCGAGCCAGTGCCTTAGCCAGCGTAGGACAACCTTTGGCAGGGCTTTTCCCCCATGCGCAGAAAGGATGACGACATCTGCCACGGACGCTTTGTGAAGGGCCAGTTCGCGCACGATTGCCACCCGCAACACGTCGAACCTCCAGATGGCCAAATTGAAATGCGGCGACCCTGGGAGTAGGCGCGCCGCGCAGTCCAACACCCCTTTGCCGCGCAATCCAGTGCTCAAATCTTCATACAGCATCACTGCGTCCAACGCCAACTGGACCTCACCTCCTGCGCCTTGACCTTCATCAAATGTAGCGGGAGTGTTCACGGGATCGCGCTCCATTTCTACTGTTTGGTGCCGTTGAGAATTTCTTTGGCACGAGTGTCGTCCATTTGTTCCGCGATTTTGCCTTCCTTATGTCCATTAGCGCGCTCCTGGCCCAAGCCCATGCTCAGCGCGGTCATCCCGGCCAGTCCCCCTAGCTGCATGGATTCCACAGCCGTGCTGGGCACGATAACGATGGTGGCATTCTCCTTCAAACCCTCATAAAGCATGTTCATGGCGCGCAAATGAAAGGCAATGGGATTGTGTTCATAGCTTTTGCCGGCTTCGGCAAACTTCTCCGCGATTTGGCGTTCGGCATCACCCAGGATCACCCTGGCTTGGCGCTCTCTTTCCGCCTGGGCCTGCATGGACATCGCATTTTCCAGACCTGAGGGAATCAAAACATCCTTCACCTCCACCGAAATGACGTTAATGCCCCATGGTTCGGTGCGCTCATCAATAATCTTTTGCAATAATCCGCTGATTTTATCCCTGCCTTCCAGCATGTCCGAAAGCATGGTCTTGCCGATCACATCGCGCAGCGCGGTTTGCGAGGCCCAGCTTATGGCGCTTTGAAAGTCTGCCACATCCAGGGCCGCCTTCTTTGGGTCCACAACCTTCCAAAACAGCACGGCATCCACATCCACCGGCACCGTATCTTTGGTCAGGGTTTTTTCCGCCTTGAACCCTGTCGTGATGACGCGGGTGTCGATCCAGTAAGGAATCGCATCAAGGACAGGAATGATGAAAAAAAGCCCCGGCCCCCTCAGAGAATGGAAGTGACCGAGACGCAATATCACCGCCCTGTCCCATTGATCAGCAACCTGAATTGCCGAAGAAACAACAATGGCCAGAACAAAAGCGCCGACTCCAATCACGCCAGCCTCAAAGTTACCGGCAACTCTATACCTGGCGTATGCCAATGCTGCGCCGATGCCCAAAATTACAACGAATATCAATAGTGCAAACGATCTGTTTTGTTTCATTTCAATAATATCCGTGAATTGTTTCTTCTGTCTTGTCACCACCTGCCGGTAATGCGTTCCTAATGCGAAGATAATATCGGGATCAACCGCAGATGCTATGGGGTGTTCCCCCCATGCCGGACTTGACGCGGCATTGTGACCGCAATGGCGGATTCCCGAGATGGCAACGGGGCGGTTTTAAAGGTTGGGTGCGAAGATGCGGTGAGGACTCCGGCTGGACCGCCTGCATGATGCGGCGCGGCTGACGTATCGATGACTTTTAAATGCTCAAATGGAGATCCGTGCTTCGGCAATGACAATGCCGGGATTAGCTTTTCTTCAACTGTTATGGCGCGATAAGTCACAGGCACCTGCCATGTGGCGTAGTTTGGATCGAAAGCCTTCATGGCAGTGACCAGGCGTTGGCGAAAAGTTGTTTCGATCAAGGCCCCCTGTCCGGGCAAAATTTTGAAGTGGACACGAAAAAAGGACCATCCGCCGCCCCGTGCCGTTTCCACTTTGCCAATCATTGGCTCGCTTAAAATAATCGCGCCGAACTGCTCCCACATTCCTTTGGCTTCGTTCCCGACGATTTGAACGACTTTTTGCGGGTCTGCGCCGGCCGGAATCTGGACATTTCCGTAAGCATCCACGCCGCCTGGCGGAAACCGGCTAACAACGCCAATGTTACGGTTGGGAATCAAAACTTTCTGATGGAGAAAATTGACCAGCGTGGTGAACCGCAGCCCGATTTCCTCCACGCGACCAATGACGCTCGTGTCGGAACTGGCAATTTCCACCAGGTCGCCCACATCCATGGCGTCACAAAAAATCAGCGTCAGTCCGCTGACGATGTCCTGAACCAATCCCTGGCAGCCAAAGCTGATAGCCAGGCCGATGATGGAAGCGCTGGCCAGATATGCCGTCAAGTTCACACCGACTTCCTGCAGGATCAATCCAAGCGCGAAAAAATAAATGACAAAAATAATGGCGCTGACAAAAAGCCGGTAAACCGTGACAAATTTTGACTGTGGCGTCTTGAAGATGCGGGGATATTTTTTGTGATTGGTGTTGCGCTTGAGTACGAGCCACTCGCTGTTATGCCGGATAATTTTGACCGTCACATGCACGAAAATTACCAATCCGACAATGAGAAGCAGCCGCATTTCCGTGGATGATCCATGCCCCGAAAAATGACCGTAAATGCGACTCGTTACGGTTTCATTTGCCGGATGCAACAATGAGGCGGGCGGCTGATTCGTCATATCCGTAAAATCCTTGCAAACCGGTTGATCAAAAACCCAAAGAGGACGGGGTTTGATCGTGCAGTCGAGGTTGTGGCAAACATGTTCGATGGATCAATTATCACAGGGTTGTTTGCGACTGAGGTGTTGAGAAGTTGCTCTGCGGAGGCAAACGGGCAAAAGGAGTCGTTGTTTGCGTAATGCTTGCGTTCAGAAAATATTGCACTGCCGGGTTGGAGCTGCGCTTAATCTCGTCCGGAGGGCCGACCGCGAGTATGCGTCCGTCTTCAAGCACCGCGATGTGATCGGCGATGCCAAAAGCCAGGTCGCGATCATGCGAAACAACCAACGATGTGACACGAATCCGCTCTTTGAGTTTTACAATATCTTCAGCAATTTCCACGGACGAAATAGGGTCAAGCCCGCTGGTTGGTTCGTCATAAAAGATCAACTGCGGTTCAACGGCCAAGGCCCGGGCGATGGCCACGCGCTTCACCATGCCGCCAGAGAGTTCGCTGGGCATTTCGTTTTCAGCGCCTTTCAAGCCGACGCTTTCGAGATCCTTGGAAACAATTTGCGCGATTTCGTCAGGTGATTTGAGGTGATGCCTGGCCAAATAGAAACCTACGTTTTCTCCGACGGTTAGAGAGGTCAGCAGGGCGCCGGACTGGAAAACCATTGCCACGCGGTAGCGGGTCGTTAACTCAGGCGGTTTGATCGGTACACCCTCTACCAGGATTTCCCCGTGGTCCGGCGTTTCCAGGCCGATGAGCTGCCTGAGCAACACCGACTTGCCGCAGCCACTCGGTCCCATGATGACGAAAATTTCACCGGCGTTGACCTCAAAATCGACGCCTTTAAGCACTTCGTGTCCATTGTAGCCCTTGCGAAGCCCGTGGACTGCCAACCTGACGCCCTGCCGTGCAATAAAGCTGGACGCGCTGCTATGGAGCACGGCTTTGTTTCCAGCCGCTTCCACCGCAGCCTGTTTGACGTCGAGCAAGGGCCGTCGCTCGAATACTGATTTAATCTCCTCTTTTACATCCATCGGAGCCTCTTTCGGTTTGATCGAAATAAGATTGGTCAATCCTGGTCATCATCGTGAGGCGCCACATGTCATTTTCGACCGCAATTTTTGGGCGCGGAGCAGCATTCCGCTATGCTGCTTTCTTGTCGTCCACAACTTCAGCGTCGATGATCGGGCCATCCTCTGCCTTGCTTCCTTCCGCTTCAGGCTGGTTGCCGGACGGGCCACTAGCAGGACCTTGGCCTGCTCGTGTCTTCTCTGAGGCCGCCTTGTAAAGTTCCGCCGAGACTGCCTGCCATGTTTCGTTGAGTTTTTCGCTGGCCGTCTTGATGGCCGTAGCGTCGGTGCTCTTGAGCACTTCCTTTACCTCGCTAAGTGCGGTTTCAATCTTGCTGCGGTTAGCGGCGGAAATTTTCTCCTGATTGTCCTTCAATAGTTTTTCCGTGCGATAGACCGCGTTATCGGCCTCGTTTCGTGTTTCCAGCTCTTCCTTTCGCTTTTGGTCCTCTTCCGCATGGAGTTCGCCGTCCTTTCGCATCTTCTCAATTTCACTCTTGGAAAGGCCGCTGCTGGCAGTGATGGTGATTTTCTGTTCTTTGCCGGTGCCGAGATCCTTGGCGCTGACGTGAAGGATGCCGTTGGCATCGATGTCAAAGCTGACTTCGATTTGCGGCACGCCACGCGGGGCGGGCGGAATGTCATCCAACTTGAACTTGCCGATGGTCTTGCTGTCTCGCGAAAACTGGCGTTCACCCTGCAAGACATGGATTTCCACGCCGGGTTGATTGTCTGCGGCGGTGGAGAAGATTTGCGACTTGCGGCTTGGAATTGTGGTGTTGCGCTCGATCACCTTGGTGAATACCCCGCCAAGGGTCTCAATGCCAAGCGACAGCGGCGTCACATCGAGCAACAGGACATCCTTAACCTCGCCTTTGAGCACACCAGCCTGGATGGC
>Ga0182030_10023981_pt1 | contig 11244 bp, 9 predicted proteins | sample 812S3MmetaG_FD_121299 | JGI IMG/M metagenome (GOLD analysis project Ga0182030, IMG submission 121299) | Permafrost microbial communities from Stordalen Mire, Sweden - 812S3M metaG (Illumina Assembly) | ecosystem: Environmental > Terrestrial > Soil > Wetlands > Permafrost | place: Sweden...
AGCCCCGAACAATGCAAGGGTGGGCGCGCCAACCAACTTTCCGACATCTATTCGCTCGGGTGTGTCATGTATCAATCACTGACCGGCAAGCTTCCATTTGAAGCAATAAGCGCAATGGACGTCATGTACAAACATATCAACTCAGACTGGCAGCATCTCTCAACTATTTTGGTACAACCCGAGTTTAAGCGACTAGCCGATCTCGTCGACCAGTGCCTGGCTAAAGATCCCGAGAAAAGACCGCAAAGCGCACTAATAGTTGCTCAAGTCTTGAATGAGTCGCTAGCAGCACAGTTGGAAACTGGAAAAATTTTCAGGGTCAGAGCGGAAACGAAAAAATCAACAACTCGAATTCCACTAATATGTGCCGCCGGCGTGGCTCTGCTTATGGTTGCGACGCTGACAGTCATGTTCAAACCAAGCCCAAATAGTGCTCTAACAGAACATGGCAATTCAAAAGATTCGATCAGCAGCAGTCAGGCCAGGCGCGATGCGCAAACGGAGCGCAATATGCTGAACCAACTGATGTCGATTGAAATCGCACTTAAGGCAAGTTCAGATCCTGCAAAAAAGAAGCAGCTTGCTTTCGACTTCATCTCATCGGCACGAAAAATTGCAACCCGCCAGTGCGCTCATACAAATTGGACTGAGGCGGAAAAAACTTTGCTCCGCATTTTTCCGGTAACAAAATACACAGACGAACCTCCGATAGTTGAATCAGTGACATGGAGAGAACTAGCCTATACCAGGTTAAATCGCAAGGATTACCACGGCGCGATTGCAGCCGCTGACCAGGGTCTGGACATTTTGCGAAAAAGCGGCAACGGCGACGGGGAAAACGCCGCAGCTGTAATTTACGTGCGCATTCAAACTTATATTAAATCGAATGATCTTACCAGTGCTAAACGCGATTATGAGCTTATGACTAACGACTGGTTAAATGGAGATACACATCCCAGTGGAAAGCTTGCCGGCGTTGCGCTTGAAACCCGCCTTGACCACACAATGGACATTTTTAATAGCCTCAGCAGTATAAAAATCACTACTAATGAACAGAGACTCAAAGCTCTGGATTTCTTGAACAGCCTCTGTCGCTATTTTATTGCGACAGGGCGCACAAATAAAGCCGAGCGGTTGATTTTTACCATTAGAAAGCTACTGCAGCAGATTCCTGAAGATACCTCCGGCTTTAGAGAAATCGCCGCGACAAGCTACCAAAATCTAGAGCGCCTGGCTGATATCGCCGGTAGTACCGATGACGCGAAGAGATATCGCCAAATGCAAAAGCAGCTTCAAGGTTCCACATAGAATAATGCGCCGCCTGACCGTTATTAAGGCTCGCCGGCCTCGCTGTCGTCTATTTGTTCACGACAATCTAGCACTGCGCGAAACCTGACTTTATTGGTTTTCATTTGCTCATAGGCACGATTAGCTTCAGCAAGAGGAAAGACTTCAACCAGCGGACGACAATTGGTCATAAGCGCGAAAGCAACAGTGTCCTCCGAATCGGCAGGACTGCCACCGGGCCAGCCCATAACGGTGGCGCGATATCCCAACAAGTGCAATGAATTGATCTGCACCTTATCGTGAGGAGCTGCAACGATGATCATTTTGCCGTTCATTTTTAGACCTTCCACCAGAGCACCGATCGCTTCGGCGTTTGGCGCAGTCGCGAGAATCAGCGCGGCTCCACCGAGATTGCGCAGCGCTTCGGCTGGATCAATTTGCGAGCCGTCAATGTAGATGTGTGCACCAAGCTGATGGGCGAGGTCTTTTTTGTCAGCGCCGCTGGAAATTGCCGCGACGCGATAGCCCATGCGGTGTGCAAACTGTACCGCCAGGTGTCCCAAGCCTCCGATGCCCTGAATTGCCACGAGTTCGCCGGCGCGAACACCGCTATTACGAAGCGGCGAGAACGTCGAGACGCCAGCGCAAAGTAACGGCGCCAGCTCAGCTGATGACCAGTCGCAGTCGGCGGGGATGCGCACAAGAGCATGTTCTGCTACAGTCATGTATTGAGCATAGCCACCATCGTTGAAGATGCCATTTATACTGCTGTTTTTGCAGCCGGCGAAATCTCCACGCCGACATTGATGGCACTCTTCGCAGTATCCCGCATTCCAACCGGCGCCGACGCGCTCGCCCAGAGCGAAACCAGCGACCCCACTACCGAGTGCATCAATTACACCAATCACTTCGTGACCGGGAACGCGTGGATAACTAATACCGGGCCAGAAACCGAGGCGACAAACATCATCGCCACGACAAATGCCGCAAGCCTCGACCCGAATTCTCACTTCGGCTTCGCCCGGCTCGGGTATTGGCCGCTCGGTAAACTCAAAGTCACCACCTCTGGTGCGAACCTCGACTACTAGAGATTTAGACATGCGGCATTCTCCTGCAAGACGAACGAAGGTCAATATTAGACTGAAGCGCTCCATATTAAACTGAAGCGTAAGTCCATCCATTAAAATTGGGCAAAGTTTTCATTATTGTTCAGCAAAAGAAAAATACAATTGCTATAACAAATGCTGGTTTACCTGCTAAGAACCTTGCGAATACCATTAGATCCTGGTGGATCCCGGTAGGGGCGAGCCATGCTCGCCGTTTTGAAAGACAGGAGCACGTTCAACGACGCCCATACATAGAGCGTCGCTACCAAGACAATAGGCTACCAAAACAATACAATACAAAAAAACAACACGCTACAAAAAAAAACACGCTGCAAAAACAATACAATAACGGCAATATCGCAAAAATAGGAGCAAACATGAAAGCACCGCTTAAACTTGGCATCGTCGGCGCTGGCAGCGTCGCAGTCAGAGGCATCTTACCGCATGCTTCTCTTGCTGATTTTAGAGAAAGTGTCGTAAGTCAAGCTGTTTGCGATCCAGTCGAGGGACGCGCCGAGGCGGCTGCGCAAAAGTTCAACGTGCCTCAACATTTTCTCGGCCTCGAAGACATGCTGCAGCGTGGCGATATCGATGCGGTAACAATTTGCTCTCCAATAAGCTTGCACTACCAACAAGGCAAAATGGCCATCGAAGCAGGCAAGCATGTGCATTTCAATAAAACAATGACCACCACGGTCGACGAAGCAAACGAGCTGATTGAACTTGCGCAGAAGCACAAAGTACATCTAGTTGCATCGCCCGGCGAAATGCTGCGACCACACAATCAACACATAAAAAAGCTGATCTGGGAAGGCCAGCTGGGCACGCTGTGCTGGGCCGCATGTGGAGCCGCCTTCGGGCGCTATCACGATGAAGAAGGTGTACGGCAGGGAAATGATCCGCTATCTAATATCGACCCAAGTTGGTATTACCGCAAACCAGGTGGTGGACCGCTTTACGACATGACAGTATACGCCTTGCACGGCTTAACAGGCGTGCTTGGTCCGGTCAAGCGCATTACGGCGATGTCGGGTATTCGCATTAAAGAGCGATTCTTCAAAGGCAAACCAGTAGCCTGCGACGCTGATGACAATAGTGCCATGCTGCTCGATTTCGGCGATGGTTTATTCGCATTCGCCTACGGCACCGCCCATGGTGCAGTCACTACACATTTCACCGGCAGTTATTTCGGCAGCGAAGGCTCTATTGTTGGTTTCACACACAACGGCAAACCTCTGGAATACCCAGGTTGGGAAATCGCCAGCGCTGAAGAAAATCAAATTAAAGGCAACCAGCGCCTCTTGCCGCATATCAAAGGCGAGCATATAAACATGGACGAGCAGCATGTCGTCGAAGACGTAATGCAACTGGTCGATCTAATTCGCGACGGCAAGCCTACAGTCGCCACGGCCGAGCACGCGCGACACGTCGTCGATATTATCGAAAGCGCCTACAAAGCTGCAGCCAGCGGCATGGTCCAAGAGCTCAAAACCAGTTTCAACTGGAGCGAGCGCGAGCTTTCTGCGACGCATAACTGAAGAGGGAATCAAATGGATAGAGTAAGAGTTGCAATAATTGGTCCGGGTGGGTTCGCGCAGGTTTGTCATATTCCGGGCTTGCGCTCACACAGCAAGGCTGAAGTCAGCGCAGTCTGTGGAAGAGACGCTGCTCGCAGCGCAGCGTTTGCCCGCAGCCAAAACATTCCTGCCAGTTTTCATAATATAGCTGATCTGTTAGACGCTGAAATTTGCGATGCCATTGCCATAGCTACGCCTGATTCGTCGCACTTCGACATGGCGATGGCAGCCATCGCAAGGGGCAAACATGTATTTTGCGAGAAACCGCTCGCCATGAACGCCCAACAAAGCGCTGCCATGGCGAAGGCAGCCAGCGCGGCGGGCGTAGTGAATATGGTCGCTTTCACGTTTCGCTACATGCAGGCTTTGCAGGAAATGAAACGGCTGATCTTCGCTGGGCTCATCGGCAAGCCTTATCACATCAACATGCAAGTATATTGGGGAGATCTGCTCGCGCCGGAAAGTCTGTCATGGCGCGAACAGGCAAGCTACTCAGCCGCGGGGATATGGGGAGATGCCGGTGCACACTTATTCGATGCAGTCTCGTATTTATTTGCACCGGTGCAAGAAGTGTTTGCGCAACTAGATCTCGTTCAACGCGAAGCCGGCTGCCTTCAACCGGATACCAGCGACCTGGCGAACTGCCTTGCTAAAACGCAATGCTTATTTGAAGATGAGCAAGCAAAGATTTCCGTCATGATGCAAGCTTCTCGCGTAAGCAAACCACGCGGACCTGTGCACGAATTGCAGGTGCTGGGCAGCAAAGGTGCTCTGGGCATGCCGCTTACGCGCGGTAATAATGAATACCTGGCGCTTTTAGCCACGGGAAGCGAACGCTGGGAAGATTTCCCGCTAGCTCCGGAAGCATATAGCGATGAGCCACGAGCGTTATTTAGCATGATGCGAGCATTTGTTGATGCCATCGCATCTGGTACCATGCGAAAAGGTTTGGATGCCAGCTTTATCGACGGGCATAACGCGCAACTAGCGCTTGAAGCTGGAATAGAATCGACAAGAAGTGGAAAGTCGAAAAAAATTGCCTACGACCTGTCACTTTGTCCCGCTTGATCAGCAACCGCCAGCATTACCAACAAGAAAGTGGTCTATGGAATCTTCGACAAAATTCTTTTGTCTACAAAAAAGATTTACCCGAAAGCGGGGAGGGAATGTAAAGTAGCAATGCTGAGTTGAGCGAAATGGGCGTTGGTTGATCTATACTAAATGTTCGTCCTCAAAAAGGGCAGGAATCTTCTCTAGGGCTATGTGGAATAAATCCCCGTAGTCATTCATGCGGAATATTAACTTTGTATAAGGAGAATTAGAATGGACTGGAAAGAAGCTTTCAGAAGCCCATGGACATTGGCAGCTGTGTTGTTGCTCGGCACGAATGGCGGACGCAAATTGCTCAAGACTGCAAGCAAAGAAGTAGTCAGAGCCGGACTCGTTGTTTCCGACAAAGTTAAAGAAATCGTAGCTGAAGTTAAAGAAGAAGCTGATGACCTGGTCGCCGAAGTTCAAGCCGAACGCAAAACTGCCGGTAAGTCCATCAGCAAATCGGCCAGCTAATTCATTTAATTAAATTCCGAAGCCCAACATCATTGCTGGAGCCAGTTAAATCAACGTATGACTTATAAGCTATCTAAAACATCCAAGGGCGTGGCTCATCACAGCCCCGGTCGCACGCGCATAAAAGTGCCGAAAAACCAGCGGCACAATCTTCATCAGTTGAAGGAGAATTTGCAAAACACTCCTGGCGTGAATAACGTAGAAATTAATCACAGCACCGGGAGTGTGCTGGTGCATCACGACCATGAGATGCCGATTTTCGAAGTGCTGCACAAGGCGGTCGAAACGGTGGGCACCGATCTGCTCACCACACTAATTGAAGGCGAAACCGCCGAGCTGCTCGGTCCGGCAACTATAGTTGCCACCGGCGTCGGGCTTATTGCCTCAATGGGTAAATCGTTTATTGGGCGCCGACAAGTGGCCGAAGGAACTGAAGCAGCACCGCCGTTTCTATCCGGAGCTCCCACTGACCTGAGAATTTTGCTGCCCGCAGGCTTTCTGCTGGCGGCAGCCTACAGGGCATGGGAAACAGAATCATTCTGGGTGGGAGTAAGCCCGCTGGCACTCGCCTATTGGGCATTCGACACCTACTGGAAATTCAACATTTCGTCCGACCTCTCCAGAGTCGAAGCGCAAAATAATGGACACGGTAATGGACATCACCCCGGACCTAGCTCGGGGCATATTTAGTTAGAGGCCGCCATAATGTACGCAGCAGCATCAGTTCCCGATTCAACCCCAAACAGGCAAGAAACACCTGCGAAGGCTGAAGATGGGGAGAAAGCTGGGCGTCAGAGTGAAGACAACGGACAGCGCGTGCTTCTTTCGTTTGAATTGCAGCACGCCATCGCCGGCCGCCTCAGGCTCAAAGTATCCGACCTGCAGTTCAACGACAAGCTCGCAGGTTCCTTTGTCAACGCGGCGCAAAGCATTGATGGAGTGCAATCGGTTCGCGCCAATAGCTGGTGCGGCTCGGTAATCATCAACTTTGACAGCGAACGCATTTCGCAAGAGCGACTGCTGGCGAATCTGCGCAAGCTGCAGGTCGACCTTCAGCAGCAGCGCATTTCAGCACCTACCTTAATATCGCGAGTCAAGCTGCTGGCAATATTTGCCTTGCAGAAGCTCGAGGCCTTGACACCACCAGCGGTGCAATTCGGATTAGGCGCGGCCGCTTTCGGAAGTGCTTTGCTTGGCGCACCGACTGTGGTGACAACCGTGGTAAGCAGCCTGGCAATTTTACCAATCGGCGGGCGCGCAGTTCAAACAGCCATACTAGAAGGCAAGCTCGGTGTTGATGGTTTAGACGGCATGGCTGCCGTCATGATGATTGCACAGCAAAATCTCAAGTCTGCAAGTTTTATGGCCGCTTTAATTGGACTTGGCGAATTTATTCGCGAGCTGACCGCACAGCGTTGCCAAAAAATGTTAGACGACTTGTTAGGTCTGGCAGGATGCTCGGCCTGGTTGGTCAAAGGCAACAAGCGCATCTGCATTCCGGCAGAGCAAGTAATTGTCGGCGACACCGTTGTGGTTTACCCAGGTGAACTTATACCTGTAGATGGAACTGTTTTGCGTGGCAACGCTTCGGTGAACCAGGCGGCTTTGACTGGAGAATCGATTCCCGTTGAAGTTCAAAGCGGCAGCAATGTTTTTGCTGGAACTTATCTTGAACAGGGAAAAATCTATATTCACTGCGATGCCGGCATTAAAGACAGCCGAGCAGGGCGCGTTCTGGAGATGGTAAAATCCGCACCAGTTTACGAAACACGCACGCAGAACTATGCCTCGCAATTAGCCGACAAATTAGTATTGCCGATCCTTGCGACAGCCGCAATATGTGGGCTTTATTCAAGGAACATAACGCGCGTGATGAGTGTTATGATTTTCGATTTCTCTACCGGTATTCGCATCAGCGCACCAACCGCGATACTAGCCTCGATGCAGCGCGCCGGGCGTCACGGCATTTTGATGAAGAGTGGTGGCGCAGTAGAGCGCCTCGCGCAGGTCAATGCCATTGTCTTAGACAAGACGGGAACGCTTACACTGGGCGAACCAGCCGTGACAAATGTATTTACTATGGACGGCCTCGCGGCAGATTTCGTTCTTTCGCGAGCCGCGGCAGTTGAGCAGCGCTTGCATCATCCTGCTGCGCGTGCCATCGTTCAATACGCTCGAAAAACGATTGAGAGAATTCCAGATCGAGATGATTCAGAGCACAGCACCGGCATGGGCGTTGGCGCTAACGTTGAGGGGCAGGAAGTGCTCTGTGGCAGCAGACGGTTCATGCAATCGGAAAACATCAACATCGAAGAAGCAGCAATATTGGAAGGCGAAATTCATGAGCGCGGCGAATCTGTAGTTTATGTAGCAATAGCCGGCAAGCTTGCTGGATTGATCGGTTACGCAGATAAGCTTCGTGCTGAAGTGCCCTGGGTGATACGCCAGTTGAAGAAGCAAGGTATCAAGCGCATTTGCATGGCAACGGGCGATCACGAGCATGCTGCTAATGCCATCGCGAGAGAAGCTGGTATTACAGATACCTTCGCCAATTCATTCCCTGAACACAAAGCGGAACTGGTGCAGAAGCTCAAGGCGGAAGGTTATATCGTGGCGGTGGTTGGTGATGGCATTAACGATTCACCAGCGCTCGCACACGCCGATCTCGGCGTTTCACTGCATAGCGCAACTGACGCGGCGCAAGAAAGTTCGGACGTGTTACTCACGGACAATGATCTGGCGCGTTTGCCAGAAGCAATTGAGATCTCTCGTAATGCTATGGGTCTGGTACGAGAGAATCTAAGTTTTGTCGTTATTCCAAACGCAGTAGGCATCGGGCTTGCAGCGACGGGATTGATTGGACCTGCTATGTCGACATTGCTCAATAATGGCTCTGCAATTCTTGCTGCGCTCAACAGCCTGCGTCCATTGCTCTTCAGTAGCGAGTGGACCAAAACAGACGAACGTGTCTAGAATAGAGTATGAACGAAGACAAGAAACTAGCGGACGACATTGTTTTGAAAGACACTCGTCAATTCTCGTCGGAGATTGTTGATTCGGATCAGTTAGGGACGCAGAATCAGCAAATTGTACAGGCTGATCCGCGTGCTTCAGCGCCGACAAGACAGATTGCTTTGACGCAGCAGGAACAGAGAAATGCTGCGACAAAGAATGCGACGCAGCTCGCAGCAATTACGAATAAAGATCTTCAAACAAGGCACGCGCCAGAACCGGAACTAACGAACGCAGAGCTAGAAAGTGGGTGCAGATGGTACGCACCGCTTCTGCTAGCAGACACTCTTCTAACCGGCGCCGGTATAGTTGTGCTGCTAAGCGCAGTAGCAATGGCTCTCTTCTCGTTAGAGCACAATATTTTGAACGCATTCACGATCTGGTTCTCGCTCTTAAATCTGATCTGGCTAGGTGCAACTGGATTGTTCATCAGCAATTGGATGCACGGTGGAATTCTTGCTCATGATGGTTGGCTCAAGCTAATACTTGGACTATCTGTATACGCAGTTCTGGCAGGCAATGTAATTGCGGCTGCCAGCAAGCGTGATAGGACTGGAACACAACGCTTGAGCGACATTGCTCTTGTTGCGATTTCTACGTTTTTACTAATGCCCATTCCATCAATAATCAGCTTAAGAAAATCGATTGCGGCCAGCAGTCCTGGCGCTGTGCCGAATAAACAGAAACCAGATTTTAAAGGCTGGCTGATCGGTGGTGGCGCCGCCCTGGCGCTAGCTTTACCGTTAGCGCTGACCTTCCCCACAGAAGAAGCCTGGCTGGAGGGCTACATTGTGGACACGGCGATCATAATGCTCTTAAGTATTCCCATTGCCTTGTTTATGCGACGAAACAAAGCTTAGAATCATTCGTTGTTTTCCCACTGAAGACTTCTGACACGGTTGTGTTCGCCTCAACTTACATTGATAATGACACGATGGACGATTCTCTCGGCAAAAACGCTCCTCAATGGTTGCACCCTACAGCCAATGCTTTGACGTTTATACTTCCAGCTTTCTTTCTGGCTTATTGCTGCATTTATCTATGGGCCTGTCCCAGCCCTGCGCTAGCGACTGCTGTTGGCGGCGAGATTATGGCGTTTGTGATTTCACTGGCGGTGTTTAAGGCGTGCATTTTTACGTTACCAAAAGGCGTTTTAGCGAAGCTTCCAGAACGGCTCAAAGACTGGTTGGCAAGCTCGCGCACATTTGTGGATTACAGTAAGGTTATTGTGCTTTCACTCGTTTTGTTTTTCGCCTTAACTGATTTTGCTGCGCTATGTTTCTCCGTTACTGGAATGAATCAAATTGGTGCCACCATTTATCGTATCTGCCCGAGCACCTACTGGCTTGGTCTGCATCCCGCTTTTAGCCTGGAGATGCTAGCGGGCGCTCTGGTGCAAAGTAAGAACTTTAAGCAAGCAGAACCACTTTATTCAGAGATACTAGATATTCGTACCAAGTTGTGTGGTGCCGACAGCGATCTCGCAAGCGCAATATATGCAGACCTTGGCGATTTTTATGTGCGAAGCAATGATCTAGCTAAAGCAGAACACTGGTATCGTCGCAGCATCGAAATTGGACCGCGCACCGGCAGAGGTTACACCGCACTTGCGACATTACTGCGCGAAAGCGGCAGGTATGCTGAATCGCGCGAATATTATTTGAAAGCACTTGAATTGAGAGCGAAAGTTTTTGGTGTGGATAGCAAGCAATATAAGGACACGGAACGTGGATATAATCGCTTGCAGCAATTGGTTTCCTCCCCAAAAGGAAGGTAAATTCGGAGCGCGGTCCGAGCCTTTTGACACCATCAAAGTCAATCCTGACTTCGCCTCGATTACCGCTGACCTAATCGGTTTTGGCAATCGCCTATCACTCGGTATGACTGACGACAATTAAGTCGTCGACTAAGTTCCTCTGCGCGCAGCCCCAGGAAACCGGGCTTGAGGCCAGCAGACCTGGTCTTCAGTCTGTCTGGCGCTGGCTTCATTACCTTATAGGTATTTGCCATCATACACCAAGGCCCATCTTCGGGCGGTTTTTGCCCGATTACTGGAAGGAGCATCAAAGCGAGGAGCAAGAAGTTAAGAAGAACCTGCATTAAAACTCAACCGTGTTTTCGAATCTCTCAACCACGTTACCACTTCTAGAAAGACATGGAAAAGAAAGATCTGACCGCGCATTGCATTCAGCCCAGCTTAACTGGCGTAAATACGGAACTCATACTTCTTCAAATGACATCGTTGCCACAGATTTAGCTTACGCGACAGGCAAAGTATAATGCGCCTACCCAGGGAGGGCTTATCTATGAAGAACACTCATTTGGCTACCATCGGCCTGCTGACTTTAGCACTAGCAGCACCTGCTTTCGCTCAAGGCGGACCTGGTGGTGGACCGGGACCAGGCGGGAGAGGACACCATCCGGAAATTAGGCAAGCCATTAACAAGCTTCGGGTGGCAAAGCAACACTTAGAACAAGCTGCTCATGATTATCAGGGTCATCGTGTTGATGCAATCAAAGCCATTGATAACGCCATTGGCCAGCTCGAGACCTGCCTCAAGTACGACTAGAACTTGACCTCCTCCCCTCCCTGAAGGAATGGGATTCCGACTAAGCAATAAGTTTCCCTAGTGCTGACACGGTGGGTTCCTGCTTCACAGAAGCTGCCAGAGACTGGTCTTACGTCCTCTCCACAG
>Ga0182030_10023982_pt1 | contig 11244 bp, 5 predicted proteins | sample 812S3MmetaG_FD_121299 | JGI IMG/M metagenome (GOLD analysis project Ga0182030, IMG submission 121299) | Permafrost microbial communities from Stordalen Mire, Sweden - 812S3M metaG (Illumina Assembly) | ecosystem: Environmental > Terrestrial > Soil > Wetlands > Permafrost | place: Sweden...
GCTACGCTCCGGCCTTCCTCCGTCCACCGCCCTGCGCCCCAAGAAGGACCAGGGACAGAGACAGTCAAGAAAGGGACATTCTCTCGTGAGTTAAGAAGGGGACATTTCTAAAGAGTTTTGACATCAATCATTGCCCCAAAAAGTTTATGGGCCCCTGCGGCATTTACTAATCGTGTCGTTTCCAGGATTCAACCCGGCAATACGATTATCATTCGGAGCGTAAATTCATAACCTGTTTACTGTCAGTCTGTTACACTACGCCAGGAGTAGAAAATCGTAAATTTTCACGATTTTTCGTTCGAGAAAAATCGGCCCTCGCATCCGAATTCTTGCAAGAATTTCTGACTCGGCGCTAGCGCCAACGCCTCCCCGGATTATCCTTGAAAAGACCAGAGTGGCGGCTACTATCACTTTAACTAAAATAGTGCCTTCTGGTAAAAATGGAAAGGCGGACTGTGCTGAATCTATTTGGAAAAACACAATGGGTGGCAGTGGATTGTCTCACGGGTGAATCCCGCAACGTGGAACAATTGCCCTTTGAAATCGGCGCGGGCGAAGGAGTCGATCTCAGACTGCACAGTTCGGGCGTCGCCGAACGCCACTGCGCCATCAACCAGATCAAAAGCCACGGCCTGTGCCTGATCAAACAGGACCCGATCCTTCCGTTGTTCGTCAACGGCCAATCCATCGAATTTTGCCCCCTCGTTCCGGATACCGATTATGCCGTCAAGGTCGGCGCGCATTTTCTGGCCTTGCGCGGCAGCCGGCAGATCGAGCCTTGGTTGCGCACGTTGGATTGCACGCAATGGACCCTTCGCGATGCCGCCAACGGACGCGTGGACGGCCCGATGGGTCTGGAGGAACTTTGCCAATTTGCCAAAGATCAGCAGCGGCATCCCGAAACCCTGGTTCAACCCAAGGGCCTGGCTCAGGGATTTTTTCTTCGTGACGCTTACGAAGTCGTGGCGTCTCTGAAGGCCGCCGCTCAGCCGGATTTATCGGCCGAGGCCAAAGCGGGCGGCTCCGACGAAGAACCGACTCTCTACACTTGCCCGGTTTGCTGGTTGAAATTCGACGGAGGCGACATCATGCACCTGGCCACCCACGATTCTTTGCGCGGAGATCCAGTGCTGGGAGAAGACGCCGCCCAACGCTTTCTTGCCACTCGCTTCAACGATCAGGGACAGGCGCTCGACGCGCTGGGTCTTCCATGCACAGAAATTGCCTGCCCCCATTGCCGCCGCGTTCTCCCTCCCGGTTTCACCGAGATGAAACATCACATCATCTCGATTGTCGGTGATCAAAGCGCCGGGAAGTCCTACTACCTCAGCGTCCTTTTAAAAATGCTGCCTGCCAGCCTTTACAATGATTTTTCGGTGGTATTCCAGGACGCGGATCCGGCCGGCAATGCGCTCATCAACGAAATGAAGCAAACTCTCTTCGGCGCAGAAACTCCGGAAGGGGCCCGTTTAGTCAAGACGCAATTGGAGGGGGGAATGTATGTTCGCCTTCCTCGCTACGGCCGCGTGGTTGCCCTGCCCAAACCGTTTATTTTTTCCGTCGCCTCATCCCAGGATCCAAGCCAGCGCTGCTCGCTAATATTCTATGATAATGCCGGCGAACATTTCCAACCGGGTCGCGATTCCGCCGACTCCCCCGGCGCCCAGCACGTCGCCAGTTCGGCTGGCATCATGTTTTTATTTGATCCCTTTAACAGCCCCGATTTCCGCCACGAAATTTCCGACCGGGGCGACCCTCAATTGGAAAAACCGGTAAGGGACCAGCAAAGCATCATCCTCTCCGAGATGAAAGTGCGCATCGCCAAATTGCTTAAGCTGGAATTGCGGGAGCAAATCGACACCCCCCTGGCCGTGCTGATCGGAAAATGCGACGCCTGGCTCCATCTGCTGGGACCCAACGCTTTGCGCAACCCCATCGTCAACGCGCATCTTGATTTGGATGCCGCCAAGTACAACTCCGACCTGATCCGCACGCTGATGAAGCGCATTTCGCCGTCCATTGTCGCGAATGCGGAATCCATCAGTCGCCGCGTCCTATTTTTTCCGGTCAGTTCTTTCGGCCACTCGCCTGTCCGGCTGGGGCCGGGAGACTACGTGCCGGACCCCAAGCAATTAAAGCCTTTCCAAGTTGAGATGCCTATGTTGTGGATTCTTTCCTGTATTGAACCGGCATTGGTGCCGGGGCAGTCGGGCGGGGCTTAATGTAACATGCCGTGGCAATTGATCTATACCAGCGCGCCGCGCGGATTGCTTTCCGGCCAGACCGGATTCTGCACGGTGGCTCGCAGCGCAGAGTTGAGGGAAGCGCTGGCCCAACGCCTCGAGCAAATCAGTTCCTACAATTATTTAAGAGTAGCGGAAGCAGCCACAGCCAATCGCAATCCTACCGTCTGCGCCTTTCGCATCCTGGACCTTCGCGGTACCAAGTATCACGTCCTGACCCGCATTCAGCCATGCGGGCTTGATTTTACGGCGCGCACCAATCATCTGGCGCACCATCTGGTATTTCAAGCCTCTGAACTGGCGCAATTGCCCTCTCCCGCATCCATCTTGCGTTACTGGCAGGGATGGTTGTCCGCCTGGCAGGGTGAGCCCCGCCTCCTGGACGATCCCGCGCTCGATAGTTTCAGCGCGGCGGCCAAGTCCAATCTTCCCGCGCAAACCTGGATGAGAATCACCGGTGACGCCGGCCGGGCCGCCGGTCTGCTGGAAAGCGAATGTATCCGCGGTTGCTATTTGATTTGCCCGCCCGGCAGCGAACAGGACGTGCTGGAAATGTTTTGTGAAACGCTCCAATTATTAAACATCAACGGACAGTATGCCCTCCGACCCTGGCGTCATCCTTTCACCACGTTTTTGCAGTCCGAAGATAACCCGGCCGATTTCCAATGGCGCGCCTGCCAGGAAGGCACCCCCGCCTGTCAACAAGCCGCGCAACGCACCACCGGGCTGATTCCGCTGCGCGCCGTTCGCGTGCCGAATAACTCTCTGGTTAAAGTCGCGCGCGAAGGATTAAAGCCGCCGCCACCTCCCGCCTCGAAGCCAGTGACACTTCCGTCCCGGAGTCTCCCTCCAAAACAAAAGCCATCAGCCGCGGACACAATAGATCCCAGCCAGTGGCGAAAACCCCTCAAGCGCCCGGAGCGCCCCGCTTTGCTTGACCTCAATTTTTCGATTAATTCCGCTTCACTTCTGCGCATCGGAATTTTTGTCGCGGTCCTGGCGAGTCTCTTGTTCGTGAAACATAATCTCTCCAAAAAACCGTCCGCGCCGGAAAGCATTCCCGAGACAGCCCCCGTGCCGCCACCCAGACTCGGAAATCCAGATCACCCCGAGGCCGTTCACGCGCCGAATAACCAGGCCCAACCAGTCCCGATAGCTCCGCCAGATCCCGCGCAGCTAAATGGTTTGTCCGCCAACGAACCCACCTATGTAGTTGTCGTCCCTAATTTGACAGATTTCAATCTGCCAGTCGATTCCATCATTCGCTTGCAAGGCCTGATGGAAAACTTCGATACCTTGCACACCCTGGCCAAGGACATCCAATTGTCCATTGACACCGACAAATGGGACTTCCATGCCGGATCGCCGCTAACCATCAATGGCCGGCGGGAACAGGCCATTTCCGCCTTCGACGGATCGGGCCGGGAACTTGTATTCGACTATTCCAATTGGAAGAATAACCCGCTAAACCCGGTGGCGGTTCGCGCCACGTTTTCTCTGCCAGTCAATGCTTTTTCTGTTCACTTTGGTTTTGCCAGCCCGACTAACGGCGACCCCTTCCGCCTTCTCATCGTCAACGAAAGCAATGCGCCCGTGCCCTTGCATTTGCCCCTGCAATGGCTCCGCGCAAATCAGGAAAGCCTGACCGCTTCCTTTCGGGCGCCTTTGGGCGAGTATCTGGTCGGTCGTTTCACACTCCTTGGCGGACGCCGTTGGCAGCTCCAGCCTTTCGTTCGGAGCGAAAGCGATGCCCAGACTCATTACCTTTACAAAGCGTGGCCCCAAAAAGATCTGCCGCCAACCGGGCACGAATTGGATTTTGTCGCAGTTAAACGGCCGCTGAGACTGCAACTGCTGTCATTGAGAGAAAAAGAACGCAGCCTCTCCCAACAGTTGGAAGGCCGAACTCGAGATGCCGGCCTGGACCGCCCAGTGGGACTAACACTGAGGCTGACCAACCAGCATCTGACCAGCTTCTCCATGTGGACGAACGCTCCTCCTACTTCGGCTCTTTTTCTTAAATACCTCGACCACCTGAAAAAAAGCGGCAGCAAGGACCATCCGGAAATGAAAACCTGGCCCAACTTCTCCCCGGACGATACCGACGCGGAACTGGCCGATAAATTTGCCAGGCTTACGTCGTTGTGGATCGACCTGTTCCCTGCAGCGCAGACGGATCTTATCGACGGTCACACCAACTACTTTTCCAGCGTCTGGCAAAAAATCAAAGACATTCAAAAGACCCGGCAGGAAAGACGGCGCGCCCTGGACGAGATCGCCTTGCTCCGCCAGCGCCTCGAGGCTGTCCCGGAAAGGCTGGACAACGTCGCTTTTGTGGGCTTGTTTCTAGTTGACCCGCCCAAGCCGGGTTTGGAAGTAATCCGATTTGAGGGACCGTAAACCCGACTGATCATGATGACCATAACACAAGCCGAACGATTGGTGCGCAAGATCGCCGAAGTGGTGGGCCAGCCGGCGTCGGATACCCAAACCGCCAAGCTCGCCCAGGAATATGCCGACCTCTGTCGCGCTGCCAACCGGCGCTTGGAACAGTGCGCCATTATGATCGAGGCGGGCCAGTTCCTCCAGGCTCTGCAACTGGCCGAAACCCCTCCTCCTCTGCTGGACTTAATCACCGTGCTCGGCTTTCGACAGGCAGCAGATTGGCGCAATTACTGTCAGACACATCAACTGCCGTGGAGCGAACCGTTCTACGACAAATACGTCCGGCTGCTCAACTCAACCTACGGCAAAGGCATCGCCAGCGACCATCCGTTCTATCGCGACTATCGCCGCGCAGTGATGAAAAACGACGATGAACATGCGCTTTCCATCCTGCGCGTCATCGCGCGCATGAACCCTTCCGATGAGAACACTAAGGAGGAATTGAAACGCCTCGAAGAAAAGGTTCTGCGGGTCAAGCTGGAAAAGCTTCACCGGGTCGTGGCCACGGCGGACAACGCCGCCATCGAAGCGGAGCTGGCTCACATCGAAAATTCCGGCGTGCCCGTTCCACCCTCCCATCCCGTATGGCAGGAAGCACAGGTGGCCCGTTGCCAGGATATGCTGCGGCGCGCCGAGCAATTGCGCCAGCAGGATGCCTGGCAGGATGCGGAAGTTCTTGCGGAGGAGATACATACGCTGGCCACTCATTATAATTTACAGTTGCCCGCCGCCGATGCGGATGCCTGGAATTTGCTCGACGAATGGACGACCGGCAAGCGCAGCGCCTACGCCAACGACCAGGATTTTCAACGCGCTCTTTCCTCCCTCGAGTACGAAGTCCAAACCCTGGAATCGAGGCGAGCCAACGCCAGCCGCCTTACTGCAATCGACGCGAAGAACAGCTTTAATTCTCTGGCGGCCAAATGGAGTGAATCGGAAAGGTACAACCGTCCCTTGGGCGAAGCGCTCATCGGACGATGCGAGCAAATCCGCCTCTGGCTGCAAAATTCCATGAACGCCGCCGCCCGTCGAAAACGACTCGGCGCGATTGCCGTGACTCTGCTGGTCTTGGCCGCCATCGCCGCAACCATCCCCTTCGTTCTGGATTGGGCCAAAGAACGAAATCTTTTGCTGCGCTTCAACATACTGGAATCCTCCCGCCACGTCGCCGACACTGAGAATCTCATCGCGCAAGTTCCGGCCAGGCTAAAGGCGAAATCCAACGTCACGGAAGCCATGACAAAAGCGCATCGTTTTATCCTGCACGAAAAGGAATTGAAGGGCGTGTTCGACGAGAATCTGAGAGGCCTTCAGCAGTCTGCGGCCGGAAATTTTAGCGGCGGAATTGAAAATGTCGGCGTGCGCCGCGCGCAAGCCGATCGGGAATTAGCCCAACTCGCGCCGGAGTTTCAAGCCAACAGCAAGCTCGCTCTAAGCGGCTGGGACAACCAATGGCAGTCGGTTCGCTCCACCACGCTTTCTAATCTATTGGATCGCGCCGACCAGATCGCCGTTGCTCTAAACGGAACCAACGGATTCCATGTGGTTCACGATGCTCTTCTCCAAATTCAATCCATGCTGGCCGGGATGGTGCAATTGACGAACGAACCGCCCGCCCTGGACCGAAACCTTGCGGCCCGTCTGCGCGAACTGGCCGCCAAGAGCGCCCTCTGGGCACAGCACGCCGACCAATGGGAGAAAGCAAACGGCGCTCTGACAGACGCCCAGTCTCTCGACCAATATTTGGATCGTCTCGATTCCTTGGTGCAATCCCCCTTTGCCTCCGCCACGCAACGGGATAGCGTGACTGAGATCGACCGCCTCAAAATCAACCGCGAAACATTGCTGGGCGAATTGCTGCTGCCCAATAATCCAACGCTCTGGAGTTCCCTGACCAATGTTACCGAATGGCGGACCACCCTGATGCCAGAGCAGCCCACCGTCCAGGAAAAGGACCTGTACCTCAAGCTGCGGGACGACAAAAACATGCAAAACGTTTTCGTTTACCAACTCATCACCAACGCCCGCCCCAACAATCCTTTCAAGGACCACCCGGTCTTCGTGCAGGGTTCCATCGAGCGCGACCGCGGCGGGGCCATGGCAGGGATGGTGTTTGACCCGAGTGCCACGCGGGACCTCCTTCGCTTTGCGCCGAAAAGATACAGCGATTGGGATTGGGACTATGCCCGGATCAAGAATCTGTTTCGCACCCAGGAATGCGAAACTTTCGAGCGCATTGGATTGGGCGAATTGATCAATCCAAATACGGGAAACTATCAGAAACCCGTCCTGCAATTATTCGACCAATTGGACCAGGAAACGAATTCGAGCGCCTTGTTCCGTGCCTTTGTCACCTTGAAATTATTTGCCCTGGCCGGGTTGCGGCCCGAGGAATGGGGCCTGCAATGGTCGCCCGACACCGCCCGCCACATCCAACGCCTCAACGATCTGGGAGCATTCAGTTTGAAGAGCGGCGACTGGATGGTTCCCGATCAAAGCGCAAAGTATGAAGCTTCTCTCCAAACCTGTTTTGCCCGTGTGCGCGGACTCTCATTGGAAAAAGAGGCCCGCCTTTTGCAACAACTGGCCCGGGAAACCTGTCAAACCGACTTTTCCTATGCCGGCTTCGTCGATGGCACCGGCCAGGCCGTGCTGCGCCAGATCGTTCCGCCCGTCCCGGAATATTGGGGTTGGGGCAGCAACTCAAGATCCACCGTCTTGCTGGTGCGAAAGACTGCTGCCGGCCCATCCTTCGTTGCCTCACCGATGCCCTACACGCCCCTGTTCATTTTCAATGGCGACCGCCAGCGCCTGCTTCACGAAATAGGCCACTCCCTTTCGTATCCTCCCAGCCAGACCGCCGGGATTCTGCCGCCGTTTTTTGCCGGATTGCCGTATGAATGAAATGGACGAATATACGTTGCGCTGGCGCGGACGCGAAATGGGCCCCTTTCCATTGGCCGAAATCAACCGCCGCCTGGATGAACATGAAATCGGCATGGGCCATGAGATTTTTCACCAGGATAAATGGATCACCCTGGAGGAATTTTTTGCCTCGCAGCCCAAACCCAATCCTCCCAAGGCCAGCCAACCAGCGCCTTCGTCCCGTTCCACACCCCCGCAACCCGTCTCGATCCCGGCATCTCCTGCGAAGGCTTCCCCGCTCCAGCTCAAAGTCTCTCTCTCAACCCCGCCGCCCCGGCCAGTCCGGGCGGGCGTCGCCCTCCGGCCTCGTTATCGGCTGCTCTTTGCCTTTCTGGCCATAATCGCCGGATTCATCGGACTCCATAATTTTTACGCCCGACAGTGGTTAACCGGCTTACTGCAATTACTACTGAGCGTTGCCACGTTCCTGATGGGCTTCGGCATCATCGCCTCCTGGTTGTGGGCGATGGTGGAAGCCCTCCTAGTCCACAAAGACGGCGAAGGCATCGACATGATTTAATTTCAACCCGGCGGGCTGGCGCCGCCAGCCAGACAACCTGTAAAAACAGTAGGAGACGACGTCAGGAGTCTCTAATTTGCGCCTTGTTTACGAGGAATTTTTTAAATTCGGCACTTGAAAACTCATGACCAGGGAGCGGCTGCGACGGCTATTTTTATACTATTCCACTGTTTCAAGCTCAAGTCCCTTCAACAATTTCGGCGCGACTTCAAAAAAATGGCGACAGTGCTCTATCACTGCATCACAAGCGGGCTCGACGTCCTCATTCGTCAGTCGTTTCCATTCAGTTTGGCTGGATATACCAAGCCAGGAATTGAACGATATTGCGCTTCCTATTCCTGCAATTGGCATGGAATAGCCCCCACGAAACGCAGGAAATTGAAAGGCAGCCTCACTTGAGATATTATGGGAGTAATGAATCAGGCTCGCGTTTCGTCCAAACCAAAAATAGGTGTTGATAATCCATCCAGAGAATTTCATCTTGAAGAAGAAGTCTTCTTCCTGATCGGGGCAGGATGGCGATCCGATGCATTCGCTTCCAAAAGCCGCCTGGAGTTTTTCGGCCATAATTATTCGGAGCTTTTTCTTGCTCGCGGATTTTCTCTTTTTACCTTCAGTTTTCCCTCCAAAGATTTCTTTGGCACTTTCCTGGTTGCGAAATATATCAAGTCGCGAACGAAGCGCCTCTTCCTCCACTGAGCAGCTTTCACCTTCCGGATGAAACCGTTTAAGAAGGCTTCGCCCTAAAATAAGTTGATCACTTTTGTCGAGTTGACACATGAATTGGTAAACCTGCCACGCTGGGCCAGTTTTGAAGGAGCGAAGCCTCGGGAACGATTCTGCAATCTCCCTCTCCCATTCCGATGTTGCCCAAAGGTAATACCTGATCGCAAATTGCCGTTTCAGTTCGCCGCTTCGGATCAAGAGATACAAATTCCTCTCAAGGAGCGCTCGGTCGGCGTGAAGCGCCATGGAGCCAATATAGAGTTCGGTTTCCGCCCGATTTACGTAAACGGAGATCAGGATGCGATAATCCTTGTATGCACCTGTCAGGAGGTTCCGTAGCGCCGTTACGAGCGTGGTCGTGAAGTGGTTCATTCCCACCTCAACACGCCGGGTGTGGTCAGGCCACCATTCCTCGTCAACAAACAATTCCCGGCTTTCCACAGGGCCAAAAAGACGCTTTATCTCTTGGCGAATGCGGGCGATGAGTTGTGAATCCCGCTTCTCGTATTCAGCCTCTTCCTGCGCTGAACCAAACTCGATAGTGCGTGCCTCTTTTTGGAACAGCTCATCAAAGCTCTCCGGCGATACCACATTTCGTTTTTCTAGGAGCATGGGATCAAACGATGTCTGACAAGACAGAGCCACGTGCGGCTAGGCCTGTCAATCGCCAAAGTAATGCGAATACGGCTGTTGAACGGTCAGACAGCTTCCAAGCAGAGGGTCAGGGTCAAGCAGAGGGTCAGTCCTAGAAAAATGACAATGCGAGTCAGAGAACGGGTTTTTCCTTGCGGTCTTTGTGGTTAAATCGCTTCGTTATTTGACTTTTTGTCAATAAAACATACTTGACACAAAGGCCGCCGACACCCATTTCGATCAATGTTTACGGGCATATCGCATTACAAAAATTCTACTCACCATGAGTTGTACAATTTCCACCCACCGCGCCATAATGGAGGCAAAGTGAGAATTATGAAGACGGAATGCCCCAGTCGAAAGGGACGAAACCCTGGACCTGTCACGGGAGAATTCCAGGCTTGTTCCACCGAATGCTTTCAGAGGTTAGTGTATTTGGGGTATTTCGTGGTTCCCTCTGCTTTCCATTTCACTCTGGCGCCATTCCCGGCCACGGCCGGGCGGCTCCGCCACTCATCTGTCAACCGAATAGAGGAAATATTTAAAAAATGCCAAAAAAGCCCAAATCCGTGCAATGCAGGCCCGAAACGACGGTAGCGCAGTTTTCTAAACCTGCTGTATCGCCGACTTCCAAGTCGGCAGGACAGGCTTGCGTGGAGTGTGCAGGTTTGGAAACCCGCAGGACAGCAGACTTGGAAGTCTGCGCTACGGCACGTTATTGTCTATCCCCCCAACTTGGCAAACTGCTTAAAAGAAAACACGAACGTTGAAAAAGTTAAAACGCGCACTTATACTCGACTGAACCGAAAATTGGAATATATATGGACCCCGCTCCGCAACCCGCCAAACCGGCCACCTCCGCCGCCAGCGCTCCTGTCAAGCTGGCGGGCGTGCGACCGCTCCTGAAAAGATCGCTGCTGGGCCGCGCTGCGGGCGCTACTCCCCCACCGCGGCCTTCCGCATTGGCCGATCCCGCGCGGCCCTCTCTGATAACCCTGAGCTGGCAGGATGAAGACATCGAAAACCGATGGGGGCTGTTCAAAGGCGGCCGATTCACCAGTGTTAACAAACTCTTTTCGTTCATTCTGGCCGCAGCGTGTTCCGCGGCTTTTCTTTGGCTGATGCATCTGTTCAAGCAAAGCGCCAATCCCGCCTTAAAGCAGTTGGGACTCTACTTTATGCGGGAGAAAAACATATATGCCACCGGGCCGGCCACGGTTTGTTTCTTTTGGGGCGTGGTGATCGCCCTCTTGAAAATTCCAAAACTGCGCCTGCAAAGAAGGGCCTTGGACCTGGCCGCAGTCCCGCAGAGCCGCGAGTTTGTCCTGAACGAAACCACGGCCAAAACAGTCCTGGAACGAATGCGCAGCCTGGTGGATGACACCCGCTATTTCATTCTGCTCAACCGCATTGACCGCGCCCTCTCCAATTTGAGCAATATCGGCGGGGTCAGCGATGTTTCCACCATTCTCAAAGCTCAAAGCGAGAATGACGAAAACCAGGTGGCCTCCAGTTATGCGATGATCCACGCGATGATTTGGTCCATTCCCGTGCTCGGTTTCGTCGGCACCGTGCTGGGCTTGAGCCTGGCCATCAGCCAATTCACCGGCGCGCTCAACGCCACAACGGACATCACCCAAATACGGGAGCAACTCAAGCTGGTCACCGCGGGACTGTCCACGGCCTTTGAAACCACACTGGTCGGCCTGGCTTTTGCCCTGCTGCTCCATCTGCTGGGCGATCTGGTGCAGC
>Ga0182030_10023983_pt1 | contig 11244 bp, 7 predicted proteins | sample 812S3MmetaG_FD_121299 | JGI IMG/M metagenome (GOLD analysis project Ga0182030, IMG submission 121299) | Permafrost microbial communities from Stordalen Mire, Sweden - 812S3M metaG (Illumina Assembly) | ecosystem: Environmental > Terrestrial > Soil > Wetlands > Permafrost | place: Sweden...
CGCTCCTTCGCCGCCGAAGTGACGCGCGTCGCTCGCGAAGTCGGCAGCGAAGGCCGTCTCGGCGGACAAGCGAACGTCTCCGGTGTCGCCGGAACCTGGAAAGATCTCACCGACTCGGTGAACGCCATGGCCGGAAACTTGACCGGCCAAGTCCGAAACATCGCCGAAGTCACCACCGCCGTCGCTCGCGGCGACTTGTCCCGCAAAATCACCGTCGATGTAAAAGGCGAAATTCTCGAACTCAAGAACACCATCAACACGATGGTCGATCAGCTCAACGCCTTCGCTGCCGAGGTAACGCGCGTCGCCCGCGAAGTCGGAACAGAAGGCAAACTCGGCGGCCAGGCGCAGGTCCCGGGCGTCGCCGGAACGTGGAAAGATCTCACCGACAACGTCAACGTCATGGCCGCCAACCTCACCGAGCAGGTGCGCGGCATTGTGAAAGTCGTCACCGCCGTCGCCAACGGCGAGTTGACTCAAAAGCTCACCGTCAATGCGAAGGGTGAAGTGGCGGCTCTCGCAGAGACCATCAACAACATGACCGACACGCTCGCCACATTCGCCGACCAGGTAACCACGGTCGCTCGCGAAGTCGGCGTCGAAGGCCGCCTCGGCGGACAAGCCAACGTCCCCGGCGCCGCCGGTACGTGGAAAGATCTCACCGGCAATGTCAACCTGCTCGCCGATAACTTGACCAACCAGGTGCGCGCCATTGCCGAAGTGGCGACAGCCGTAACCAAAGGCGATTTGACTCGTTCGATTCAGGTGGAAGCAAGCGGCGAAGTGGCGGAGTTGAAGGACAACATCAATACGATGATCGACAACCTTCGCCTCACCACCGATCGCAATACAGAACAAGACTGGCTCAAGACAAATCTCGCTCGTTTCACCGGCATGTTGCAAGGGCAGCGCGATCTGGCGACTGTAGGACGCATGCTCCTATCGGAACTGGCTCCGCTCGTAAGCGCCCAGCAGGGTGTCATCTACCAGATGGGAACCGAAGAATCTGCGGAGATGGTCCTCCTGTCCGCCTTTGCCGGGGATGGCGATGATGGCCACCTCCGCCGTCTGAAAATCGGCGAAGGACTGGTCGGCCAATGTGCCGCCGAGAAGCGGCGGATGCTCATCTCCGAATTGCCGCCGAACACCATCTCCATTCGATCGGGACTCTTTGAAGCAGTTCCGCAAAATGTCATCGTGCTGCCGGTTCTGTTCGAAGATCGTGTGAAGGCCGTCATCGAACTGGCTTCGCTCGGTAATTTCACCACCTCTCATCTCGCGTTTCTCGAACAGCTCACCGCCAGCATCGGAATCGTGCTCAACAGTATTGAAGCCACGATGCAGACCGAAGGATTGTTGAAGCAGTCCCAGCAACTCGCAACCGAACTCCAAATGCAGCAAAAGGAGTTGCAACAGACCAACGAGCAGTTGGCGCAAAAAGCCCAGCAGCTCGCGGAGCAGAACGTCGAAGTCGAACGCAAGAACCAGGAAATCGAGCAAGCCCGCCGCGCCCTTGAAGAGAAAGCCAAGGAATTGGCCCTCACCTCGAAGTACAAGTCCGAATTCCTGGCCAACATGTCGCACGAGCTGCGCACGCCGCTGAATAGCATTCTGGTGCTTGGCCAGCAACTCAGTGATAATCCGGAAGGCAACCTCTCGCCCAAGCAAGTCGAGTTCTCGCGCACCATTCACGGTGCCGGGACTGATTTATTGAACCTCATCACCGACATTCTTGATCTGTCGAAAATCGAGTCGGGTACCGTTTCGGTCGAAGCCGAAGAAGTTTTCTTCGCCAGTCTGCTCGATTCCATCGAGCGCCCCTTCAAGCACGAAGCGGAGAATCGCCGTCTCACTTTCGAAGTCCAAACCGATCCGCACCTCGCTCGCAGTGTCGTCACGGACTCAAAACGTCTGCAGCAGGTCTTGAAGAACCTGTTATCGAACGCTTTCAAGTTCACCGAACTCGGAGGTGTCCGGCTCTCCGTCTCGGTCGCCCGAAGCGGTTGGAGCGAGGAGCATCCCATCTTGTCCAAGGCGGCCACGGTCGTCGCCTTTGAAGTCACCGACACCGGTATCGGCATTCCATACGACAAACAACGCATCATCTTCGAGGCCTTCCAGCAGGCCGATGCAGGCACGAGCCGCAAGTACGGTGGAACCGGCTTGGGCCTCGCCATTAGCCGCGAACTGGCCAGCCTTCTCGGCGGAGAAATTCAGTTGCGCAGCGCCCCCACGCGCGGGAGCACGTTCACTCTCTACCTGCCGCAAACCTATGTTGGACCGTCCAGCGCCATGACGATCGAGCGCAAGTATTCGCCTTCGATCAATCCGGCGCAGATGTCCGTCGTCGGAATCGTCGATCATCCGATTGAGAAGATTCCCGACGACCGCGAGAACCTGCAGCCCGACGATGCCATCTTGCTCATTGTGGAAGATGACCCCCACTATGCGCGCGTCCTATGCGATCTTTCCCGGGATAAAGGATTCAAGGTGCTCGTGGCGATGCGTGGAGCAGAGGCGCTGGCGCTCGCGCGCGAGTACCACCCGACCGCGGTCTCTTTGGACGTCTTCCTTCCCGACATGTTGGGTTGGACCGTCTTGAATCACTTGAAACAAGATCCCGCGACCCGCCATATCCCCGTGCAAATGCTGACGCTCGACGAGGACAGGCATCACGGCCTCGCGCGCGGCGCCTTTGCATTCGTGACCAAGCCTACGAGTCCCGAAGGCCTGGAATCAGCCTTATCTCGCATCAAGGAGTATTCCGCTCCTCGCCGAAAGCGCCTGCTTGTCGTCGAAGACAATCCGGCGGAGCAACTGAGCATTCAGGAGTTGCTCGGCTATGACGACATTGACGTCACCGTTGTTTCCAGCGGCGAAGACGCGATCCATGCCGTCAAGCAGCAGCCTTTCGATTGTGTCGTTCTCGACTTGCGTTTGCCCGACATCTCGGGCTTCGATGTGTTGGAGCGTTTCCGCGACACGCCCCAACTCGGAGATCTTCCCGTCGTTGTCTTTACCGGCAAAGAGCTTTCGCCCGACGAAGACGCTCGTTTGCACGCCTTGGCTCGCAGCGTCGTAGTCAAGGGAGTCGAGTCGCCCGAACGTTTGCTCGACGAGACCGCATTATTCCTGCATCGCGTCGTGGCCGACCTTCCCGGAGAAAAGCAGCGCATGCTCGACCGTTTGCATCATTCTGACGATGCTCTGGTCGGCAAGAAAGTGTTGGTTGTCGACGATGACGTACGCAACATTTTTGCTCTGAGCAGTGTCCTCGAACGTCGCGGCATGGACGTCATCACCGCTGGCACTGGCCGGGAAGCCATTGCGAAGCTAGAATCGACCACCGACGTCGCGATTGTGCTCATGGACATCATGATGCCCGAGATGGACGGGTACGAAACCATGCGTGTGATCCGTCAAAACAGCTTGTTTCAACGGCTGCCGATCATTGCCTTGACTGCAAAGGCCATGAAGGGAGACCGCGAGAAATGTCTGGAGGCTGGCGCCTCTGAGTATCTGGCAAAGCCTGTCAATACCGAGCAACTATTGTCGTCGCTTCGTATGTGGCTGCACCGTTAGGAATCGTAGCGAAGAGCGGAACGTCGGATGGGTTGGCAGGGAGAGCGATGAGCCAGGACGACAAGGTCAATATTTTGATGGTCGACGATCAGCCGGCTAAGCTCCTCAGCTATGAGGTGATGCTGGCCGAGCTCGGCGAAAATCTCATCCAGGCCAATTCCGCGAAAGAAGCTCTCGAAATTCTGTTAAAGACCGATGTAGCCGTCGTCCTCATGGACGTCAGTATGCCCGAGCTCGATGGGTTTGAGTTGGCGACCATGATTCGCCAGCATCCTCGCTTTCAGAGAACGGCGATCATCTTTATCTCCGCTGTTCATCTCACCGATTTGGATCGCCTCAAAGGCTACCAACACGGAGCTGTGGATTACATCTCGGTTCCGGTCATTCAAGAGCTCTTGCGCGCAAAAGTGAGAGTCTTCGCCGAGTTACACCGCAAGACGAGGCAACTCGAAGCCCTGAATCGCGACCTGGAACACCGCGTCTTCGAGCGCACCGAAGAGTTGGCAACCAAGGCCGAATTACTTTCTCAGCTCAATTCCAAACTGCTAGGCAAGAATCAGGAACTCGACGCCATCGTCAGCACGGCTCCCGACGTCATTTTCAGCAGTGATGCAAGCGGTGGCTACGAATACGTCAGCGATCGCTTCCACGAATACACAGGAGCTCCCACGGGAGCCGGCAAGCGAATCCAGTGGTTAGACTTCGTGCACCCTGACGATATGGAACGCAGCAAGGCAGAGTGGACAGAGTCCGTTCAGAGCGGTGAACGTTACGAAGCGGAATATCGTTTGCGCTCCAAAGACGGCGATTACCGCTGGTTTCGCTCCCGTGCTGTCCCCATCCGCGACTCCGGCAGAAACATCGTGAAGTGGTACGGCGCGTGTTCCGACATTCACGACAGCAAGCTGCTTGAGCAGTCGATTCGTGACAGCGCCGTCGAATTAGAAAAAATGGTCGACCGTCGCACCGACGAGTTGCGTCGCCTGTCCGTCCGTCTCATGGCCGCGCAGGATCAGGAACGCCGTCGTATTGCGCGCGATCTCCACGACGGTTTGGGACAGGAACTCGCTGTGGCCAAGATGCTCCTCGATAAAATCGTTCTCCAAAAGTCCGCTCAGCCACGGGAGGAATGCACCGAAGCTAGCGGTCTCGTCGAGCGCGCCATTCAGCAGGTGCGAACCATGTCTCATCTTTTGCACCCGCCGCTGCTCGACGAGGTCGGGCTGCTGTCAGCGCTCGCTTGGTACGTTGAGGGTTTGACCAAACGAAGTGGAATCGAAACTTTCCTGGATGTGCAGCCGCCACAGGATTTCCCGCGACTCGGCACGGAAATTGAAACCGCTGTCTTCCGCATCGTTCAAGAGGCGTTGACCAACGTTTTCCGGCACGCCGAGGCGACAAAAGTGTGGATCAACCTGCACCAAAAAGACGGGCGCATCGTTGTCTCGGTGCTCGATGATGGAAAGGGAATTGATCAACGCGTTGCAGAATTGCGTCCGGAAAAAATGGGCGTCGGGATCGGTGGCATGCGGCAGCGCGCCAAGGAATTTGGCGGAGAATTGCGACTGACGAATAATCAGCCTGGAACCCTCCTCGAAATTATGATCCCCACGAATGCCGCGCTCCGCGAGCCGACTCCCGTCACCGCCTAGCCCTGAATGACTCGAGCGCTAGCCGTTCTTCGCTTGTAGTAGCTGTTTTCTTGCTTGCGCACAACCGGATTTCCGATCCAGTCTCATCAGCTTCATCTCGCCCATCAGGTGAATCCCGTAGACGTCGATAGAAGATCCTTCGCTTTGCCCGGCGTTCCCCGTACACCGTCGCGAACTATCCCGACACGTAAACCGCTGCTGCTTTAACCGCATCTATTGTGTGGGTCAAATTTCAGAACTCCCAGATACCCTGAGGCCACAGGAGCGACGATGCCGAAGCAATCAAATTCTTATCTTGCCGCTAGCACGCTAACTCCCACTGCCTCGGCGGGAGTCCTCGAAAATCTTTACGGAGATGGGGAAGATTCCATGCACTCGGGGATAGAAATGATGCCGCTACCAGCAAGTTCGGCAAGAGAAAGAAAAGAAACGGCACCCTCGCGTGTTCGCGAGCAAGGCCCAGTCGGGCCCGATGCCATCTGGGGACACTACAATAACTATCGCTCCAATGGGCTGGTAGGCTCTGCCTTTGTTCATATCGTCCTAATTGGTTTGATTATCGCCGCCACAATCTATACCCCAAAAGTCGTTCCAGTAATGAAGCCGATTGACCACGTGACCCTGATCGCGCCCTCGCCCGATTCTTACGCCTTGCCCATCGCCAAGACCATCGCCAGTGGCGGCGGGGGTGGCGGAGAGCACGAAAAATTGGTGGCGCCCAAAGGCAAACTGCCTAAGCTCGCCATGCAGCAGATCGTTCCGCCCCAAATTGTGGTTCGCAACGAACAACCGAAATTGGTCGCGCAACCGACGGTCGTAGTTCCCCCGCAGTTGCACATCGCGGAGAATCGCATGCCCACGTTGGGCGATCCATCTGCGATCCCCCTACCGTCCGCTCCGCCTTCAAATGGAATCGGCTCGGGCGGAGGAATCGGTTCCGGCGCTGGTTCCGGTGTAGGAGTCGGTCATGGCCCTGGCGTGGGTGCCGGTAGCGGTGGGGGCATTGGTGGCGGCGTCTTCAAAGTTGGTGGTGGAATTTCAGCCCCCCAAGCGGTTTCCACGCCCGATCCGGAGTACACGGAAGAGGCCCGCCTGGCCAAAACACAAGGTACCTGTATTCTCTGGCTCATTGTTGACGACAAGGGGCATCCGCGGAACATCAAGGTAGTACGCGGTTTGGGCAACGGCCTCGACGCCAAGGCCATTCAAGCGGTCCAGCAGTGGACTTTTCAGCCTGCGATGAAAGACGGACGAGCCGTGAATGTCCAAATCAGCGTCGAGGTTGGATTTCATCTCTTCTGATCCTCCGTTTTACTCATCCGTCCACGCCCACCGTCTCCGGTCCGCGAACTGTAGTGATTTTGACCCACATGGCCAATCATCGCCAAATTCACTCCATCATCTGACGTCCGCCAGTTCGGCAGGCTAAGAAAAGAACTAAGGTTCCTTCCCCTACAGCCGCCATTTGTCTTGCGGATCCCCTCAACACGTCTCCTGAAGAAAAGTTGTGCACCGTATTGAAAATAAACCACCAAGCGCCCTTCGATTTTTCCCGAAACAAGGTACAGCAAGTTCCACAATCGAGTACAGGAGCATCCTGATGGGAGAACTGTTGCCCCTTCGTTACTCTCAATCTCGATAGTTGATCTCCGCGCCGCTTCATGGAGATGCATACGCAACTGATCGAAGGAGAAAACCGTGGCAACTTGCGTAATATCCGCGACAGCATTAGACGTGCCTCCGATTACCGTGCTCCCCACAAGGGATGAAACTAAAATCAACGCTAACCAGAATATTCACCTCGTTCGAGAAGAAAAACCAAAAGATGATTCCGAAGCCGGCTTGATTCGTCGCGCGCAAAGCGGCGATGAACATGCCTTTGCCAGTCTCTATCAGCTCCATAAGAAACGGGTCTACTCCGTTTGTCTGCAGATGACGAAAGACGTTGCCGACGCCGAAGACTTGACCCAGGATGCCTTCTTGCAGGTGTTCCGTAGCATCAGTTCTTTCCGCGGAGACTCTGCCTTCTCGACTTGGCTTTACCGTATTGCAGTCAACACGGTTCTGATGAAACTCCGGCGGCGTAAGTCCCCGCCTCTCGTTTCTCTTGATGAGCCCGTCTCGGCTGATACGCCTTCTTTGAAGCGTGATATCGGAAAGGCCGATCCAGCCCTCTCCGGCGCCATCGATCGCATCGCCCTCCGGCGTGCCGTCGAAGAATTGCCCGCGGGATGCCGTCAGATTTTTGACTTGCACGAAGTCGAGGGATATCAGCACCACGAGATCGCCCAACTCCTGCAGTGTTCCATCGGTAATTCCAAATCGCAGCTTCACAAGGCCAAGATGAAGATGCGCGATGTCCTCTTTCCGAAAAGGAAGATTGCTCTGGCCTCCATGGAAGCGACGGTTGACCAGGACGAACCGGCGATTCCCGCTTGGGAGGTTAGCAGTCAAGCGGCCCTGTCTCAGTCGAACGCTGCAATCTAGAGCGCTTACTCCGTCGTAGCGCGTTTCATGTCGGGTGGATGTTCACCCGGAGTAAGAACCAAATCACTAAGAGACAAGGGGACAGGTTGTGAGTCTAGGAGCCATCATCGTAATACCGAACCCGGGCGGGAAGTTCGCCCGGCAGAATGCAGGCGGCGATGTCCTGCGGGGTGAGTCGCTATCGTGTATTGACGTCGCGGGCCGCTCGCTCGCCGAGCGGATCATCGAACGTTACTTGGGCGCTGGCATTGATGTTGTGTCGGTGCTCATTCAGGAGCCCGCCTTCGGCGACCTCTCTTCATTTCACGTGACCTCGTCGAAGGTGACGACCGCGGTAGTGGCTGACTTGAATTCGGCAATTGCCAATCGACTACAGGATTACTCGGACAGAGGTTTGGAACATTCCTTCGTCCAATGGACAGACGTATACGCTGAAACTGATTTGCTGGATTTTTTCTACTTCCACCGTGCCTCGAAGTTGCCCGTCACTTGGGCTTTTGACGCCGACGGTTCGCTGCCAATGTGTGTGATCGATTGCGCAAATCCCACGGCGATCGACTTCGGGACCGCACCCGAGCGGCCCACCAGGAACGCCGCCTCGTACCTGATTCACGCTTATGTGAAACGCTTCGCTCATCCCAGGAACCTGCGCGAGTTTGCTGCCGACATGTTGCAGGGGCGCTGTGAGACGCGTCCGTCCGGTCAGGAAAGCAAGCCTGGCATTTGGATCGATGCCGGAGCCGAACTCCATCGTGGGGCGCGCGTCGTCGCGCCCGCCTACATCGGTCGCGGATCGAAGATTATGGACGACACGTTAATCACCCGCCTCAGTAGTGTCGAAAAGAACTGCTGCATCGACTGCGGTACTGTAATCGAAAACAGCTCCGTCCTTGCTAATACTCAGGTCGGCATCTGGCTCGATGTCTGCCATGCGGTGGTCAGCGGAAACCGTCTGCTGAGCTTATCTCGCGACATCACTGTCGAAGTTTCGGATCCCCATCTCATTCGTTCCACCGCCGCTACCAGCCGGTCGACGTCCGAAGCCAGCAATCGCGTGGAAGACTATCGTCGCTCGTCAGACTTGCGCACGCCGCCACCCTTGCCCGAAGCGTGGCAATTTGGTTCAAACTTTATTCGAGAATAATGAAAGTGGGGAGTAACCGATATGTATAACCGAGGTCCCGTGATTGTAATGGAGTTACCCGAGCAGCTAAGGCAGGCCGAGGTTAAGACTTTCCTGGACGGCCTTTTGCCGTTGCTCGAGACCGATCGTCCCCGCATTGTTTTGGATTGCTCCAGGGTCGAGCACATCGACAGCGCCGGCGTCGAAATGCTCTTGCACTGCCTCGAAGAAGCGATGAAGCGTGATGGCGATCTTAAGTTGTCTGCCGTTTCGCCCGCATCTGCAATCATTCTCGAACTGATGCGCGTCGATCGCCTGTTTGAGTGCTTCCCGACGTCGGAACAGGCCGCGCAAAGCTTCCACGCCTACGGCACAGGCGCCAATCCTCCCAGCCAGCCTTGGTATTCGGCGGACTTTCGAACTGCAGACCTGAAAGCGGCTAGCTGAGAATCGTACTGTGAGAGGGGCGTTCATGAGGACATCGAAACCGCTATTCGCGCCAAGGTTCGCACCACTGGCTTACAACGTTGTTTTGTTCGCATCTTCGTTGGCATTGCTGCTGGTATTGCCATTGCCTGCGGTAGCGCAACAGCCGTCCGCTCCAGCGCAGCTTGTCGCTGAGTTGCCCGACAGCCCCAGCGCGACGTTGGCTACCCGTCAATCTGTCCAGCCAGCCGCTCCCGCGCCCTCTCTTACGAATCTTACGAATTCCCAGCCCCGTCCCGTGATAGAAGCCCGCGCCACCGAATCAAATTCCCCCGTTCAGCAGGACGCTCCGCCATCGCCTGAAAAGCCCGTCGGAACAGCTGCCGCCGGCATCATGCCCGCATCCGGCATTGCCGCATCCCAGCCCGCCGGCGTGGCGATCGCCCCTGCCAAACAGCATCGCGTACGCACCATCCTCATCAGGACCGGAGCGATCATCGGTGCCGGCGTAGCCGTCGGTTCCGTTGTCGCGCTGACCGAGGCAACTCCCAGCAGGCCCCCCGGAGCCCACTAGCAACTCCCTCAACTGCGACTCTCGCGCTAAGGATTTTGACTCGGATGATCGTAAGCTTTTCCGGAATCGATGGGGCAGGGAAGAGCACCCAGATCTCAGAACTTGAGTCCTGGCTTCATCGTGTGGGATTCCGCACCCGCCTCCTGAGCTTCTGGGACGACGTCGTGGTTTTCCGGCGTCTCCGCGAATCGATCAGCCTCAAAGCTTTCAAGGGAGATCCCGGAATCGGAAGCCCCGAGCGACCCCTCACCCGCCGAGACAAAAACGTCACCTCGTGGCCCGTATCCGCTCTGCGCTTCTTTCTCTATTTCGCGGATGCACTCAACTTAACTCGAAAAGTGATCATCCACAAAAAGTCGGATACCGAATTTCTTATATTCGACCGCTATATTTATGATGAACTCGCCAATCTGCCTCTCAACACCCGTTTCGCGCGAACCTTCGTCGCCGCGGTGCTGAAGCTCGTGCCCCAACCCGATCTCGCTTTTGTCGTCGATGCCGATCCTGCGGCGGCGTTCGCCAGGAAACCCGAATATCCCCTAGAATTCTTGCATCGTAACCGCGAAGCCTACCTCACTCTCTCCACCTTGTCTGGCAACATCACGATCCTCGAACCCGACTCCGCCGAAGCGGTAAAGCAAAAAATAAAGCAGCGAATGCTCGACGAACTCGAAGCTCGAAAACTTCCCACCCTCGTGACGAGCCAATAGCTTCGCTCGCGATTCAATTCCACACTCGCTCCCTGCCGCCCTCAAATCCTTTACCACTTGCGATAAGCATAGCCAACATCTTCCTCCCCGACTTCATCGAACCTTCAAGCGATGAGGCGGGAGATTGAATGAAAATCTGTCTGGTCACCACCTTTCCACCGAGTCAAGGTGGATTGAGCGAGTATGGGTTGCATATTGCGCGCGAACTTCGCAACGACCCATTTCTCAGCCTCACCATCCTTGCCGACAAGACTGCTTCGCCTCAACCGGAACTCGAGGGCTTTTCCGTTCTCCGCTGCTGGTCTTTCGACGATCCGACCAGCTCGATTCGAATTCTCCGTGCGATCCATAAGCTCAAGCCCGATGTGGTTTGGTTCAATCTGCTCTTTAGCACCTTCGGCCGGAATCCGCTGATCGCGTTCTCGGGCCTTCTCACGCCCCTTCTCGCTCGTTTGATGGGCCGCTACACGCATGTCACCTTGCATCACCTGATGGATACCGTTGACCTCAAAGATGCCGGCATTAAGCATCCCGGCGCCTACCGCTTGGCCGGCGCTGTCGCCACAAAAATGCTCCTGCGTTCCAATTCAGTGTCCGTGCTCATGCCCGGATACCGCAAGATCCTTCACGAAAAATATGGACGCGATAACGTGCATCTCCGCTCCCATGGCATCCTCACCACGCGTCCCG
>Ga0182030_10023984_pt1 | contig 11244 bp, 8 predicted proteins | sample 812S3MmetaG_FD_121299 | JGI IMG/M metagenome (GOLD analysis project Ga0182030, IMG submission 121299) | Permafrost microbial communities from Stordalen Mire, Sweden - 812S3M metaG (Illumina Assembly) | ecosystem: Environmental > Terrestrial > Soil > Wetlands > Permafrost | place: Sweden...
GCCCGTCTGCCTTGACCCATTGTTTACGCATCGCAAAATTGCGCGCCCCAAACCCGGTCCGGCCCTTTGTGCCTTGCGCTCACTTGCACTCGCGCTCGCGGAAAATAGCGCGGTGGCCGGGCGGCTCGTCGGCAATAAAATCGTTCATCCCTCATCCATTGACATCGGGTTCGCCGTCGAGGCCGAGGACGGCGTGCTCGTGCCCGTCATCCGCAATGCCGACAAAAAATTATTGACCGACCTGATCGCGCCTTACAACGAACTCGTCGCCCTCGCGCGCGAACGGCGGCTGCCCGCCGATGCCACCGGCGCGTCCATCGCCACCGTCACCAACTTTGGCACCTTCGGCCTGGAATGGGCCACGCCGATTCCGCTGCCGGAACAATCCCTCGTGCTGGGCATGGGCGCGGCGCGGCACAAACCTAAATGGGATTCTGTGAAGGGCCAGTTCGTGCCGGTGATGGAGGCGAACCTCACGATGAGCTTCGACCATCGGGTGCTTGACGGCGGCGGGGCAGGGCGCCTGCTTATGCGCGTGGCCGAGCTGATGTCGCAGCCGGAGAAGCTGTAAGAATCAAAGAGATTTTACAGTTCTGACTTTGAATTCTAATGGGCTTGAATCAAGCGGCAAACCTCATCGTGGTTGCCGACAAAAAAAAACTCCAAGTCTCCGCCGTTTTTACGGAAAAGCAGCCGCTCCTTTAGCCCGGCGCGGCACTCAAAAATATTTTTTCGCAGCCGCCGGATGGAAATCCCGCCGTGCGTGTGCGGATGGCCGAAGCAGTCGGGAATCGCCTGAAGGTTGGCTTCAAAGCGGTCAAAATCTGCGTCGCTCAAACGCCTGATCGCCGCGTTGAAGCTCGGGCTTAACAGAACGGCGGGTTCAGGCACGCTTCAGTTTTCCGGTAAAGGGTTTGATCCGCCCGACTTTGCCTTCGGCGTCCAGTTCCTTGTTCATGCGCGTGGCAAATTTGTCCAACTCCCCGCTGTTCGTGCCATATTCGTGCTCGGCATAATCTTCGGAGTAAATTTTTACGGGGCGGAACGCAACAATCGCGCCGTCAATCATTACGCCGACATCTTCACCGCGCAAGGTTCGCTTGAGCCAAGCACCAAGATTTTGCCGGGCCGCAGTAACGGTTAAAGTTTTCATAAAGACATTTTAATGTCGTTATCACGTGCTTTGTTTTCACCAGAGAACATTTTTGCCAAATTCCGCAAAGCTGTTACTTTTTTCTCATGTCTCGAATCAGCCAGAAGAAATCACCAGTCTGACTGGACGACAATCAGCGCGAGCGCGACACGCGCGAACTGCGCATTGACAAGGTCGGTGTGCGCGGGCTGCGGTTTCCGATCCAGGTGCGTGACAAGGCGCGCAGCGTGCAGAACACCGTTGCGACCATCGGCATGTTCGTGGATTTGCCGAAGGAGTTCAAAGGCACGCACATGAGCCGCTTCCTCGAGGTGCTCAACGCGCATGGCAGCGTAATCCATGTCGAGAACATCGCAGCGATTTTGCAATCGCTGCAAAAACAATTGAACTCCGCCACGTCGCACATCGAGATCGAGTTCCCGTATTTCATGTCCAAAAAATCTCCGGTGTCGCGGCTGGAAAGCTTGATGGATTACACCGCGCGGTTCGATGCGGCGGCGTGCGGTAAGGAGATTGATTTTGTCCTGACAGTGAAGGCGAACGTGACGACGTTGTGCCCGTGCTCCAAGGCGATCGCCAAGTACGGCGCGCACAACCAGCGCGGCGAAGTGACGGTGGCGCTGCGTTCCACGAAGGTGGTCTGGATCGAGGACGTGGTGGCGATGATCGAAGGCTCCGCGAGTTCGGAGCTTTACGCGTTGCTCAAGCGGCAGGATGAAAAGGCGGTGACGGAGCGCGCATATGAAAACCCGGTATTCGTGGAGGATCTGGTGCGCAATGTGGCGCTGCGGCTGAACGCGGACGCGCGGGTGAGCTGGTATAAAGTCGAGGCGGAAAATTTCGAGAGTATTCACAATCACAACGCGTACGCATGCATCGAGAAGGGATGAAAAGTTAAGCATCGGATTGCTTTGTCCATCCGTTTTCCGCAAACGAGCCTCGTAACAACAAATTTAACGGCGGCTTATCTTTTATTTTGCAGGATAAGCTTGTTGAGCCGGCTGTTAAATGCGTCGGATTGCAACAATTCTTCCAGCGTCAGATGCATGCGATAGCGCCAGTAATTTTTCGGGTTGGCCGGCACGTTAATGCGCTCGGCGTCAATGTCCTTGCAGCGCAATTGCCCGTCCGTGCCGAGCAAATCTTGCAGTTGAAAAATGCTCCACATGGACGGTGAGGTAAGATGCTGCAGCACGACGGCCTCGTTGATCCACGTTTCACAATCTGTCGGCGCTTCGCCCGGCATCTGCAATTCCAGATGGAAAAACTTTTGCGTCAGTTTCCGGTCTTCCTCCCACCAGCCGCGGATGGTGCTCATGTCGTGCGTACCCGGCGTGACAACGCTCAAGTAAGGCGCGTCGGTCGGGCGCGAAAATTCCACGCCCATCGTCTTGGGCATGCGCTGGATTTCCAAACTTAATAGTCCCAGCTGCTTCATCAAGACCGGCACGCACGTGGGCACCATGCCCAGATCTTCGCCGCAAATGAGCATGTTCGTGACGCGTTTTAACGCCGGAAGTTTTTGCAGCGCCTCCTGCATCCAGAAATCGTCCTGTCGCCGGAAGAAATAATCCATATAAAGCTCTTGGAGCTTCACCTGCGTCTGCGAATCGAGGTTCTTGAAGGACAGCGTGTCGAGCATCGCCAGCCGGAAATGGAATTCATGGCCGCCGGATTTTTCGACTTCGAACAAAATAACGTTACTGATCAGGTCGAACAAGCCTTCCTTAAGCTTCTGGTTTTGTGTGCTGGCTTCGAGCTTCGCAAAGTGATTTTCCACCTGCCGCTGGGTGATGAATTCCAGTTTCAGAAAATAATTTCCTCCGGAACCCGGAACCAGAAACTCGCGTTTCACTTTTTCTGCGTCCGCGCCAAAAACCTCCTGTAAAACCTGGTCGTTGATGAACGGCTTCACATAACGGTCGTTGTCAAAGTGAATGCCGCGCTGACGAAACTCTTCGAGCTTCACGGGAATGGCGGGGACAAAATATCCAAGGATGCCCTCGACCGCGTGTGCCGGACTGCTCCAGATGCGGAAGAAACCGAGGATATGATCAATCCGAAACGCGTCGAAGTAGGCGCTCATCTGCTCGAAGCGCTGCTTCCACCACGCGAAACCGTCCTGCTTCATGCGCGACCAGTTGTAGGTCGGGAATCCCCAGTTTTGGCCCTTCACCGCGAAGGCGTCGGGCGGCGCGCCCGCCGACATGTCCGTGTGGAAAAGTTCCGGCTGCTGCCAGATATCCGCCCCGTGCCGATGAACACCGATTGCGATGTCGCCCTTGAGAATCAAACTCTGGGCATGGACGTATTCCGCGGCTTCCTTTAATTGGAGATGCAGATGAAACTGGATGAAATAGTTTAATTCGATTTCGTCGCGGACGGTCGAATCCTTTTCGACTAGCGCGGCGATTTCCCGGGCGCGGTAAACGCGATGTGCCGGCCACTGGTTAAAATCCGCCGTTCCAAACTTGTCACGCAAAGCACAGAACGTGGCGTAAGGCGCGAGCCAGTGCTGGTTTTGTCCAAAGAAATGTTGGTAATCGGTTTGCGCAAAAAAATTTTCCTTTTGCTTCGGAAAGATTTTACGGACGAATTTTAGCTTGGCCGACATTACCGCCTCGTAATCCACGGCGTCCAGCGCGTTGAGCCGTTTCCGCTCGGCCTCCAAAGTTTTCGGCAGACTCTTTGCCTTTCCGACGATGAGCTGGTTCAAATTCAAGTAAAGCGGATGCAGTGCGAAGGCCGAGATTGCCGCGTAAGGATAGGAGTCAAGCCACGTGTGCGTCGCGCTGGTGTCGTTGATCGGCAGGATCTGGATCAACTTCAAGCCCACGCGTCTGGCCCAGTCGGCGAGCAGTTTCAGATCAGTGAATTCGCCGACGCCAAAACTGCTCTCACTGCGCAGGCTAAAGACCGGAATCGCCACGCCCGCACCTTTCCAGGTGTCGGCGGGCAGCCGGACAAAGCCGTCGTTGACGATGGTATGCTTTTTTGGCGCGACGGCGTCATGCAGAATCCGATTGTCGCCGTCTTCAAAGCGGATAAATTTTCCCGATTCGATGTCATAGACGCCGTATTTGTATTGAACCGGAAACTTTTCCTGACCGAAGTCAATTTGCGCGGTCAAGAAATCTTCCCCCGCAATCCGGTTCAAGAGTGGCGGCGCGGTGGTGCTCCAGTTTCCCAGCGCAGTACAACTGCCGATGACGCAAAGCGTCTGGCCTTTCAACAGCAGCGGAGCGTTGATCTTGAAGGTGTGAGTCGTGCCCGGTGTCGCGGGGACACGAACTTCGGTATGGTTCGCCCGGAGCAAAACATTTTTGAACGGCTCGGTGTAAAAGGCATTTTCCACCGCGCCGGCATCGTTCCATGAATCAATGATCAGAATTTCTTTTTGCTTGAACGATGCCGGATTGATGGCGCGATCATCACCCCAATCCTGAACGCTTGAGCCATCGGCATTGCGCAAAATGTAATTGTAAGTGATGGCAGTTTCAGGAATGGCATCATCGGGCAAGGGGAGGGTGGCCTCCCAAAAATCTACGTTGAGATATTGGAGTGGGAGCGCCCGTTCAGCCCGGCCGCCGCCAAGCAGTTTGTGATTACCGACAATAAAAAGTGACTGCCCGACTTTGGTTTGAAAGCGGAGACGAAAAATGAGTTTCATGGACTTCTGGCAAGTTACATCAAGCTGCTACGGGAGCCGTTGCGGCTTTATCGTCCTTAACAAACTGCACCAGCACGGCGGCGATGACCATGAATACTCCACCTACGACGACGGCGGCGAGGCGGTTATTGTTCAAAAAATGGTTCATCACCCAGCCGAAGCCGAGGGACGCGCCGATCTCCGGCAGGACGATGAAAAGGTTGAAGATGCCCATGAACACGCCAATGCGCGCCGACGGCAATGAGCTGGCGAGGATGGCATACGGCATCGAAAGAATGCTTGCCCACGCGATGCCCACGCCGGTCATTGAGGCGAGCAGCAGCCATTTATTGTGGATGACAGCGACGGAAAGCAGCCCCAGCGCGCCCGCCAGCAGGCAGACGGTGTGGATAGTCTTGCGGCTGAACCGTTGTGAGAGGGAGACGAGCAGGAACGAAAAGAAAAACGTTACAACGGAATACATTGAGAAGCAAAGACCGCCCCATTCCACACCCGAGGAATACAGCGCGGATTTTTCGTCCTCGGCACCAAAGACGTTACGTGCGACGGCGACGGGAAAATACAGCCACATGCAGAACAGGCCGAGCCAGGTGAAGATCTGCACCCACGCGAGTTGTTTCATCGTCGAAGGCATTTCGCCGAAGGCAGAAATAACTTCGCGCGCGCCGCCCGCCAGGCCGGTTTTCTGCGTCTTCGTTTTCTTGAAGGCTTCAAGGTTTTCCGGCGGATATTCTTTTGTCGCAAAAACCGTCCACAGCACGGCGACAAGGATGGCCACAGCGCCTACATGAAAGGAGTATTTGATAGTGACGGGGATGGCATGCTCGGCGCTGGTGGCGCTATTCAGGTGGAACCAGTTGGTCATCATCCACGGAAGTGCGGAAGCGACCACCGCGCCGAGGCCGATGAACAAGCTTTGCACGCCGTAGCCACGCGTGTGCTGTTCGTCCGGCAGCATGTCGGCGACGAGCGAGCGAAGAGGCTGCATGGAGATGTTGATTGCGGCATCGAGCATCCACAACAAGCCGGCGGCCATCCAGAGGGTTGAGGAATTCGGCATCAAAATCAGCGCGAGCGAACTGGCCAGCGCGCCCCAAAGCAAATATGGGCGGCGGCGTCCAAGGCGGCCCCAAGTATGGTCGCTCATATTGCCGATGATGGGCTGGATGATCAGACCGGTAAGCGGTGCGGCGAGCCAGAGCAGGGGAATCTGATCGGGCTTGGCGCCGAGGTATTCGTAGATGGCGCTCATATTGGCCATCTGCAAGCCAAAACCAAATTGAATGCCGAGGAAGCCGAAGCTCATGTTCCAGATCTGCCAGAAACTCAATTGAGGCTTTTGCATAAATGGTTTGGCCGGTATCGCCGAAAAAATTAATGCGGCACGACGCGATGATAGATCCGCCATTCAAAGCCACCCAGATGAAAGAGCGGGAAATCGCCGGCGGCCGGTTTTGGGATGCCGGTGATCTGCACTGGCTGGAAGTCCCTACTGTTCATGACTTCGACTTTGCCGGAAACCGGCCGGTTGGAAAAATTGATGACGACCACAAACTCATCGTTTGCGTCGCGCCGCATCAATGTCACGAGATTGGCTTCGTCTGAATTCCGCAGCCAGACAACGCGGTTGTTGCAAAAGGCGGGATATTGTTTTCGGAGCCGGATCAACGAATGATAAATCTCGAGCAGCGGCGGACGTTCCCGGGGATTCCACACAATCGGCAGCTTGTCGAACAGGGCCGGGTCGCCGGATTCGGTGGCGTCACCGGCCTCCATGCCGTTATAAAGCAGCGGCACGCCGTCGAGCGAAAACATCAAGGCTTGCGCTGCCAGCGCACCTTGTACGCCAAAACGGGCCACGGCGCGGGCTTCATCATGGTCGTCGGAGATGCGCAGATGCATGGCGTTGGTCGGAAATTGCCGCGAATCTTCCATCCAGGTCACCTGCAGTTTCGAGGCGGGTGCCCCGCGCTGTAAAACGTCATCCAAGGTGTGTAACAGCGGCCACGCATAATCAATATCAAACGCGTTCGTGAGGAATTCCGGCTTGCTGGCCTCAGCCAGCATCATGATGTCCGGCTTGGTTTTTTCAATTTCAGTCCGCGCCTGCTCCCAAAAATCCGTTGGCACCCCCCAGGCCACATCGCAGCGGAAGCCATCAATGTCGCAGGTCTGAACCCAGTATTTCATCATCGTGATCATGTATTCGCGCAACTGTGGATTGGCGTAATTCAAGCCGGCCACATCCGCCCAGCCGGGTTCCGGCGAGATGATGTTTCCCTTCGCGTCCTGTTTGTAAAAATCCTTGTTTGTCATCATCACGCTATCCCACGCAGTGTGGTTGGCGACCAGATCCATGATGACCTTGAGGCCGCGCTGGTGCGCCCCGGTGACGAGGCTTTTAAAATCATCCAGAGTACCGTAGTTCGGATCCACCGCGTAATAATCCTTGACGGAATATGGACTGCCAAAATCGCCCTTGCGGGCCTTTTCACCGATGGGATGGATGGGCATGATCCAAAGCACGGTCACACCCAAATCTTTCAACCGGTCGAGCTGTGCCGTCACGCCATTGAGGTTGCCGGCGGGTGAAAAATCGCGCGGAAAAATCTCATAGATCACGCCGTCGCGCAACCAGGCCGGCGAGTTCCGGGCCGTTTGTTTCACCGGATCGCCGGCCCGGGCGAACGCGGGCACGAGCAGCAGCACTGCCAGAATCAGAATGAACTTCCGGCCGGCTTTGAGTTTATCTTTCATATTTGTTTCTTAAAAATTGATCTCGCGGGCCAAGGTTGCGACAACCCATGCCAAAGCCTGACTTGGGCGCGGCGATAAAACAACTTCATTTAGCACAGCTATCAAGGATGTTTTTCGCCTGCGGACGCAGCTTGGTGTTGAAAACTTTTAACTGATTATCGCGGGATTAACCACCGCATAATCATGCGGTAACGATGATGATGGCAGGCACATGTTTCAAATAATTAGGATCACTGCACTACAGCTCAATCCGCGCTCGAACCAAGCAACTTAAAATGATTTCAAGACTTTTTTGGAATTGATTTAGCGCAGAACTTGATTTGACGCGTTTTGCGATTGGCGATATTGCCGCGATGGAGGAGGCTGGTAACAGCCAGGATCAACCTATTTCGCTGCCTAAAATATTGTTTATCAAAAGCACAACTTCAAAACAGCTTCGTTGGTACTGCCTACGACACTGGAGGTATAAAAGCAAACATCAATTTGTAATGAAATTGGTTCAGGCTTCAATCCATGCCGCCAAACCCTCCTTGGCATTTATATTGATCGTCGAATGCCAGCAACCCGCTATCTCAAACTATGGTTGAGTTTTCGGTTATGCTAGTTCTGTGCAGTATGCTGGGCCATCCAGGTTTCATCATTTTTGCTTGCGGTGTCAGCGCCAGGTATGGATATGCCCGATAAATAAGCATTATAACTTGAATTAAAGGGTTGGTTTATTATGGCACTCTTCCACACATGAACCTCCGAGTGACCATCGGCAAAAACAACCCCAGCGGCGTTGCCGTGCATGGCACCAGGAAGCTCCGTGAAACTGGATCCATTTCCACTCGCATCGGCCGGGTTGACGTAAAATGTGGCGTCATCGTTGCTTTGAGGATTTTGATCCAGCATAACGAAAACATCCGACGGGCCGGGGTTGTGCAAGTCAGACGCCTTTTTTGCATTGTAGAACGTGGGCATTAGAGAATGGCCGCTTTCGGGAAGACCAGTGGTGGGCGAAAAACCATAATACTTATCACCATCACCCACCGCCCCGTTCATGCTGCAACTGCGCATGCGATTTGCCCATCCCTGCCCAACTTGTGCAGGTGTAAGTTTGTTGTCTGCCGGGCAAACAAATATTTTCAACGTTTTGGCAACATAACTGCCCAACAGTGCGGTGGTCTGCTTGCCTAAAAAGGGTTGATCAATTGTCAGGTACAAAGTATTGGTGTTGTTTGGACTGCTGCTCCAATCCAGCACCACAGGCGACCCGCCAATTGCAGGGCAAATCCAGTTGATGGAAGCCACAGGCGTGTCGTGCCTGTCGGTATTGCTCGCCAGCCGGTCATTATTGTCCTGCGCATACATGAACCACGCTAAACCGAGCTGCTTGTAGTTGCTCATGCACGAGATGGACACCGCCTTCAGTTTCGCCCGGTTTAAGGCTGGCAGTAGCATGGCTGCCAGGATGGCAATGATGGCGATGACCACCAGCAACTCAATCAACGTGAAGCCAGCCTGCTTTGGTTTATTGCATGTCATATCATGTTTTATGATGTTTGATCCATTCACTGCTCAGCCGTCTAAATCGTTCCCGGCCGGGCCGCGCGCATATTGCCGCTCCGCCCAGCCGGGTATTCTAAACTTGTTGTTTCTTCAACCAAGTTTTGTTCAATATGTAGAATATTTCAACAAACGGAAGAATTGATTGCCACCGTTGGGCCAGTTAATGGACTGGGTGCCATCCGTTGCAGTATTGGTACTCCAGATGCCGCTGGTCAAATCGGAACTGCTCTGCAACACAACTCCCGGACGGCCAAGCCAGCTGATGGGCAACGTGCCGCTGGAGGCAGGTTGGATGGCAAGGTAACCAAAGCTTGGTTCAACTATGTTAGTTTTGGTGATTCCCGGGTTGGGGTAAGCGGTTCCGGGCGGACATACGCTCCAAGACCAAGCATCCTGGGGAAATGAATAATTTGCGGCATAGGTGCGAATATAACGGATATGGTTTGTGTTCGAGCCGTTCTCATTGTCAAGTCCATCAAAGCTATATTTGTAAGTGACAGCAACTGAACTGCCTCGCGGAACGACCAGAGAATTCGTATATACGTCGGCCGTGGCGGATTCAAACATCTGTTGATTGGCAGGCAAGGCATTAACGCCCCATGCCGGCCAATTCAAAAAGGAGCCGCTAACCCAAACAGTGTCAGAACCCTTTGTAAACACGGCACCCCCGGCACCTGCCGTCTGATCCGGGCAATAGAGGGAAAAAGTCACCAGGGTGGCTTGATTTATCAAGTCGCCGACGCCAAGGTCATCATATAAGATCACCGGCACGACTTGGTTTGCACTGGTGAAGGCTATCTGCCGGTTGGCTCCAGCCGTGGATGCCGGGCTCTCATAACCACCGTCCAGATTATTCACACGAAATTTGACATTGATTTTCGTGGGCAGGAACGCCTGATACGGAAATGTTCCAGAGTAAATGTTTGAACGGACATCGGGGAGTGAAGGATTATTGGTCAATTGGGCAGTCGTGCCCCAACCAATAAAGTCGCCAGCGATCGCCACGCTATTTGTGTTACTTGGATTTGAAGGATCAACAAAATTGTTGGTGAAATTGCCAGCGGCAACCTCATAGGTCATATCGAGCTGAAAGGTGATGTAGTTGACCGGTGGAATCGCCGGGGCACCAATTAACCAACGGCCATTCGGCAAATCCAAAACGACCGGCAATGTTTGCGGCGAATTGGTAGTGGTAAATACTCCATTGTTTCCGCCGTTGCCAAAATCCGAACCGAAATAAATGAAGCTAAAACTTCCCGCAGGCGACTGAAACTTGAACTCGTTATCCGTGGTTGCGGCGTTGGTAACGACAATATTGTTGGAATAAACACCGCTGCCAATCGGCGCCAGTAGAGCCTGCGTGCCATCCCAGCCATCGAAGGTTCCGGCCACTCCCCACCCTACATCATTATCAGGGTCATCGTAACCCACGCGGTTGGCGTAGGGCACCCACCCGTCGGTCGCGGTTCCGGGCCAAAAATGGATCGTGGCCGAACCGGTGCTGTCATACAAAAACGTCAAATTTGCGCTTGGCCAGGTATTGTTAAAAGTGCCATCGGTCACTTTGCAATTGCCCAAGGTGCCCGCTGTTCCGCCTGTGATTTTATAGCTGTATTCGTTGGCGTTAGGTCCGGCGGTCATCGGGGTTGAGCTGGCGTTCCATCCCTGGAAATCTCCAGCCAGATACCACTGCGCCTGGGCGACGGACACAAGGGAAGCCAACAGTGCGGTCGCTGTGAGCAATTTTTTAACTTGATGTATCATATGAGTTTTTTGGTTTGTTATGCCTGACAGGTGCCTCGTTGAAACAACTCGGCAAGCCAGCAATATTGTCGGGTGACAAGCCCACCTTAACATAGTTAAACGAATCCGCTACCGCATGTTTGTGCGGTTGGGTGTGGTTCAAACAAACTGTCCGGTCAAACGCCTTGAATTGCCTGAACACCGCCAGATATGACTGGCTAAACTATTAATTGTCAGCGTGTTCCGGACTTATTGGCCTGAACAGAAGCGAGGTAATCCAAGGCCGTACGATTGTTCGGCTCAATTTTTAGTGCATTCTGAAAACAAGTTATCGCATCGTCAAGCCGGTTGAAACGCACGAATATCGCCC
>Ga0182030_10023985_pt1 | contig 11243 bp, 12 predicted proteins | sample 812S3MmetaG_FD_121299 | JGI IMG/M metagenome (GOLD analysis project Ga0182030, IMG submission 121299) | Permafrost microbial communities from Stordalen Mire, Sweden - 812S3M metaG (Illumina Assembly) | ecosystem: Environmental > Terrestrial > Soil > Wetlands > Permafrost | place: Sweden...
GCGGAGAGCGATTCTGCCCCGGCGGACGGTGTAAGTTCGGATCGGGCTGTTCCGGCTGCTCCGGCTCATCCGCGTCATCATCCGAGTTCTGCTTGGCCTGAACGTTCGCGCCCGCATGCGGAGCCGTCGCGCTCCCCTTCGCTGTCAGCACCAGCGTCCGAGGTGTTCCCTGCCCCTGGTCGCCGATCATCAACACGTTGTATCCGCTGCCATCCAGCAGTTCGCTCAGCACATCCCGCGCCGGAGCTGGCCCATAACTGCCGTAGATACGCTGGTCCGTCCCAGCTCCCTCGACCTTAACCCCTGTAGCTGTAGAAATGTCCGCAAGAATCTGCTGCAAGCTGGAATTGGTTGCCGAGACACTCAAAACCCGCCCATTCCAATCTACCGAGGCAGGTGCGGCCTTATCGTTCACCGGCCAATCCGGCGGAGGCGGCGCTACGACCGGCGGCGCCGGTTCCGGCTGAACTTCGGGCTTAGCCAGATGCGCGCGTTTCCGTTTTCTGGCTGCGGCCGCTCCGCTTTGCGCCGGCTTCGCTTGAGCCGCAGGCGCCGGATTCGGCACGACCGTTCCCTGGCATAACGCAGCGAAGCCGGACATCACAACGCTAAGAACGGCTGTCGCTTTCAGCCCCGCCCGAATTAACTCTCTCGCCAACGCCATCGTTCGCTTCCTGACCGCCTGGGCCCCCCATCGCGGCGGCCACAGCACCCACTGTACTAGACTAACAAGAGTTGGCAAACGCTCACTGCGGCAATGAGTCAAAGTGAGCATGGGAGTTCGAGAAATGGTTCCGGCACCGATTCGGGAACGCACACAGGACAGCGGCTTTGCCGTTCAAAATCCACGCAGAGCCAGGAGCCAGGTCTGCCGCGTCCTCCTCGGCATCTCTGCAATACTCTTCCTTGGCGCGCCGGCCTTCGCCGTCAATTGCACCACCCAGGCCTCGCTCTCCAAGACCGACCGCGACCAACTCCTGGCCGCTGCCGACCCCATCGCCAACGCTATCGCCGAGCAGGACTCAGCCTATCTCCAATCCTCCCTGCTGCCCACCGTCAGCGGCGATTGGGAAAGCATTCGCGCGGTCGCGCAGGCCGCGATACCGCTCTTCAAAGGCGGTTTCCTCTATTGGGGCGACGCCTACCTGCTCGACGCCACCGACCTCAAAGCCCCCACCGACACCGAATTCTTCTGCACCAACGCCGACAGCAGCGCCACCATGACCATCAACCTGCGCAGCCTGCCCGCCGGCCGCTACGCCCTGCTCATTGGCGACTACGAAAACGCGCCCCTGGCCGGCCAGATTGCCCTAATCCTCGGCGCCGATACCACGGCCGGCGGCAAATGGAAACTCGGCGGCCTCTTCGTCCGTGAAGGCGCTCTCGACTCCCACGACGGTGTCTACTACTGGCGCCACGCCCGCGAACTCAGCCAGCAGAAATCCACCGAGTGGTCTGCCTGGTTTAGCTACGACTTCGCCCGCTGGCTGCTGCTCCCCGTCGATTTTCTCTCCTCCCCGCATCTGGAAAAGCTCAACAAAGAGCAATCCCTGCTCGGCCCCAACCCCGCCGACGCCATGCCGCTAACCATAGCCGGTTCCGGCCCGGATGCAGGCAAAACCTGGCGCATCACCGGTCTCCACATCGACACCACGCTGCACTCCGCCGACCTCGCCCTCACTTACGAAGGCTCCGGCATCACCGACATGGGGGCCGTACGCGCCGAAGCCGTCGGGGTCATGAGTGCGCTCCTCAAGTTGCACCCCGAGCTGCGCACCAACTTCCACGGCCTCTGGGCCTATGCCGAAAAAGACGGCCAACGCACCTACGCCATCGAACTGGCCATGCACGACATTCCGTAGACGGAGCACAGCCTTGGTCCAGCGCGAATATCCCGCCCACCCCCTCGTCGGGGTCGGAGGCATCGTCTTCGACGCGCAAGGCCGCGTCCTCCTCGTGCAGCGCGGCAACGAACCCCGCAAAGGTCACTGGTCCATCCCCGGCGGCCTGCTCGAACTCGGCGAAACCCTGCTCGAAGGCCTGCAGCGAGAAATCGCCGAGGAAACCGGCCTCACCGTTCAGCCCCAGGCCATCGTCGAAGTCGTAGACCGTATCTATAGGGAAGAAAGCCGCATCCGCTACCACTACGTCATCGTGGACTACTGGTGTACAGTGATTGGCGGCAACGCCCAGCCAGGCAGCGACGCCGCCGACCTTCGCTGGGCCAGCCCCGCCGAGTGGCGCGATTCCAATCCTTACAACTTAGAACTACTCACAGTGCAAGTCATCGAAAAGGCCTGGCAAATGGCCACAGCCGCCGAAACCTCTACCTAACTGCCCCAGAGCCAATCCCATACAAGAAACTCGACCTGAACCGCCGGGGGAGACTTATGCCTTCTTTAGGTTCGTTTAACGAGATTGCTACGCACTTTTACGGTTTCATTATGCCGGCCTTATGAATTCCTTTGCTAATCCAATCAACTCTTAAATGCAAGCTCATACAACTTCTGCCTGGGTGGCATTCCGTTTCCGCCATTCTCTGGCTGCGTTGCGCATAGGGGCGCGTCCTATCGAAAAATCTGAACGCATTCGCGAGGCTACATGACTCAAATGAAGTCGAGAAGCACATCCAAATTCCTGCTCATTACCGCCGTTTTCACGCTGGCCTCCGTTCTACCTCACCAAGCCTTGGCACAGTCCGACCCCACCAAACCAGCCCCACCTATAACCATCGAAGAACTGGAAGCGATGAAGGCCCGCATCGCCCAACTCGAAGCAGAGCTCAAAGCCAAACAGGCCGCTGAAACTCCCGCTCCCGCCGAAGCGCCGGCCTCGTCCGCGTCCACGCCGCTGATGGGCATCGGTTCTGCTGGCGGTTCCGCGCCTGCCGCCGCCCCGCCGCCCGATACCGTCACCCCTTTCGCCGACTTCGACTGGACCTGGATGAATGGCAACCCACGCACAACCTCGTGTGTGATGTGTACCAAGTACTTCACGCCCGAAATCCGTGTCGATACCAATTACAACCTCGACTTCAACCACCCAATCGACGACACCATCAGTGGTTCGAGCGAAATCTTCCGTTCGCAAGAGGTCCAGTTAGAGCAACTCGGCCTCGGTGGCGACTTCTTCATCGACAACGTCCATGCCCGGTTCATGACCCAACTCGGGATGTATTCGGTTACCACGCCCCGCAACGATGGGAGCCCAGGCCGCGGTCAGTGGAATCTCGGCAACGCCTATCGCTACATCTCAGAAGCTTACGGCGGCTATCATTGGAACAAGATGCACGGCATCAACATCGACGCCGGCATTTTTATGTCCTACGTTGGCCTCTTCAGTTACTACAACTTCGATAACTGGGCCTACCAGCCGTCCTTTGTCTCTTCCAACACGCCGTGGTTCTTCAACGGGGTCCGTCTGCAGTTTTTCCCCACTCAGCACCTTAAGATCGAGCCATGGATCATCAACGGATGGCAGTCCTACGGACGATTCAACTCCAAGCCCGGCTTGGGTGGACAAATCAAATACGCCGGCCTCCACGGCAAACTGGACATCATCTCCAACAACTACGGCCTGGGCCGCGACTCGGCCGGCAATCCAGGACGCAGCCGCATTCATACCGATAACAGCGTCCAATACAAGATTTACGACAACCCTCACAACTACATCGACAAAGTTTCCTTCTCGCTCACCGGCGATGCGGGCTGCGAAATGGGTTCCGGCGTAGGCTGCTTCGGCTCCGACAACCACAAGGTCTACATTGCCGGCGCCAACACCGCCTCCGGAAACCCGGTCTACTACCAGAAGCAAAGCTTTCTCGGATGGATGTCGTACTGGCGAGCTCAAATGGCCAAGGATAAGTACGGCTTCACCATAGGCGGAGGCCAAGTCAACAACCCGGGCCGATACCTGGTGCTCCTGCCCCCTGTCGACGGCGCCACTGCCCAGACCGGAACCTCGTACTTCTCAGAAAATCCCGGCAACCCTTACCACGGCACCGATGGCACACTCACCTGGGATTACATGCCCAAGGAAAACATCACCTTCCGCACCGAATACGGCTACCGTTACGCTCGCGAAGCCTCCTGGGCGGGCCGCGGCGGCGTAACGCCTCCCGGCGGCTCAACCAACAGCAGCGTGGGCAACGGTCAGTATATCTGCACCAATGGCTCGCCAAACCCCAGCACAGGCACCACCACTTACACCACCGAAACCGCGTCGGAAGGATCGACATCGGTGGCTTCCGGCTACACCTACAGCGGCAACACCGGCTACTCAACCAGTCAAGGCTACAACAACAATCTGGACTATTCGAAGAGCAATGAGGCAGGTTACAACATCGGCGTTGCAAAAGCTACCTGCGCGGCCCGGACCGACGGCAATAACTATCTCTGGATGCCGGACTTCCGCAAGGACGAGCAGAAACTTACGTTCGCCATCCTGGTCAAGTGGTAGCAGCCAAACGCATCCATACCGGCAGCCAATCTGCCGGTATGGATGCCACTCACTCTCGATCCGTAGCTTGTCATCCTGAGCAAAGCGAAGGACCCGCTGTTGCCTTTGCCTTTGCTTTTGCAGTTGCCTTTGCACTCGCTTTTCTTTCTGTCATTCCCGGACGGGAATCTGCTTCTGACTTACTCCCCGGCCTTCCAGATATAACCATCCTTATGCGAAAGCCCGATATGCGCCAGCACTCGATACACAAACTGCCGAGCCATCGCATTCGAATCGACAGGCTTGTTATAGAAGGATGGAATCACTGGAAAGATCACCGCTCCGGCATCCGAAGCCAATTGCATATTGCGCAGATGAATGCGATTGAAGGGCGTTTCCCGTATGCAGAGAATCAGCGGCCGGCGCTCCTTCAGGGTCACATCCGCGGCGCGGGCAATCAGCGAGTCGGCTAGGCCGTTCGCGACCGCAGCCAGCGTACCCATGCTGCAGGGCAGCACAATCATCCCGTTGGAAGGATAACTGCCGCTGGCGATCGATGCGCCTATATCCGCATCCGATAACTGAACGATCTTAGTCGAGGCGCAGCCCAGAAACTTCTCTACAAGGTGGTTGCGACCATTGATTTCCAGTTCTTCTGCCAGTACGCGCAACGAGTTTTCCGAAGGCACAAAGTGCACACGCGATACACGATCGTCTGCCTCAAGAGCGCGGAGCATCTCGCGGGCGAATAAAGAGCCGGAGGCGCCGGTCGTGGCGAGAGTAAGGTTCATTCGATCCACACAGTCCAACTTCGATACTAATCCAGCGCGCGGACCCAGTCGCCGCAGTTGACATCGCGATGCCAAGTACCCTAGCATCTTGATGTGCGAACGACACTTTCCATTGACGACGACATTGCAGTGCTTCTGGAGCAGGAAGTGCGCAGCAGCGGCAAACCCTTCAAGGTGGTGGTCAACCACCTTCTCGGTCTCGGCTTGATTCAAGCGCGGCGGTCGCAGTCGGCACACAGGTTTGAGGTGAAGCCGCGTCCGCTTGGTCTGCCAAAGGGCGGCAACTATGACGACATCGCCGCCGTGCTGGAAGAACTGGAAGGGCCGGAGCACCGGTGATTGTACTGGATGCCAATCTGCTTCTTTACGCCTACAACAGTTCAGCGCCGAATCACGCCCAGGCTCGCCAATGTATTGAAGCCGTCTTCTCGGGCACAGAAGCAGTTGGCGTGCCATGGCAAACGATCTCGGCCTTCTTGAGGATCGTCACCAACCGGAAGTTGCCTGGTGATCGCCTTTCGATGGAAGAGGCCACATCGCTCGTGGAAGAATGGGCCGCTTTGCCCGTGGTGCATTTGCTGGCTCCTAAGGATCGTCACTGGGCTTTCTTTCGACGCATGCTCCTGGAAGGCAAGGCGAGCGGTCCTCTGACCACCGATGCCCAACTGGCTGCCCTGACGATAGAAAATGGCGGCGTACTCTACACCACCGATAGGGATTTCGCTCGATTTCCGGGTCTCAAGTGGGTCAATCCGCTTGCCGGAGCGTGACCTCCTCGGTTCGCCTCCAACACCCGCGCCGCCCGCTCATCGGCCTTCAGCTTCTCCGCGCAAAAGCTGCCGCGGATGTGCCGACGATGGCGAGGGTGAGGTTCACAGTTGATCCACTTGGCCCCGTCGCTCCCATAGCAGGAAAGCTTCGATTGCTGCGGTTGCAACTTGTTCGACTTCTTGACTTGCGTCCTCATAAACAGGCGCGTAGCAGACTCCAGGCAGATCCCCAACTACGCAGCGTTTATAGCCAGCAATTTCCCGGCCCCAAGGAGTGAGCTTTCCACCTTCACCTTCACGATGATAGCTACCCGATTTGCCGTTTGGCTCCTCAATCACAAGCTCAAACGCCGCCCCGCTGCGCGAAACCTCATGAATGATGTAGGTTCCGCTGCTCGTTGGAATTTCAATGCTGAACACAGACGTCTCAAGAAGGTTCATTTAACGACTCCTTTCGCGCTAATGGTACGGCCACCATTGCCTTGCGTCAAACTGAATTAGGCGGAAAGGAAGGAGAACCGCAGGCGCGAGAGACATATAATATACGTGCTATCAATGACTTACCCGCACTTTCAAAAAGCTTATAATTGCCTGCGCAAATGGTACTTACATAGAACCATGTAAACTCTCCTTCCCCAGCACCCTCTCAAAAATCGCATCCACATTCCCCAACTGCCGCGTCATATCGAACGTCTTTTCGAGATGTTCCGCCGAAAGCAGTGCCGAAATCTCGGCATCATTCGCAACCTCATCGCGAAAGACCAGATCTTCTTTCCAGGCGCGCATGGCGTGAGTCTGTACCAAACGATACGCATCCTCGCGCATCATCCCTGCTTCGGCAAGATCGAGCAGTAGCTGGCCGCTGAAGATCAACCCACCAGTGCTCTCAAGATTGCGCAGCATCCGCGCCGGATAAACCAGCAACTTATCGATCAAGTTAGCGGTCTTGGTCAGCAAATAATGCGTCAAAATCGTCGAATCCGGAAAGATAATCCGCTCGACCGACGAATGCGAAATGTCCCGCTCGTGCCACAGCGGAATATTCTCAAACGCCGCCTGCGCATTGCTGCGCAGCACCCGCGCGAGGCCACTGATCTGCTCGCTCGTAATCGGATTCTTCTTATGCGGCATCGCTGACGAGCCCTTCTGCTTCTCGCTGAAATACTCCTGCGCCTCCCGCACCTCAGTGCGCTGCAAATGCCTTACTTCGACCGCGATTTTATCCAGCGTAGACCCGATGAGAGCCAGCACCGAGATATAGGCCGCGTGCCGGTCCCTCTGGATGACCTGCGTGGCAACTGGAGCGGCTTTGAGGCCAAGCAGGGCGCAGATGCGCTCCTCATGCTCAGGCTTCAAGTGGCCGAACGTGCCCACCGCTCCCGATAACTTGCCGACGCGCATGTCTTCGGCTGCCGCGTCGAAGCGGACCAGATTGCGCTCCATCTCGGCAAACCAGTTCAGAATTTTCAGCCCAAACGTCGTCGGCTCGGCATGGATGCCGTGGGTGCGCCCGATAGTCGGCGTGTGCTTGAACTCGATGGCGCGCTTCTTCAGCACGGCCAGAAATCCGACCAGCGCGCCACGAATCAGCCCTGAAGCCTCGGCCACTTGCAGGGCCTGGGCAGTATCGACGATATCGTTCGAGGTGAGCCCGTAATGCAGCCACCGCGACTCGGCATCGAGACCCTGAGCCTTGAGCGACTCGGCGACGGCGGTGGTGAAGGCGATGACGTCGTGCTTCACCTCGGCTTCAATGGCCTGGATGCGGGCTACGTCAAAGGTGGCTCGCGTAGCAATCGCCTGAGCGGCAGCCGTGGGAATGACGCCGTCCTCAGCGAGAACGTTGCTTGCGGCCGACTCCACGCGGAGCCAGCAACGGTATTTGTTTTCTTCGGTCCAGATTGCGCCCATCGCGGGCAGCGTGTAGCGTTCGATCAAGCGGGGTTCTCTCCTCGCGCCGGGTGAAATGGCGGCAACCCCTTATTGTATCGGCTTTACCGCGCGAAAATCGGGCAGGCTTGGCAGCTATCCCTGTCTCGCGCAAGAGCCCTGAAATCCATCCCAAGCCCCGCTCAATTCCCGATCAATCGACCGCCCGGTCCGTCTTCCTCCCAACCTGAGGCCACAATAGGGGCTGCGTTTTCCACTTCGGACCAGAACCTGCGGTCGTCCAAACGGTACAATCGCCTCAGGAGCACAAGCACCAATGGCCTATCAGGTCCTCGCGCGAAAATACCGTCCGCAGCGCTTCTCCGACGTCTACGGCCAGGACCACGTCACCCGCACACTCATCAACGCGCTGACGCAGAAACGCATCGCCCACGGCTACATTTTTTCCGGCCATCGAGGCATCGGCAAAACCACCATCGCCCGCATCCTGGCCATGGCGTTGGATTGCCGAACGGAAGTCGGCGCCGACACCCGGCCCACCGTCGAGCCATGCCTTCATTGCGTCTCCTGTCGCGAAATCTCCTCCGGGGGCAACGCCGGCGGCAGCGAAGCCGCATCCCACTCCTTCGACTTCATCGAAATCGATGCCGCATCCAACCGCGGCATCGACGACGTGCGCTCCATCTGCGCCCAGGCCGACGTCCGCCCGGCGCGCGACAAGTACAAGATCTTCCTCCTCGACGAAGCCCACCAGATCACCGACGCGGCCTTCAACGCCATCCTCAAAACCCTCGAAGAGCCGCCCGAGTGGGCCATCTTCATGATGGCCACCACCGAGCCCGAGAGCATCCCGCAGACCATCCGCTCCCGCTGCCAGCATTTCAGCTTCCACGCCGTCAAGTTCGACGACATCTTCGCCCAGCTCAAGGCCATCGCCGAGCGCGAAGACGTCATCGCGGAAGATGCCGCGCTGGCCCTGCTGGCTGAAGCCGGTGACGGCTCCATGCGCGACGCGCTCTCCATCATGGACCAGGCCATCGCCTCAGCGCCCTTGGAAAACGGTCGCGCCGTCCTCCAAACCGACCAGATCCGCGACCTCATGGGCTCGGTCCCCAACACCGTCTTCGAGAAACTACTGGAATCGGTAAGCGAGCAGAACAGCGCCCAGCTGATGCAAGACCTGAATCAACTCATCTCGAACGGAAACAGCCCCAGCGCCCTCGCCCGCCAGCTCGTCCGCTACCTGCGCAACTGCCTCATGTCCAAACTCGGCGGCGAAAACACCCAGCTCCTGGAAATCGCCCAGGACGAACGAGCCCGCGTCCACCGCACCGCCCAGCTCTTCAGCGAAGAGGACCTCACCCGCAACCTGCAAATCGCCCTCCGCACCTTCGACGAGCTGAATTACAGGCAGGAACAACGCTTCCACCTCGAACTGGGCATGCTCAAGCTCATCCAGGCCCAGCGCCTGCTGCCAATGGAAGAGATCCTGAGCGGCCTGGCCAGCCAGAGCGGACCGAAGCGAACCACCCCCGCGCCGACGTCTGCGCCACGGCCCGCGCCGCCAGCGCCAAGGCCACCGGCCTCAGCAGCAGCGCCTTCGCTTTCGCCCTTCGCCGCCAGCAACCAGCGCGTCATGGAGACTCCGTCCGCGAGTCCAATCCGCAACACTCCTACGACGTTGGCTCGGGATTCGGAAACTCCTAAAACCTTTACAACAGGGAGTCCCAAAAGCTCTGTAACAGGGCACGACTTCAGTCGTGCCGAAAGCACCCAATCCATAACCGGGGCTTTAGCCCCTGCACGGGATGCACAGACCCAAATAACGCGCATCGCCGAAACCGCTGTCGCCGTCCTCGATCCACCTGAAACCGCCCCACCTGTAATCGAGGCCGAACCCGAGCCCACAATCGACGCGACCCCGCAAATTGCGGCAACCCTCGCCGCCGCGCTCGGCGAAGACCCCATCGACCCCATCCGCGCTGCCGTCGTCCAGTCCCTCACCGCCGGAGGCCACGGCACCGCCGCCGTCCTCGTCGAAGACGGCAAGTGGACCCTCGAAGCCAGCTCCGTCCGCATCGAAGTCGGCGCCAAAGCCACCATGATCCGCTTAACCTTCAACGCCGCCGCCGAAAAACTCATCCGCGCCGGACTCACCCAGGCAGGCGCACCGACCCGCTTCACAATTGTCTCCGGTGAAGCCCTCATCGGCGCCAGCCCAGTCAAACGCAGCGCCCCGCAAGGCAGCATCGACGCCGAGGCCCGCTCCAACCCGCTCGTCCTACAAGCTCAATCCCTCTTCCAGGCAGAAATCGTATCGGTAATCGACCTGCGCGGGAAGTAAGCATTTGGAGGCAATCATGTTCAACCCGTTAAAAATGCAGGAAATGCTCTCCCAGGCCAGCCAGATGCAGGAAGAGGTCCAGCGCAAACTTGCGTCCACCATCATCGATGGCTCCAGCGGCGGCGGAGCCATCACTGCCACCATGAACGGCAAAAAACAGCTCCTCAAACTCCACATCGACCCCGCCGCGGTCTCCAGCCTGAGCGGCAACCACGCCGACGTAGAGATGCTCGAAGACCTGATCGTCTCCGCCATCAACGACGCCGGTCGCCGGGCCGAAGAAGCCCTCCAGGGCCAGCTAAAGGGAATGTTAGGCGGCCTGAACCTCCCCGGCTTAGGCTGAGAACCATGCATGCAACAGCTAACCCGCTAACCTGCTGACGCGCGTAGTGCGCTGACTCGCTACCCCTGCTACAAGCACCACCAAACCGGCGAAGACAATGCCGACGCCCACCTGAAAGCCCTGCTCCTCCACCACGAAACCACCCTCCCGATCACCGATGGCCGACTCGACCTGGGCACCTGGCAACGCATCTTCTACGCCGAATTCGACGGCCAACGCAGCAAACGAGTCATCGTAAAAGTCCTCGGAATCGCATAGCCCTCCAGTTTCCATCCCGGATTGTTTTGTGAGGATGATAGGGAACTGATGTTACGCAGAAGCCTGCATTTGAAGCAGTTGGTGGTAGGCTGAGCGCGACGGATTGATGAGCAACTTGCGGCTGAGGGTGAAGGGGCTGAGTTGTTTTTTGAGGCTGAGGCATTCCAGCTTGAAGGTGGCGCAAATCGACAGGAAGACATGGTTGCTTTGGGTGCGCAGCGTCCGGGTGGGCGACTTTGCCAGGTTGGCGTTGGACTTCAAGGATTTGTGAAACACCTCCACTTGCCACCGTTTTTGTAGGTCGTGGTGACCTTGCCCTCAGCCCCCGTCCCTCTTAGCCGGCTGGTTCTGGAGGATTTTTATTCATCCTCGTCGTAGTCGCGGCGGTGGGAATGTGAGAATCGGTTTCA
>Ga0182030_10023987_pt1 | contig 11242 bp, 10 predicted proteins | sample 812S3MmetaG_FD_121299 | JGI IMG/M metagenome (GOLD analysis project Ga0182030, IMG submission 121299) | Permafrost microbial communities from Stordalen Mire, Sweden - 812S3M metaG (Illumina Assembly) | ecosystem: Environmental > Terrestrial > Soil > Wetlands > Permafrost | place: Sweden...
CCTTGCCACCGAGAACCACGGCGCGCACGTTGCTGCTTGAGATCACGAGCTCACCCCACTGCACCGGCGAATGCGTCACCACCTTGAAGCCGAGCTTCTGCCCGAACTCGGTTAGACGCTCTATATTGCCTTCTGCTTTGTGTCCAAAATGGAAGTTGAATCCCTCGTGTATCTCAACCGCGTGGAGTTTGTTGAACAGAACCTCTTCCGCGAACTCGAAGGCAGGCATCAGAGACAGGTCACGGGTGAAGGGAATGACCACCAAGGTATCCAGTTCCGTCCGGCTCAGCACCTCCAGCTTGCAGGGCATTGGAGTAATCAGCGGAGGGCCGCCATGCGGCCGCAGAATACGCTCCGGGTGCGGATCGAAGATCACCAGCGTGGCGCGCGCGTTCAGCTCCCTGGCACGCGTGCATACGGCGTCAATGATGCGCCGGTGGGCACGGTGAATGCCATCGTAGTTGCCTACGCTGACAACCGCCGGCCCAAAGTCTTCGGGTATCTCCTCCAGCGATCTGAATACCTGCACGGTCAGCTCTCCAAGTCGGTCTCGATACGCAAGCCGTCGTAGGCGAGGCGCACTCCCGGAGGAAGTGTCTGGTTGGTCGCCTCATGCGGCAGGTTGTGGCTGATGTGCGTGAAGTATGTCTGAGCGGCTCCGATGCGCGCGGCAACCTTCAGCGAATTCGCCACGGTCGAGTGGGTAGGATGGGGCTCATGGCGTAGAGCATCCAGAAAGACGAGCTTCACGCCGTTCAGCATCTCCAGCGAACTCTCCGGAACCGAGCTGAAATCGGTGAGATAGGCGAATTGTCCAATGCGGAAGCCGACAATCTCAGCGTCGCCATGCATCACCGGTACCGGGAGCACATGCAGATTCAGCAGCTCAAATGGTCCACTGAACTCGCGCAGTTCCACCTTGGCGATGCCGCCATACTTGTAGTTCTCATCGAAGATGTATTTGAAGACCGATTGCAGAATCCGCGCCGTCTCCGGCCTTGCATAGAGCGGGAGGCGCGCGCCGCCGGTAACGCGCGGATAGGTCAACGGGCGCAGATCGTCTAGACCCAGGATGTGATCCGCATGGCCGTGGGTATAGAGCACCGCATCCAGGCGGGTGATGTTTTCCCGCAGCGCCTGCTGGTAAAAATCCGGTCCACTGTCAATGATGATGCGATGATCCTCCCACTCGATCATCACCGAGGGCCGGGTGCGCCGGTCGTGCGGATCACTGGAGTGGCATACCGGGCAATCGCAGCTAATCGTGGGCACGCCCATCGAAGTGGCGCTGCCCAGCACGGTGATGGTACCTTTCTTCACTTGCGCGGGGCTCCCGGAGCGCCGGTCACCTTCTGCATGGCCTTGCGGTCAATCATGTTCACAATCTCCATGTAGGTCATGCGAAGCTGGAAGATCGTGTTGGTGAGGATTCCCTGTTCCTGCTCGGTGAGATTGCCTTTCGTCTTTTCTTCCAGCACGGAGATGAGGTCGATCATCTGGCGCAGTCCCACGATGTCCACTCGCCGTTCGGTGCCCGTTTCCATTGCTCCGGCGTACATCATCGCGGTCTGAACCAGCATATCCAGCAGATGAATGAACTCCATCTTCTCTCCGCCGAATTCGGTGCGCTCCTTGTCGCCGCTATAGCCGGTCTCTTTTACCGGCTCGGGAACAAAGATCTCCTTCGGCTTCTCGTCCGGCACTGCAGCGGGTTCCGCTTTTGGCGCAACCGGCACGGCTTGCGGCGCAACGGGCTCGGCGGGAGGAGCTTGAACGGCGTTGGAATTTCCAGCCGGCGCGGCGGTCTCCGGCTTTGGCTCGACCGGCGCATCGGGGCGCGGCTCTCCATCCACGTTAAACTTCCGGCGATCAGTGACTACGAACTCTGGCTTCTTCTCTTTTTCCATCTCACTCTTCCCACGGCAACAGAAATGAATTCTTAAACTCAAACTTCAGCGTAGCGGGCCAAAGCACCCGCTGAACCGCTTAGAACTGGAATGGCAGCGCGGCAATCCTCACCGAGTCTCCGCCCACGCACATACTCTCGTTCCGGCTCTCGCAGCTAGCGACGGCATCGCACTTCACATAACCGAGCGCCACCGTCCGCGGCACCCCGTCGAGTACGAGTTCCGCACTGCTGGTGATCTCTCCAATTTCCTTCTCTCCGGCGATCACGCGGCTTCCGCGGGCCGGAGCACGGCCTTCCACGATCAATCCCGCAAAGCGCCGCCGCACCTGTCCCTGGGAATGAATGCGCTCGACGATCTCCTGCCCGATGTAGCAGCCCTTGGTGTGATTCAGCGCGTACTGCTGTCCGATCTCCTGCGGCAGTTCGCGAACTCCGGTGTCCAGGCCCACGCGCGGCAGCCCCAGCAGAATTCTCTGCCACTCGAGGGCCTCGGCGCCCACCGGCTCCGCACCGGCGGCCAGCAGCGCACTCCAGAAGGTCTCGACGTTTTCCGGAGCGAGCCACAGCTCGTACCAGTTCCTCAGCTCGATGGGATCGCGCAGCAGTGAGAAGCCGATTCCTTTCCAGCTTCCATCGAGCAATTGGCCGGGCTTGGCGGTGGCTGGATTCAGCCCCGTTCCGCTCAGAACCGCGAGGTTCAGTAGTTCCAGCGCGCGCGGACCAGTCAGGCCAATCGAGATCAGCCTTCCGCTGATGTCGCCGATCTCGACGTCATCCATGATGATGAAGCGCTCGAAAAACTCGCGAATCGAAGCAATCTGCGCGGCTTCGCTCTCCAGCACATAGAACTCGCCGCGCTGAAAGGCGAGCAGATCGGCCTGGATGCGTCCCTGCGCGTTCAACACAAAATTGTAGTTGCCGAAATCCTGACGCAGATCGCGGGTGTTGTTGCTCACCATGCCGTTCAGCCAGCGTACCCGGTCTTCGCCGCTCACGACCAGTTTGCTTCGCCAGCCGAGGTCAAAGATGCCGCAACGATGGCGCAGGGCGTCCAGCTCGGCCGCCGGAGAGCCGAAGTTCAGCACCGTCTCAGCTCCGGCATATTCTCCGGTCACTGCATGCGCTCCGAAGTTTTGTGAAAGGGAAGTCAATGACATAAACGAACGCCAGCCGAATGTTCGATTATAACGGAGGCGGCCGGGTTCGTGCTGAGAGTGAGGGCAACGCGAGTCAGGCAGTTTCCGGTTTACACGTCATCCACCACCAACCTGCGAGAAGCGCCATCTCAGGACTACCTAGGCTATCTGGCTCTGAATCCCCCTGCTCATGACCTTACGAAATCACTGCGGGAGGGGAAGATGAGCTTGATTGACCATACAACAATATCTTGGATTGTTAGGATCAGTTACCCAGGAAGCAGGAAAATCGCCTGTGATTGGCTAGCACACAGTAGTAATGGAGGATCAAAAGATGTTCAAGAAAATCGCACTTGCAGGGTTCGGTCTCGTCATTGCCATCGGCTTGGCGACGCCGCCTAAAGCCGAGGCACAGGTAGCCGTCGGAGTCCAGGTCGGAGTGCCGGTAGTCGCATTTACGAGTGGTTACCACGAAGGCTACTACTACGAAAATGGCTATCGCTATCAGAGAGACGCACGCGGATACAGACACTATGACCGCGCATTCGGCGGACATACCGACTGGAAAACTGACCGCGCCCACCGGGATGGCAACCACCATGACGAACATCACCCGGATGGCGACCATCGCGACTGGAAAAAGTAACGAAAATCACAACAACGATGGACAGAGGGATTAGAAATTCCGATTGAGCCTGTCCCTCCGATTGACCGAAATTGCGAACATGCAGTCGGCCAGTCGAGGGACAGAGCCATCCGAAGCGCCATCAACGTCCAGTCGATATCCGCGCTCCGGAGTCGAGTCGATTACTTGCTGCAATGGCACCTTAAGATCACGCGCCGCCGCGAAACGAAAACTGTCACCTTGTGTTTTGCCGTAATCCCAAAGCAGTCGCGGAGTTCAGGACTAATGACATCCCCGTTGTGATGACATACATGCCATGATGTTATCTTTTCACCATAGCCCTTTGCGTAAAGGACGTGGATGAGACTTCTTCGCCAACTGTTCCTGCTGCTGCTCCTCTCGACGGTCGCCGCCGCGCAGCAAGCTCCGGCCGCCGCGCAGGAGGCCGCCGAGGAGCATCACGTCACGGCAGCGGAGGCCAAGGCGCTTTTCCGCTCGCTTGATGACATTCTGCGCTTTGCCAGCGAGCACAGCGGCCTGCCCGTACTTCACCCGGTCAAGAAGAAGATGGCGAGCCGCGAGGAGGTCGCCAAGTACATCGAGGCTCGGATGAAGGAGCAGGGAAATGGCGAGCGCTTCGACCGCTCGGCCCTGTCGCTGAAGAAACTGGGCCTGTTGCCGCGCGACTTCAATCTGCGCCAGTACATGCTCGGGCTGTACAAAGAGCAGGTGGAGGGCTGGTATGACGCGAAAAACAAGACCGCCTATCTGCTCGACTGGGTGGCTCCCGAGGCTCAGAAGCCAGTGATGGCGCACGAGCTGGTTCACGCTCTGCAGGACCAGAGCTTCGACCTCGAAAAGTGGCTCAAGGTGGGCAAGGATTCCAAGGACGATACGGCGGAGATGATTCTCGACGAGCAGCGTACCGCGCGCGAAGCGATCATCGAAGGGCAGGCGATGATCGTCCTCTTCGATTATCAGCTTGCTCCCGCAGGACAGAGCGTGGAGAGCGCTCCGGCTCTGGTCGACTCGATGAAGTCGTCGATGCTCGAAGAAGGTTCCTCGCCGATGTATGCCGAAGCGCCAATCTACCTGCGCGAAGCCATGCTCTTTCCCTATACCTACGGCATGGAGTTTGTCCGCTCCGTCCTGGTCAAGCGCGGCAAGCAGGCCGCCTTTGCCGGAGTCTTTGAGCACCCGCCGCTGGATACCCGCGAGATTCTGGAGCCAGCGACGTACCTTGCGGCCGAGCCTCAGATGCAACTGAAGGTGGTGGCGCTGGAAAAAGTTCTTGGCTCCGACTGGCGTCGCGAGGACTTTTCCGGGTTGGGTGCAATTGACCTGCGCGTCATTCTCCGGCAGTGGGGCGGCAGCGAAGTCGCAGCCAAACTCACGCCGGCGTGGCGCGGCGGCTACTACATGACTTTCAGCCACAAAAAGTCTGCCAAGGATGCGCCCGTTTCGCTTGCCCTGGTGCTGAACTTTGCCTCGCAGGCCGCCGCCAATCAGTTCGCCGATGTTTACCGAACTTCGCTTGCCCAGAGGTACAAGTCGGTTCAGGCTGCGTCGTCGCCGGGGCAATCGTCCGCGCTTCAGTGGACTACCGATGAAGGCGCGGTGCGCCTCTACATCGACGGCTCGACGGTCATCGCCGCAGAATCGTTTACCCCGGAAGAGGCAGCCAAGATTCACGCTGCCCTGGTTTCCGTAAGCGAGATCCCGGTCACGCAGTGAAGCTATCCGGAGAGGGCCTGGCTTGCCCCGCCTCCGGTATAATCGGCTTTTCCGCTTACCTTGTTAAATACGCAGGAGATTGCATTGGAACAGGCAGAGATCGGCATCATGGGCGGCAGCGGCCTTTATTCCATGAAGGGCCTCACGAACGTACATGAAGTTGCAGTTGAAACCCCCTTCGGAGCGCCCTCGGATCCGTATGTTTTGGGCACGCTTGCCGGTCGAAAGGTTGCGTTTCTGGCCCGGCATGGGCGCGGCCACCGAATCCTTCCCACGGAGCTGAATTTCCGGGCCAACATTCACGGCTTCAAGCAGCTCGGGGTCGAGAGAATTCTCTCGGTCTCTGCCGTCGGCTCGCTGAAGCAGGAGCTGAAGCCCACCGACTTCGTCATCCCTGACCAGTTTTACGATCGCACCCGGCAGCGCGTCTCGACCTTCTTTGGTGAAGGCATGGTCGCCCACATCGCCTTCGGCGATCCCATCTGCCCGGAGTTGGCCGCTATCGTCGCCAGGGCCGGTAAGGCCGCTGGCGTGGTCACCAGCAGCGGCGGCACCTACGTTTGCATGGAAGGGCCGCAGTTTTCCACCAAGGCCGAGAGCAACGTTTACCGCGCCCAGGGCTTTGACGTTGTGGGCATGACCAATTTGCAGGAGGCCAAACTCGCCCGCGAGGCCGAGATTTGTTACGTCACGATTGCCATGGTTACCGACTACGATTGCTGGCATCCGGATCACGACCAGGTCACCGTCGAGCAGATCCTCGGCGTCCTCACCGTCAATGCGGAGAACGCCGCGAACGTGGTGCGCGAGGCCGTGGCCGCCCTGCCTGTAACGCGTGGCTGCAAGTGCGGCCACGCTCTCGCCATGGCCATTATGACCGCGCCAGAAGCAATTCCACCGGCGACGCGAGCCAGACTTGATCTGCTGGTCGGAAAATATCTCGGCGCAAAGGCGGGTGTATAACGTGTCCATCCTCGTAGTCGGCTCGGTTGCCTTCGACAGCCTGAAAACACCCTTCGGCGTGCGCGAGAAGATTCTCGGCGGCGCGGCCACTTATTTTTCGCTTTCGGCCAGCTTCTTTACGCAGGTTCGCGTCGTCGGCGTGGTGGGAGAAGATTTCACCGCAGAGCATGAAGCGGTCCTCACGGCTCGCGGCATCGATACCCGCGGCATCGAGCACGCTTCCGGCAAGACCTTTCATTGGGGTGGGGAATACGGCGAAAACGTCAACGAAGCCAAGACGAATTTCACCGATCTCAACGTCTTTGAAAATTTTGTTCCAAAGATTCCCGCCGCCTACCAGGACTCCGAGATTCTCTTCCTTGCCAACATTCAGCCGGAGTTGCAGCTCGATGTGCGCCGCAAGATGCCCAGAGTCGCGCTGGTCGGCGGCGACACCATGAATCTGTGGATCAACATCAAGCGAGCCGCACTTCTGGAAACATTGAAGGAAGTCGATATTCTTCTCATCAACGATGGTGAAGCCAAGCTACTCGCCTCCGAGCAAAGCCTGGTTCTTGCCGCAAGAAAAATTCTCACTCTCGGGCCCAAGTCGCTGGTTATTAAGCATGGCGAATATGGCGCGACCATCTTTTTCTCAGACGGCTCGCACCCGTTCCGCGCCCCGGCCCTGCCCATCGCGGAGGTTCACGACCCGACCGGCGCAGGCGATACATTTGCGGGAGGCTTCATGGGGTACATCGCATCGCAACTCGGACCCCAGAATGAAGTCACGCCTGCGGTTCTGAAGCGCGCCATGTTCTATGGAGGCGTCATGGGCTCGTTCACCGTCGAGCGCTTCGGTCCCGAGCGGCTCATCGGGCTGACGCGCGAGGAAATCGAAGAGCGCTTCCGGCTCTTCCGCAGTCTCACGCATCTTGACTAACCCACTCTCTACCGGGCGGCTCTGAAGTGGATATCGAGCGCAACAGCATCGGAGAAGAACGGCTTAGACGCAATGGCGAACTCACCCTTGTCAGCGGGCTTGCGTTCCTGCTCTCGGTTGGGATCTTTGCCTGGTTTTACCGTCTCGGAGACATCCTGCTGTACGGAGATGCGGTTGCTCATCTCAACATCGCACGCCGGCTTACGGATGCGCGTAACCCCGGATGGGAGCAGCTTGGAACCGTGTGGCTTCCGCTGCCGCATCTGCTGGTGGCGCCCTTTGTCGCCAACGATTGGCTCTGGCGCACGGGTGTCGGCGGCTCGATCCCCTCGATGCTTGCCTACGTTCTCGGCGTAGTTGGCATCTACCGCCTTGTCCGCGCCCGCGCCTCGGTGGCCGCCGCCGCGCTGGCCGCCGCCATCTATGCCTTCAATCCGTCGCTGCTTTACATGCAATCGACGGCCATGACCGAATCGATTTTCCTCGCGGCCGTCATCTGGTCGGTGGTTTACTTTGACGAATTTCTGCGCGGACTTTTTCCCGGCTCGCCGGGCACGATTCCGGCTATTCCCGCATGGCGCGCCATCGAGCGTTGCGGGCTCTGCCTGGCGGCCGCCGCTCTCACCCGCTATGACGGATGGATCATTGCGTTCATCGTCGGTCTCTGGGCTATCTTCGCCGCTACGCGCTGGCACCCGGAGCGTCCTTCGCAGCAGGAGGCCGGACGATTGCTGCGCTCGATGATCGCCTTCCTGTTGTTGCTTGCGCTCTGTCCCACGCTCTGGCTGGCGCACAACTACGGGATCAACCGGCGTCCACTCGACTGGCTCAACGGCCCTTACTCCGCCAAGGCCATTGAAACTCGTTCGTCGCGACCCACTGACCCTCCTTATCCCGGCAAGAACCACGTGGTTGTGGCCGCGCAATACTTTCTCAAGGCCGCCCGCATGAACACCGGCGAAGGCGCGTGCCAGAACTGGCTGATCCTGCTGGCTTCTGCCGGAGTTCTGATCTCAGCCTTCCACTTGCGGCGCTTCGGCGCGCTGCTTCTGTTCTGGATACCGCTGCCGTTCTACGCCTTCTCGGTCGCATACGGGAGCGTTCCCATCTTCGTCCCGGAATGGTGGCCGTTCTCTTACTACAATGTGCGCTACGGTCTCGAATTGCTTCCAGCGATTGCGGTATATGTAGCGGTGATTCCGTGGCTTGCCTCGCGGCTGCAACGGCGCTGGCTTACCATCACCGCGAGCTGTGTTCTGGTTCTGATTACGTTTCTTGCCTACAGCTCCTCGGCGTGGTGTTTTTCCAAACGCTCGCAGGATCGCGAGTGGGGACGCAAGTGGATGATTCCCATCTGTTACCGCGAAGCCTGGGCCAACGGCCGCAGCCGCCAGCAGCTTGAGACGCAGATTGCGCAGGTTCTCTCCTCGATGCCCGAGGACTCGACTGTCCTGATGTACACGAGTGAATACCCTGGCGCGGTCCAGAGGTCGGGAGTTCATTTCGAGCGGATCGTCTCCGAGTGTACCCGCTTCGCCTGGGACTCTGCCCGTAGCGCGCCCTTTGCCGGGGCCGACTTCATCGTAGCCGTTGCCGGTGATCCGGTCGCTGAAGCCGTCGGCATCAATCCGCGGGGACTGACGACGATCACAATTATCCACACCTTCGGCAAACCTGAAGTGAGGATCTATCGTGGCTCGCGGCCGTAAGTCGGGAATGGCTTGCATGGGCCCGCCGATGGGAAATTGTGAAGTGCATGACCGCCCGTAGCCAGCAACTGCCCGAGCGGTAGATACTCCGAATCAGAGAGGAGTTGAGATGAGCGAGCACCTAACGTCATACGTAACACTGAAAGCAGCGGATGGCCACGAACTGAGTGGCTATGTAGCCCGTCCCGAGGGCGAAGCGGCGGCAGGATTAGTGGTGGTGCAGGAGATCTTCGGGGTCAACCCGCACATCCGCTCGGTTGCCGACAGTTATGCCAGGGACGGATTCCTGGTGGTGGCTCCGGCGCTCTTTGACCGCGTCGAACGCGGAGTGGAGCTCGGCTACGACGGCGCCGACATGCAGAAAGCGCTGAGCTTCATTCCAAAGCTGAATCCGCAAGAGTCTTTGATGGATATCGCAGCCGCGATGGAGTTTGCCAGCCGCGCAACCGGGAAAAAGGTTGGTGTTATCGGCTACTGCTTTGGAGGAACGATTGCATGGCTGGCCGCAGCAAGACTCAATCCCGCAGTGGCGGTTGGCTATTATGCGGGCCGCATCGGAGGCTACGCCGGCGAGACGCTTAGCGCGCCGGTGATGCTGCACTTCGGCAAGCAGGATGCGCATATTCCGGCAGAGGAAGTGGCCAAGATTCACGCGGCGCATCCCGAGGTCGAAATCTACTGGTACGACGCGGGACACGGCTTCAACTGCGGCGCTCGTTCGAGCTTCGAGCCAAAGTCGGCGCAAGAGGCGCGAAAGCGGTCGCTGGATTTCCTGCGAAGGCACTTGGAGTAGAGTTATCTTTGCAGTCCACATCCCACAGCCGAGGGCTTCTAACATTCTTTCCAACCCGGCTTGCGCGGACAGGCATTTTCACTAGAAGGCCCAGCAACCAGCCGGTATTGGCATCCGGCATGGGGAAAACGAGAGGAGCATGATGGAAGCGAAAGATACGGTTGTGCAGACAAATCGAATCTCCGACAGTGCGCTTAATCAGCTATTCCGCGAGGCACGGACTCATACGGTGTGGCTTCCCAAGGCTGTGCCGCTTCAAGTTGTGAAAGAGGTTTATGAACTGGCAAAAATGGGACCTACCAGTGCGAATTGCATACCGGGACGATTTGTCTTTTTAACTACCGAGAAAGGGAAGAATCGCTTACTGCCGGCGCTCGCTCCGGGAAACGTCGAGAAGACACGCTCGGCTCCGGTGACTGCCGTCATCGCGTGGGACACGGAATTCTATGAGCTGCTGCCCAGGTTGTTCCCGCAGGCAAAGATGCGCGACAGCTTTGCGGGGAATCAGGCGGTCATCGAGGAAACAGGCCTGCGGAACGCTTCGCTTCAGGGCGCGTATTTTATTCTGGCCGCACGAGCCTTAGGGCTTGATTGCGGACCGATGTCGGGCTTCAATGCGGCCAAGGTGAATGCTGAATTCTTTGGCGACGGCAAATGGAAGGTAAATTTCCTCTGCAATTTCGGCTATGGCGACCACAGTAAGCTGTATCCGCGTAACCCGCGGCTGGATTTTGAAGAAGCATGCCTGGTGCTTTGAAAAAGAATCCTGCCGTCGAGAAAGGGAAGACGCAATGCATGCATGGTTGATGGACTCCTACGAAGGTGTTGAGAAGCTGCGCTTTGACGAGGTTCCTGACCCACTGCCTGGCCCCGGACAGGTCGTTCTCCGGATGAAATATGCGGCGCTGAATCCGGCCGACGCTTTTCTTGCGCTGGCTCAGTATCCGGCAAAGCCCAAGTTGCCGCATGTGCTGGGACGCGATGGCGTCGGCGAGGTTGTGGCCATTGGAGCCGGAGTTGACGAGGTGCAACTCGGCGAGACGGTTGGCATCGTCCGCGGAGATACCGGCGTTGATACCTGGGGTACGCTGGCTGAAAAGACGGTGGTAGATTCCTCTCACCTGGTTCCGGTGCCGCAGGGATGGTCCCTGCAGGAAGTTGCCGGCGCGCCGCTGGTCTTTCTCACGGCGTGGCAGGCATTGACGCAGTGGAGCGATCCTGCTGCGCCGCCTGCGCCTGGCTCGGTGCTGCTGGTAACCGGCGCATCCGGTGGCGTGGGTTCGGCGTCGGTGCTGCTCGGCAAGTCGATGGGGCTGACCGTAGTGGGATTGTCGCGCAGTGCACGGAAGGGCGAACAACTCAAAGTGCTGGGCGCGGATTTTGTAGCCGACCCTGCGGACAAATCATTACGCAAACTCGTGCTCGCGGCAATTGCTCCCAAGCGGGTGGAC
>Ga0182030_10023990_pt1 | contig 11241 bp, 6 predicted proteins | sample 812S3MmetaG_FD_121299 | JGI IMG/M metagenome (GOLD analysis project Ga0182030, IMG submission 121299) | Permafrost microbial communities from Stordalen Mire, Sweden - 812S3M metaG (Illumina Assembly) | ecosystem: Environmental > Terrestrial > Soil > Wetlands > Permafrost | place: Sweden...
CGTCCACAAACCTTTATTATAGGTTCCACTTGGCATTGCGAGGCAAAGCCGATGGTCCTGTCTGTCCCGGCAGAGATGCAGTCTCACAATCACGGGCGAGAACCAGTCGCGGGCTGGCGGAATACAACACAAGTGTGTGCCGGTTCATCGAAGCAGCAGGGCGTTCTTATTCAACCCGAGCTTATTCAACCCGAGGAGTGGACTCACGCTTGAGGTGGACTTTATTCAGGGCTTTGGCAGGACTGACGGTCGCGGCCCTGCTTGTCTTGCCGGGGCACGCAGAGTCCACCCAGAGCGGGGAAGCGCCAACACAAGAGGAATCGCAAGTGCCGCCTTCCCTGCAACTGGGTGGCACAGCTTCGTATCAGGGGTTGATCGTAGAAGACATCAATTTGCCCGGCGTGCCTGACGCCAAAGTCCAGAAGGAACTGCTTGATCTTATCCCGCAGAAAGCGGGGGAAGCCCTGGATCGCGACCGGATTCGTCAGAGTATTCAGAATCTGTATGCAACCGGTCGCTTTGCCGATATTCGCGTGGAACCCGAACGAACACCGGATGGACGGGTCCGACTGACGTTCGTCACTTCTCCAAACTATTTTGTGGGAGAAGTCCGAGTTGACGGAAATCCCGATCGGCCCACGACTGCGCAGTTGGAGAATGCGTCCAAACTGCCGCTGGGAGAGCTGTTTACGGCAGATAAATTAGACCGCGCGTTGAAGGGTATAAAGCAACTGCTGGAGGAAAACGGATACTACCGCGCTTCGGTGACCGAAGACGTCCAGAAGCATCCGGAGACGCAGGAGATTGGATTTGTATTTCACATTACGGCAGGGCCGCAGGCGCATGTTGGCGAAGTGCGGGTCACCGGCAGCCCGGGATATTCCGAGGCGCGGGTGCAGGACATCGCCCACTTGCATTCCGGCGACTCGCTCTCGGCACTACGCGTCAGCAATGCCTTGGACCGTCTGCGCAAGAAATATCAGAAAAGAAACCACTGGCTGGCGCAGGTTACGATCGCCTCCCACACCTACCGGTTGGCGGCCAACGCGGTGGATTATGTCTTGGATATTGATCCTGGGCCTACGGTGCAGATCATCACGGAAGGCTTCAAAATCAGCCGTGGCGTGCTAAAAAGCAACGTTCCGGTTTATGAGGAAAATGCGCTGGACGACGATCTCTTGAACGAAGGGCGTCGTAATTTGCTCAACTACCTCCAAGGCCGGGGATATTTCGACGCCAAGGTTTCAGTGACAAAAAAAGCGGAACCCTCAGGCAAGGAAATGCTGGTCGTCTACGACATTGATGCAGGGGCGCCGCATAAAGTGATGAAGGTCGAGATCACCGGCAACCACCGTTTCGACCAAGCGCAACTCCGCGCTCTTATGTCGGTGCAGCCAGCGGGCCGGATTCTTTCGCACGGAATCTACAACCAGAGGTTATTGAATCAGGACGTGAGCGGCATCGAGGATCTCTATCGCTCGAACGGTTTTCCGCAGGTGAAGATCTCGAGCGACGTGGTCGACAACTTCCAGGGACGGGAAAACCAGTTGGCCGTCAGCCTGCATGTAGAGGAAGGACCGCTGATCATAGTCGGGGAATTTCATGTTGTGGGCAATATGACCGTGAGAGAGGAGCAGTTGGGCCCGCTCAACGAAAGTCCGCACGAGCCGTTTTCCGAGTCCAGAATCGCCGATGATCGAGACATCATTTTGAATACTTACTTCAACAACGGATTCCCGGATGCCACCTTTGACGCGTCAGCCCAGCCGGTTGCCGGAAAACCGAATGCCATGGATGTTGTTTATACCGTACACGAAGGTCAGCAGACGATGGTGAACCAAGTACTGGTTTCCGGCTTGAAGTTCACCCGTCCGTTCGTGGTTCAACGTGAACTGCAAGTCAAAGCGGGCGAGCCGCTGAGCCAGATAGATATGCTGGACACGCAGCGCCGGTTATACGATCTGGGAATTTTCAGCCAAGTGGATACGGCAGTGCAGAATCCCGACGGCAAGGAACGGGAAAAGAATGTGCTGGTGCAGTTACAGGAAGCCAAGCGCTACACATTCAACTATGGTCTGGGTCTGGAGTTTCAGACCGGCCAGCCAGCGGGGGGCACCAGCCAGCCGCAGGGAACGACCGGGGTGAGTCCCCGGGTTTCGTTTTCGCTCACCCGCCTCAATTTTCGCGGGCACGACCATACCCTCACCTTCCGCGCCGACGTCGGCCGATTAGAACAGCGCGGGCTCGTCAGCTACCTGGCGCCCCACTGGCTGGGCAGCCCGCACTGGAAGCTTTCCGTCACCGCTTTTTACGATGATTCGGTGGATGTCACCACCTTTACCTCCCAGCGGCTGGAAGGCTCGGTCCAGGCGGAACAGACCTTGAGCAGGGCCAGCACCATGGAGTACCGCTTCACCTACCGGCGAGTGCAGGCCACCAACCTTCCGCCCAACCTCAGTCTGGTTCCCCAGTTTTCCCAGCCGACCCGGGTGGGGGGCCCTGGGTTTACCTATATTCGTGACCGGCGCGACAATGCGCTGGAGAGCACGAAGGGCAGCTATCTGACGGTGGATGGCAGCGTCGTCGACCGCTATTTTGGATCGCAGCCGGACTTTAGCCGGGTTCTGGTACAGCACTCCAGTTACTACGCATTTGGCAAGAACCGCTCCCAGGAGAAGAAATTTGTGTTTGCCCGCTCCACTCGCGTCGGGGTGGAGACCCCCTTTGGCAACACGGTGCTTCTCCCGCCGGGGCTGTGTCCCAGCAGCGGATCGCTGCAATGTATCCCTCTCCCAGAGCTTTTTTTATCAGGAGGAGGAAACTCCCACCGCGGTTTCGGGTTAAATCAAGCAGGACCTCGGGACCCCAACACGGGATTTCCATTGGGCGGTGGCGCGCTGTTCCTAAATAATCTGGAGCTGCGCTTTCCTCCGGTTTTGCTTCCGCTCGTCCACGACAACCTCAGCTTCGCGCTTTTTCACGATGCGGGCAACGTTTTTACCAATGGAAGGGTTATGCTGGACAATCTGTTGCGCTGGAAGCAGAAGAATCCCCAGCTTTGCCTGCAAGAAAGCACAGCCGGTCAGTGCAACTACAGTTACATATCCCACGCCGTGGGCCTTGGTGTACGCTACAAGACACCCATCGGTCCCGTACGTTTTGATTTCGGATACAACTTGAACCCTCCGGCTTTTCCGGGCCACACGCTGCTTCCGGATGGAACGCAGGGGCCTTTTGTTCCGGAACATGCGTCGCAGTTTAATGTTTTCTTTAGTATTGGACAGACGTTCTGATGAGAAATCGGTTCTTAATTCTGGGTTGCACATTTGCGCTGATTCTGGCTGCGCCTGCGCGGGCCGGCGAAGTTTTGGATCGTATTGTGGCCACGGTTAATGGCCACGTCATATTGCAAAGCGACTGGGAAGACGCCATCCGCTATGAGGCCTTTATCGCGGGACACCAGCCGAATGACCTGACCGGCGGGGACCGCAAAGAGGTGCTGGACCGCTTGATTGATCAGGAACTGTTGCGCGAGCAGATGCATGCCTCCGATTTCCAGCGAGCCAGCGACGAAGCAATTGCCCAACGCATTCAAGATGTGCGCAAGCAGTATCCGGATGCCGGGAGCGGGGAAGGATGGCAGGCTGCCCTTGGCCGCCATGGCCTGACCGAGACTGGACTCAAAGAACGGGTTGCGCTGCAGCTGAATTTGATGCGCCTAGTGGACGCTCGCCTTCGTCCCAACGTCAACATTGACGGAAAAACCATCGAAAGTTATTACAACCAGGAACTGCTTCCTGAACTCAGGCAATCCGGGGCAAAGGACGTGCCTCTGGCTGACGTTAGCGGCAAGATTAAAGAATTGCTGACTGAGCAAAAAGTGAACGAACTGCTGGTTGCCTGGTTGCAGAATCTGCGCTCCGGAAGTGAAATTCGTACCGTGCCTGACGCAGCCGGGCCGGGGAACCAGGCCAGATGACCGGCGCCGGCGCCAACGCGGGTTGGCGCAAGGTATGGAAATACCTGCTGTCAGCCTCTCTCGCCGGACTGCTTCTGTTGGGGGGCCTCGCCTGGTACGTAACCACGGATTCTTTTCAGGCGGTGGTGCGGCGGCGCCTGGTCGCGGAGTTGGAGAAGATCACAGGCGGCCGCGTGGAATTGGGTAGTTTCCATACCACTCCTTTCCGCCTGCGAGTCGAGGTTCGAGACCTTACTATCCATGGCAAGGAAAAGTCTGATGAAGTTCCCTACGCCCACGTGGGCCGCGTGGTCGCGGAAGTCAAGGTCATTTCGGCGTTGGGATTTGAATTCGGATTTCATTCGCTCATTCTCGATCACCCCGTCATACACATCGTTGTCTATCCCGATGGAACCACCAACCAGCCCACACCGAAGCTGAGAACGGCTACAGAGGGAACGCCGATTGAGCAGCTATTCAGGCTTTCCATTGGGCGCTTGCAGGTCCGCCGCGGCGAAGTCTTGTGGAATGACCAGAAAATTCCGTTTGATTTCGACTCGAACGACGTCTCCGCGGAGATGACTTATTCGGTGCTGCATCGCCGCTACTTCGGGAACCTTCTGTTGGGAAAGGTCGTCAGCCGATTGCAGGAGTATCGTCCGGTGGCTTGGATGGCAGAAGCACATTTTAGCCTGGGGCCGAACCGTCTCGACGTCGGATCGCTGAAGCTAAACTCCGGCCACTCACGCCTGGAGGTTAGCGGCTCGTTGACGGATTTCCGCCAGCCCAAGATCGAAGCTGACTACGACGCGAAGCTGGATATGGAGGAATTTTCCGCCGTTGCTCGCCGCAATGAGCCTCGCGGTGGAATCGCCGAGGCGAAGGGCCACGGAACCTGGTCTCTACAAGAATTTTCTGCCGGCGGCAAATTCCTTCTGAAGGATTTCGGTTGGCGTGACCGGGCGCTCAACCTGGACAACTTGAACGCGAGCACCCAGTTTTCGATGACTCCTCAGCGGCTCACTTTGACCCAGTTCGATGCCCATGTGCTGGGCGGCACTGTGACCGGAAATGTTGATGTGATCGGCTGGCTTGAACGGCAACTCACCAGCAAGGGTGCGAAGACAAAAGGAGAGGAGCAGAAGGGAACTGCGCAGTTGCGCGTCAGAGAGATTTCTGCCGGCGGATTCGCCGACGCAATATCCACCGCAGCCCTTCCGCTTCGCCGCATGAATTTGGCGGGCGCCACCAGCGGTACGATCGAGCTTCGCTGGAAGGGATCTGTGAAGAAATCGGAGGCCAATTTTGTCCTCGAGGTGGTCGCCCCGGTTTCGCCATCGCCCAAACAGTTGCCATTGAGTGGGCGCGTCCGCGCAACCTATTACGGCGAAACTGGAGAACTGGAAGTCGCCGATTTATCCGCCGGTACACGCGCCAGCCAAGTCCAAGCTTCCGGAAGGCTGGGCCGCAGCGGAACGCTCAAGCTATTCGTCTCAACCTCAGACCTTGGCGAGTGGGAACCGGTGCTAGGGGCTTTCGGAAGGCCAGAGAGAATTCCCGCGGTCTTGCACGGGCACGTTTCGTTCAGTGGAACCGCAACTGGAGCCATCCCCAACGTAAGCTTTGCAGGGAATCTGCAAGCTCGGGATTTCGAGACCCTGGTCTCGGGTGCGGGGCACGCCGGTGAAGTGCCAGTTCATTGGGACAGCCTCGACGCAAATGTTCAACTATCGCCCCGGATGTTGGCCGTCCGCAACGGCACCTTGCAGCATGGGGATACCAGGGTCAACTTTGGGCTGACGAGTGACCTGGTAGCTTGGCGATTCGCTGGCGAGAGTCCGTTCACAGCTCGGCTGGCCGTGCACAACGGCGAGATCGCGGAACTACTCTCCCTGGCGGGGTACGACTACCCCGGAAGGGGGAAAATGAATCTGTACTTGCAGGCTTCGGGCACGCCAGCGCAACCGCAAGCGAATGGCCGAGTTCAACTTAGCGATGTAAATGTGCACGGAGAATCGATCCAGCGCTTCGATGCCGGTGTGCGAATCAGCGGGCAAGATCTGCAGCTCAATCACATTGCGCTGACTTATGGCGAGGCCCTGGTTAGTGGCGCTACCGACTACGATTTCTCCACCCGGGCATTCCATCTCGATCTCAGCGGAACGAATTTCGATCTCGCTCGCCTTGCCTTGGGACGGACTGGCCGAGTAGAACTGGGCGGCCGGATGGATTTCGCAGCCCATGGTTCCGGCACGCTGGAGGAACCTGCAATCAACACCACTGTACATTTGCGTGAGCTCACCCTTGATCGCCAGCCCCGGGGAGACTTCACGCTGCAAGGAGTGACTCAGGGGGCGGAGCTTCACCTAACCGGACGCTCGCAGCTTCAGCCCGCTGAATTAACGCTCGACGGCGATGTTCACCTGCGCGACGGTTGGCCATCTACCCTGACGCTCCGTTTCAGCCATTTGAACCTGGACGCGCCGCTGCACCCGTATCTTCAGGGGCGGTTGACGGGCCATTCCTCCGCCTCGGGAGAGTTGCGCGTGCAGGGTCCTCTTCGCCAACCGCACGACCTTAGCCTTACCGGTACGCTCAGTGATTTGGACCTGGACGTCGAGAACATGAAGTTGCACAACCAGGGCCCGATCGATTTCGCACTCTCGAATCAGACCCTGCAGCTCAAGACTTTTCGATTGCTGGGAGAGGGTACAGATCTCTCGGCAGAAGGCACGGTGCAACTGACGGGCGAACGCGCTCTTAATTTGCGTGCCCGCGGTCAGGGCAACCTCAAGCTCCTGGAGAGCTTCGACTCGGCCTTCACCTCCGCCGGCACGGTTGACGTGGACATGAATGTCTCTGGAACATTTTCCAGACCCGTGATGCAGGGCCGCTTGCAGATTACCAATGGAGGAATTGCCTATCTCGATCTCCCCGCGGCCTTCAGTGAAATCAATGGCTCGCTGACCTTCGATCAAAATCGTCTGCAGATTGAAAAGCTCACGGCGCACACGGGAGGCGGCCTGGTGACCTTTGGAGGCAACGCCGCCTGGCTCAATCACCAACTGAGTTTTGATGTAAATCTGCAGGAGAAGGACGTCCGCCTGAGATATCCTCCCGGCATCAGTTCAACGGCTAATGCTGATTTGCATTTTGCAGGCAACTCGTCTGCGTCTACCCTTTCCGGGGACATCACGGTGACCAAGCTATCTGTGATGCCGGGTTTTGACTTCGGTGCATACCTGGCGCGCAGCTCCCGTTCCGGCGCGCTGCCGGTGACCAATCCGACGCTCAACCGTATCCGGCTGGATGTTCACGTTATGACCACGCCCGAGCTGCAGATGCAAACGGCCGTGGTACGGCTGTCGGGAGATGCGGACTTGCGTCTCCGCGGAAGCGCGGCTAAGCCGGTGCTCCTGGGTCGCGCTGAAGTGCTCGAAGGCGAAGTATCGTTCAACGGGACGAAATACGAACTGGAGCGCGGTGAGATAACTTTCAAGAATCCAGTCACCACCACTCCCGAGCTGGATTTGCAGGCTACCACTCACGTTCGCGACTATGACATTACCCTGGGCATGAACGGCGAGCCCGACAAACTCAAAATGACCTACCGCTCTGAGCCACCTTTACCGGAGGCCGATATCATCACCTTGCTTGCCTTGGGGCGTACCACCACTGAATCGGCGCAGCTCCAGGAATCGGGTCAATCTTCGTTCACCCAGGAGGCCTCCAGCGCGATTATCAGCCAGGCGCTCAATGCCACGGTCACCAACCGCGCCCAACGTTTGTTTGGCGTGAGCCGCATCAAAATTGATCCGGAAGGCCTGAACAGTGAGACTACCCTGGGACGCGGCCCGGCCGTCACGATCGAACAACAGGTCGCAGATAACCTGACGATCACCTATAGCACCAGCGTTGAGCAAGCTTCGCAACAGGTCATCCAGGTGGTGTACGACCTTCCCCGTAACATCTCGATTGTTGCCATCCGCGATCAGAACGGGGTGGTGAGCTTCGACGTAAGGATCCGCCGCAGGAAGAAGTGAAGAATGGCTGCGCGGTGTGCCGGCTCGTAGAAAACCGGGTTTGGCGAGCAACTCCGTTTGCTATGCTGAATTCATCCCGTGACTTCCAATTCCGAGGACGACCGCTTCGCCGCTGAACGCCAGAGAATGGTGGACTCCCAACTGTACGCCCGCGGCCTGCGCGACGAGCGCGTTCTGAAAGCGATGAATCGAGTTCCGCGCCACGAATTCGTCGCCGAGCGCCACCGCGGACAGGCATACGAAGATCATCCGCTGCCAATTGGCAAGAACCAAACCATTTCTCAGCCTTATATTGTTGGCCTGACTTTGGAGTCTCTGTGCCTGCACCCCTCGGACACCGTACTCGAAGTTGGCACGGGCAGTGGATACCAGACCGCTCTTCTGAGCGAACTGGCGCAGCACGTGTATTCCATCGAAAGGTATGAATTGTTGGCGCGCGAAGCTACGGCGATCCTGTCGCGACTGGGCTACAAGAATGCGACAGTTCTGGTAGGCGATGGCAGCACCGGACTGCCGGAGCGGCAGCCCTTCGACGCAGTCGTAGTGTCGGCTGCTGCTCCACAGATTCCGCAGCCATTGTTTCAGCAATTGCGGGAAGGCGGGCGGCTGGTAGTTCCCGTCGGCTTCCCCCGAAGTCAAGAACTTCAACTGGTGCGTAAACAGGAGGGCAGCCCCGTTATTACTTCGTTGGGTGGATGCGCCTTTGTGCCGCTCATCGGGGAAAAAGGTCAGTTTCCAGGTTGAGCGAGTCGTCAAGACGCGGCTCGGAAGACCGCGACGACCCCGGCCTGATTTCTCCCAGCTTGACCAGTCGTGCCACGATTGAGGGCACAGTCCGGTTGTGGGACTTGGCGATCTCCTGGAAATCGATTCCGCGGCGAACTTCCGCGCAGACCTGCGTATCCTCGTCGCGCGACCAATAGCGGCCAGCGTGCGCAGGTCGCTGCTGCTCCCGCTGTTCCAGTTGCAACAATGCTCCCAGGGCGCGGTTCAAGGCTTTGACCACCTGCGGCCGGCGGCAAATGGTTTCGGCTTCGAGAGCAACTCCGGTCTCCGGATTCGTCCCACTGGCTAACGCGCGCATGATGGTGAGTGCTTCCTGGTTTTCCATGGTCAGGCCTCCTCCCCGATCGTAGGCCCTAAGGGCTCAGTTGGTTGTGACCATTGAACACCGGCGCGTTTCGGCTGCCCACATTGGGAACTGCGGAGGTCAGTCTCGTTGTACCATCATTAACCACGAGGAATGACGCGAGTGGACTGGCAAGCTTTTGGACTGACAATTCGGCTGGCTGTGGTGGTAGCTGGCGTACTAGCATTCCTCGGATTGCCGATTGCCCACTGGATTACCTATTCGCGCTGGCGCTGGAAATTTCTGGCGGAGGCAGTGGTTGCGCTGCCCATCGTGTTGCCTCCCACGGTGCTGGGCTTTTACGTACTTTTGGCGCTGGGCTCTCGGAGCCCCCTAGGACGGTGGTGGCAGGGGCTGACAGGACACACCCTGGCCTTTACTTTTGAAGGGCTGGTGATTGGCTCGATCATTTACAGCTTGCCCTTTGCGGTACAGCCGTTCGCGGCATCCTTCGCTGCCGTGGATTCGCGCTTGCTAGCTGCCTCTGCAACCTTGGGAGCTTCGAAGCTGCGAACATTCTTCCGCGTCATTGTTCCTCTATCAGTCCCTGGGCTGGTAACGGGCGTAGCACTGAGCCTCGCCCACACCATGGGCGAATTCGGCGTGGTGCTGATGGTGGGCGGCAATATTCCTGGCGTCACGCGGACGGTCTCGATTGACATCTACGATCAGACGCAGGCGTTGAACTATGCCGCCGCGAATCAGACCGCGTTGGTGTTACTGGTCATTTCATTCTTCGTTCTCTCATTGGTGTACGCATTGAACCGGAGAGTGTGGGCGGTTTGGCCGTGGAAGGAAGAACGAAGTCGCAAAACACTCAACCACGATGGACACTAAGGTTCACGAAGGTGGGCTCTTTGCTTCGTGCAACTTCGCGGTTTGAAGAGTTAACTCGTGACTCCACTTATGCAATCAGTTTGTGAAAACAGCTTCCGGCCGACTAGCCCCTCTTTCGCCGCGAGCGACCTGTTGGTCCAGGTCCACAAACGCTTCAGCAGTGGATTCGAACTGGATGTTTCTTTCGCAGTCCCCCCAGGAATCACGATTCTCTTTGGTCCCTCGGGGGCAGGGAAGACTACGCTGCTCGATTGCATCGCGGGCCTCGCCACACCGGATTCCGGGCGGATCGCCGCCGCAGGCTGCACTTTCTTCGAGGATAAGACCAGACTTCCGGTGAGGAGTCGCAGAGTGGGTTATGTATTCCAGGATCTGGCGCTGTTTCCTCATCTGAGCGTGGAGAAGAATATCGGATACGGGATTGCTGGCCTTCACGTCAGCGAACGCCGGCGCCGCGTTGATGCCGTGCTGGAATCGTTCCGCATCGCGACGCTGCGGAAACGCAAGCCAGCTGAGACTTCCGGAGGAGAGCGGCAGCGGGTTGCGCTGGCCCGCGCGCTGGTGACTGATCCTTGCGTGCTGCTGCTCGATGAACCGCTGGCGGCGCTGGACGCGGCGTCAAAGTCGAACATCATTGAAGATCTACGAACCTGGAACCAGGCGCATCGCATACCCATCCTTTACGTCACCCACAATCGAGAAGAAGTTTTTGCCCTGGGAGAACGCGTGCTGGTGCTCGACAACGGCCGCGTCATTGCCCAAGGCACGCCGCACGGGGTGATGACGGCTCCGCAGCAGGAAACCATCGCACAATTGGCAGGTTTCGAAAATATTTATGACACGACAGTTGTTGCCGCGCACGAAGATCGCGGCACCATGACCTGCCGGACCGCGGCGGGCAACGTCGAATTGGAAACCCCGCTAGTGCGGGCGGAAGTCGGATCGAATTTGCGGGTCGGAATTCGTGCCGGGGATATTTTGCTGGCGACCGTCCGCCCCCAAGGGCTGAGTGCCCGCAACGTGCTTCCGGGTCGCATGGTTTCGCTGGCGCAACGCGATGTGATTGTGGTGGCTCACGTGAATTGTGGCGTCGAGATGGAAGTGCATCTTACACTTGCGGCGCGGGACGCTTTGCAGCTCCAAGCCGGGCGCGAGGTTTGGCTGATCGTGAAGACGCATTCGTGCCATTTGATGGCGAGTTAATCTTCGGCCTACGGCGATTCGACTACCAATCGGCCCGATCGCGCCTCCTGTACCTGTTCCATCTCGATCAC
>Ga0182030_10023991_pt1 | contig 11241 bp, 10 predicted proteins | sample 812S3MmetaG_FD_121299 | JGI IMG/M metagenome (GOLD analysis project Ga0182030, IMG submission 121299) | Permafrost microbial communities from Stordalen Mire, Sweden - 812S3M metaG (Illumina Assembly) | ecosystem: Environmental > Terrestrial > Soil > Wetlands > Permafrost | place: Sweden...
ATGCCAAAAGGCCTTGGAAAACCAGTCCGTCTCGGTGCCATCCGGCGTTGCTGCGCCCGGGGACGGGCGCACTCCGCTGTCGCCTATCCTGCGGCCCTGGCAGTATGGTTCCGGCCCTCAGCGTGGTGGCAGCTTCAGCCGTAACCAGGCAATAGAAACGCAAGTGGTTGCGCCGTGGTTTTTTGCGTAAGGCGAGGAGTGAGGTGCGTGGCCTATCCTTCATGGATCTGGAAGCGCCTCACGACGACGTCCTTACGCCAAAAGACCAAACAAACGCTGCGTTTCTATCGCATGGTTACGGTTCAGGGGGTGGCAATCCGATAAAAACGTGACGGATGATTGATGGCGTCCTGGTCAGAGAAGCTTCCGCGGCCGCTCGCATCCGCCTGATTGGTGCTGATAGTGTTCCAATTGGCGGCGTTCAGAGCGTCCCGGGCCTGAAGGACGTAGGTCTCCCGGGCCTTGCCGGTGAATCCAATCCTGGCAACCCCGCCTTGATATTTCATCGCGGTGATCAGTATCGTTTCTGGCGGAGCCACCCCGGCCAGAGGGCCTGGCGCCAGGGCATTGGTCGCGGATATTGCCGTCTCGGCGGCCAGGTGATGGACCGGGAACCGCAGGGCTTGAAATTCATCCAAGCCGATAAATGGATTTTTGAAACCGTCATCCAGCGAGCCGTCCTCGTTGAGGCGGGCGATATACAGGCGTGGGACGCCGTTGACCGCGGTGAAGGCCCCGCAGATGACAATCCGCCCGTCCTCCTGAACCGCCAGGTCCATCACCGAACGCCACGGCGGGGCGCCGGTGATCTCACAATGAAAACCATGATCAATCTGCCCGTCCGCATTTAATCGGGCGATGCCGGAAAAATCCTCTCCATCCATTTTGGTAAAACCGCCGGCCACCAGAAATTTGCCATCCTTCAATCGTTTGAGGGTCATGCTGCCCCGCCGGTCGCCTTCATACTGGTTGGTGAAACTGAAATCCGGCATCCAGTTTTTGTCCAACCGCAGGAATCGCCCCGGCGCCGTCATGATGCCATTTACGAATCGGTCACGGACGCCAACCACCGCGCCACCCTCCGGCAACCGCACCGCCACGCGGCACAGTTCGAAGGGAACTTCCGCGAACAGCGCCTTGAAAACGGCGGCCGCGTCGGTGGCGGACGGCGGTTCCGCGCAGTCTTCGAATGGTAATTGCCCGTTGGGGCGAACCATGGGCCGCCGGCCCGCCGGGGTGGTGCGGCTCCAGTCCGGCGTTTTGTTCCCCCAAAACCCGTCGTTTTGGAGCGTGTACATCAGATCCCCATGGAGTGCAAACCCCGAAGCTTGGACATTCGTCGCTGACGGAATGAGCCGGCCCGTGGCCTCCAGCCGATAAGCGCCGTAGCTTCCCCCCGTGTTCCCGGCCATCACCACCACGGAACCGTCGCTCATGGCCGCCGCGGGATAAGTGCCGCCGCAAAGATAAGTCCGCCCCAACGCCAGCCCGTTGGTCAAGCCCGTGGTCGGGACAAACGAATCATCCACGCGACCGTCGGAAAGCAATCGCGCGTAGCCGGGTCTGGGCTGGCCATCCACAGTGTCGAACAACCCGGACACCAGGAGCTTTCCGTCCGGTTGGCAATCAATGTGGGCCCGGGCGGCATCCGAGGCCGTCAGTTCCGCGTGGCAGGAGAAAGTCGGATCCAACGAGCCGTCGGCATTCAGCCGGACGACCGCCCGGGCAAATTGACCCAGCCGTCCCGATTGGGGATCAATAAAGAAACCGGACAAACTTGAGCCGGCCACAATCTTTCCATCCGGTTGCAACGCCACCGCGCCCGGCGGAGTCGTCAGGCAAAGAAAAGCCGCGCCCGTCATCGTCTCCCGCGCAACCGGGGCGGGGGAGTCGGCCGACGTTTCCTTGGCCGGCAAAGCCCGGGCCGGTTCGCTCAAAACCGCCGTCACCAGCGCGCCGCCCGTCAGGGTGGCGACCGTGGCCGTGACCACGAGGGTTCTGTATTGGCTCCAAGTCATCAGCTTCAGCGTGCCTTTCACCAACGCCAGCGTTGCACCGGCAACCGCCGCGCGTTTTGATGCCGTGACCGCCACCCTGGCCGCCGTTCCGGCCGGCGCGGCCTGCACGGAATTCGCCCTCACCGCGCCGGCAATCATCGCTGCCGTCAACGTCACGCCGCGCCGGCTGAAAATTTTCCGCAGTTTCTCCAGCGCCCGGTCCACGCGCTTGTGCACCGCCGGCTCGCTCAGCTTTAATGTGCGGGCGGCTTCGGCCGCCGACTTGTTTTCAAAGAACCGCAGCAGCAGGGCGTTGCGGTCGGTTTCGCCCAGCCGCCCCATGGCCGCATCCAACAGCGGCGCGATTTGCTCCCATTTCGCCGCGGCCGGTTCCTGCCCGCTGGATTGCCGGTACGCCTCCTGTTCGCGTTGGTGCCGGCGGAATTCGACTTTCACAAAATTGGCCGCCGTCAGCCGGGCGGTCTGATACAGCCACCCGGACAACACCGTGCCCGCCGCCAGGGTCCCCGCCTTGCGCGCCAGAATGATGAAGACCGTCTGCGTGATTTCCTGGGCGTGGTGCGGATTGCCGGTGGAGCGCCAGGCCACGGAATAAACGAGGTTGACATAACGCGCCACGAGCATGGCAAAGGCTTCCTCGGATTCATGGCGGATGAATTCGGCAAGCAATTCATGGTCGTTCGGTTCAGCCATTCACCCAATGATGTACACAAACCTCAAAACTGGACAAACTTTTTGCAACTATTTTGCTTGTGCGACGGACCTCGTGTGAACCCCCCCTGGGGGGGATTACGCTCACGCCGAGGCGCTTGTGGCGCCGGGTCAGGGGATCCGGCCTGCAGGGACAAGGGGCTTTCATTCCCGGTGGCGAACCCAAGTTCATGGCGACTCCCGGCAGACGGGTTCAGTATAATCGCATAAATAATTGCTCACGGCGTTCCTTTCGGCCCGTACAGCCGGTCCGCCAGGAAACCGGCCGCCCCCAAGATTGCGATAAACAACGCGACAAACAAGGAGGCGCCTTCCAATAAAACCAAGATTGGAGTTATTTCTTCTGTTTGAAGAAACAATTGTCTGTTGTCGTCCTCATTTGCCATGGATCTGAAGTCTCCGTGTGGATCCAAATAGCCAATGTATTTCCCGTGGTTATAAACCAAAAAGGAGGCAAAATATTTCGGGGGTGATATATGTTCAAAACTGTTTTGATCAGCCGGTTCCAGGCGGCAAAAAAAATATCCGCTCACCGCCAAATTTAATCTGGCATGAAGCGTCCAATTCGTCAGAAAAAGCTGCGACCGGCAACCAATGAACAGTGCGGCGGACAAATATATCCATTTCCGGCGTCTTTTAACCGGCTTGATCGCGGTCATCTGGCATCCTCATCAATGTCCATCCGCCGCCGGGCCACCAACGGGTTGAATGGCGAATAGGGCGAAACCACCATCTCCCGAACGCCGCCCTCGTTCGGCCCCACCAGTTCCACGCGAACCAAGGAAACATCGTCACGCTTATGGTCAATGAAATATCCGGCCGCCTCCTCCTTTGAGTCGGCTGGCACCTCGTCATAATACATCTCCCCGTCGTGCTTCCAGTGCATCCCAAAGATGAATCGCTCTTTCATAAACACCTAAACGGTTTCGCCCCGCAGCATCACCCAAATCTGTCGTTTCGGCGTGCCGCCGGTTTGCCAGAGCACCTGCCGCCATGCCGTTTTGCCGGTTTTATCAAACGAATTTCACACCCCAACGGTCAATTGGCAAGGTGGGAATTCCTGAAAGCCGGACGCAGCTTCCCCGCGCTCCAGCGCTTGAGTTGCTTCCCAGTGACACTGACCGTCACTTGGAAGATGCGCCCCCGAAAACCGGCCGAGCCCGGCCGGCCGTTTGGACGTACATTACCACCGTGGCTTCAGTCGTGAAGAATCGGACTTTTATTTCAGCTTTTCAGTTTTTCAGCATTTCAGCTTTTTCCCCAATATCCGTGTCATCCGCGCAGTCCGTGGTCCCGCTCTGCGGGACTCCGTCTTTTATCTGCGTTCATCTGCGTCCATCTGCGGTTGAACTGCCTGGTTGCGGTTAAGAGCCTGTCTGAAAATTGAAAGGGGTTCTGCGGCAAGGGATTTTGACTGTGGACAAGGCGGCGAGGCCCGCGCATCCCCGCAGCGGGCTGACTGCCTGCGCGGAGCGCACGTCAACTCCGGGTCTCTGACTTGCGGAGGCTTGGGAAGCCAATGGGCCGAGCCAACGCCGTCCACGGGCAAAAGACCTGCCGCCCGGAGGGTTTTCGCAACCAGGCCGGTCTGGCGGCGTTGCTCCTCACTCATCCCGCAGAGCGGGAGGGGTAGGCTCGCTCGTCGCGCCTTCCCATACCGGCCTGGTTGCGAAAACAAAACCCCTTTGAATCTTCAGACAGGCTCTAAGGCTTGCTGTGCTGGCCGAAGAACTGGAACACATTCGTCATCCCGCCCATGATGATCCCCCCGTGATCCTTCCCGGGCACTTCCACGTATTCGTGCGGCAGGTTCAGCGACTTCATTCGTTCGTCCAGGCCCTGCACACTGCCAATGAAGGTGTCTTTGGTGCCCACCACCAGCAGGACCGGCACATCTTTGAACTTGGCGCTCGCATCCAGTTGGAACCCGGGGGCGCCCGGCGAGAGCCCGGCGACGGCGGCCCAGATCGAGGAATACTTGTCCGCGATGTGCAGCGCCCCCGCGCCCCCCTGCGAGTGGCCCATCAGGTAAATGCGATGCTCATCAATGTTAAATTCCTTGCGGATTATCGCCAGCACGTTCATCATGTCCTGTTCGCTGTATTCGCTGGCCTTGGATTGGTCGCCTCCGCCTGCCCCGTTGCCCGCCGGCATCCCCGGGCCGCCGCGACCGGTCATCGGCGCGCCCGGCGCCTGATTCGTTCCCGGCGGCGGGGACGTCAGGCCGGTCGTGTTGGTGGCCCCGCCGCCGCGCCGGCCAAACCCGCCCATGCCCCCCGCCGGATTGCCAAAATTGGCCATGGCGGAATAACCCATGGGGGCAACCAGGATATAACCTCCCTCCTCCGCGAGCCTCAACGCGGGCTCATGCATGAAAACGCCGGGATTCCCGCCCGCGCCGCGCAGCGCCACGATGAGCGGCGCCGGCTTGTCCTTGGCCACCTTCGTGGACACAAACACCGCATACGGCAGCGTCTCGTCCGTGTTGGTGAACACGTAAGTCCGGCTTTGCACGCGCGGATCGCTCGACCACGAGCGGGCGGCGGGCTGCCCGGCGACCGGTTGAGCCGGCGCCAGACTGAACGAAGGACACAACGCGAAAGCGAAGCCGATCCCGGCCATTGCGGTGCGAAAGAGTTTCATAATGTGGGTCCAGTATGGCACCACCCTCCATCGCCTGACAATGGAAAACACCATGGCCCCTCGAGCCTTCCCCCCTCCCGCCTTTCCCCAAGTTTTATACTTTATCCTTTATAATTTATACTTTCCCCAAGCCCAAAGCCCTGAGCCTTCTTCACTCTTCCTTTCCCCCTGTCTTTATTTCAGCTTTTCAGCTTTTCAGCTTTTGGCTTTTTCCCCAAAAAATCCCTCTCCTCCATGCTTTAATGGAGGAGAGGGCCGGGGAATTAACTTGAACCGAACCCCCAATGCTGGTGTCTTATCCTCCATGAATTGCCGACGGGCGTTTACGCTCATCGAACTGCTCGTGGTCATCGCCATCATTGGCATTCTGGCCGCGCTGCTCTTTCCCGCGCTGTCCAAGGCCAAGCAAAAAGCCCAGGGCGTCCTGTGCCTCGGCAACGGCAAGCAGATGTTGGTGGCGATGGCGCTCTACACCAATGACAACCATGATTTTTACCCGCCCAATCCCGACGATGGCAACACCCAGCCCGGCTACAACTGGTGTTCCGGGCAGGCGGGGATCGGCCAGCCGCAGGAATTTGATCCGGACGTGCTGCAAGATCCGGCCCTTTCGTTGCTCATCACCTACCTGGGCGGCAATTACAAAGTGTTCCGCTGTCCGGCCGACGTGCGTCAGGGCATCTACCAAGGCACCAAAGATTCGGCCTTGATCGGCCAGACCGTTCCCGCCGTCCGGACCTTTTCCATGAGCCAGGCGGTGGGGACGGTGGACCCGCAATTTGCGGCCACCAGTCCGGGCAACGGCCACAGCGGCATCCCGGATCAGCCCGTCAACGGCTCCTGGCTTGACGGCACCTACCATCATTTCAGCGGCCAGCCATGGCACACCTTCGCCAAGGCCTCGGACAACCACCAGCCGGGTCCGTCCCTGCTCTGGGTGTTGGTGGATGAAGACGAGCACGGCTTGAACGACGCGGCCTTTGCCTTTGACATGGTTGATCCGTCTTGGAAGGACGCGCCGGGCACCTATCACAACACCGGTTGCGGCTTCCACTTTGCGGACGGCCATTCGGAAACCCACCGCTGGATGTACCGGTCGGAAAAAATCGCCGGTAAAGCCGCCACCAATCCCCTGGATATTCAGGACTGGAATTGGATGGCGGCCCGCACTTCCGCCCTGCAATGAACCGGCACCACCATGCATTTCAGTGAATTGACCGAAGCCCAAATCCTCGCCCTGGCCGTCACGGCGGAGGAGGAGGACAGCCATATCTACCGCGATTTCGCGGACTCGCTCGGCCAGGACTACCCGGCCACCGCCGCGCTGTTCACCCAGATGGCCGGAGAGGAGGATGGCCACCGGCACCGTCTGATCGAACTTTATCGCCGGCGCTTCGGCGAACACATCCCGCTGATCCGGCGGCCGGACGTGCAGGGTTTTAATATACGGCGGCCGTCGTGGTTCACCGGGGCGCTGGGGCCGGAGCAGGCGCGCGCGGAGGCGGCCCTGATGGAAATTGAAGCGCGCCGCTTTTATGAGGCCGCGGCGCAACGGGCCACCGATGCCGGCATCCGCCAGTTGCTCGGCGATCTGGCCCGCGAGGAGCAGCGGCACGAAAGCGCCGCCGAAGCCATCACCGAGGCGCAGGCCGCCTCCGGCGAACTTGGCGCGGAGCGGAAAGCCGCGCGCCGGCTGTTCGTGCTGCGCTTCGTCCAGCCGGGGCTGGCCGGGCTGATGGACGGCTCCGTCTCCACGCTGGCGCCCTTGTTTGCCGCCGCCTTCGCCACCACGAACACGCTGGACACCTTCAAGGTCGGGCTGGCCGCCTCCGTGGGCGCGGGCATCAGCATGGGGTTTGCGGAGGCCATGTCCGACGACGGCAAGCTCAGCGGGCGCGGCACGCCCTGGGTGCGCGGGGTGGTCTGCGGCCTGATGACCACCGTCGGCGGGCTGGGCCACACCTTGCCCTATCTGATCAGAAACTTTCACCTGGCCACCAGCATCGCGCTCTCGGTGGTGGTCGTGGAACTGGGGGTGATCGCCTGGATCCGCAAACGCTACATGGACACCCCGCTGCTCGCGGCGATTTTCCAGGTGGTGGTCGGCGGGGTGCTGGTGTTTCTGGCCGGCTGGCTGATCGGAATGGGGTGAGCCGCAACCAGGCAATAGAAACGCAAGTGGTTGCGCCGTGGATTTTTGCGTAAGGCGAGGAGTGAGGTGCGTAGCCTGTCCTTCATGGATCTGGAAGCACCTCACGACGACGTCCTTACGCAAAAAGACCAAGCAAACTCTGCGTTTCTATTGCCTGGTTGCGGCTGCGGGTTGACAAAGTGTAATCGCTGTGGTTACATATAAGCCGTGCGGACGAGTTGCCGATTTGCCATGGCGGTGCAGGTGCTCACCATCCTCGCCTATAAACCAGGCGGGCAGGTGAGTTCCACCCTGCTGGCCGCCAGTGTGAACACCAATCCGGTGGTCATCCGCCGGCTGTTGCGCATCTTGCAGGCGGCGGCCTTGATCGAGACGCGCAAAGGCCCCAACGCGGGTTCGCGCCTGCGCCTGCCCCCGCAACGCATTGACCTGGCCCGGGTTTACCGGGCGGTGGAAACCGCGGAGCCCTTCACCCTGCCCGTCAAACGCCCCAACCAGAAATGTCCGGTGGGCCAGTGCATCCAGGCGGCGCTGATCCAGGTGTTCACCGCCACCGAAGCCGCCCTCGAACGCGAACTGGCCAAAACCACTCTGGCCCACATCCTGATCTTGGTGGAGAAAACCTGCAACCAAACCAAACTATGAGCCTGGAACTCCTCTCCCCGCCGGCGACGCCGGCCAAACCGCCCGACGTGATGGTCGAACCGCGCACCCTGGCGCACCGGGAGCTCCGCCGGGATGATTACTGGCGGCGGCTGCCGGCCTTTGCGGACGTCGACGCCGCCACCTTTCATCACCACACGTTTCAGGCGCGGCACACGGTCACGAACGTCCGGCAGCTTCAGGAAACCCTCCGGGAGCTGGCGCCGGAGTCGTTCTATGCGGACGTGGTCGCCGGACTCAAGCGGGCGCCCATGGCCCTGCGCATTTCCCCTTACTTGTTGAGTTTGATTGACTGGACCGATCCCTACGAGGATCCGATCCGCACCCAGTTCATGCCGGTGGCCTCGCAACAGGTGCCCGACCACCCGGAACTCCGGCTGGATTCGCTCCATGAGCAGAAAGATTCGCCTGTGCCGGGACTGACGCACCGGTATCCGGACAAGGCGCTGTTTCTGCCGCTGGATTCCTGCCCGGTCTATTGCCGCTTTTGCACCCGGAGCTATGCCGTGGGCGGCGACACGGAGCTGGTGGAAAAGCTCAAAATCACCGGCCGGAGCCGGCGCTGGGAGGACGCGTTTAATTACATCGCGTCGCGGCCGGAACTGGAGGACATCGTCATCAGCGGCGGCGACACCTACAATCTCAAGCCCGAACACCTCCAGGCGATCGGCGAACGGCTGCTGCACCTCCCGAATATCCGGCGCATCCGGTACGCGACCAAGGGGCTCGCGGTGCTGCCGCAAAAAATCCTGACCGACCCGGACTGGACGGACGCCCTGACCCGGGTGGTGGAACTGGGCCGCAAGCTGCACAAGGACGTGGTGGTCCACACGCATTTCAACCATCCCAACGAGATCACCGGGGCGACCCAGGACGCCCTGGACCGGCTCACGGAGCGCGGCATCACCGTGCGCTGCCAGACGGTGCTGCAGAGCGGGGTCAATGACCGGCCGGCCACGATGCAACTGCTGGTGCGGCGGCTGAGCTACATAAATATACATCCATACTATGTCTATTTCCACGACCTGGTGCCCGGCGTGGAGGACCTGCGCACCACGCTGGCCGCGGGCTTGAAGCTGGAAAAGCATGTGCGCGGGCATACGGCGGGGTTCAACACGCCGTCCTTTGTGGTGGACACCATGGGCGGCGGGGGCAAGCGCGACGCGCATTCTTACGAGTACTACAATCGCGAGAGCGGCATCGCCGTCTTCACCAGTCCGGGGGTGAAACCGGCGACCTTCTTCCTCTATTTTGATCCGATCCAGGCGCTGACCGAAGAGTATCAGGCCCGCTGGCAGGCGCCCGGGGAGCGGAGCAAAATGATCCAGCAGGCCCTGGAAGCCGCCCGGCACCTCCCCCGGTAGGCCGTCTCTCCGAAGAAACCCGAAACTCGAAACCCACCCCCGGTAGGGCGCGTCTCTCCGAGCGCGCCGTCGCGAGCGCCACGGCGCGAGCATGGAATGCGCTTTCGGCCCACAGCCCAAAGCCCAGAGCCGAGAGCCCGATTTTTCAAAATTAGCCTTTCCCCCCGCCCCCGCAGCCCGGTCTCGACAGCGCGGCCGTCCGTTGTTAGCGTCAGGCCATGAACTTTCTGGTCACCGGCGGCGCCGGCTTCATCGGGTCCCATGTCAGCGAACGCCTGTTGCGGGACGGTCACGCGGTGTGGGCGTTCGACGACCTGAACGACTTTTACGACCCGAAATTCAAGCGGCGCAACCTCCGCGATCTCCAGGCGCTGGCCAAACCCTTTGAATTCCACCATGGCGACATCACGGACCGCGCCGCCTTGGACGAACTGTTTGCCGGGGTGCGGTTTGACCAGGTCATCCATCTGGCCGCCCGCGCCGGGGTCCGCCCCAGCCTGGCTGATCCGGCGCTGTACCAGCGGGTGAATGTGGAAGGCACGGTGAACGTGCTGGAGGCCGCGCGCCGGCACGGGGTCAAAAAAATCACGCTGGCCTCCTCCTCCTCCGTCTACGGGTTGAACGCCAAAACCCCCTTCACCGAAACCGACCCGGTCTTCTCCGCGGTGTCGCCCTACGCCGCCAGCAAGCTGGCCGGCGAAGCGCTCGGCCATGTCTGGCATCATCTGTACGGCATGGACGTGGCCATGCTGCGCTTCTTCACCGTTTATGGTCCGCGCCAGCGCCCGGACCTGGCCATTTATAAATTCGCCCGGCTCATGCTCGCCGGCCGGCCCATCCCGGTGTTTGGCGACGGCACCGCCGCCCGGGACTATACCTTTGTCACCGACACGGTGGACGGCATCATCGCCTGCACGCAGCGGGAGCTCGGGTATGAAATCTTCAATTTGGGCGAATGCCAGGTGGTCACGTTAAACCGGCTCATCGAACTCCTCGAAACGGCCCTGGGGCAAAAGGCCGTGATTGACCGCCAGCCGTTGCAGCCGGGGGACGTGCCCATCACCTGCGCCAACATTGACAAGGCCCGGGCGCGGCTGGGTTACGATCCCCAGGTGAAGATCGAGGAGGGCATCCGCCGCTTCGCCGCCTGGGTGAAGCAGAGCGAATTTTAACAACCGGTTGCTTTGAAGAAACTGGGGGAGCGCGCCCGCCCCGGGCGCCGCGGCGGACGCCCTCGTCCGCCGCCACCGGCGACCCTGTAGCGGCGGGCGTCCCGCCTGCCGTAGAGCGCGGCGTCCCGCCGCCAGTTGACCCCACCCCGGACCCCGGCGCGTCACACAAGTCGCCCGCAGTAGCGCCGACTGGCAGTCGGCTGTATCGCGGATTGGTAATCCGCAGGCCGGCCGCTGGGTTAACCGCTCCGTTTCCTTGCCGACTCCCCTCCGGGAATGAAACAACCTCCCCCTGTAGGCCGGGTGCCCCACCCGGCGTTGCGAGCGCCTCCGCGCGAGCATGCAATGCACGGCCCCGCAACCCCGGTAGGGCGGCGGTGCCCCGCCGCCCAAATGGTCAAGTCCTGATTTAAATTTGTCACTTTATTTGTGGGTGTTGGTTTTGCCTTTCGGGTTGGGTTGCGCCGCCGGGCGGCGGAGCGCCGGCGAGTCGGCGAGCCGGTGCGGAGCCGCCCGGC
>Ga0182030_10023992_pt1 | contig 11240 bp, 10 predicted proteins | sample 812S3MmetaG_FD_121299 | JGI IMG/M metagenome (GOLD analysis project Ga0182030, IMG submission 121299) | Permafrost microbial communities from Stordalen Mire, Sweden - 812S3M metaG (Illumina Assembly) | ecosystem: Environmental > Terrestrial > Soil > Wetlands > Permafrost | place: Sweden...
CCGCTCGAGTACCCCGAAGGGCCTTTCCGCTCGACTTGCATGTGTTAAGCACGCCGCCAGCGTTCGTCCTGAGCCAGGATCAAACTCTCCGTTGAATGTCTATTAACAACCGCAGCTATTGCTGACGGATTGTTGACATAAGAGAGCTTCCTCGACCGGTCTAACAGATCGGTTCCGGAAGCGATCATGGCCACCGTAGTGAGATCAGTTCGTGATAGTCACGAGCCGCCCCACTGACGGGGTTTTGGTGCTTTAAAGTGCACTGGCTTTTAGCACGCTGTTGAGTTCTCAAGTAACGGGCGCGCACCGTCCGGGGACTCTCGTTCCCATCGGGGGCAACCACTCTACATTACCTGGCTCGGTGTCTCGTGTCAACTCTGTTCGCGAGAACTTTGCTAACCCTTGAACTTTGCCTTGCCATCAGACTACCTCCTGTTCAGACCTGCGCGCACGGCACAAGCCTTAATTAGAAGGACTTCCTGGTGGCTGGCCCCGGACCTGGCCGCTTCCGCGTCCATCCCCTCGGGCAAGAAGAACTCTAGGGGTGCTCGGCACCTTCGTCAAATCGAGGTTAACTACGGCTCGTCACCCCAGGTCAGACGCGGTGTTACCGAACGTAGGCGCGGGTTAGATGGGCGAAAGGGACGGGTCAGGCCGTATCCGGACCGCCTGATCGTGGCCGGATTGTTCCGGCACAGGACATGACAGGCGCCATTAGAGGTCCGCTTTTACGCTTAGAGCACTGCATACCGGCGCACCAATACGTCAACTGGACACGATTTCGATCGCGCCGACCGTGCGCTTGCCCACGCGCAGGATCAGGCAGCGGCCATGCAGCAAGTCCTCGGGGCCGGGCACCGCGTCCTCCGCCGTCACCTTGCGGTTGTTCAGGTACGCACCGCCCTCGGCAATCGCTCGCCTGGCCGCTGACTTGCTCGGCACGATCTTGAGCTCGGCCATCAGGTCGACGACGGTCGGCAGCTGTGTCCCGGCGGCTACACCGATGGAGGGAACCTCCGCCACCGCGGCGGCCAGAGTCCGCTCGTCCACCTCGGCCAGGTCGCTGCGGCCGAACAGGGCCTGACTGGCCGCGATCGCGCGACGGGTCTCCTCGGCGCCGTGGACGAGCGTGGTCAGCTCCTGCGCCAGCGCTCGCTGGCCCGCCCGGGCGGCGGGCCGATCGGCGCTTTCCTTCGCCAGCTGCTCGATTTCCGCCTGGGACCGGAAGCTGAACACCTTCAGCAGGCCGGGCACCTCGGCGTCCGACACGTTCAGCCAGAACTGGTAGAACGCGTACGGCGACATCAGGTCGGGACTCAGCCAGATCGCGCCGCCCGCGGTCTTGCCGTACTTAGTCCCGTCCGGTTTGGTGATCAGCGGCGTGGCCAGCGCGTGCACGCTCGCGCCCTCGACCGATCTGATCAGGCCCACCCCGGCGACCAGGTTTCCCCATTGGTCGCTGCCCCCGACCTGCAGGGTGCAGCCGTACCTCCGGTACAGCTCCAGGTAGTCCATCGCCTGCAGCAGCTGGTAACTGAATTCGGTGTAGCTGATCCCGCCGCCCTCGAGCCGGGCTTTCACTGACTCCCGGTCGAGCATCCGGTTGACCGAGAAGTGCTTGCCGACGTCCCGGAGGAACTCAAGCACCGGCATCGGCCCGGTCCAGTCCAGGTTGCTGACGATCAGCGCGCTGGCGTCCCCGGCGTCGAAGTCGAGGAACCTGGACACCTCACCGCGGATCCGCTCCACCCAGTCCGCCACGGTCTCGCGGGAGTTCAGCACCCGTTCGGACGACTTGCCGCTCGGGTCGCCGATCAACCCGGTGGCCCCGCCGACCAGCCCGATCGGGCGATGGCCGGCAAGCTGCAGGCGGCGCAGCGTTACCAGCAGCACCAGATTCCCGATATGCAGGCCGGGAGCGGTCGGATCGAAGCCGCCGTAGATCGTGACCTGGCCAGAACTAAGGGCCCTACGCAGCTCGTCTTTGTCGGTCGTGATGGCGAGCAGGCCCCGCCATTCGAGTTCATCGAAGATGTCGTCCACGCCCTGCATGGTGCCACCAACCGGCCGCTAGGGGGTAACCAGTTTGCGGTGTCGCGGCACGTGCGCCCGGTACACCGAGACAGTCGGCTCGCCCGCGAACCAGAATCGCCAGGGGACCTCGGCGGCCAGGGCGACTCCGACCCGGGGACCGGCCGCTATTTCCCTGCGGGTTCCGGCGGGGTCCCGGGCCGCCACATTCCCCGAACGATCCGTGGTGTGTGCGCCTGCACCTGCCCGGACCCGGAGCGGTGAATCAGCGACGCAGACGTCCGCGCCGTCTAGCGATTTGTCGATATCGAGCGCTTGGCAGAGCCGGGCCGGGCCGCGAGCGAGGTCGCGCCGGGCGATCGGGGCCCGGGCGATGGGGGCACGCGCGATCGGGGGCCGCGCCACGGTTTCCCTGCCTCCCCTGCGGCTTGACCGCCGGGCCCAGGCCAGGTCTTCCCCTTCGATGACCGCCCCGGCCCGCAGCAGGACCGCCGACACGCTGTCCTGCCCCCCGCAGACCAGGTTCACGCAGAAGTGCATGCCGTAGGTGAAATACACGTACGCGTGCCCGGGCGGGCCGAACATGACCGCGTTCCGCTGGGTCTTGCCCCGGTAGGCGTGCGACGCAGGGTCGGTCTGTCCCGCATACGCTTCGACCTCGGTGAGCTCGACCGCGACCAGGCCGGCCGCGGTCTGGTGCTCCAGGACGCAGCCCAGCAGCTCCGGCGCGACATCGACCGCGGGCCGGGCGAAGAAGTCGCGCGAGATCGGCACCCGCCGCTACCCGACGTCCTGCGCCGCCCAGCCCGCGTGGCTCTGGACCGTGGTCCGCAGCGCGGCGAGCTGCTCGGCGACCCGTTCCGGCGCCGTGCCGCCGTGGCCCTGACGCGCCGCCAGGGCGCCCTCGACCGTCAGCACCTGCCGGACGTCGGGCGTGAGGTACTCGGAGACCTTGGCCAGATCAGCATCGCTTACCTCGTCCAGGTCACAGTCGTGCACCTGGCACCAGACCACGAGATGCCCGACGACCTCGTGGGCCTCACGGAACGGGACGCCGCGGCGGACCAGGTACTCGGCCAGATCGGTGGCCAGGGTGAACCCGACCGAGGCGCCCTGGCGCAGCCGGTCGGGATTGACCCGCAGCGTCGCGATCAGCCCGGCCATGGCGGGCAGCACGAGCAGCAGGGTGTCGACCGCGTCGAAGACCGGCTCCTTATCCTCTTGCAGATCCCGGTTATAGGTGAGCGGCAGGCCCTTCAGCGTAGCGAGCAACCCGGTCAGGCCGCCGATCAGGCGACCCGCCTTGCCCCGGGCCAGCTCGGCCACGTCCGGGTTCTTCTTCTGGGGCATGATCGAGGAACCGGTTGCGTAGGCGTCGTCGATCTCGACCCAGCCGAACTCCGCCGATGACCAGAGCACGATCTCCTCACCGAGCCGGGACAGGTGCACCCCGATCATCGCCGCGGCGAAGCAGAACTCCGCCGCGAAGTCACGGTCGCTGACCGCGTCCATGGAGTTCGGCGCCGCCTCGGCGAAACCGAGCTCAGCGGCGAGCACCTGCGGATCAACCGCCAGCGAGGACCCGGCCAGCGCACCGGACCCGAGCGGGCTGACCGCGGCGCGCTTATCCCAGTCCCGCAGGCGGCCGACGTCGCGGGCGAACGCCTGGACATGCGCGAGCAGCTGGTGGCTGAACAGCACCGGCTGGGCGTGCTGCAGGTGGGTCATGCCGGGCGCGGGCACGTCACCGTTCGCAGCCGCCTGGTCGATCAGCGCGGTCTCGAGCTCGGCGAGCCTACTCGCGACCAGCCGGGCATTGTCCCGCAGGTAAAGACGCAGGTCGGTCGCCACCTGGTCGTTCCGGCTGCGGCCGGCCCGCAGCTTGCCGCCGAGCGCGCCGAGCCGTTCGAGCAGCCCGCGCTCGAGCGCGGTGTGCACGTCCTCGTCGGCCACCGTCGGCCGGAACTCCCCGGTCGCGCACGCCTGGTCCAGGTCACCGAGGGCCTTGAGCATGGCGCTGACCTCATCGTCGGTCAGCAGGCCGGCCCGGTGCAGCACGCGGGCGTGCGCGCGGGAGGCGCGCAGGTCATACCGGGCCAGCCGCCAGTCGAACTGCACGCTGACGGACAGCCGGGCCAGCGCGTCGGCGGGTCCGGCGCCGAATCGCCCGCCCCACAGCCGCGTCGACTCTTCCCTGGAGTCGCCAGAATCCTGTCCCGGTGCTTCCACAGTCCTTCTTTCTATCGCACTAATGCCTCAGTTTTGTCGCATCCGGTGCCACCCCGAGTGGGGACGCTCATCGTCGGCGTTCGGACCGGCGCAGGAGGTCGGCTGCTGCGGCGTCGCCGCCGGCCGGGTCGCGCGTGATGATCAGGACGGTGTCGTCGCCGGCGACGGTGCCGAGAATCGAGGGCAGGTCCGCGTGGTCGATGACGGAGGCGAGGAACTGCGCCGCCCCGGCCGGCGTCCTGAGCACGACCAGGTTCGCACTCGGCTCCGCCGAGGTCATCAGCTCCGCCAGGTACCGCGCCAGCCGCGCGTCGCGAGCCGACTCCGCTGTGCTCTCCCGCTGCCTGGCCGCCCCGTGGTGGCCTGCGAGGGCCTGCGGGTCCTGGGAGGCCACGGGGTCTTGGGCATTTCGGGGTGGTGAGGGTTCTTGGGATCTCGGCGCCGCCGCCGCGCCGATGGCGCTACCGGGACGGGAGCCGGGGCCGCCTGGCTCTTCCGGCAGAGCGTAGACGAGCGCGCCCCCGGTAGCGCGCAGCCGCACCACCCCGAGCTCGTCGAGGTCCCGGGACAGGGTCGCCTGGGTCACGTGCACGCTGGCGTACCGTTCGAGCAGCTCGGCGAGCTCCTCCTGGGAGCGGACCTGCTCGCGGGCGAGGATGGCCGCGATGCGCGCGTGCCTGGCGGTCTTGGTCACCGGAGTCAAGCTCGCTCCACCAGCCAGGCCAGCAGGGCCTTCTGCGCGTGCAGCCGGTTCTCGGCCTGCTCCCAGACCACGCTGTTGGGGCCGTCGAGCACATCGGCACTGATTTCCTCACCACGATGGGCGGGCAGGCAGTGCAGCACCAGGCAGCCCGACCTGGCCAGCGCGACCTTCGCCTCGTCCAGCTGGTAGGAGTCATCGGCCCCGTAGGAGCCGAGGATCGCGAGCCGCTCGGCTCGCTCGCTGTCCTGGCCCATGGACGTCCAGACGTCGGTGGCAATCACGTCGGCGCCCGCGCACGCGGCCCGGGGGTCGGTCAGGTGCTCGACCCCGCCACCGGTCTGGCCGGCGATCTTCCCGGCGGCGGCCATGACCGCCTGGTCGGGACGGTAGGCCTCCGGCGAGCCGATGCGCACGCGCATCCCGGCGGTCGCCCCGCCGAGCAGGTAGGAGTGCGCCATGTTGCTCGCCCCGTCGCCGAGGAAGGTCAGCGTGCGGCCGGCCAGCGAGCCGTAGTGGGCCCGGATGGTCTGCAGGTCGGCCAGGACCTGGCAGGGGTGGAACTGGTCGGTGAGCGCGTTGATCACCGGGACGGTGGCGGCCGCGGCCAGCGCCTCGATGCGCTGCTGCCCGAAGGTGCGCCAGGCGATCGCCGCGACCTGTCGCGACAGGACCTGGGCCATGTCCTCGATCGGCTCACCCCGGCCCAGCTGAGTGGTGGCGGTGTCGATGACAAGCGGATGGCCGCCGAGCTCGGCGATGCCGACCGTGAACGACACCCGGGTCCGCAGCGACTGCTTGTCGAACAGCACGGCGACCGCGCGGGGGCCGGCCAGCGTCCGGTAGCCGAACCTGTCCTTCTTCATCTCCTCGGCTAGGTCGAGGACCGCGGCCTGCTCAGCGGGCGTGAGATCATCGTCCCGCAGGAAGTGCTTGGTCATCACCCGGTCTCCTGAACGGCGTCGAGGATGGCGGGCAGCGCGGCGGTGAACTGGCGCGCCTGGGCGGGGAGGAGGATCAGCGGGGGTGCGAGCCTGATCGCGTCCGGCTGGACCGCGTTCACCAGGAACCCGGCCGCCCGGGCGGCCTCCTCCACCGAGGCGGCCACCTTCGCGGTCAGCACGATGGCCAGCCACAGCCCCCGGCCGCGGACCCCTGCGATCAGCGGATGCCCGGTCGCCGCCAGGCCGGCCACCAGTTGCTCCCCCACCTGCGTGACGTGAGCCAGCAGCCCATCGCGCTGGATCACCTCCAGGACCGCCAGGGCCGCGGCGCAGGCGACCGGGTTGCCGCCGAAGGTGGAACCGTGATCACCCTTGGCAAAGCCGCTGCCGGTCGCGCCGAGGCCGATGCAGGCGCCGATCGGAAGCCCGCCGCCCAGCCCCTTGGCCAGGGTCAGCACATCGGGCCGCACGCCCTCGGCCTGGTGCGCGAACCAGGCGCCGGTCCGGCCGATGCCACTTTGGATCTCATCGAGCACGAGCAGCGCTCCGGCCTGGTCGCAGGCTTGCCTGGCGGCGCGCAGGTAACCCGCGGGGGCAGGCACCACGCCGCTTTCGCCCAGGCAGGGCTCGAGGAAGGCGGCCGCCACGTCGGCGTCAACAGCGGCGCTCAGCGCCGCGGCGTCGCCGAACGGGACGAACCGCACGGTCAGGCCAAAGGGACCGAACGGCTCGCGGATGGATGCCTTGCCGGTCAGGGCGAGCGCTCCCATCGTCCGGCCGTGGAAGCTGCCCTCAGCGGCGACAATCACCGGCCGCCGGGGTCCCTGGCAGCGCCGCACCAGCTTGATCGCCGCCTCGTTGGCCTCGGCCCCCGAGTTCGCGAAAAATACCCTGCCCTCCGCGGGGATCCCGGCAGCCCCCCCGTAAGCGGGGGGCCCAGGGGGTACGGGGGGCGGGAAGCCCCCCGTAACGGGGGGGTCTGGGGGGGTCGTCCCCCCGAGGAGACACAGCAGGCGTTCAGCGAGTTCGATCTCGCGTTCGTGCAGGAAAAGGTTGGAGGTGTGGGCGACCTGGGCGACCTGGCGGCTGACCGCCTCGACGATCGCCGGGTGAGCATGCCCGAGCGAGCTCACCGCGATCCCGGCGATCAAGTCCAGGTACTCGCGCCCGTCAGCGTCCCACACCAGGCAACCCGCGCCGCGGCTGATCGCTACCGGGGGCATGCCGTAGTTCGGCATGATGGCTGCTGCGAACCGCTTCTGCAGGGCTTCGGTTTCGCTCACGGCTGGACCTCCGGGGTCACCATGGTGCCGATGCCGGAATCGGTGAAGATCTCAAGCAGGACCGCGTGGCTGAGGCGGCCGTCAAGGACATGGGCTTGCGGGACGCCGCCGCGCACGGCGGTCAGGCACGCTTCCATCTTGGGGATCATCCCGGCCGAGAGCCCGGGCAGCAGCTGTTCGAGCTCGGATTCGGTGAGCTCGCTGATTACCTCAGCCGACGACGGCCAGTCCCGGTAGAGGCCAGCCACATCGGTGAGCACCACGAGCTTGGCGGCGTGGAGCGCCACCGCGAGCGCGGCCGCCGCGGTGTCCGCGTTCACGTTGTAGACCTCGCCGTCGGCTCCCCCGGCCACGCTGGAGACGACCGGGATCCGGCCATTGGCCAGCAGCGCCTCGATGGCACCGCAGTCAGTGTCCACGATCTCGCCGACCATGCCGATATCCACCGCCTCGCCGTCGACGACCGCCGCCTTGCGGATCGCGGTGAACGTGCCGGCGTCCTCCCCGGACAGGCCCACGGCGAACGGGCCGTGCCGGTTGATCTGGCCGACAAGCTCTTTGTTCACCTTGCCGGACAAGACCATCCGGACGACGTCCATGGTTTCCGGTGTGGTGACGCGAAGGCCCGCGGTAAAGGTGCTCTCCAGGCCGAGACGATCCAGCTGCTCGGTGATCTGCGGGCCGCCGCCGTGCACCACGACCGGGCGCAGACCCGCGTAGCGAAGGAATACCAGGTCCTGCGCAAACGCCAGGCGCAGCGCCTCGTCCTCCATCGCGTGACCACCGTACTTGATCACCACGGTCTGGCCATGAAACCTGGTCAGCCAGGGCAGCGCCTCGATCAGCGTCGCCGCCTTGGCCGACGCGGCTCGCTGCCCGTCGCCGATCACGGTCATCTGGATTACGCCCTCATGTCGAGTAAGCACTGTTCTCGTGCACGTACGCGGCGGTCAGGTCGGTGGTCAAGATGATCGCGGAGTGCGGGCCCGCAGACAGGTCCACCGTGATCGTCACGTCTTTCGGCTTCAGGTCCACCTTCGAGCGCTCATCGCCGGCGGCGCCGTGGCGGCAGACCCAGATACCGTTGATCGCCACATTCAGCCGGTCAGGCTCGAAGACCGCGTCCGTGGTCCCCACCGCGCTCAGCACCCGGCCCCAGTTAGGATCCTCGCCACCGATGGCGCACTTGAGCAGATCGTTCCGCGCGACAGCGCGCCCGGCGGTCACCGCGTCGGACTCCGAGGCGGCGCCGACTACCTCGATCGTGATCATCTTCTCGGCGCCCTCGGCATCCAGCTGGAGCTGCCTGGCCAGGTCCGCGCACACCTCGGTGAGCGTCACGGCGAACTCACCGCGCTCAGGAGTAACCCCCGCCGCCCCGCTGGCCAGCAAGAGCACCGTGTCGTTGGTGGACATGCAGCCGTCGGTGTCCAGCCGGTCGAAGGTCACCGCGGTGGCCGACCGGAGCGCGGCGTCAAGTTCGGCAGGCGGGAGGTCGGCATCGGTGGTGAGCACACAGAGCATGGTGGCCAGCGCCGGCGCGAGCATCCCGGCGCCCTTGGCCATCCCGCCGATGGTGTAGCCGCCGGCGCCGCGCCGGAAGGCGATCTTCACCACGGTGTCGGTGGTCCTTATCGCGTCGGCGGCGGCCAGGCCGCCAGCCCGCGAGGCCTGCGCGACCGCGGCGTCGACGCCGGGGAGAAGCTTGTCCATGGGCAGGCGCTCACCGATCAGGCCGGTCGAGCAGACGGCGATTTCCCCGGCACTCGCATCTTCCCCGCCGATGGCCGCGGCCAGGTGCTCGGCGGTGGCGTGGGTGTCCTGGAAGCCGAGCGGGCCGGTGCAGGCGTTGGCGCCGCCAGAGTTGAGCACCACGGCCCGGACCCGGCCGCCCCGCACCACCTGGCGGGTCCACATCACCGGCGCGGCCTGCACCCGGTTGGTGGTGAACACGGCGGCGGCGGAGCGTGAAGGCCCGTCGTTCAGGACGACGGCGACGTCCGGGTCGGCGGACTTTTTCAATCCGGCCATCACTCCGGCAGCCCGGAAGCCCTGTGGTGCGGTCACGCTCATGGCGCTACTCCGAATGCGGTCAGGCCGGTGGTTTCCGGCAGGCCGAGCATGAGGTTGGCGATCTGTATCGCCTGCCCGGCCGCGCCCTTGACCAGGTTATCCAGGGCGCAGACGACGACGGCACGCCCGGCGTGGGCGTCGGCCGCCACCTGCAGATGAGCCGCGTTAGTCCCGGAGGTCGGGCCGGTGGCAGGCCACCGGCCCTCGGGCAGCAGATGGACGAACGGTTCGTGCCCGTAGGCGTGGTGAAGCGCCTCCCGCAGCTGGCTAGCTGGGGCGTCAGAGGTCGCGGTGCAGGTAGCCAGGATGCCCCGTGACATCGGGGCGAGCGTCGGCGTGAACGAGACAGTCACCGGGCTGGACGGGGATAGGCGGGCCCGTTCGGAAAAAAGGGCTTGTTCTATCTCTGGGGTATGCCGGTGCGCGCCGCCGACCTGATACGCGGACATCGACCCCATCACCTCGCTGCCGAGCAAGTCAGGGCGGGGCGAACGGCCCGCGCCCGAGGTACCCGAGGCGGCGACGATCACGATGTCGGCCGGGTCGGCCAGCCCCGCGGCCAGCAGCGGGGCCAGGGCGAGGATCGAGGCGGTGGCATAGCAGCCCGGCGCGGCCACCGTGGTCGCGGCCTTGATCGCGTCGCGGGCTCCGGGCAGCTCGGGCAGTCCGTAGGTCCACTGCCCCGCGTGGGGCGTCGGGTAGTACCGCGTCCAGGCCTGCGCATCGGCGAGCCTGAAATCGGCGCCCAGGTCGATGACCTTGAGCTGGGCCGGCAGCTGGGCGGCGAGCTGCGCGGACTCGCCGTGCGGGAGGGCGGTGAAGAGCAGGTCGGCGTCGGCGAGAGTGTCCGGATCGGTCCGGCTGAAGACGCGGTCGTTGAGGCGGGGGTGGCCGGTCAGCTGCGGATGAACCGCGGTCACCGGTGTGCCGGCGCTGCTGGCCGCGGTCAGCGGGCCGATCTCAAGCTCGGGGTGGCCAGCCAGCAGGCGCAGTAGTTCGCCTCCGGCGTAGCCGCTGGCCCCGGCCACCGCTACCCTCGCACCCATTTGCCTGGACCTGTCCCTCGCGTCTGCGCTATCTTGCAAGAGTATTCATCATGTCGCATTAATATGCAACCCATGAAGGGCCATAGGCTGGGAATGTGGAGCGGGATGGCGTGCGACAGCGGGCCCGGCCGGGGTGTTTCCGGGCCGCCTTTGCCGTGCTGGCGGTGAGCTGCTGCGCCGGGCTGCTTGCGGGCTGCTCATCCGCGAAGGCGACATCGGGCCCAGGGGTCGCCGGGGTCGGGGCGACCTGCGGTACCGCGTTTACCGCGGTGAACGTGCCGGTCATCATCAAGGTCGCCAAGGGCACCGTCGACTGCGGCACGGCGCTGCACGTCGAGGACGAATACGCGGCCAAGATCAGGAACGGCCAGGTGCAGGGCAACGGCGGCGGCGCGCCGGTCACGGTGAACGGCTGGACCTGCCAGGGGTACGCCACCCCCGTGGTGCTGAGCACCGGTAACGCGTCGCAGTGCCACACCAGCAGCGCCACGATCCTCGCGGTCCTGGCCGTCCCCACCCCCACGACCACAGCCGCCTAACCTTGTCACGAACTCACGGCGCGGCCCGCCGGGCGGCGGAACACGCTGGGCGCGTCTGTGGCCTGCCCGTCCGTCCGCTGGATGCTGCTAACCGCGCTCAGGCCCCTGGTCGTGCTGATCATCTGCACCTGATCCCGGCCGCCGGCCTTGGCCCGATACAACGCCGCGTCAGCCGCCGCCATCAGGTCGGCGTACTCGCGCCGGCTCCCGCTGTCCAGCGCCGCCACCCCGATCGACACCGTGACGTGCACCCGTTCGCCGCCGGACGTGCCGGGAGCGATGATGCGCAGCGCGGCGATATTAGCGCGGACGCGCTCGGCGATGCGGAGGGCGTCGACCGCCCGGGTCTGCGGCAGCAGCAGCGAGAACTCCTCCCCGCCGAACCGCCCGGCCAG
>Ga0182030_10023993_pt1 | contig 11240 bp, 8 predicted proteins | sample 812S3MmetaG_FD_121299 | JGI IMG/M metagenome (GOLD analysis project Ga0182030, IMG submission 121299) | Permafrost microbial communities from Stordalen Mire, Sweden - 812S3M metaG (Illumina Assembly) | ecosystem: Environmental > Terrestrial > Soil > Wetlands > Permafrost | place: Sweden...
AGGCATAATGAACGCAACCAGAATTGGTTCCAGGGAGATCCGAGCCGGGGAGGAACATGGACGCGCCGTAGTGGATTCAGCGTAACAAGAATGCCAAGGCGACACATCAGGACGTCCCCTTTCTACTACGACCTCTCTGGCAACCAAACGACCATCGGCGGCTACACCAACACCTTCGACGCCGAGAGCCGACTCGCCACCAGCACCCTCAATTCGATCACCGCGACCTACTCTTACGACGGCGAGGGCCGGCGCGTGCAAGAGACGACGGGCCTCGCGACCGCCTTGGGTTGGTTGGCAATCATGTTGGCCGCGCGCCCTTCCGTGCAAGACTTGTGCAAGACTCCCAGGAAAACGCGCCGGTACCGCATGGACCACGGCCTCCGGCGCGCACTGAAAACACAACCACTTAGCACGCGCCGCTACCCCTTGGAACCGCCCTTTTCAGGTTCGAGTCCTGTCGCGCCCACCACCCGTCTTTTCCGCAACATACGACGTCCGGTCTGCTATCTTACCCCGCGTATGGCGGGGGACGATTCTCAATCCCAAAACCCGAAAAACCACCCTGCCGGAATTTCATCAAGCAAGTTGAGCGAGTGATACAAGAGCGGCGCTCGCATAGAGGACCATGCGGGCGCACTCGACAGTTCTATTGTTTCCCCATGATCCCCGGCAGCCAGCGGACAGCGTTGTCGTGGAAGATTTTGACGAGAACCGGCCTGGGCAGCGCCAGACCCCGATAGCTGCGCCCTCTGTACTCGACTGCCTGGTCCGTGGCGAAGAATTTCCAATCGCGCTCATAAGTGCTGTTCCAGTTTGCGAGCGCTTTTGCGGTATCGTCCTTCGGCATGGTGACCAGGTCGGTCGCATAGAGGATGCGGTCCTGGTATTTGATCAGGAACGCCCGCACTTTGTCACGCGGCTGGAGCATGAAGTAGGGGACGCGCGCGGCCGTGTCGACCGCAAAATTGGGATAGCGGTCCAAGCGCTTGGCGATCTCATTCACGTCGGCTTCCATGCTGCCCAGGTGCGCGCCGACTACCCGCAGCGTGGGGTTCTCGGCCACGAGGTGGTCGCGAGCCGCGAGAATGGCGGCCTTGGAAGGCCACTCGGGATGCGCGTAGGCGTACTCCTGCGGATTCTCGTTGTAATATTCGTAATCCGGGCTGGCGGGGTTAGGCGCCTGCCAGCAGGAATCGGGCTCCGCGAGGTGCGCGACTACCGTCCGATTGCGGGTGGCAATGTACTTATAGATGGGCTCGAAGGCCGGGTCATCGGGCAGCACATATTTCCCTGCCTTCGACTTCATCTCCATGCCCATGACCTTGTATATCTTCACCGCGATGGCTCCAGCCGCGAAGTCGGCATCCAGTTGGTGGATCGTGCGCTGGGCGAATCCCGGCTCTTCGAATTCGTAAGGGCTGAAGGTCGTGCACATAACGGCACGGCCACCCGTGCCGTGGATGACCTTGAGCACGTCACCGCGTTGCGGCTCCATCGCTTTGGCGTAAGGGTCGCGATCGTCAATTACGAGGATGTCCAGGATGCGCAGGTTCAGGCGCTTCATCAGGGCGCCGAACGCCGGGTCGTCCTTGTAAAGGTGCGCGTGCGCGTCAATCGGCGCCACGGCGGAAAAACTCGTGACATCACCGGCCTGCGGCCGGGCGGGTTGGGCTTCGGACATTCGCTCCGCGCCCAGCACAGAGGCGAGCACCATCAAGGCCGCCGGTACAGCCGTCGCCAGTGATAACAACGTCCACTTCGAATTAGGGGATTTCATTTCGGACTTCCTGTCGGCAGCATAGCATCACTCCCTTGTGGGCATTTCGCAAGTGGGGTTGAAGGCTGGAAGGCCCATCTGTGTTGGAAGGCTTGCGGTCTGGCCGTGCCTTTCCCACCTACTCGCGCCAGGGCTTCCCGAGCTCGTATTGCTCGATGCGGCGCTGAATGGCCTGGGCTTGGGCCGGGTCGGCGGCGACGGCCCTGCGGGCGGTGGTTATGGCGTCTTCAAACCGGCGGTTCTCGGCGTAGGCGGCGGCCAGCGTATCGAGCGTGGCGCAGTCCTGGGAGTGAGTCAGCAGGAGCGCGCGGACGGCCAGCGCGAGAGCCTCGGGCCCGTCGCGCAGCTCCGCGTTCGTAGCCAGGATCCAGGCGACGCGGCGCAGAGCGGTGGCGTTGTTTGGACGGAGGCGAACGGCGGCGCGCCAGTGCTCGAGCGCCAGGCTGGGCTGATCGGCCGTCTCGGCGAGCTTCTGGTGCGCTTCGGCATAGTCGGGATTCAGCGCCAAGGCCTGGCGTAGGTGCGCGCTGGCGGCCTGTTTGTCGCCGCGGCGGAGAGCGGCCAGGGCGGAGTAATAGAGCTCCTCGGCCGTAGGGTTCGCGGAAACTGCGACGGGCGGGGCGTCCTGCCCCGTTTCCAGCAGATGGATGGCCCACCTGAGTGACGTCTGGCGCTGCGCGTCTTCCAGGTTCTTTTCGAGATACGGCCGCGCCTCGTCGTGGCGCCCGGCCATCATCAGGGTCAGGACCAGGTTGCGCCGCACGTCGCTGTCTTCCGGCGCGATGACGAGCAGCGCTTTCCAGGCATCGGCCGATTCGGCGTAGCGTCCTTGTTTCTGCATAGAGAGCGCGCTGTCGTAGAAGCGGTAGTAATCGAGCGCGGGCCCGCCGATGGTTTGCAGGCCGCCGGACGGGACGTTGACGAATTCAGGGAGGTTGACGGCGCGGTTGGCGGCGGTGGAGTTTTCAATCAAGATGGGCGGCGTGTCGTTGCCTTGGGCGTCGATGTGGGTGAGGTACATCTGCGTGTAAGGTGAGCGCGCTTTTGAAGAAAATACCAGCCAGCGGCCGTTGGGCGAGAAGCTATGCCATGAATTCATCAGCGCAGTGTTGCAGCGCATACGGCGCGCCTCGCCGCCCGCGGCGGCGACGATGTAGAGCTGGCTGTCGGGGCGCATGAGCTGGCCGTTGTGCGACTGGACGAAGACCAGCCAGCGGCCGTCGGGGGAGAGTTTGGGAAAGCTGTTGCTCAGACCGTTGGCGGAGGCGCCCGCAATCGGCTCCGCGCGGCCGCCGAGGCCGTGATTAAAGGGGATGCGATAGAGGTCGTAGTGGATTTGGAGCTCGTTGGGATCGTTGGCAAATCGGGCCAACGGGAGGCCGGGCGGGTTAGGGTCCTGGGCGCGGGCGCGGGCAAAGACCAGGTACTCGCCGTCAGGGCTCCAGACGGCGCCGAACTGCACATAGGCCGGATCGTCGGCTCCGGGCAGGGGTTCAAGGAGGCCGCTGTCGCGGCGGTACCAGGCCAGGATGCCGCGCGTGGGAAAGAAGACCTGCAGGAAGCGGTAGTCGGTGAAGTTGGCGACGTAGTAGTTGCTGGAGTGCGCACCGGGCGTGTCGATCGTCGTGACGACGGCGTCTCCGCGCGGGGAGACTTGAGACATGAAGCCCACGCGGATCGAATTCTCGAGCCGGCCTTGGGCCGAGGACCACTGAATCACGTCGGCGGGGCGCACGGTCACGTTGGGCTGGAGCGGGGCCAGGAAATAGCGGCCCTTGTTGTTTTTCAAACCGTCGAGATCCATGCCCATAAACTTGCCGTCGCGCGAGAAGGAGTGGCAGTTCGCGCACACGGGCAGCCCCTGCATGGCGATGCGGCTGGCGCTCTGACTGACGTCGCGCGTACGCCAGGCGACCAGACGCACGGCATGCGGAGCGAGCGGCTTGATCGCGCCCTTCTGGGTTTCGCTGGGCATCAGGGGGACGTCGCGATAGAAGATCGGCGCGCCCACCGGATCGGCTGAAGTCTGAATGTGCACTGCCGCGCGGGAGGCGGTGCGGCCCTGTTCGAGGCCGATCCACGTGACCAGCGCGGGCGCGCTTTTGGATCGGCTCTGGATGAGCGACCAGGCCGCGGCAGTGGGCTTCCAGGTTCTTTGTTGCGGATCCACTTTGGGAAGCTCGTTGGTGGTCGAGATGCAATCTTTGTCGATCTCGCCAAGTTGGAGGCGCGGGCCGCTGGAGACAAAGCGCAGGGGCGGGGCGCCCGAGGCGAAGGAAACTTCGATGCGCCACGCGGTCGCCGGAGTAGCGTCGCGCCAGAGAAATGTGGGCGGTGCGAAGTCGGGCGGGAAAAGAGTGCCCTCGGCCGGGTAGTCGATCGTCAGGCCGCGTGTGCCGGCCACCGGCACGGCCGAGAGAAGCAGCGTGAGGGCGATGACCGTGCCGCGGTCCACTCTTTCTATTATATTGCCGGGGATGAGTCTTGGACCAGTGCCCGCAGCGCTGGCGGGACAATGACACCAGCGTCACCGGCAGCAATTGCAAGCGCGGGCCTTCGCCATTCTCCTTCTGGTTAGCCTTCCTCTTTGCTTCAGTAGTTCATCACGCGCCGCACATACTCCCGGCTGATTCGGAAGCTCGCGCCATACGAGCGTGTGGGGACGAAATCGCGTTCGTGCGCCAGTTCGATCACCAGATCGCCCGCGAAGTTGATCTTGTGGAGCACGCGGCCAATCGCGGCGAAGTCCGTGTCGCCTTCGCCCATCGCCTCCACCCACCTGCCATCCGCCTTCTGGTCGCGCAGGTGCGCGAAGATCATGCGATCGCGATGGCGCCAGATGAAATCCACCGGATCCACCTTCGCACGCACAAGCCAGTTGAGATCCGGGCCGAGTTTGATGCCGGGCACGCGGGCCAGCGTGCCGTTGAGGTCGTACTCGTTGTCGCGGACTTCGTTAATGTGATTGTGCAGGTTCGGGACCACGCCGTGATCGGCGCACGTCTTCTGGATCTCGCGGAGCACGCCGGCCTGCACGTCGAACTCAGCATCGGTCTTCCTTCGTCCCGCGTCGCCCACGCTGATGCCTAGGGTTCGGCCTCCCACCTGGGCCAGTCGGGCGATCAGCGTCTGTCCTTCGGCCACGATCTTCTCCGCTTCTTCGCGCTTCCACATATTCGCGCCCCACGACGTCCCGAGCACCGGCAACGCGTAACGCTTCGACAGTTCTTGAATGCGCGCGACCGAGTCGTCTTTCAGCAACAGCGAATGCATCAATTCGATGGCGTCGATGCCCGCCGCTCCGAGCTCTCGGAAGATCTGCTCGACCACTGGCGTGGGATCGTATTTCGGCTGAGAGGCCGCGTACACCCAGGGGTGCGCGCCGACGGTAATTTTCCGGGTCTCGGCCGCACCCAAAGCGGCCAGGGAAGGGAAGCAATAGAGGAAGTCGCGTCGGTTCATGGTGGGTCTGTGCCTGCTCGGCGAGCATATCAGGTTCAATCCGCGCTGATCTACTCATGCCCGCTCACACATTGCTCCTTCATCCTCTCCCGTCCGCACGGCCCGCACTGCCCAGGGGCGCTGGCACCGCTGGACGGCCGTAGAGGAGCAATGCCGTTCTATTGCGGCAGACCCTCCTCCGCCGCTCCTGCTTTCTGGCGGTCTCCATATCCCGCTCTCGCGGTTCATCGCATGGAGTACACTATGCCCTATGGCTGCCGACTTCGCCGCCGTATTCGCCGCATTGAAACCGGTGCTTGGGAAACATGCAGAGCGTCTGGCCGTGAAGGCCGACACGCCCACGGAGTACACCCTCGTCACGAGGTGCGCTTCGCCCTTCCCACAACATAAAGGGCAGCCCCTGTATTTCGGCTCCGTGCTTCTGGGCAAGGCGTACGTGAGCTTTCATCTGGTGCCGATTTATATGTGTCCGGAGCTCCAGAAGAGCGTTTCGCCCGCGTTGAAGAAGCGCATGCAAGGCAAGGCGTGCTTCAACTTCAAGACGGAACCGGTCCCCGAACTGATCGCTGACCTGGCGCGGCTGGCTGAGGCGGGAATCAAGCTGTGGAGCGAAAAGAAGTGGGTCTGAACCGCGGCCAAGGCTGCAATGTTCCGCAAAGCCTTGCGAACTCAGTCCATTAGAGACCGGACACGTCATTGACAAAACAGCCGCGCCAGACGTCAGCCCGCGCCACCGGGGCGGGAATTGCGCTATAATACAAAAAGTTGGAAGTTTGATTCGCCCCGCCTGCATTTTGCCGCCGGTCCGTTGATCCGCCTTCCCGTTTGAACAACATGAACCAATTCACAGATCTCTCTTTGTCCCCGATCCTCCAGCGCAATCTCGTCGCCGGCGGATTCAAGCTGCCCACGCCCGTGCAGGCGCAGGCAATTCCCTCAGTCCTCGAAGGCCGCGACGTCGTGGCCTCGGCGCAGACCGGTACTGGCAAGACGCTGGCGTTTCTTCTTCCGATGTTGGAAATCCTCTCGCGCGGAACGGCGCAAAAGGGCCTGCAGGCGTTGATTTTGACCCCCACGCGCGAGCTGGCGCTGCAAATTCAGCAAGCATTCGTTCAGATCGCGGCGGGTACCGGCATCCGCAGCGCGGTCGCGGTAGGCGGCATGAATGAAGGCCCCCAGCTTCGGGCGCTGCGCGACGGGGCGCGCGTCCTGATCGCGACGCCGGGCCGGTTGTGCGATTTCCTGGAGCGCCGCCTGGCGCGGCTGGATGGCGCGTCGTTTCTCGTGCTGGACGAAGCCGACCGGATGCTCGACATGGGTTTCCTGCCCTCGTTGAAGCGCATCCTGTCGAGCCTGCCGGCTAAGCGCCAGACGTTGTTTTTCTCGGCCACCATCGAGCCTTCGGTGGCCCACCTGATCAGAGAACACCTGAGCGATCCGGTGAAGGTGGCGATCGGTTCCACCAAAACGCTGGTCTCCGACCTCGACCTGCGGGCCTACGAAGTCGAAGACAAGCGGAAGGTGACGCTGCTGCAGTCGCTGATGGTCAAGGAGACTGGTTCGTTCCTGGTTTTCGCGCGCACTAAACACGGTGCCGACAGGCTGTCGCACCGGCTGACGGCGGCCGGATTCAAGACGGCGGCGATCCACGGCGACCGCAGCCAGAGCCAGCGCAACCAGGCCTTGCGCGGCTTCCAGGAAGGTTACTACCGCGTGCTCGTGGCCACCGACGTGGCGGCGCGCGGGATTCACGTGGACGACATCGCGCACGTGGTGAACTTCGACCTGCCGCGGGCTCCGGAGGATTTCATCCACCGCGTGGGACGCACGGCCCGGGCCGGGCGCCGCGGCGTGGCCTCGAGTTTCTTCACGCCCTCGGAACGTGGCGCGATCCGGCATATCGAGCGCGCGCTGAGCCTGACGCTGACGCGCCACTCCTCGGCGCACGAGATTCCGGAAGTGCCTGTGTCCGTGCCCGTCATCGTGCCCGTGCGGCCGATCCATGTCGGGCCAATGACGGCCATCCGCGGCGATTCGCGTCCTGTCAGAAGCGCGCGGCCGATCGCGAACCGGCCGGCGTTTGCGCCGCGCCGGGCAAAACAGGGCAGCTCGTTCCGTTTCTACAAATCGGCCTGAGGCCAGTCCAGTTAGCTCAACAACATTTCTGCGCTCTAGCGTTTTGGCTGGTGCAGTCCTCGTGACATGCATCAGCCAGTAGTCTTACGGTTGCCGCTTCGACTCCGCTTCGATCAATTGGCGCTGTTCCTCGGCTTCTTTTTTCTGACCCAGCGCGAACAGGCCCTTCGCCAGGACACTCCGCGCTGAGCGGATTGTCAGGCTGTCGTTGCCCTCGCCCGCCAGCGCCAGCCGCGCTTCATCCACCGCCTGCGCAAAGTGCCCGGCCTTGTCGAATTGTCTGGCGAGTTCAAGGTGCACGGGCCCGAACGATGGCGCGTTGATAAGAATCTCCTGCACCAATTGCCGCGCCTGCTCTTGTTTTCCGGAAATGCTCAGGAAACGGGCGAATTGAATGGCCGAGCCTGGATCGAACGGCTTGGACCGGCGGTTCACGTTCAGCGCTTTTTGGAAGGCGCTCTCCGCGTTTTCGGGATGGTCCAGCTTGTCCTCGCACAGCCCCAACAACGTGTACATTTGCAGCAGCGCCTGGTCGTTGAGACCCGGCAGCGCCAGCGCCGCGCGCTCGTTCGCCGCGCACTCATTTTCCTTGTCGTTGAGATACGCCCATTGCGCGTAATAATGGCGCGCTTCCGCATCCCGCGGCATCGCTTCAACCGCGTGCGCCAGCAGCGCGCCTGCTTCTAAGCTGTCAGCCTTGAGCTGGAACAGAACCTCGCCCAGATTCAGCGGCAGACGTTGCGAATCGGGTTTGGCGCGCACGCCCGCCCGTAGCGTCCGCAAAGCATCTTCCGGCTTTCCTACGCTCTCATAGCAACGCGCCAACAGCACCCACACGGCTTCGCCGGACTGCGGTTCCCGCTCGAGCGCGGATCTCAGCTCCCGGATAGCGTCTTCGTAACGGTTCTGGCGCAACAGTTGTTCCGCCGCGCCCAGCGTGGAAGACTCCGTTGGCGGCTGCTGCAGCGCGAGCAGCAGTGGCAGGATCGCGATCAACATTCGGCGCGCGCCTCCGTCATTTTGCACTCTTCCTTTGATCCGCGCGGACTTCTTCCAGTCGCCGCACAATCTGCTCCTGCTCTGGCCCGGCGGCCAGCGCGCGCACGTAGCACTGCTCCGCATCCTGGGGCCGGTTCAACGCCCGGTAGGCATCGCCCAGCATGACCAGAGAGTCCTGCCGCTGCTCGATGCGCAGAGCGGCTTCCAGCGTCGCAGCCAGCTTCGTGAAGTCACCGGAGGAACGATAGCGCATCGCTTCCTCCTGCAGTGCGCGGAAGCGCGCCAGGTCGTCGTTCATTGTTTGTTCCAGCTCTGCCAATTGCCGCTCATTCAGCTGCGCCTTGTCCGGTTCGCCGGTCGCGCGATACAGGCGGCTCAGAAGCCATAGCGCCGCCCGCCGGTCGCGCAGATCCGCCACATGTTCGGCGGCTTCGCGCGCCGCGGCGAGGGCCTCGGGAAACCGGCGCAGATTATACAAGCAGGTCGCTGCGCCCAGAGACGCTTCGGGCGAAGCCGGCTCGCGCTTCAGCACATCCCGGAATTCGCCGAGAGCCGGCTCAGCCTGACCCGCGCCAGCCAGCGCGCGCGCATGGCCAACCATCGCCTGGACCGACTGCGGCTGCAGTGCCAGCGAGGCTGCGAACTCTTTGGCGGCCGCGTCATAGTCCTGGTTCAACAGATGCAGCTGCCCCAGCCAGTAGTGCGCGCGAGCGTCGGCGGCTTCCAACGTCACGGCCCGTTCGAGCGCGGATCTAGCCTCGGGCCCGGTTTGTCCATTCTCGACTTCGAACATGCCGAGCAGCCGGAAACTCGCGGCGAAATCCTTATCCGAGCGCACCGCTTTTCTCAGTTGCACAATGGCTTCAGCCGGCTTTCCGGAGAGCCCCAGTGCCGCCCCGTACAGTGCCCGCGCTTCCACCATCTGTGGATCGATTTGCAACGCCCGGTCAAACGAGTCCACCGCCGCCAGGTAGTCCTTCGCGTTGAATTCGCACTGCCCCTGCGCGAACGGAATCTCCGCGCTGTGCGGGTGCGCGGCCGCAAGCTGCCGGAACACCGGAGCGGCCTCCATGCAACGGCCTTCAGCCGCCAGTTGCCGCGCCTGCTCGAAACGCGCCTGGTCCGGATCGGCCTGCCACAGCATCATCAATATGAACCAGATCATGCCGGCGGCTCCCTGACCACCAGGATGCGATCGGGCTTGATGTCATGCAGAACCTGTTTCACTCCGCTGGGCCAGCGCACTTCCAACTCGCGCACAAGTGTGCTGCCGCCCAGACCGAAATGCACCCGGCTGTCACTCGATGAAGCATATCCGACGCTGGTGGTCGCTTCGTTCCACTGCGTGTGTCCTGCATCGTCCACCAGCCGCAGTTGCGCGCCCAGACCCATGCGATTACTGCGCGAACCGATGAGCCGCACCAGCAGCCAGTGATTCTGATTGGCCGAAACATTTCGCAGGATCTTCGGAGCTCCGCCCAGCACGCTGACGACGGCGTCGATCCGTCCGTCGTTGTCGAGATCGCCGAACGCCACGCCTCGATGCGGCGCTGCCTTTTGAAAGGCGTCGCCGGCCAATGCGCTGACGTCCTCGAACGTGCTTCCGCCAAGGTTTCTGAATACCGCATTCGGTTCCGCGTAGGTCCGGCCGTCGTGATACTCCTCCACCGTATCCAGCACATTCGAGCGTGCGACAAACAAGTCCTTCCAGCCGTCGTTATCGAAATCCATGATGCCGTTGCCCCACCCCGACATCTTCACGGTAGAGCGGCCGAGCCCGCTCGACATGGTCGCGGAAAAGAAGGTTTTGCCGAGCCCTAGATAAAGCGGGAACGTCTCGCGCTCCACCGCCGTATGCCAGATGTCCGGCAGCCCATCGTTATTGACGTCGCGAAAATCCGAGCCCATCCCCGACAGGGCGTTGCCCGAGTCGTTGTAGGCCACGCCCGCTTCCACGCCGATCTCTTCAAATCTCTTGCCCCCGAGATTGTGGAATAGGAAATTCGGGCTGGCATCGTTCGCGACAAAGGCATCCATATAACCATCGCCGTCGAAATCCGCAAAGGATACGCTCATCCCGCGTCCCATACTGCGCGCGATGCCTGTCTCTTCCGAGACATCGGTGAAATGCCCGTTGCCGTCGTTCCGGTAAAGAGTATTGTGGAGCGGTTCGTAGAATCGCGGATGGCAATACGCCCGCCCCATCCCCGGCGAAGCGCAAAAGGGGTCCGCGTTCACCGACCAGACACAGTAGTTCACGACAAACAAATCGAGGCGGCCGTCATTGTTGTAGTCGAACCATCCCGCCCCCGTCGACCACATCTTCTTACCCTTATACTGCGCGCCGCCGAGACCTGCACTCTCCGTGACATCCGTGAACGTGCCGTCACGGTTATTGTGCAGTAGTTGGTTCCCGGTGACGTTGGCAACAAAGATGTCGGGGTATCCGTCGTTATCGTAATCGCCGACGGCCACGCCCATTCCATAACCATTGCCCTTCACGCCGGCCTTCTCTGTGACGTCGGTGAACGTCCCATCGTGATTGTTGTGGAACAGGCGATTCCAGTACGCCGGCGACGTCTTGATCAGGGAAGGGATCTCGGCTCCGTTGACCAGAAACACGTCCAGGTAACCATCCTGGTCGTAGTCCAGCAGGGCCACGCCCGCGACCATTGTCTCGATTTGATTCTTGTTGGGAGTCGGACTGTTGCGTGTGATGAAGCGCAGATTGCTGGTTGCGGAAACGTCCGCAAACCGGATCGTGCTGGTCTCGCTACCATGAAAAACGGCCGCAATCGCCACAAAAACGACGATTACGGCCGCCCATCGCATGACACCCACTCTACTAAATGCTCTGCTCAAA
>Ga0182030_10023995_pt1 | contig 11239 bp, 6 predicted proteins | sample 812S3MmetaG_FD_121299 | JGI IMG/M metagenome (GOLD analysis project Ga0182030, IMG submission 121299) | Permafrost microbial communities from Stordalen Mire, Sweden - 812S3M metaG (Illumina Assembly) | ecosystem: Environmental > Terrestrial > Soil > Wetlands > Permafrost | place: Sweden...
CGCCAGTCCCGAGCAAGTACTGGGACGCATGATCTCGACCGCATCAGATATTTACTCTCTTGGCGTGCTCCTCTTTCTTCTCACCACGGGTGTACCTCCCTATGAGTTGAAGGAGTTCACCACCGACGAGATGGTCCGCGTAATCTGCGAAGAACGGCCACCGAGGCCAAGCGAGAAAGCTGCTTACGGCACGCTGGACTCAGACATAGACTCCATTATTTTGAAAGCGCTCCGGAAAGAGCCAGAAGAGCGCTACGCCAGCGTCGATCAACTCATGGTCGACCTGCAGTCGTATCTTGATGGTCTTCCGGTGCAAGCACATCACGGCAATCTCCGCTATCTCGCAGGCAAGTTTATGCGCCGCAATAAGCTTGTTCTAACCGCTTCAACGCTGCTGTGTGTAGCCGTGCTTGCGGGAATCGGGGGTGTGATGTGGCAGGCTCGCATTGCGAACATCCAGCGCAGCAAAGCAGAGGCCCGAGCAGACGACCTGCGCAAGCTCAGTAACAGTTTGCTTTCGGAGATTGACGAGGCGATTCAAAAACTGCCCGGCTCGACACCAGCCCAGAAGCTGCTGGTGAGCACGGTCTTAGAGCATCTGGACCGAGCAGCCAAAGATGCCACCGGCGATCCACAAATGCAGCTGGATCTCGCAAATGCCTATATTCGATTAGCCAATGTGCAAGGCAATCCCTATGACCAAAACATTGGCGACCCGCAAGGCGCGCTAACCAGTCTGGAAAAGGCGCTTTCCATCACCACAACCCTGAGTCGCCAACAGCCGGGAAATGCGGCTGTGGCGCACGCCATGGGATGGACTCTACAGTCGAGGAGCGAGGTACTCTTCAGCATGGACAGACCGCAAGAGGCGGTGGCGGCTATGCGCCGTGCGGCGACCACCTACCAGGAGCTGGCATCCCGACCTGGCGCAAAAGCCGATGCATGGATGGACGCGGCCACTGCCTACGGAGGCTTGGGAGATGAACTGGGACAAGCTGGCATGGCCAGCCTTAGCGATCCGGTGGCCGCTCTGGAGGCATATCACAAATCTCTGGAGCTCGACGAACATATCCTCCAACTTGCCCCCGGCTCCTTCCGTGCTGCGCGAGGAATCGCCGTTAACCGGATGAAAATCGCAAATGTCGAAGCCGAAACCGATCCCGCAGTGGCTCTGTTGGATTATCGTGATGCGATAAGAAGAATAAACTCTCTCCCCGAAGAAGCCAGAAAGTCCCTCCCCAATCAGCGCATGCTGGGCGTCGCTCTTCGAAAGAACGCGATGGCGCTTAAAGACGTTGGAAGGTACGAAGAAGCTCTGTCTTCCATGGAACAGGTCAAATCCTTGTACGGGCGTTTCCTTGCCATGGATCCTAACGACACCCGCGCCGGAAACGATCTGTTTGTAATTCTGGAAAATGAGGCGGAGTGTTTTGAGGAGCGCGCAGAAGGAGTCTTCACGGAAGGCAAGACGGATCGAGGTGCGGACGCCGCCAGTGCGCTGAATCTCCTGTCGGAGGCGCGTCCTATTGCCGAACACCTTCCCAGGATCGAACCAACCAATCTTTATTGGCGATCAACCCTGGGGCTGCTCTTGGTACGCATGAGTATTCAACAAAGTGCGCTCCATCGGACCCGCGATGCACTGGAATCAGCGGAAAAGGGAGTTGCTATTTTGGAGACCGTGGGACGGGAAGAAAAGGCCCAAGGCTCTGATCTTGATGCGGTTGCAACCGGCTTGACCAATGTGATGCCGGTGCGGCTTCGCGATCCCCAGTTCGCGGTGGAGTGCGCCGAGCGGATGGTGGAGATGAGCCATCATCAAAAGCCGGGATTTCTTCTTACTCTGGTGCGCGCTTATCGTGCCGCTGGGCAACTCGAAAAAGCTAGCGCAGCGGCCAAGGAAGGACTTGCTCTACTCCCGGTCCAGACCCCAACCACGGTTCCTTCCCGCATCCGCAAGCAATTGCAAGCGGAACTCGCCGGGTAGCAGCCAAAGATCCCGTATTTCTCCCGCGAGCGCGACTTTTCACATTTTTTAGTGAGGCACTCTGCTTCTTTTCCACGCAGTCTTTTATGAAGTCCCGCGAGGATTCGGGAAATCGGAAAGAGGAAAAGAGCATGACAAGCGAATGGTCTTTGGCCGCGCACTATGGGAGTGCGCCACGTGCCGTAAGAGTTTTTACGGCAATTTTGATTCTCGTCGGTCTCGCGGGATGGAGCGCTTACGCGGACTCGCGCGATAACAATAAGCAGACGGCTTCCGTAACTTCCCAGAACGCCGCCCCGCGAGCCACTGCATTTCCAGCAAGCAAATCCGCCTTGCTTCCGTCATCCTCCACTGCAAGCCTCAAAACAAACCTCCTGAGTGTGCCATTGAACTTTGAGCCGAACCAGGGGCAGACGGATCCCCAGGTGCAATTCATGTCGCGCGGCTCCGGCTACTTGCTCTTCCTCACGCCGGGCGAGGTTGTGCTGAACCTGGAGAAGCAAAACCCATCGCAAGGGATGGGCAAGATACCCGAAGGTGCGTCGGTTGAGACCCTGCGCATGAAGCTGATAGGAGCCAATGTCAACGCGGCCACCGCCGGATTGGACCCGCAACCCGGCGTGGTGAGCTATATCATCGGGAATGACCCACAGAAATGGCACACCGGGATAAGGACCTATGGCAAGGTCAATTACACCCAGATCTATCCCGGCATAGACCTCGTGTTCTATGGCAACCAGCGCCAGTTGGAATATGACTTTGTTGTAACTCCGGGCGCAGACCCCAGCCGCATTGTGTGGCAGATTGACGGCGCAAGCGCTGCCATCAACGCCGACGGAAATCTTGTGCTAACCGCTGCCAACGGGCCAGCAAGCTTCAAGAAGCCGCTTCTCTACCAGATGGACGGCGACAAGAAAATTGCCATAGAGGGATCGTTTGCGGTAGCCGGAAACCGGGTCGGCTTCCGGCTGGGTAGCTACAACCGCGCGAAGGCTCTGATTATTGACCCGGTGCTCAGTTATGCCAGTTACCTGGGCGGCAGCAACGTGGACAATATCGGTGCCACTCAAGGATTTGGGGCATCTGGCACCGACAGCCAGTCGCAGGGTCTGGCGGTGGATAGCGTGGGTAGTATTTATGTGACTGGCTACACGCAGTCCACAGACTTTCCCACCCAGGTTCCTTATGAACCCTACAAGGCCAAGTCTACGGGCGCGACCGGACCCTGGGCTTTTGTGACGAAATTCAGCCCGAACGGCAGTTCCCTCGTCTACTCGACCTATCTGGGTGGCTCCAACCAGGATTACGCCTCTGCTATTGCGGTAGATTCCAGCGGTGCATACGTGACGGGTTGGACGAACTCTCCCGATTTTCCGGTGACGGCTGGAGCGTACCAAACCATCTGCGAGCCCGAGCCTTATAATGGGAATGAGGTCACGGACTGCGCTCTCAACGGCCCAACTTCCGCGTTCTTAACTAAACTGAACGCCAGCGGAACCAGCCTTGCCTACTCCACCTTCCTGGGCGGCCTCGGGAATTCGAGCGGATGGGCTGTTGCCGTGGACTCTGCCGGCCGTGCGTATCTGGCCGGCAATGAACAGATCTATTGCTATGACGAGCCCAACTCAAATCCCTACCCATACACGTGTTTTCCCACGACAAGCGGCGCAGTGATCGCCGGAACCGCGGCAAACGGACACTCACCCCAGTATGCCTTCGCCGCCGTCTTCGATCCCGCCGGTGCAAATCTTCTGTATTCGACGATCTACGGTGATGAGAATGGAGTTGAGCCGATTTGCACCCCCCCTACTGGCAGCACCTGCCCCGCAGGTACCACGTATGGCAACGGGATCACCGTTGACCCAAATGGAAACTTTTATCTGATCGGCAGCACGAATGCCGGCTTTTTGCCGACAACGGCTGGGGTGATTCAGCCCACCTCCGGCCCACTGAACAATGAGGGCTTTATCAATGGCTTCCGCGGCTATGTTGCAAAGTTCAACCCTGTCACATCCACCAGTGGGGCATCGCTCGCATACGGCACGTATCTAGGTGGACCTACGACCCCTGGCACGGTTGACTATGCCGGTGGCATCATCGCCGATAGCTCCGGCAATTCCTATATCACCGGTGTTTCCCAATCGCCAGACTTTCCGGTGACTCAAGGTGCGTATCAGACGATCCTCGGGGCGTCGGGATGGTCGGCGTTTGTCACCAAGCTAAACTCCACCGGCAGCGCTATTAAATGGTCCACATTCCTGGGCGGCAATGGCGCTCAAGTGCAGGAGGCCGGTTCCATCCAAATGGACGGCAACGGCGACCTTTACATCCTTGGTCGAGCTCAAAACAGGCTGTCAGTTCCCTGGGTCAATCCCGTCGAGTCCAACAGCACGGGCAATACGGAGCCGTTTGTCGCCGAGATCGACCCAACTGGTTCTCAGTTGCTCTTCTCCACACCGGTTGCCGGAGATGGCACCTATGCGCAAGGGCCTGGAGGGCTTGCAGTCGACGCCTTGGGCAACATATATTTCGCAGGCAACACATTCAACGGTGGTGGACTTTATATCACTCCGGGCTCATTCCAGCAAAACTTCGGGGGCGGCGGCGGTGACGGCTATGTGGCCGTGATTGCGGCACATGGTACCGCCAGCGTCGCTCTCACCCCAGCACCGTCTCCCGTGCAGTTTGGTGCAACGGTCACTCTGACGGCGGTTATCACCAGCACGGCACAATACGGATCGGTACCGACGGGAACCGTCTCATTCCAGAATGGATCAACCGTGCTGGGTACGGGCGCGCTGGATGGTACGGGGACTGCAAGCTACGACACGTCTTCGCTCGCTCCAGGCAACTACACCCTTACTGCCGTGTACAGCGGCGATAACACTTACGGGTCAGTGAGTGGCACGGCAAAGTTGACCGTCAATGCCACGGATGCGGCTCCAACGATCTCACCAAGCACGGCCGCCTTTGGAAATCAGACGGTAAACACCTCGGCGCAAATCCCCGTGACCGTGACCAACGCGGGCACCAATCCGCTGGTGATTACCTCGGTTTCTCCGGCCAGTTCCTTCGACTTCACCCAGACCAATAACTGTGCAACCACCCTGGCGGTGAACGCAAGTTGCACTGTGACCATAGCGTTCAAGCCTGCAAGCCTGACCACGGAATCGGCGCCGTTCACCATCACCGACAATGCCGGTACGCAAACTATCCAGGCGACGGGCACCGGCGTAAATGCGCCTGCACCACAAGCCACGCTTTCATCCACGTCGTTAACCTTCACTGCTCAGCCGACCAAAACAACCAGCGCCGCGCAGACGGTGACCCTCACCAACTCCGGAACCGCAGCGCTCACCATCACCTCTATTGCGGCCACGGGAGACTTTGCGGAGACTAGCACCTGCGGCAGCAGCCTGGCCGCGACAGCCAATTGCAGTATCTCGGTTACCTTCACTCCAACAGCTGCGGGTAGCCGGACGGGAACGCTGACAATTACAGACAATGCCAGCAGCTCTATCCAGAGCGTGACCTTGAGCGGAACAGGATCTACAGTTGCCGTTTCTAGCACATCAGCCAGTCTCGCCGTTCCATCCCAAGGCTCCTCAACCACGGCAACCATCCAGTTGACGCCCTCCGGAGGCTTTGCTGGAACTCTCAACCTGACTTGCAGTGTGGCCTATCTGGGTGCGGGCACTCCCAGAGACCTGCCCACTTGCGGTCTGAATCCTTTGCAGGCGACTATATCGGGCAGCTCAGCCATTTCTACAACGTTGACTGTCTCCACCACCGCCGCCAGAGCCTCGGTTAGACCGCGTAATGATGGGCGGCAGCTAGGAGCTCTATTCGCATTGCTGTTCCTTGGAGTGGTGCCCCTCCGACGCCGTCAAGGAATGGCATTGCTGATGCTTCTGTGCATCATTTCGGCAGGGATCATGCTCGGTTGCGGTGGAGGAAGTACTCCTACCGGAACAACCACCGGAAGCTATAGTGTCACGGTGACGGCAACCAGCGGAAAGTTCACCTCCGCTGTGACAATTCCGCTCACGGTTCAATAATTCTGAATCGGGAGCGGCACATCAATCGCATTTGGCCGGCCGGGAGTTTTCTCGATCCCGGCCGTCCCCTTCCAGGTTGCGGGTTGCACATGCAAGGACGTTCGGACAAAAGTCTCATTCGGATAGCATTTGGGAGCCTCAGCCATCTTCGTCTCGGCAAATTGCACGCTCTCGATCACAGAATCCGGAGTGTCGACCTTGCCTCAGAGGGTCTCCTTTCTTGCGACGCCTCGCCTGCTCCGACTCCTCCGCCGGAGACAGGCACTTGGCCAAGCGAGTACGGTAGTAGCAAATGCAGCTGATCCGCTCGTACATCCCGCTCACCCCCAATATGGGCATATTGCCGTGAACCTCGTGACTGTCTATAAAGAGAACGTCACGGTTGCCGTATCTAACGGCGATCCCGTACCTCGGAAAAACCAATTTGCATCCGTCAAAGATGCCGCTATTCAAAGCCGTCATTACACCGTAGCCTTGCGGCAAATCTCCCGCATCCTTGTGAAGCGCCGCGCGATTTTTTTTGTTGAGCGTTATTGAGGAAAATGCCGTGCCCGGTCCTCCATATGCTGGGTGCGTCTCTTCTATCTGCGCCATTTGAGCCGCGAAGAGAATAGGCATCTCCTTTGCGAACACGGCGGTAATTGCTTGGAAGAAGGGCAGGAAGCGTTGCACCTTGGGATGCCTCCAGCTAAAAGCGGTCAAGTGGCAGTATGGTGTTCGAGCGCTGCGTTCAATGGCACCGATTAGAATGGAACATGCATCTTGCAAACTGCTCAGGTCTGGCACGACGTTCAGCCGATGTGGAACTTGCCGCAGTTTTTGTCGCGTCTTGGTCGCGTCCGGGGCCGCGCCGCGCCGATGCTAGCCGGGTTAGGGCGTTGAAAATACAGGGACGAAAAAGATTTCGCTGTGTGCTCCGGGTTGACTCCTGGATGGGATGCAGATTATAAACAATCCATGATGATTAACTTCTGCCGGATGTGCCGCACTTGTACCTGCTGTTGCAGGATGCTGCCTACCGGCGAAGTTGTGATCGTGGAATAGATTTTTTCAAGCGACCTTCACAAACCCATCGCCAGAGCTACTGGCGATGGGTTTTTGTTTGGTGCGCAGTGGGATAGCTCGACCGCGGGAAAAGAAGAGCCGATTGTAAAACTCAAGGAGAGCAACCAGATGTCTACCAATTCAGCATTACAAGAGCACGTGGCAAGCCGCCCTGACACTCTGTGGTACACGCGATGCCCAGTACCTTCGGCATCCGGAATCGCCATACGGCAGGGTTGGTTAAATGAGGCTTTCGCGACCGATGGAATCGACGTAGTGTCTCTGCGTCACTCTCACGATCGCCAAGTACGCGAGTCGCACTTCGGACATACGCAACCGAACTCGTTCCGGCAAGGTGGAAATGCGCCGGCGATTTACGCCCGTTCCGAAGGCCAAGATACGGTACTGATCGGATTATCGTGGGTGGATCAGTATGAGGCGATTCTGACCTTGCCGAATTCCGGAATCCGCACCGTTCGCGACTTGCGCGGACGGCGCCTCGCGCTGCCCACCAGGCTCAACGATCAAATCGATTTCTGGCGGTCCATATCCCTGGAGGGTTATTTCAACGCGCTGAACGCCGAAGGACTCGGCGAAAAGGAAGTCGAACTCGTCGAGATTCCTATTAACGCGACTTATATGAACGGTGGGGACGCTCCGTCAGCGTCAGGGCCTCTGTTTACGCCAGAGATGCTCGTAGGAATTCACACGCCTGAAGCCATTGCGCTGATCCGGGGCGAAGTGGACGCGATCTTCGCTTACAGCGTTTGGGGGGTGGCACTTCGGACGCAGCTTGGAGCCCATGAGGTGGTGAACCTTAATCGCCACCCTGACCTTCAGTTGCGCATCAACAACGGCCAACCCAAGACCCTCACTGTAAGTGGCGAACTCGCGCGCGACTACCCGGAACTGGTCGCACGCTACGTTGCGCAGCTCGTGCGTGCGGCGCAGTGGGGCCGCCAGAACCCCGACCTGGCGCGCCGCATTATTTCGCTCGAGCTGGGTACGGCGGAGTACTGGCTGGACGAAGGTACATCGCCAACCGTTGCGCTAGAGCTGGATCTCTCGCTTGACGAAAAATTGGTAAAGGCACTCGAAGTTCGCAAGGACTTTCTGTTGCGCCATGGCTTTATCAAGCGGAACTTTTCTATTCCAGATTGGATTGATCGGCGGCCGCTGGAGCTTGCACAGGATCTAGTCGCCTACGGTCGCATTTGAAAGGATGACCATGAAAAAAGTAGTTATTACATCGCTGATTGCCATTTTTATCGGCATCAGCATTCCCGCTGCGTACGCCCAGGCGCCACGCGCTCAAGCTAAACCGGCCGAGATTCGCCTCGACTACAGCTTCATCGTACCCGCCAGCCTGATCGTAAAGCGCAACGGCTGGCTCGAGCAGGAGTTCAAAGCTGACGGTATCCCGATCCGCTGGGTATTGTCGCAAGGTAGCAACCGCGCACTGGAGTATATGAACGCAGGAAGCCTCGACCTGGGAGCTACTTCAGGGCTGTCCGCACTGGAAGGACGCGCTAATGGCGTGCCGATCAAAACGGTTTACGTCTTCTTCCGGTGCTATCAGTTAGGCATTTTGGTGCCGAAAGATTCACCAATTCACAGCGTGGCCGAACTGAAAGGCAAGAAGATCGCCTCTTTCAATGGGACCATGCCGTACTTCTACCTGCTTTCTAGCTTACGCGCAAACGGTATTTCCAAATCGCAAGTGGAGATAGTTAATTTGTCGCCGCCTGAGGGACAACTGGCGCTCGAGTCCAAGCGGGTTGACGCCTGGTCGGGTCTGGATCCGTTTAACGCCGCCAGCCAGGTCAATGCCGGCTCGCGTTTCATTTCCACTCAGAATAGCGTCGACTATGGGGTGCTCAACGTGAGTGAAGCATTTGCACGCCAATATCCGGAACAGCTTAAGAGAGTGTTGCGGGTATTCGAGCGCGCCCGTTTCTGGATCATTGCTCATCCTGACGAGACGGCCAGACTCATCGCCGAGGAAGGGAAGCAAACCCTGCCAGCCGCAAAGTTGCAACTCTCCCGCCAGGATTACAATGTCGCCGTTCCTGATAATGATTTGTCTGTCTACGTCAAGCGGCTCTCGCCTCTTCTCGTCGAAGAAAACATCGTAAGGAAAGGCACCAACGTCGACCGCGCAGCGACAGAGTTGATAGACCCGACCTTCGCGAGAGAAGTGGTAGCAGGTGGAGCGAAGCGATGAGTGACACATCCTTCATCTACTCAGGGCTTGAGACGACGGCAGAATCGGCTGCTGTCGCACAGCTTGCCCAGGCTACAGGAGGGACCGGCCCGGAGCTCGCCAGAGGAAGGCGCTGGCCACTTAGGCTCGCAGGGCTCATCCTGCCCGTCGCAGCTCTCGTGTTCTTCGAGCTCGCGGTACGGGCAGGCTGGATTCCGGCGCGACTGCTTCCCCCGCCGAGCCAAGTGTTCGAAACGATGCGCGAGATGCTCGGCGGACCGCTCTGGCTTCATATCGGCTTTAGTGCCGGTCGAGTTGCCTTGGGATTTCTGCTTGGGACCACCTTCGGGATCGCGGTTGCCTCCTTCACGGGGCTGAGCAGGTGGGCAGAAGCGCTTATCGAACCGACTCTACAAGCTTTGCGCGGCATACCGCCGCTGGCGTGGGCGCCTCTCCTGCTGATCTGGCTTGGCATCGACGAAAGTCCAAAAATTGCATTGATTGCCATCGGCGCATTCTTTCCGGTCTATCTCAACTTGCAGTCTGGTATCCGCAATGTGGACCGCAAATTAATCGAGGTAGGGGAAATCCATGGTCTGGGCCGCGGCCAGCTGATACGCCGCATTTTTCTTCCGGCGGCGCTACCTTCTCTCTTTACCGGTCTGCGCCAAGGCCTGAGCCTCTCCTGGATGTTCGTAGTCGCGGCCGAACTGATCGCCGCTACTAAGGGACTCGGGTTCCTTCTTAGCGACGGGCGCGAGACCAGTCGAATGGACATCATGTTGGTAGCGATTTTCCTGCTCGGTATCTTCGGCAAGCTTTCCGACACCGGTCTACGCGCTCTCGAGCGCAGGCTGCTTGCCTGGCGCGACGTATACGAATCGCGCGAATCGCCCGCGGGCGGTGCTCTGTGAGCGCACTCCTGCACGCGGTGGTGGAAGAAAAGTCTTTTGGCGACAGCCGGGTTCTTGTGGACGCCGAGATATCGATCGCCCAAGGCAGAATCGTGAGTCTGGTGGGCCTGAGCGGCTGCGGAAAGAGCACCCTGCTGCGAATTATTGCCGGCCTGGAGCGCAATTTCAGGGGAACGCTCACTTTGAATGGAAGGCAAATCCACGGACTGCACCCGGAGATCGGTTTCATCTTCCAAGAGCCGCGGCTCTTACCCTGGCTCACGGTGGCAGAGAACGTTGGTTTCGCCGCGGGACCGGCTGGCGCGCGCGACTCGCGCACGACGGAACTGCTGGCAGCGGTTGGTTTGCGCAGCTTTGCGGACGCCCTTCCGAAAACGCTCTCCGGGGGTATGGCGCAGCGCGTCGCCATTGCCCGCGGCTTGTTCTCGAGTCCGCAGCTTCTGCTGCTGGACGAACCTTTCAGCGCCGTCGACGCCTTCACCCGCATGAAGCTTCAGGATATGTTGCTTGATCTGACTCGCGAACGCGGTACGACGCTGCTCACCGTTACGCACGATCTCGACGAAGCGATCTTCCTGGGCGACGAAGTCTTCGTGATGTCCAGCCGCCCCGGAAGCATCCGAAAGCGTATTCCCGTCCATCTTTCGCGGCCGCGTGACCGCGGCAGCACAGGCTTTGCCGAGATCCGCCGGCAGATATACCGAGAGCTCTTTGCTGGGACCGAAACAACAGACGACTACGCAATCTAAACATCGTCCGCAGCGTCATCGTAATGCAACACCATTTAGCCAACGAAAAGGGAGAAACATGAGGAAGCTCACTATCGCTATTGTTTTACTAGCCGCTGTCATCGGCCTTGGGACTACCGACATACGCGCTCAAGCTGTGCGCGCCCAGGCCAAACCTGCTGAAATTCGACTCGATTACAGCTTCATCGTTCCGGCCAGCCTCGTCGTAAAGCGTAACGGATGGCTGGAACAGGAATTCAAAGCCGACGGCATTCCGATCCACTGGGTGTTGTCGCAAGGCAGCA
>Ga0182030_10023997_pt1 | contig 11238 bp, 9 predicted proteins | sample 812S3MmetaG_FD_121299 | JGI IMG/M metagenome (GOLD analysis project Ga0182030, IMG submission 121299) | Permafrost microbial communities from Stordalen Mire, Sweden - 812S3M metaG (Illumina Assembly) | ecosystem: Environmental > Terrestrial > Soil > Wetlands > Permafrost | place: Sweden...
GGGGATTTCGTATGCGCAACCGATTTTGCTCAATGAGCGTCAAGCCGGCGCCGCCATCGAGGGTGTCATTCGCGATGAGCGGCTCGAGACCTCCCTCCTTGCCGTCGATACCCACGGCTACACCGACGTCGCCATGGCGATCGCCAAGCTCTTGGGTTTTGATCTGTGTCCGCGCCTGAAGGCTCTGAAGGATCGACACCTGTTCCTGCCTCATGGCAGGGACATTCCCGAGATTTTGCGATCGATCTGCCACGCCAATATTGACCTGGCAAAGATTACGGCGCAGTGGGAGCAGATTGTGCACCTCGTCGCTTCGGTGCACAGCGGGCACACCAGTGCAATTCAGGTGTTGGCGCGCTTTGGCTCTGCCGCTCGCGGCGATCCGCTGTACGAGGCCTTGGCGCAGCTGGGTCGGTTGTTGCGCACGGTGTTCCTGGCCGATTATTTCGTCAACGAGGCATTTCGACGTGAGCTGCTGCGCGTGCTCAATCGCGGCGAGTCCGTCAATTCCTTGAAGCGCTCGATCTATGTCGGTCGCGTCGCCGGCTACCAGGCCAAGCAGCACGATGAGATGCAGGCGGTCGCCGACGCGTTAAGCTTGCTCGCCAATCTCGTCATGGCCTGGAACACGATGAAAATGCAGCTGGTACTGGATCGTTGGAACACACGCCGTTCCACCACAGTGCCGCCGGAGCTGATCGGCCGCATCGCGCCCACCCGCACGGAAGGCATCAATCTGCGCGGTGTGTTTAGTTTTCCCATCGAGCAATACGCTGAACAATTGCTGCCGTCACTGGCGGCAACAAAATCACGGGCTATCGGTACCTAAACAGACCCAAAACGCGCCGCGAGAACCACCTTTTACGCCGAACAGAAGAGCCCATTGAATCAATGCGTTGCGATGCTATACCCCGAAATATCCCGGGAAAATGAGGGTCTCCCAACCGGCACTTTTGGCACGGAAATCAAGGGGAGGCCAAAGACTGGGGCACAACGCGCCGCATACCAGGCGTCGCACTCCATTCGCTCGGATAGCGAATTGATATAGGCCTTCCCAGGGGCCACAGAATCCCACTGGGTAACGGAATCGACGGTAACCGCGTCAGGGTCCTCGCGGCCGCTAATGCTTCAGCCGCGCCGCTCTTTTGGAAATGTGCACGATATCCCTAATAAAATTACGTAGGACGCCCGGTCGCAAGTCTGGGAACCCTCGGCCACTCAATTGGATTGCTTCGCAGGGATCCGGTGCAGCCTGATGCCCGGTCATGCTTTGAATGCGAATGCGAAAGAAAATGGGTAGAAAAGCGTTGTCTGGCTCCGCAACTACGGTCGCCGGCTGCCACCACATAGCCAGCTTCTGCAATACCGCTTGCGCGTGATTTCGTGCGACCATATTCTCTGGCGAATCGGGCAGCTCTTCGTAGAGCCCGGTCGCTATGACACTCATCCATTGATAATGATTCGTACGGTCGTCAAATTCCACACAAACATGTGGATTCTCGCGCATGCACTCGATCTTTTGCCCAAGAATACTGAAGCCGTATAGGTCGGACCCATCGTAGGAAAAGCGCATCGGCACGATATGAGGCGCGCCGTTCAGCACGAATGCCAGTCGACCGACACCCGTGCGTTCCAGTTCGCTGCGACATTCGGCGACGGTTAAATTACGTATCAGCATTGCACCAGCTCCCAGAGTGATTGCCGTCAGCCCAACATAGGCTGCCGTGGGTGCGCCGCAGGCCTCAGTTCCTGTTGACCCGGCCGGCCCGGACATTCGTCGGGCGGATGATAGCGCACAAAGCCGTGCGGTTATGTTCGCCCCCGCACGTAGTGGCCAAGCCGCGCCGGGCTCGAAAAGCGAACCCGGGAATGCTACGAGGTGGCGGCGGGGGATATGTCCGCCTGCTTCCCAATCGAACGTCTACCTAACAATCAGCTGGACTTGTCGATCGAGCCTTGCGCCAACTAGGGTATTGTATGAATCTTCGGATTTTCAAGTTGAACTTCACGTGCCCAATATCCGGGTCTGCCGTAATGATCATAGATACGCGCCTCCTCATCGCGCCCCAGGTTCTCGCGATGCATCAGACAGTAAGGACAGGTCCCATCCGTGTGGCCAAGCCAGGGGATGCCGACCCGTTCGCCGATAGCCAAGCCCGTGACCCCCGCGCCCGCCATCTATACGGCCGACGATCTCGCGCCCGGGAATGACCGGGATAGTTGGACAGGGCAGATCGCCACCCCTGTCGTCGAATCGGGAGTTGCACTCAGTAAACCCAGGCCTCTTACTCGAAAGACTCACGTTCCGTCTATAGAGTGTCGACGCGATGCGCTGATGTCGGTGCGTTCCCGCACGAAAGGGCAGCTTGACTCCGCAGCCTGACCGTCCTGCTTCATTGGCGGAAGGCGCACCTCGCAAAGTGGGCAATCGCACGGAACATGCATCATCGCAAGAGCAGGCTGAGGGCGCACAGTCCATTCAATGGAGACAAATCATGTCGAGACATCCCGAATCCGCTGCATTCCGCGGTCCTGCGAAGGCAATACACCGTCCGTTCCGTGCGGGTCCGGAAATGATCGGCTTGCCAGCGAGCATATCGACGCCCAAATACGCTGGTTCTTCGAAAAAATCCTTGAGCGAGAGCCGTGCTCGAATATCGTCTCGTAAATGTGGTGACCCGGCGGCAGGCGCCGGGATGGACGCAAGGAGATTCCGATGACCAAGATCACTACCATTGGCCGAGCGGCGCTATCCGCAGGCAAATTTGCGTTTCCTGCACAGCGCAAAGAACCGCTGGAGAACGCGATTCATGTGCGCAATGCAGTCGCGCGCCTAGACTAGGTGACGAGCGTCACCGACGCAGAGCGCGACGACGCCTGGCGGCGGATAGTTCTCGGCGCGAAGACCTAATGGCGTAACGGTCGATAGGGCCGATTGGCGCGATACGGCGCACCATGCCCCGAAACACCCTATATGATCGAAACTCCCGGCCGTGACTTGAATTTACCCGCTATTCGTTTTTCGCGAGTACGCAGTTGTTCCCCGCGATGTAACCCTGGCAGGTTGCACGAGCCAACCCATGTTGGCTGAAGCCACCAGCAGACTCGCCGCCGCAAAAAAGCGCAGGGATGACGGCGCCGTTCATATCGAGCACCTCGCATTTCCCGTTGATTCTCAAGCCCGCGCGCGTATCGTGCACGTTGGGTGTCGCCCACGCCGCGTAAAAGGGCGCCTTCGCGATTTTATAGAGCGGCTTCGCTTTGCCGAAGTCAGAATCCACGCCCGACTCGACAAAAGAATTGTATCTCTTGACGCTCTCTTCCAGCTTGGCAGCTTCCATAGGGACCCTTTGATGCTGCATTTTGATCGCGCCGGCAAGGTCAGCCAGCGTGTTGGCGGTAAAGAAAAAGCCCTCCTTGAAATCGACGCTGGGCGGTCTCGGATCCCAACTCTCGCGCGCAACGGCATCGGCATCGAAGATCGCCCAGATGGGGCCGCCGCCGTTGTGTCCGTCGCTGAACCCGGCGAGCGCGGCGTTGAGAAAGTTGCTGGGATCGTATTTGATGTTCTTGGCGTTGAGATAACTTCCTTGAACGTAGTGCTTGACGGAGCCAAAGTTATTGGAGGTAAAACCGCCTTGTGTTTCGTCGTAGAAGCGGCTTCCCTGCATATTTACCAAGATCAGATCCTGCCAGTCCGCGACCCGTAGTCCCGTCGCACGGGCCTTATCGAATACCGGACTACCGGGCATCCAACTCAACATCTGCATGCTGAAGGGCAGGTAACCGTATTGACAGCCGATGAACTGAGGTTTGCTCAACACCGACCCGAATTCACCGGTCTGATTGTAGAGCCCCCAGAGCGATGCGCCGATGGCCATTGCCGCCAATTCGCCGCTGGCATCCTGATTCGACCAAGGCATACCACCGAGACCGCAGTATTCCTCCGTGAGGCGGGGATCGAACATGCGGCGAAAATTGATATTCCCGGTCGACCCACCGGTGCCGATGATAACGGCCTTGAGGGCGCGAATCCGCTGCATTTTGCCATTGTTGTCCGCCAGGATGCCAAGGACGCGCCCTGAGTGGGGATTCTCCCGAACGATCGTAGTCATTCGGTGTTCCAGCAGGATCTTGACGCCGATCTTCTCCGCAACAGCGAGCAATGGGCAAACGATTCCGGCGCCGGTCGCCGTCACCTTCTGATATCGTGCTTCAAGCGGTTTTCCCGTATAGACGCTCGGCCAATCCATCGCGGCGGCATAGTTCGAGCGGGGCGCCGAATTGCCGCAGGAAACTCCATCAAAGTCCCCTGGCGCGATGTCCATGAAAGCGACTCCGTGGGCCGCCAGCCACTCGTAAGTCCTTGCGGCGTTGTCAGCAAACGCCCGAACGACTTCCCGGTCGTTATAACGAAAATCCGGAAAGCCATTCGGTTCAACCACCGACCAGTCGGTGAGATCGCGGAACAATAAATCAGGTGAGTCCACGATCCCGTACTTCTTTTGCGCACTGGTTCCGCCGCCAAGCGGTATCGTGCCGCCACTCACCATGGCATGGCCACCCGCGTGCTTTTCAACCTCCACCATTATGACCGACGATCCGGCCTCCTTCGCAATGATCGCTGCCGGCAATCCCAGGGCTCCCGTCCCTATCACCACGACATCCGCCTCCAACTCCCATGTGCCGGAGGCCGCAGGTCCGGTCGCTGCGGGCACAGTTCCCACACCGCAAGTCATTGCGCCGAGGCCCAGTGTGCCGGCGACAACATCGCGACGGGTCATCGAGCCCTTGAGGGTCGAGCTATTCATCATTGCATCCTTTTTATATGGGAGATGTTGGCGCGAACCGCGTTTCAACGGGCGCCACGCCCTCACGGCTTCGGCAGCTTGTTGCCATTCGCCCGAAATTTCTTGCCGAACTCGGTGAGTTCTGTTCCACCATCGGGCCGTACGTGACACGCCGCGCAGGGCTGGCCGGTTGCCGCGCCAAATTGCGGCGTTGCGGTAGCTGCCCTGGAAACCAGAAAACATGCCGCACTTGCCGTCACAAGCGCCGTGACAGCGCCGAGGAGCCCCGCATGAGTCTTCTTTGAATTGAATGTCATTGCTTTTCCGCACTTAACGACGCTTCGCGCCAATGAACAGATTTATAGCCGCGCCGCCGATGGCTATCGAGACGCGACCGTTTGACCTTAGCTAAGGCGCTGAAACGCCGTCTGTACGATATCGCACGGTGAGTCGCCCGGTGACTCGAGTAGAGTCTCTGGGCTGCAAGCTGTATCCCGCCTAGCACTTAGCACTCAGGCGCCGCTGGTTCAGGGAACCGGTCGAGCACGTATCGGGGGGTTCAACGTGAATTCACCGCCGCCTCAGCACCGTGGAATTGCCGCCTGGCTTTGGCGACGCCCACAGCGTTGGTTCTTGCTGGGCATACCGGCCGGCGGGTTGCTGGCTTTCCTCCTTGGCATCGGATTCGCCGGCGGTTCGCTGGGCGGTTTGCACTACACATCCATCGAATCCTTCTGCACGTCCTGCCATGAGATGGCAGCACCATTTCAGGAGTACAGGCAGGGTGCGCATTACTCAAATAAATTCGGGATCCGCGCCACGTGCGCGGACTGCCACATCCCACCCACATTCGTGGCGGGGTTGCTGCGCCACGCCGGCTCTGGAGCGACGGACGCGTGGGAACACATGACGTTTGAGCTCAACACGTCCGCCAAATACGAGGCCCATCGACTCACGATGGCAAAAAGCGTCTGGAAGGATCTCAAAGCAACCGATTCCGCGGAGTGCCGCAGCTGCCATACGCCCTCTGCCATGGCATTCGACAAGCAACCTGCCGCGGCGGCCAATGAGCACAAATCAATGGCAAAAGACGGAACGACCTGCATTGATTGCCATAAAGGGATCGCCCATATGCTTCCTCAGGGCAGCTAGTTCTAGCCCACTCTGCGCTAGAAGCATGCCGCTTTGCGCGCGGATGCGCTAGTTCATCCCCCCGGGGTTTGATCAGGCAGGGCTTGAAGCCGCATGGCGAGTGGAGGGCTCTGACGGCCCGCCGCGCACTCGGCCCGGGGCACTCGGTCCGCCGCGTGGGTAATCTCGCACTTGGCAGATCGAGACATCTCCGGCAGACGAGCCATCTCCCGCCGGGCAATGCGGTAGCATTCGCAGGAGCGGGCTTCCAGAGCGGTTCGATCGATCACCGAGATGTGGCCGCGGTGGTAGCGAATGCATCCGATGATCTGAAGCTTGCGAGCCGCCTCCGTGACGCTCTCTCGTCGGACGCCCATGAGCTCGGCGATATGCTCGTGGGTCAAGGGTAATTCGTTCGACGCCCGGCGATCCAAGAACATGAGTAGCCACCGACACAACTGTTGAACGATAGTGTGGTGTCGATTGCACGAGATTGTTTGACCCACTTGAGCGATGTAAGACTGCGCATATCGCAGCAGTACACCGCGCATCGAGCCACCCTGCTCGCAGGTCTGGGCTAGCAGCTCGCGCCTGATTCGATAGCCCCAGCCCTCACTCAATACGGCCGCCCGGCAGGTAGCCGAGCCGTCCCCCAGGAAAACCTCGACACTGGCGAAGCCCTCTGGACCTACGAGGGTGAGTGCATCTGCCCGGCCGTCCGCCAGGACGCACGAAACAGAAAGGACCGATGTCGTTGGAAAAACAATATGATTGGCGGGCCCGAAGGGCTCATAGAGCACATCGCCGAGCGGCATGAAGATCGGTTTGAAATTTCGAACCGCCCTCGCCCATTCCGCCGCAGGAAGCGCTGCGAGCAGCAGGTTCTTAGGCGTCGGGATCAAATGCGAAACCGCTGTGGGCATTGAGGGTATTTCTGGTGTGGAGCGAAGTAGCTTCACCATAATCGACAGTTGTGACGTTTTGAATACGCAAACACCCGTAACGGCTATGTACTCTACCGATCATAATGACATCTGCGGTTCGGACTCACACGCCGATCTGGTATCGGTCCGCGGAGCCGCGCCAACTCTGTGAGGATGGGGAGGATCTCACGCGCGAGTTCAACGCTCAGTGGCGCGCGGGGGGAGGAATTTTCCGGTAGCGCACAAACGCGCCCCGCCACATAACGCGTCGCCTGGACCATTCATTTATCGACTACGCCGCTCTCCAAATCAGCCCCCATGCGCCGTGGTACAAGACGCTCGTACTCCTTTTTCACTACGGCGTAACACTCACAGGCGCGGGCCTCTAGGGCCGTCCGATCGAGCACGGAAATGTGTCCCCGACCGTATTGAATCAAGCCAGCCCGTTGTAGTTTGCCTGCGGCAACCGCGACACTCTCGCGACGTACCCCATGATGTGTGGCGATCAATTCCTGCGTCATTGCGATTTCATTCGATGAGAGACAATCAAGACTCAGCAGCAACCATCGACACAGCTGTTGGTCCAATGAGTGATGCCGATTGCACGCCGCGGTTTGCGCCATTTGTGTGATCAACGCTTGCGCGTATCGCAGTATCGGAATCTGGAAGGGGGTGCCGCGTTCGAATTCCTGTCGGAATCGTTCGGCTGTCATCTGATAGGCATAACCAGCGCTCTGCACCACCGCCATGGGCGCCACAGATTTACCGCCCATGATGGTAGCGATGCCGATCACACCGTCATTACCGACAACGGCGACTTCGGCCGAGGCTCCGTTGGCGGCCCTGCACAGCTTGGACACAATCGATGTGGTCGGAAAGTAGACGTAACGTGGAGGGTTTCTCTCCTCATAAAGAACCTTGCCCAATGGCAATGAGACCAGTTTTAAGTGCGTCCGCAACTGCTCCAAATCGTTGGACCGCATTGCAGCCAGAAGTCGATTTTGCATGGGCGTGTGGTTCCGGGGTACAGGCAAAGGCCGGCGGTCATGCGCCATGGGGAGCATTGGCGGATTGGCGGCACAATTGGGAACTTCGACTAGAGGGACCCGACGATCTGCAATTGGCGTATCTATCATCGTTTCCTTACCTTCCAGATAATGAGGCCGCGGGAGATTGACCACGCTGTCAGTCGCGCCTGCCGATCAATGTCTCGAGCTCCTCGAGCAGCAGATTGACGTCCACCGGTTTGGGCAGCATTCGATCGGCAATCAGCCTGGCCTTCTCGACGTGTTTGTCTGAAATATCGCCCGAAAGCATGATCGTCGGAGGTTTGGCGCCGAGTAACGTGGCAATCTCGGCGACGATCTTATCGCCCGTAACTCCCAGTGGTAGCTGATAGTCGCATAGGATCACATCGGGGCGCAGGCCGTGCACATTAACGTGCTGCAGTACCTCATCGCGCGATGCGGCGCTCACGACGTCGTAGCCTTCCAGGCGCAACAGCATCGCCATCGATCGCGCCACACCGGGATCGTCTTCGATGTGCAGCACTTTGGTGCCGCGCGCCACCGGAGGCGACACCGACGTCTTGACGGACACCTGTTCCGGTGCGGTCGGCGTCGCGACGCCGCGCGGCAACTGGACGGTGAAGGTGGAACCTACGCCGACTCGAGACTCAATGGTGATCCCATGATCCAGGAGCCGGCAAATCGTTTGAACGATAGAGAGACCCAGGCCGACCCCTTGCCGCTGGTCGTGATTGGGATTGTCAACCTGATAGAATGCGTCGAAGATTCGTCGCACATTCCCAGCCGGTATGCCGACGCCGCTGTCGATGATTTCAATGTCGACTCGCGACTGCGTCGGGTGAACGCGCAATTGAACCGCACCGCGTGCCGTATATTTGATAGCGTTTCCGATGAGATTGCGCAGGATCACCGGCAACAGCATGGGGTCGCTGCTGACGATTTCCGGGGAATCCTCGATGTCCAGGATCAGCGACTTGTTGGCTGCGGCGTAGCCCAGTTCCGAGCGCAGACGGGATAGGATCTCCCGCAGCGGAAAGCTACGCACCACCGGTACGATGGCGCCCTTCTCCAGGCGATTGATATCGATCAGCGCCGAGAGAATCTCGTCCATGCTTCGTACGGCTTCCTCCAACAAACCCATGTGGGGGGAGAATTCGGTGTTTCCGAGCGCTCGGGCCAACACGGACTGCAGACTCCAGATCGTCTGCAGTGGTTGACGCAGATCATGGCTAGCGGCGGCGAGGAAACGTGACTTCACCTCATTGGCTTGCACGGCCGAATCCCGGGCCAGGGTTAGGGCCTCCTGTAGCTCCTTGCGCTCGGTCATATCGCGCACGACCGCGATCGTTATAGGGGGCGCACGATCGCCGATATGGTTCAGCATGACATCGATGGGGAATTCCGTGCCATTGCGGCGCCGCCCGAGAAGTTGCAGTCCCGCTCCCATGGCGCGCAGCCGTGCCGAGTGCGTATACCTGCGCCGATGTTGCGCGTGACTCTCTCGCAGCGGTGCCGGTACGAGCAATTCGATGGATTGATCGATGAGCTCACTGCGCTCGAATCCGAACATGCGAGTCGCCTGCGCGTTCAAATACTTGATCTTGCCGTCCGTGCCGGCACCAGCCACCATAAATACTGCATCCGGCAGGTGTTCCAGAACGTCGGTCCACGAATCCCGCAGCAGCGAGGGATCGAGTTCTTCTGTCAACGATGTGGAACCTAGGTATGAATCCACGGAAAATCCCTGTGGTAAACAAGTGTCGCTGGCGCAGCCTTGTCCATAGCCGCCTCAATTTATTGTGTTCCCAGATCTCGCCCAGTCCCTCAACATAATGCTAACCTATTGCGCAACCAGGACTGGAGCCCCGGAAAGTACTGAGAAGGTTCGCCTTTACTTGGTACTGATGGGGTGACCTGCGTCCATCATCAGGTGGCCAGATTGAGCGGACATCGCTCAGTTTGGCCCGCGAGCTTCAAAAGACCTCGATTACGAGATGCTCAAAGTGCACAAGGCAAGTGGGACGCCATCACGTCGCACCCGACGCGGCATCGGCACAAAAGCCCCGCCTCCCATCAAGTCCACCCCCCGCCCAAGCGCAGTGCCGAAGCGGGCGCTTCGGGCTAAGAGGGACAGCTTTTTTGTAGTGGGGCTCGGTGCGTCTGCCGGTGGCCTTGAGGCGGTCAGAAAGATGCTCGGGGCGCTGCCTGCCGACACCGGCATGGCGTTTGTGCTCATTCAACACCTCGACCCCACCCATAAAAGCATGATGGTCGATTTGCTGGCGCGAGACACAGCGATGAGTGTCTTTCAGGCTGCCGATGGCATGTCCATTCAGCCCGATTGCCTGTATGTCATCCCACCGCAAGCAGATCTCTCGGTTCACGACGGGTTGCTGCGACTTTCGCAACCCCCGGTACGCCAAGGTGCGCACTTGCCGTTTGATTTTTTCTTGAACTCGATGGCCGACAACTATGGTAAGCGCGCGGTATGCGTCATCTTATCGGGAACGGGCACCGACGGCAGTGTCGGGCTCAGAGCGGTCAGTGAGAAGGGTGGACTCGTCATCGCACAGGATCCGGACGATACCGCTTATGAGGGGATGCCCCGCAGCGCGATCGCCACTGGGGCCGTCAATGTTATAGCGCCCGCGGTGAAAATCCCCGAGGCCATCATCAGACACGCAAGGAAGCATCCCTATCTCGGCGTCATCGGAAGGTCTGGATCAACGGATGAAAAGACAGATGAATGGCTGGCCACGATCATCGGGCTGCTTCGCTCCCGTGTGGATCACGATTTCACTCACTACAAGCAAGCCACATTAGTTCGCCGCATCCGCCACCGGATGGCGCTCGCAGGGATCAAAGAGATTGACGAGTATGTCAAGGCACTGCGAAAAGACGGCGCAGAATTGGACCAACTCGCGAAGGATCTGCTGATACATGTGACTCGTTTCTTTCGCGATCCAGGCGCCTACGAGGCGCTGGCGAAGACAGTCGTCCCCGAATTGGTGCGCCAGCATGCATCAGATCAGCCGATCCGCATCTGGGTCGCCGGTTGCAGCACGGGCGAGGAGGCCTATTCCCTCGCCATGCTGTTCGTGGAGGAGCTCACTGCGGTAAAGCTAACCACGAAGCTCCAAATCTTCGCCTCCGATGTGAGCCCAGAAGCCGTGACCTACGGGCGCAATGGTGTCTTTCCCGAGTCGATCGAAGTCGACGTATCGGCGGAGCGACTGGCGCGCTTCTTTACGCACCAGAGCCATAGTTACCGGGTGCGCCGTGAACTGCGCGATTGCATCGTCTTTACGGTTCAAGATCTACTGTCCGATCCGCCCTTCTCGCGTCTGGATTTGATATCGTGCCGCA
>Ga0182030_10023998_pt1 | contig 11238 bp, 10 predicted proteins | sample 812S3MmetaG_FD_121299 | JGI IMG/M metagenome (GOLD analysis project Ga0182030, IMG submission 121299) | Permafrost microbial communities from Stordalen Mire, Sweden - 812S3M metaG (Illumina Assembly) | ecosystem: Environmental > Terrestrial > Soil > Wetlands > Permafrost | place: Sweden...
GCCGACCACTCCGGCACCGGTCATGACCCGCTCGCGTGCACCCATCGCCGTACCTCTTCCTGTCGACGGGCCGGATCGGCCCGTGTCCACCGGTGCGGTCCCGGGTGCCGGAGGGGGAGCCACCGGCCACGGGACGTCCGTCCTCCGTCTTCGGCCGTGTGGGTGTCGTTCTCTAGCGGCCCATCCTTCCCCTGCGGGGCTCGGGCCGGAAGCGGGCGAAGCGGACGACGGGCCGGCGCCCGCCCGGAGTGCTGCCGACGCGGGCCTCCGACCCCTGTCAGTCGAGCGGTAGGCGTGCGGCGACGGCCTCGAGTGCTCCGAGGTGGTCGCCCACCGAGCCGAGTCCGGCCGACATCGTGTTGATCGAGACGTGGGTCGCACCCTCGGCCCGCCACCGCTCGATCCCCCGCACGGTGTCGTCGGTGGTGCCCTTCACGTCGACCCGGCCCTCCATGCCGATCGAGGCCGGGTCCCGATCGGCTCGTTCCGCCGACTCGGCGATCAGCGCGCGGGCCGCCTCGAGCTGCTCGCCCGGTTGGACGAGAGGGAACCAGCCGTCGGCCAGTCGTCCCATCCGCTCGTAGGCCCGGGGCGACGTGCCGCCGAACCAGACCGGAATGGGACGCTGCACGGGCAGCGGCGCGATCCCGGCGCCGGTCACGCGGTCGAACTCACCCTCCGCCGTCACCGACCGCTCCGTCCAGTACCGGCGGAGGAGGCCGACCTGCTCCTCGAGGCGTCGGCCGCGCGTGGTGAAGTCCTGGCCCAGCGCCTCGTACTCCACGGGATTCCACCCGATGCCGACGCCGAGCCGGAATCCGCCCCGGGTCAGCAGGTCCACCTCGGCGGCCTGCTTGGCGACGAGCGCGGTCTGGCGCTGCGGCAGGATCGCGATGCCGGTGACCAGGTCGAGCGAGGTGCAGCCGGCGAGGAAGCCGAAGAGGACGAACGGCTCGTGGAACTGGGTGTCGATGTCGTAGGGGCCCTTCCACGGCTGGTGGACCGTGGGGTCGGCCCCGACGACGTGGTCGTAGGCCACGACGTGCTGGAAGCCGAGGTCCTCCACCCCCTGGCCGTAGCGGCGGAGGTCGCCGACTTCCGGGCCGATCTCGGTCTGGGGGAAGACGACACCGATGCGCACGACGCAGCTCCTGGGCTCGAATCGGAGGCACGGGTCCCTCCGCGGGCCCCACGCTATCGGCCGTCGCGCCACGCACGGCCGGCGCACCGGTGCGCTCCAGGTGGCCAGGTGGGCCCGCAATTCGGCCACGGCCACGTCCACCCGTCCGCCGTACCTCTCAGACCCCTTGGTCTGTACGTTTCCGGAGCCACCCGTCGGCGTCGGGGGCCCGATCCACGGCATGGGACACGGCTGTCACACGGCCGGCCCGGCCCTCCGGGAACAACTTCGGCCCCCGGTGGGTTGACAACGGCTGTATTGCGATATATCGTGACTGCACGTGAGCGGTCTCGATACACCGCCCTACGAACCGCAGCCGCCGGTCGGACGACCGGCGCACCGATCACACAAGGAGACACGCCTGATGCATGGACACCACGAATTCGACGCAGCACACGCAGGACCCCGGGGGCCGATGTTCGGCCCTCCGGGCGACGTCCGGGGCGACCGCTTCGGCGGCGCCGGCCGGGGCCGCAACCGCGGACGCGGACGCGGCCGGGACGGCTTCGGACCCGGCTTCGGACGGGGCGGGGGCTTCGGTCCCGGCCACGGCCGGGGCGGCAGGACCCGGCGGGGCGACGTCCGCGCCGCCATCCTCGCCCTCCTCGCCGAGGAGCCGATGCACGGCTACCAGATCATCACCGAGCTCACGGAGCGCAGCGGTGGAGTGTGGCGGCCGAGCCCGGGGTCGGTCTACCCGACCCTCTCGGCCCTCGAGGACCAGGGACTGGTGACCGCCGACACGTCGGAGGGTCGCCGGGTCTTCCAGCTGACCCCCGAAGGACGGGCCGAGGCGGAGGCGGCCGGCGACGGCCCCACCCCCTGGGAGGAGGCGGCCGGTGGAGACCGGTCCGTCCCCGAGATGCTCGGACTGATGGTCCAGGTCGTCAAGGCCACCAAGCAGGTGGCCCAGGCCGGCACCCCCGGCCAGATCAAGACCGTCGGCGAGATCCTTGCCGACACCCGTCGGAAGATCTACCTCGTCCTGGCCGAGGGCGACACCCCTGCAGCGGCCGACGAGGAGGCCTGACCGACCGCCCGGCGGGGCGCTCCCCCGTCACGCCGGGCACCGACAGGCCCACCACCGACACGGCGCCCTCCGGGGCGCCGTGTCGCGCGCGGCGACGCATGGCGACGGCGTACGGTCCTCCGCTTGCTACCGTCGCGGCACCGTCCGCCGAGGAGGCACCGTGTCCGACATCCCCCGCCCGTCCACGTCCAGCCGCTCCGTGCCCACGACGTCCGGCCGACGCCTCACCGAACTGGGTTTCTACGGACTGGCCGGACAGCCCGACAGCACCCGCGACCTGGTCGACGAGGTGCGCACCGCCGAGACGATGGGCCTCGGCTCGGTCTTCCTGTCGGAGCGCTTCGACAAGAAGGAGATCGGCGTCCTGTCCGGGGCCGCGGGTGCGGTCAGCGAGAAGCTGACCGTCGTCACCGCGGCCACCAATCACAACACCCGCCACCCGATGATCACCGCCGGCCTGGCCCGGTCGATGCAGAGCCTGACCGGCGGCCGGTTCGTGCTCGGCCTCGGTCGGGGCATCCCCCTCATCCAGGACACCTACGGCATCCCCCGCATCACCACCGCCGCCCTCGAGGACTTCGCCGGGATCATGAAGCGTCTCTTCCGGGGCGAGTTCATCGTCGGCCACGACGGGCCCGCCGGCTCGTGGCCCGTCCTCTACCTGGCGGCCATCGACGAGGACCTGCCGCTCGGTCTCGTGGCCTTCGGCCCCCAGTCGCTGGCCCTGGGCGGACGCTGCTTCGACGAGGTGATCCTGCACACCTTCTTCACCGAGGAGACCACGCAGCGCTGCGTGACGACGGTCAAGGAGGCGGCCGGACGGGCGGGCCGGGACCCGGACGACGTCAAGGTGTGGTCGTGCCTCGCCACCATCGGCGACCACATCGACGAGGGCCTCCGGCTCATGAAGTCGGTGGGGCGCCTCGCCACCTACCTCCAGGGCTACGGCGACCTCCTGGTGGCCACCAACGGCTGGGACCCCGCCGTACTGGCGCGGTTCCGGGCCGACCCCGTCGTCGCCGGCTTCCTCGGGGGCATCGACTCCCACGCCACCACCGCGCAGCTCGAGCACCTGGCCACCCTGCTGCCCGACGAGTGGCTGGCGGCCAGTGCCACCGGCACGGCGGCCGAGTGTGCGACGACGGTCCGGGGCCAGCTGGCCCTCGGCTGCGACGGGGTCGTCCTCCACGGGGCCACGCCCACCGAGCTCGCGCCGGTGGTCGACGCCTACCGCGCCGGCTGATCCGCTCGAGCTGGCCCGACCGTCAGCGGCTGCGGCCGTGCACGAACCCCATCACCTTGGCCACCACCTCGGTGGCCCGGTCCGGGCGGTTGAAGCTGGTGAGGTCGACCGGCAGCGCGAACCGCTTGGCCGTCACCGCCTTCGGTCGGGTGAACTCGCGCAGCCCGTCGGCGCCGTGGATCCGGCCGAAGCCCGACTCGCCCACCCCGCCGAAGGGCAGGCCGGGCACCATGGCGAACGACATGATCGAGTTGACCGAGGTCATGCCGGACCGCATGCGCCGGGCCAGCTCGATGCCCCGCCGACGCGAGCCGGTGAAGACGGCGCCGCCGAGTCCGTACTCCGAGGCGTTGGTCAACGCCAGGCCCTCGTCCATGTCGCGCACCCGGGTGACCGTCAGCGTCGGGCCGAACGTCTCCTGGCGGACCGCGTCGGCGTCCTCGGGCACGTCGACCAGGATGGTCGGTCCGACCCCGGACACGTCGATCGAGGACTCGCCCCCCACCACGGCCCGGCCGCCGCGGCGCAGGGCGTCGGCCACGTGGCGGCGGATGGTGTCCACCTGGGACGGCATGGTCGGCGGTCCCCACGACGCGCCCTCGTCCGAGCCGGGCGCCAGGTCCTGGGCCTTGGCCGTGAGGATGTCGACGAACCGGTCGTAGGCACTCTCGGCCACGTACACCCGCTCGGTGCCGATGCACGTCTGGCCGCCGTTCGACATGCCGCACCACAGCGCGGCGTCGGCCGCCGCCTCGAGGTCGGCGTCGGCGTCCACCAGCAGCGCGTCCTTGCCACCGCACTCCATCAGGACGGGCACGAGGCCCTCGGCGCAGGCCGCCATGACCTTGCGACCCGTGGCCGCCGACCCGGTGAAGGCGATCTTGTCCACGCCCGAACGGCACAGCGTGGCGCCCGTGTCGCCGAGGCCGGTCACCAGGCCGAGCACGTCGCGTCCGTCGGGCACGGCGGTGGCCCAGGCGTCGACCATCCAGCGGCCGATGGCCGGTGTGTACTCGCTCGGCTTGAACACGACGGCGTTGCCGGCGGCCAGTGCGTAGGCGATAGAGCCCATCGGGGTGAAGACCGGGTAGTTCCACGGCCCGATGACACCGATGACACCGAGCGGCTGGTACTCGACGGTGGCCGAGTTGTTGGCGGCCGTCAGCCCCGGAAAGACGCGGTGCGGGCCCAGCACCCGGCGGGCGTGTGACGAGGCCCAGGTCAGATGGTCGAGCACCAGGGTGATCTCGAGCACGGCGTCGGCGTGGGGCTTGCCGTTCTCGCGGTGCATGAGGTCGGCCAGCTCGTCGATGCGGCGGGCGATCTCGCCCTTGTAGCGCCGGAGGTGGACCGCCCGGCCGGCGAAGTCGAGGGAGCGCCACCAGACGGCCGCCGTCCGGGCGCGCCCCACCGCGGCCGCCACCGACCCGGCATCGTCCACGGGGAAGCTGGCGACGACGGCGCCGGTGCCCGGGTCGAGGGAGTCGAAGGTGGGGGTCCCGTCACCGGGGACGGGGTGGAGCTGCTCGATGGTGGCCATGGGGTCAGGCTACCGACGCGCCCGGTCCGACGCCCCGCGGCCCGGTCGTGCCGGGCCACCGTCGACCCCCTAGCCGGACGGGCAACCACTCGGGGTCGGAGGCGATCCGAACACGGGCGGCGACAGGCCGGTGCAGTTCCGGGTGGTCACCGGGCCTCCGGCGGCGCGGCGGTCCGTCGTGACCTGGAGCCGGTCCGGACCGAACACCCGGTAGGTGACCAGGATGCCGGCCGGGATCGCGTAGCCGTCGCCCGTGGTCCGTCCACTGTCCACCCCGCTCGCACGGATCACGACGAACCGGGCGGGTCGGCCCGCGCTGAGTGCCCCGGTCAGACAGGAGTAGGTCGTCGGCCCCGCCACGGTCGTCGTGGGCCAGCCACTCATCTCGTCGGAGATCCCGCAGTCGGTGCCGCCCGCGGGCACCGGGGGGTAGGTCCGCGCCGTGGCCGATCGCACCGGACCGGACGGTGTCGTGGCCGCTCCGCAGGCGGCGAGCAGCAGTGCGCTGATGACCACGAGGGCGCCCGATCGCCGCACGGACGGCCAGCGTCTCACGGAGGACCGGGCTGTCCCGGGGGGAGGTGACACGACCCCACGTCGCCGGCGACCTCAGGCGCCCTCGTAGTCGAAGCCGAGATCGGGGGCGGTCAGCAGGGCCCGGAACCCGAGGCCCTCGGCCGCGGCCATGCCCGCACAGGTGCCGCCCCGGTCGACCACGGCCACCAGCAGCACGGGCTCGGCGCCGAACTCGCGCACGGCGCGGGCGGCCTCGAGCAGCGACGTGCCCCGGGTCACGGTGTCCTCGGTGATCACGACCCGGTCACCGGGGTCGAGGGCCCCGGCGATCCGGCCCCCCGCACCGTGGTCCTTGGCCTCCTTGCGGACGCTGAACGCCTTCAGGCCCCGCCCGCGGGTGGCGGCCACGCCGGCCGTGACGAAGGCCACCGGGTCGGCGCCCATGGTGAGGCCACCGATGGCGTCCACGTCGTCGGGAAGGACCGACAGGACACCGTCGGCCACCAGCACCATGGCCTCCGGTCGGCACACCGTCTGCTTGGAGTCGATGAACCAGGAGCTCTTCCGGCCGGACTTGAGGGTGAAGTCGCCGCGCTTCACGGAGTGCTCGAGCAGGTGGGCGCGCAGGGCCTCGAAGGGGGTGTCGGGCAGGGACGTCGTCATCGTCGGGCTCCTCCGTCGGACCAGGCCGTCATCCGCCGGGCCACAGCGGCGGCCCGGTCAACTCCACGCCGCGCTCGCCCTCCTCCACCCAGCCGACCACCACGGGGTCGACCCCCGCACCGGACAGGGCGGTCACGGCGACGTCCACGGTGTCGGCCGACACGGCCACCACCATGCCCAGCCCGAGGTTGAACACGCGGGCCATCTCCTCGTCGTCGACCATGCCGAGCCGCCGGATCTCGGTGAAGATCGGCGGGATGTCCCAGCTGCCCCGGACCAGGACGGCCCGGCATCCCCCGGGCAGCGCTCGGGGGATGTTGCCCTCGAAGCCCCCGCCGGTGACGTGGGCCACGGCGTGCACGTCGGCGGTGGCCACGGCGGCGCGGACGGCCGGCGTGTAGATCACCGACGGCCGCAGCAGCTCATCGGCGACCGTGGTGTCGGCACCGGGCCACGCCGGGTCGCCGTAGGCGCGGCCGGCCCGCTCGAGCAGGACGTGCCGCGCCAGCGTGTACCCGTTGGAGCGCAGTCCGGGGGACGGGAGGCCGAGCAGCACGTCGCCGGGCACGACCCGCTGCGGTCCCAGCACCTCGTCGCGCTCCACCACACCGACGGCAAAACCCACGAGGTCGAACTCGTCGGGCGCCATGATCCCGGCGTGCTCCGCCATCTCCCCGCCGAGGAGCGTGGCACCGACCTGTCGGCACCCTTCGGCCACCCCGGACACCAGGTCGGCCATGCGGGCCGGGTCGACACTGCCGGTCGAGATGTAGTCGAGGAAGAACAGCGGCTCGGCCCCCTGGCAGACCAGGTCGTCGACGCACATCGCCACCAGGTCGATGCCGACCGTGTCGAAGCGGCCGACGGCCTGGGCCACGGCCGCCTTGGTGCCCACCCCGTCGGTGCCGGACACCAGGACGGGCTGGCGGTAGCGGGACGTGTCGAGGGCGAAGAGGCCACCGAAGTCACCCAGCCCGCCGAGCACCTCGGGACGGCGCGTGGAGGCCACCATCGGCTTGATCAGGTCGACGGCCCGCTCGCCGGCGCCGATGTCGACCCCGGCCGCCGCGTAGGTGGCGGGGACGTCGGAGGACGGTGCGGTCACGCCGTGGCGGAGCCGGCGGCAGCCGTCACGGCGGGCCGCGCGGCGATCTCCACCTTGACGCCCACCGGAACCGGGTAGGTGCCGGTCAGGCAGGCGTCGCAGAAGCCGGCGCCGGGCGCGTCGATGGCCTCGACCAGGTGCTCCAGGCTCAGGTACTCGAGCGAGTCCACGTCGAGGAACTGGTGATCTCCTCGGGCGTCTTGACCGCCGCCAGGAGCTCGGTCCGGTCGGGGGTGTCGATCCCGTAGAAGCAGGGCCACTTGAAGGGCGGCGACGAGATGCGCAGGTGGACCTCGACGGCGCCGGCCTCGCGGAGCATCTTGACCATGGCCCGCGTGGTGGTGCCCCGGACGATCGAGTCGTCGACCACGACGACCCGCTTGCCGGCGATGTTCTCGCGCAGCGGGTTGAGCTTCCGACGCACCCCGTTGGCCCGCTCGGCCTGGGTCGGGGCGATGAAGGTGCGGCCGATGTAGCGGTTCTTCACCAGGCCCTGGCCGTAGGGGATGCCCGAGCCGAAGGCGTAGCCCTCGGCCGCCGGCACCCCGGAATCGGGTACGCCCATCACCAGGTCCGCCGGGACCGGGCGCTGGGTGGCCAGCAGCTGCCCCATGCGGCGGCGGGCACCGTGGACCTCGTTGCCGTACAGGGTGGTGTCGGGGCGGGCGAAGTAGACGAACTCGAAGATGCAGAGCCGGGGGTCGAGCCGCTCGTCCGGGAAGGGGAACACCGAGCGCATCTCCTTGCCGTCGATGATCACCATCTCACCCGGGTTGAGCTCGCGGATGAACGTGGCCCCGATGACGTCGAGGGCCGGCGACTCCGAGGCCAGCACCCAGCCCTGCTCGAAGTCGTCGGTGGCGTCGAGCCGCCCGAGGCAGAGGGGACGGAAGCCGTTGGGGTCGCGTACCCCGATGATCCGGTCGGCGTCCATCAGTACGAACGAGAAGGCACCCTCGACCTTCGGGAGCACCTCGATCAGGGCGTGCTCGAGGTCGTCGGCGTGCTCGGCGCGGGTGCGCTCGGTGCCGTCGGGAGGGAACGCCTGGGCGAGGAGCTCGGCCACCAGGTCGCTGTCGGAGGACACCATGCCGGGCAGCATGCTGGCCTGCTCGGCCAGCGCGTCGGTGTTGGTCAGGTTGCCGTTGTGGGCCAAGCCGAAGCCGGCCCGCCCGACGCCGCGGAACACGGGCTGCGCGTTGATCCAGTCACTCGAGCCGGCGGTGGAGTAGCGGGTGTGCCCGATGGCCAGGTGGCCCCGCAGGCCCGACAGCTTGCGCTCGTCGAAGACCGTCGTCACGAGGCCCATGTCCTTCATGACCGTGATGAGGTCGCCGTCGCTGACCGCCATGCCGGCCGACTCCTGGCCACGGTGCTGCAGGGCGTAGAGCCCGTCGAAGGTCAGGTGTGCGACAGAACGCCCCGGGGCATAGACCCCGAAGACTCCACACGCTTCCTTGGCCTCCATCATCGGTTCGTCACCGCACACACCGGGGGTCGTCGGACGGGCTGGTCGAACTCGTGCACCGAGGCTCGGCCACCACGCGTTCCACTCTAGTGCCACCCGCCCCGGGTCCGCCCACCCGGCGGCCCCGCCGTGCGGCCCACCGGGGCCGTCGGGCGGGGCCCGGGTCCCGTCGCCCACCGACGGTAGCGTCGGCCGGGTGATCGACCTCCACACCCACTCGACCGTGTCGGACGGCAGTGAGGCGCCCGAGACCATCGTGGAGCTCGCCCATGCCGTCGGGTGCCGCGCCGTGGCCCTGACCGATCACGACTCGCTCGCCGGCCTGGCCCGGGCCCGGGCCCGGGCGGACGAGCTCGGGATCCGCCTGGTGCCCGGGTGCGAGGTGTCGTGCGTGCCCATCGCCACGGGTGGCGTGCACGTCCTCGTCTACTTCGTCGACGACCCGGCGAGCCCGCTCGGCCGGGAGCTGGACCACCTCCGCGACGACCGGCGCAACCGCAACCTCGCCCTGGTCGGGCGGCTCCAGGAGCTCGGCATCCCCGTCACCTTCGCCATGGCCGCCGCCCACGCCGGCACCGAGGCGGGAGTGGGCCGTCCGCACTTCGCCCAGGCCATGGTGGACGTCGGTGCCGTGGACTCGGTCGACGAGGCCTTCGGGCGCTACCTGTCCAACGGCGGCGCGGCCTACGTCCCGAAGGGCCGGCTGCACGTGGCCGACGTCTGCCGGCTCGCCCGCGACTCGGGTGGCGTGGCCGTCCTGGCCCATCCGACGACCGTCGGCCTCGAGGGGGACGCCCTGGCCGGTGCCGTGCGGGGGATGGCCGATGCCGGGCTGGGCGGCCTCGAAGCCGTCTACGGCCGCTACTCGCCCCAGACCCGCACCGCGCTCCAGAACCTGGCCGTACGGTTCGGCCTGGTGCCGACCGGCGGCTCCGACTTCCACGGGGCCACCAAGCCGGACCTGTTCGTGGGCACCGGCACGGGCGACCTCAAGGTGCCCGACCGCGTGCTCGACCAGCTCGAGGCGGTCCGACCCGGTACCTGAGCCGCGCGTCCGGACGTCAGCCCGCTTCCGGTCGGGGGGGACGGTCAGTTGGTGACGGGGGCCAGGTCGTCGAGGAGGTCGGGAAGACGGCCCCGCCAGGTGTCGGTGGCCCCGGCCAGGTCGAGGTCGACCAGGTCGTCGATGACGATGCGGTCGCCGCCCGCCGTGCCCAGCACCCGGAAGGCGACGCCGGCGTCGGCCGCCCGCGACAGCAGGGCGTGCGGGTCGGTGGTGCACGCGATCACCCGCGACGGCGTCTCGGTGAACAGCTCGTGGTGGTCGGCCACCCCGGACACCCGGACCCCGACACCCGACCGGACGGCCAGCTCGGCCAGCGCGACGCCGAGTCCGCCACCGGACACGTCGTGGATGCCCGCCACCAGGCCCTCCCCACCGGCCACGCCCTCGGCCACCAGGCCGGCCACGAACCCGACCAGGCGACGGTGCCCGGCCAGGTCGAGCGGGGGCAGGGTGCCGTTGCGGTGGCCGCGCAGCTGCACGGCCCAACGCGACCCGGCCAGCGACGGCGGGCGGCGGCGGGAGTCGGAGCGGCCGACGCTGGCGTCCAGCATCACCAGGGCACCCCCGTCGACCAGCGTGACCCCGGGCGGCCGGGCGGCCAGCCGGTCGATGAGCCCGAGCGCGCCGATGACGGGGGTCGGGTCGATGTCGTGGCCGAAGCTCTCGTTGTAGAGGCTGACGTTGCCGCCGATCACCGGCAGACCGAGGGCGAGGCAGGCCTCCGTCATCCCGTCGATGGCCTCCGACAGCTGCCACATGACCTCGGGGTGCTCGGGGTTGCCGAAGTTGCAGCAGTTGACGACGGCCTTGGGGGTGGCCCCCGAGCAGGCGAGGTTGAGTGCCGCCTCGGCCACGGTGGCGGCGGTGCCGCCCCGGGGGTCGAGGGAGCACCACGTCGGGTTGGAGTCGGTCGTCAGGGCCAGGCCCCGTTCGGAGGGCGGCAGGCCCGGTGCGGCCAGGCGGAGCACGGCGCTGTCCCCACCGGGGCCCTCCACGGTGTTGAGGAACAGCTGGTGGTCGTACTGCCGGTAGACCCACGTCGGGTCGGCCAGCAGTGCCAGGACGTCGTGGCCGCAGTCGGCCGGTGCGGGCAGGTCGCCGGGGTCGTCGGCCAGGCGGGCGTCCTGGTCGGCCGGCCGGGCCAGCGGACGGCGGTACAACGGGGCGTCCTCGCTGAGCGCCACGGCGGGCACGTCGCCGAGCACGGGACCGTCGAAGCCGTCGAGGATGCGCAGCCGGCCGGGGGTGCCGGCGGGGGCCTCGGTGACCCGGCCCACCACCGCGGCGCGGACCTCCCACTTGGCGCACACCGCCTGCACCCGCCCGAGGTCCCGGGGGGTGACGATGGCGAGCATGCGCTCCTGGCTCTCGGAGGTCATCACCTCGTAGTCGACCATGCCGGGCTCGCGTCGGGGCACGGCCGACAC
>Ga0182030_10023999_pt1 | contig 11238 bp, 11 predicted proteins | sample 812S3MmetaG_FD_121299 | JGI IMG/M metagenome (GOLD analysis project Ga0182030, IMG submission 121299) | Permafrost microbial communities from Stordalen Mire, Sweden - 812S3M metaG (Illumina Assembly) | ecosystem: Environmental > Terrestrial > Soil > Wetlands > Permafrost | place: Sweden...
CCCATACTGCGACCGGGCCGGGCACGGTAGAACGGAACCGGGGACGACTTATGCCGGTCTAAATCGAATTACTTCTCGATCGGGCAGCCAAAACAGAGAACATACCCGTTGTTATCCGTGATCTCGAAGGCCCGCAGTCCGTCGCTTGTATTTGCAAGTTGGCGGCGCACGGGAGCGTTGTTGGCAAGAAACTCGCTGTAGAGCGAGTCGGGATCGGTTGTGAAGATGTAGGCATCCCAGGCACCCCATTCGTGACGCAAAGGATTCGGTTGCGGATGAACATCAGGCGTAATGTGCTTAAACATGAACGTTACCTGGTCCCGTCCGAGCATCGCCCAGAAATCGTCGCATTGCCCATCCCCGCCCCCGCCCTTGTGGAGCACTTGGAAGCCAAGCCGGGACTGGTAGAAATGAATCGTTGCCGCCAAGTCGTCAACGATGAAGAAGGGTGTAACACTGTGCAACATGCTTTTGGATCTCCGTAAACGCACTTATCATTGTAGGGCCGCCAACGCTCCGGTCTTTCCCTTGGCCTGCATCGGGAACGCGGCGAGCTACAGCGCCGGGTCGGTAGTGCCGGGAGAACTGGTGTGGTTGTTTGGGAACGGTCTAGGTCCGCTAACCGGCGTGCAACTCTCGGCAAGCGAGCAGACACCCTTCCCTACTCAAGCGACGGGCGTACAGGTGACCTTCGACGGCAAGCCGGCGCCGCTCACGTGGGTACAGGATAGCCAAGTCAACGTCGCGGTTCCCTGATCGGTAACCCTAAATCCGGCAGTTGCGGCCGTGCGAATCGCCGATCGGCCTTCGGGCTCAACCGCTTGTGAAGGGGCGGTTCTCACCACAAAGGTGAGGTGCGCCGCAGTTGGAAATCGCTGGCAGCAAAAGCGGTACCCGGCCGCGTGCCGCTGAACTGCCGGATTTAGGGTAACCGGTCCGAAGACGCAGGTATGTATCGCCTACGGCAACGCGCCGGCCAGTTGCGGCCCTTGGACCGTAGGGCAAACGTCGGCTGGAGTGTTCGCCGTGGATGGCGTCCACGCGGCGGCGGTCAATCAGGATGGCACTGTCAATTCTGCCACCAACCCCGCGCCTTTGGATTCCATCGTGTCGGTGTACGCCACCGGGCTTGGTCCCATTACGCCGTCGCTGGCCGACGGGTCGCTGGGCGCCGGTGCCGCTCCCCGCCAACACGTTCTCGTTCAATCTGCAACAACCATGCTATACCACCGGCTGTGTACCCATCTCCTTCAACGTGGCCTATGCCGGTCCGGCGCCATTCCCGATTGCCGGGACCAGCCAGATCAACTTCAGTGCCAGCGACGCGATGAGCAACGGTGCGCCCGCTTCGCTTTGTCTGGTGGCGGCGGCGCAGTCCGCGACGGCATACTGCAGCGGCAATTCTTTTCAGATTTACGTTCAGATCTCCTGATCTCGTGCAAATTGAGGTGAGCCCAGCAGCGGCGATATGTGCGCTTCGTGTGGCAGGCAATCTTGCCTGCACGCGGCCCTTCAGGCAGCCAGGCGGGCTGAAAGCCCGCATGCAGCCAGGATTGGCTGCCACACAATTGCCGGGGTGGCCTCAGGAGTCCTGGGAACCTACTCGTCGCTGCCTGAGCGGCGCCGGGGCACAACGCGGGCGGGCCCAGCGCGCTACGCCAATCTTCGCGATTGTTCGGGAGCGGCCCCTACCGCATCTTGGCCGCTTCCGCCTTCATGATCGCCGCATTCTTCCACGCCTGTTGCACTAATTCGCCGGGGATGGCCGCGCAGTCGTCACTGAACTTGGCGCCTTCCAAAACCTTGGCCTTGTTCATGGTCATCTTGCCCAGGTTGTAATTGGCAGTCCCCAAATAGAACAGGGCGGGCGCCAGCATGGCGTTGTTGCCTTTGATGAGGGGCAGTGCCGCGCGCAGACTCTTGTCCGCCGCCGCATACTGACTCTTCTCGCCGGCTACCATGCCCGCTACCCAATAGCCGCGGGCCAGTGACGCGGTCCTCTGCCTCTCCCAATCGCCCTCGGAAACGCCTTCGGTCTTGGACTTCTTGCCCCAGGCCGCAACCAAACGGTTGGCATACGCCTGGGCCCGGTCTATCTGTCGGGAAGCATAAGTGGCATTGACCAGCACCAGCAGCAGGTCGGTGTTTTCCGGGAAATTCGCCAGGGCCTTCTCGGCAATCCCGGTGATTTTGGCGCTGCCTCCGGTTTGGCTCAGTGCATACAGATAGCTGGCATAGCCTTCGTCGAGGTATTTGCACTTGGGATTCTGGGCCTCTAACGCGGCCATTAGATCCACCATGGTGGGCGGTTGCGACTTGAGGGCCGTTACATACAGAGCGTACTCGGTTTGAACGTCCAGGTCCTTCGCGTACGCTACGCGCTTGGTCCAGGCATCCTTTTCGTCGGGGTCCTGCGGGGCGGCTTCCGCTGCGGCCTTGCGCGCCAGTGCGGATGTTTCGGCTGCCAGCTTCTTCACGGCAACCGCGTCGCCCTTTGCTTCTGCATCCTTGAGACTTTGATAACTGGTGTCCAGATCCTGCGCGCGGCCGACGGCCGATGCGCCCACCAAAAACACCATCATGCTGAGAACGGACAGTTTCATGGTCTCGCCTCTCCTACCGGGAGTTATCTAGTACGATTTGATTTTGCGACCTTTTACTCCCGTATGCAAGAAATATTGCTCAGACGTTCGATTGAAACCCGCCGGGCAACCCGTCAACTGGCAGAATTGTAGCGATTTTCGACATGCGATGACCGCCGGGAGCTCCCCCGTAATGGTACGAGTTCGTACATTTGGTCGTGAAACCAATAAAATATGATCCAAACTATCCCGCAATCTGGCGTTAACTATAGATCGATTCGATCGGAGGGCGTTATGTCGAAGCAGATGCGGGGCTTAAATCACTTTTGGCGGGCCGCCGGAGCCCTCGCCATGGCGGCGCAACCGATTTGGGCGCAATACGCACCGGCTCCGACGTCCTATTCCGTAACCCAGGTCAATGGCATGTTCGGCGCGCCGGTCGCCATGACGATCTACCGCGACGGCTCGAAAATCGCGATGGACCACCCTCAGAACAACAGTCGCAGCCTCTACGACCTGACGGCCCATACCCAGTATTCCTGGACCATTGACCATCCCGAGAATGGATGCAGCAACGGCAATTTCTCAGGTGACTGGGGCGACCCGTTCCAATCTGCCGACGTCGACGCCATCCTTAAGTCCTCCACCACTCCGCCCGGCAACGAGACGGTGAACGGGTTCGTAACCAAAGTGTACGAGGGCACCGACCCGGCCTCCAAAATCAAGATCAAAGTCTGGCGGGAACCGAAGTACGGCATGGTCGTCAAGGGCGAGATGACGCCGCCCGGGGGTGCGACTACCACCGTCCTCGAAACCAAGCAATTCAGCGCCACCAAGCCCAACCCCTCACTTTTCGTGCTGCCGCCGGCGTGCGCCAATGCCCCGCCCCCGCCGCCGACCGCCTCGCAGCTCTTCGCCACGGACACCGGCGACGACGGCGCCCATTTCGCCGACGCCACCATGGGCCCGGGTTCGCCCACCTCCTGCAGCATGCTAATGCGTTTCGTGGCAGCCGGAACCATGCAGCCGATCTCCGATTTCCAGGTGGCTCTCGACTTGGCGTACGACCAGGACCATCCGCCACATTACGTGATGGGTGGCAGTCCCAGCGGGCGCACCGTATTTTCGGGCGGCCACTTGAAGGAGTACACCGCGGACATCCACAACGGTGTTCTGCGGGTGGACAACATACCAGCGTCGTTCGATCTGGAACTGACTTTCGGCGGCGGCAACAAAGGCGCCAGCTCGGCGCTGCTTTACCGGAAATGCTCCGGCCCGCAGACCGTTTTGCTCTTCGTGGTGAAGAACCCCGATAAAGTTTCCGATGGCGCCGACTACGTCTGGGTAAAGTCAGGCAAATTCGCCACGGTACCGGCGCACTAACAACTTGCACATGGAGGAGGGATCGCAAATGAAAATCGTGACTCAATCAACGGACGAAATGGTACTCCACGAAGGTAGCTTACAAGGCATTGTCATCGGCGCCCTGTGCGTCATTGCCGGCGTACTCGCCGCGTATTTTCTACATGCCACCAAGCCGATCGCTGTGTGGATCGGCCTGGGCGCGGTGGTGCTGGGCGTGGGCGTAATCTGCTTCGCCTCATCGATCACCGTGGGCGCCACGAAATCGAAGGACCAGCTGGTCTATGAGAAGAAGCGGCTTGTCGGCGCGAAGTCCGACACCTACAAGATTTCCGACGTGCTGCGCATCGAGACGCGCAAGCAGTGGCGCATGGAAGGGGGCAACGGTCCACAGAACCGCGAGACGGCTAACCCGCCGCAGCCGGTTCTGGTGGCGCAGTCCGTGATTGTCTTCAAGAGCGGCAAAGAGCTACCCCTCGATCACCAGAAGAACTCCTCCAGCATGAATGTGGGCGGCGCTGTTCTGATGAGCGGGCAAGGCTCGGAGACTGCCATGGCTAACCGCGTGGCCACGTTTCTGGGAGTTCCCTTCCAGGAAATCATGCCGCCCAACATGATGGGAATGGGCATGGGCGGCGGACTGAATATTTCAATCGGCGGGCGGTAAACATCACTATTTACCACGGAGCATCGAACCGGGCGGGCCCGGTTTGGCGGGGGAAGAAACTCGGCTGCGACAGTCGATTTTTCGCCTCCGCTGTGGGGCGACCAAGTCCTTTATTTCCAACAAATCTTCGCTTTTGTTTCTTAGGAGACACAGCGCGGCAGAGCCGCAAGCTGTCAGCGATCAGCTTTCAGCGGTCAGCTTTTGGAGCGATGGCCTTCGCCTGTCGATTTGGCGGACTCTCGGGGACGGTCAGCGCAGAATCTCCGCGGCTCGCAAAGAAACGCAGAGTTGGTAGTACAGAGGACCACAAACGCAAAAACCGAGTATACGGAGGGGGCTGCTGCCGCTGTGTGGCGGAGTGACGGCCGACGACTCTATAGGTTTGTGTTCAAATCGTCTCTCCTCGGGACGATTTCTCGATCGCCTTTCTTCGCCTCGTTGCAGACAGTCACGTCGGTGTTCTTTGCCCCTCCGTGATCTCCGCTTTTGACTTTGTGCCGCTCCGTGTCTCTGTACTATACTACTAATTCTTCGTTTCTTTGCGAGCCGCGACGATTCTCCACTGGCAGTCCCCCGAGCGCCTGCCAAATCAAGAGCCGACGGCCCACTCCAAAAGCTGAAAGCTGATAGCTGATAGCTGATAGCTGAAAGCTTGCGGCGAAAGCCGCGCTGTGTCTCTGTGGTGACCATTCGACTTAAGCGTGACCACTTACTCACAATCCGCTTGCGCGAATCCAGAAACTCTCCGTCCACTTACCTCCCGGCGCTACCGTCTGCAGATTGGGATACTTACCCGCGTGATTCAAATTCACCGCGTCGGTAATCCCGGCCATCGGCTCGAAGCAGATGAACTCGCGGCCAGCCGGCTCCCATACCACGGCGGCCGGATAATTCCGCCCGAAGAGCGCTTCCACTTTCTTCCCGCGCGCTGCAATCGAGAACACTGCGCGCCCTTCGCTGTCGCGCACCAGATCCACATAGCCGTTATCCAGCGTGCGGCCCTTTAGCGGTAGCGGATCGGGCAAATCCATCGGCTTGAACTCGCCCGTGGGAATCAGCCGCGAGTCGGTTACTACCGCCTGACGCACCGGCAGGTGTGCGATCCATTCATCGCGCGGGATATCGGGGATGCGGTAGTAAGGGTGAAAGCCAATTACTAGCGGCATGGCTTCTTTGCTGAAGTTTGTGACCGTGGTCTCCACCTCAAGCACACCGTCCGCGAGGCGGTACGTCATTTCGTACTCGTGGGCGAAGGGCCATTGCGCCATGAGGTCGGGATATCGCCAAAACTCCAGCCGGCTGGTCACGTGTGCCGAATGCGCGTCCGCGCCCACGTCCGTCACCTTCCAAAATGGCGACGTCACCAGCAGCCCATGGATCGGCAGCGGCCCCGCCGATAGGTTGCCGAGGCCCATATTGAGCAGGTACTTCTTTCCATTGGCCCAGAACGCGGCTTCGTCCAGCCGATTGCCCCAAGGAGCTAGAAACGGCACGCCCTCCATCGCCGGGCGCTTCTCATACTGCGCCAGATCGTTACCCGAGAAGTACAGAATATTCTGGCCGTGCACCTTCATTTCGTACGCACGATTGCCGATGGACGGCATCACCGATACCTCCACTGCGTGAGTGGTGTCAGTCAAGCGGACGATTGACACGCCCTGCTCGTCCATCTGGCGAGCCGTATAATTTTGCGCTGCCCCTGCGGCGGCCAGCGAAAGTATTAGAAAGACCGTTCTCATCGGCCCTTATTATCCCGCACGGCGGGGAGTTGGGCGCGTATATACTAAAGTTCTTTTTATTCCGTGCCTGCCATTGGCTATAATGCCCATGGGTCTGCGCCATGTCAGCGTGGGTTTTGGCACTGTTTAGCCTCCTTCATACCGCTCCGTCCCTATCGCGGCCGGTGCTTCCGCACACGGCTCTCGCCGTTTATATCAGCGCGGATGCTGGCCAGTCGCCCGCTCCCCTCGAATACATGAAACGCGAGTTAAGCGGAATCATGCAGTCCGCCGGATATCGCGTGGTCTATGGCGATCCACGAAAGCCCGACACCGCCGCCGGGTTTTCCAAGCTCGTGGTGTTGGAACTCCGCGGAAACTGCGGCATGCCGCCGGGCAATTATCGCCTGGAGAGAGCGGTTGCCAGCGGCGTAAGCCTGGCCGAGACGTCCGTCTCCTCCGGCGTCGTGATGCCCTTCAGCCGCATCAATTGCGCCAATCTCACCCGCACGATCGGGCCATTGCTGGCCGACGAAGCGGGCGCGCAACGCGATTACTTTTACGGCCGCGCGATGGCGCGCGTGGCAGCTCACGAGATTTACCACGTGACGATGGGCTCGCAGGATCACAGCCATGAGGGTGTCGCGAAGCCCAGCTTCACAGTCGCCGACCTGCTCGATGAGCGCTTCGACTTCGACCGCGTTGCTCTGGCACACCTGCGCCAGTCGGCGGCCGATGTGGCTTCGCGCCCGTGATGCATGGGAGTCGAACGTGGCACTGCGGGTCCATGTGCGCACTCCGTGTGGCGGGCAATCTTGCCTCATGCCGCAAAGTTTTCGAAATCCTGGGGTTTTACATAACGGGGTGGGGCGGACCCCCGAGCGGACGAGGGCGTCCGCCCCACGATTTGTGCAATTGCCCGGAAACGGGAAAAGCATGTGGCATGAGCCTAAAGTCTCCTCCGAGCCGCGACGGCAGGGAGCGTTGCCCGCCTATAACAAACGCTCCCCCGCCGCTCGCGTGTCATATCCGCCCAAGCTATCCAGTTCCCGCCGGAACTGCGAGCGGCTCAGGACATCCAGGAGCGCGCGGATCCCCGGCAGATCCAGGTGCTGCCGGCGGATCGCCAGATCGTACCGCTCGCTCACCAGGGGAACGAAACCCAGCCCGAACAACCGGGCCGCCGCGCCGGTCGCGATACAGCAATCCGCCTCTCCCGTCTGCACCCGCCACGCCGCCGGCAAATGTCCCGCAGCTTCCACCTGGTAGCCACGGACGTTGTCAGGCGCGATTTGCAAACGCTTAAGGTGGGAATCCAGAAGTTTCCGGCTGCCTGCGCCGGCCTCACGATTCACCATCGTCACATCGCGCCGCGCAAAATCCTCCACGCCGCGAATCGCTTTGGGATTCCCCCGCGCCGTCACGATGCCTTCCTCCCACACTGCAAATGAGACCACCGCCACGCCATTCCGCGGAAACATGCGGGCGATATCCGGCAGGTTCGATTCGCCGCTCGCGTCGTCTCGCAAATGCGTCCCTGCCACGTGAATATAGCGTTCCTTAAGCAGTTCCAGCGCCTGCGAACTATTGCGATGGGCCACCACCAGTTCGCTGCCGGCACTCTGTACGTGACGCGCCAGCACGGAGATGGCCGGATCGCACCCGGCCAGCAAAACACGATTCTGAAACTGCCTTTCCGCGTCGAAAACCCGCAGCCGCACTTTGCCTTGGAAGATCGGACCTCGGGAGACCGGTCCTTGGGAGACCGGTCCTTGGGAGCCCGGTCCTTGGGAGATCGGCGCGGCGGCGACAATCGCGTCGCTGGCCGGAAAATACCAGGGAATCGGCGCAGGAGCCGACGCCACCATCCGATCGTCCACGCGACAGAGCTCCACCGGTTGACCCTCTTGCGGGCACTCCGCGCCGGGCAGCAGGGTGGCCTGCTCCATGCGGAATTCCGGCGCCGGAAACTCTCCCGGCAGAGCAAAAAGCTCTTCCACCCGGACCTCCAGCGCGCGCGCCAGTTTCAGCGCTACGGCAGTGTTCGGAACGTAAGTGCCGGCCTCCATCGCATAGATGGTTTGCCGGCTGACCCCCACGGTTTTGGCCAGGTGCGCGGCGGCAAGCCCACGCTTCTGCCGCAGCAGCGCCAGGTTGTTCTCGATCTCGACCTTTCCACTCATTGTCCCGGTCTTGAGCCGTAGTACTGCTCTTGGGTCTTTATACTGCTCTTGAGCCGTAGTACTGCTCTTGGGTCTTTATACTGCTTTTGGGCCCTTATACTCGACGGTCCGATTTCACACTACCACGAGCCGGACTGCGGCTTTGCATCCGGCCCACGATCTGGCAAACTGAATCTGATGCAATTAAAGCAATTGATGCGCAAGAAACAGAAGGTGGTGCTCGCCGCCGTTCTGGCTTCGCTGGCCTTGATTGTTGGGGGCTGGCTCCTTCTGGCGAGCCGAGTCATCAATGTCTGGGTTTACACGGACTATGCCTTCCGCTATAACCATCCCAACTGGCCAGGTGTCGTGGATTCGCGATTCCAGGAAGTGAACCGCATCTACCAGCGCAACGGTACCGGCGTCCATTGGAAGGTTCTGGATTCCAGCGAGATCGACCCCACCGTCAACATTCCTGGAATCGACGGCCGCCGCTTCGCCATGACCTTTCACATGGACAAGCAGACCGACATCTACATGATCCTCACCGGCGTCCATGAGGGGGACGTGGCAGGCAGGGTAAATCCGTTTACGCGTGTCGCCATGGTGGTGGATTATCCCGACAAATCGGAATCCCTGAACTCCCGGTTAATGGCCCACGAACTGGCCCGCTTATTCGGCGGTCCGGACGATTCCGCGTGGCTCCCAAGCCTGATGGGTGAAAAGCCCGAGAGCAACACATTCTCTGAGCCAACCATCGCCCTGATCAAACGCATGCGCAGCTACCCGTTCGCCCTGGGCATCGATGGGCTGGCCCACGGCTCGTGGGAGAACCGGGCGCTTACCGCCGCCTCGCAGGACGGGGCCGCGGCGCACGAAAATCCCATGGCGCATGCCCACACGCTGCTCGGCACCGCGCTCATCAATGAGCGGAAGATGGACCGGGCGCTGGAACACTACCGCGCCGCCGTCGATGCCGATCCGAAAAGCGAACTGATGCGCCTCAACCTCGTCGTGGCTTACATGCGCGATTCGCAGTTCGATAAGGCGCTGGTGCAGGCTCGCGAAGCGGTCCGCCTGACGCCCGACGATGCGTTGGCACATCGCACGCTGGGCGCCCTGCTGGGTCGAAACCACCAGCCCGAGGCGGCGCTCCAGGAACTGCAGACCGCCATTCGCCTGGAGCCGAACAATCCCCAGAACCAAGTGCTGCTGGGATTGGAATATGAGGGCATGTTCGGCCACCTCGACGATGCGGTAGCCGCCCTCCAGGAAGCTGCCCGCGTCGATCCTAATTTGCCCATCGCCAAAACAGGTCTGGAGAAGGCACAGCTTCTTAAAGAGGGAATCCAGGAAGCCATCGTGAGAGGGCGTGCTGCAGTTCACGACCATCCCGACGATCCCGACGCTCACTATCGCCTGGCAAAAGCCGAAGCCCGCGCCGGCGACTTGAAGGCAGCGATCCAGGACTTCCAAAAGACCGCCCAACTGCGGCCCGACGATGCCGCCACGCACACCGAACTGGCCGAGTTGTATCTGGACCAGGGCGATACCGATACCGCTTGGGCGGAGATCCGCAAAGCCCGCGCCTTAGGCACCGAGCCGCCCGCGTCCTTGATCGCCAGGCTACCGGCGCAGAAGTAATCGCCGTGGGATTTAAAGTAGTTCCACAGGTTCGACCCGAGTCCCCACTTTACGTTCCGATTGGCGGGCAGGCGTTCCGCCGCACGCCCCATTGCCGCTGCCATCGCAGCCAGCATCGCACGTCGAGTCATATGGATATACTACAGCTATGAAAGGGGCGCTAACAGGCCATCGGCGGCTCGATCGGCGCAGCCTCGCACTCCATCGCGCGATCGCCGATAAACTCCGCGCCGACCCTTCTCTACTCGCCGTGGCGTATGACAATCTGGATCGCTGGTCGCAGGAAAGGGGCCGCGCCCAGCCCTATTTGGACGCCTGGCGCAAAATTCTGGATCGCCCGCTCGAAGATGTCTTGGCGTTGATGGTGGAAGAGAGCGAAAAGATGACCGCGATGCGGCAGTCAAATCCGTTCGCAGGCATCCTGACACCGCGCGAGCGCTGGGCGATCTACGGCCAATTCTCACTCACCACGCCATGACGCGCCAGCAACTGGAACATATCATTCGCGCCGTCGGGGGGATCGCGAATACGCGGGATCTAGTCGTGATCGGAAGCCAGTCAATTCTTGGGCAGTTCCCGAACGCACCGGCGGAACTGCTCATCTCTGTCGAGGCGGATGTATTTCCTCGGTCCGCGCCTTCAAGCAGTGACCTGGTCGATGGAAGTATTGGCGAAGATTCTCCGTTCCATCGGACGTTCGGCTACTACGCCCACGGCGTCGACGAAACCACCGCGATACTTCCCGAAGGGTGGCGCGGCCGGTTGGTTCTGGTAGAGAACGAGAACACGCTACACGTCAGAGGTTGGTGCCTGGAAGTGCACGACCTCGCCATCGCCAAGTACGCCGCCGGCCGCGAAAAAGATCTCGACTTTACCCGCGCGCTCGCTCGCCATGCCATGATCGATCGCAATGTCCTCGAAGTACGGCTTGCCGCCACCGCGATGGGCGACGTTATCCGCACTCTAATTTCCGCGCGCATCCAGAGAGACTTCGCGGCGCGCTGACTCACTTACTCGCCGTCGACCCCGCCAACGTCCGCGACTGCTTGCCATCCCACACGTACACTCGCCCGAGCGCATCGCCCGCCAGCACCAGCTTGCCG
>Ga0182030_10024000_pt1 | contig 11237 bp, 10 predicted proteins | sample 812S3MmetaG_FD_121299 | JGI IMG/M metagenome (GOLD analysis project Ga0182030, IMG submission 121299) | Permafrost microbial communities from Stordalen Mire, Sweden - 812S3M metaG (Illumina Assembly) | ecosystem: Environmental > Terrestrial > Soil > Wetlands > Permafrost | place: Sweden...
CCTTCCTCACGCAGCTGGCCCAGCTCAGCGAAGTGCAAGGCATCACCACGCTGAATACTTCGTTCAGCGCACTGTCGAGTTCGCTGTCCTCGAATCAGGCGATGCAGGCCTCATCCTTGCTGGGACACCAGGCGCTGGTCAGCAGCACGACGGCGCAGCTTGGGACCAATGGAACCGTCACCGGCGCCGTCAATGTTCCGCAGATCACTTCTGCGGTGGTGCTGAGCATCACCGACAGCAGCGGAAAGGTCGTACAGACCTTGGGGCTGGGTGCGCAATCCACCGGCCTCGCGAATTTCTCGTGGGACGGCAAAGAGGCCAACGGCGCGCAGGCGCCGGCCGGGACCTACACATTGAGCGTGCAGTACGCGGGACAGACCAGCAGCAGCACCGCCGCGACCACCTTGGTCAACGGCACGGTCGAAAGCGTCAGCATGGGAGCGGGATCGACTGGAATGACCCTGAACGTCGCCGGCGTCGGCAGCGTGCCGTTCAGCAGCCTCCAGCAGATCTCCAACTAATTCATCCAGGAGAACAGAAATGTCATCGTTCAGCATTGCCTTATCCGGACTCACGGCAGCCAGCACCGATCTCGACGTGGTGTCGAACAACATCGCCAACGCGGATACGGTGGGCTTCAAGAGTTCGCGCACCGAGTTCGCCGACGTGTACGCGGCCGGCGCCGTCAATCTCAATCAATCCTCGGTGGGCGAGGGCGCGCGGGTGGATTCCACCGCGCAGCAATTCACTCAGGGCGACATCACCACCACCTCCGCGAATCTGGATTTGGCCATCAGCGGCGACGGGTTCTTCACCCTCAAGGATGCGAGCGGCACGGTGTATTCGCGCAACGGCGAATTCTCCCCCGACAAGAACGGCAATGTCGTGAATGCGACCGGACAAGCACTGCAGGTCTATCCGCCGGTGGGAAACGGCGCCTTCAATACCGGCACGACCACGGACCTCAACCTGGAGACCGCGCAGAGCGCGCCCAATGCGACCACGACCGGCACGGTGATTCTCAATCTGCCGTCCGATTCGACCCAGCCCGCCGTGGCATTCGATCCGACCGTACCGGCCAGCTACAACCAATCCACCTCGACGACGGTGTATGACTCGCTCGGCACGGCGACGCCGGCGACCTTCTACTTCACCCAGACGGCCGTGCCCAATCAGTGGTCGGTGGCCATGTATGTCAACGGAGCGGAAGTGGGCGGTGCCGCCAAGACCCTGACGTTCTCGAACACCGGCGCGGTGACGGCACCGGCGGGCGGTGCCGTGAACTTCGGCGCATATACGCCGACCGACGGCGCGGCGCCGATGAACCTGTCCTTCAACTTCGGCCAGTCCACGCAATACGGCGGCGACTTCGGCGTCACCTCCATCGTGCAGGACGGCTATGCCACGGGCCAGCTCAGCACCGTGTCGATCGACCCTTCGGGCATCGTCTCGGCGGTCTACACCAACGGACGATCGACGCAGCTGGGGCAGCTGGCGATGGCGAATTTTCCCAATGCTCAAGGGTTGAAGCAGCTCGGCGACACGAACTGGGCGGAGACATTTTCGTCGGGAACGGTCGTGCAAGGAACCGCGGGAAGCGCGGGCTTCGGCAGCATTCAATCGGGCGCCCTGGAGAGCTCCAACGTCGATCTGACCACTGAACTCGTGAACATGATCACCGCGCAGCGCGCCTTCCAGGCGAACGCGCAGTCGATCACCACCGCGAACCAGCTCTCCGAAACCGTCATCAACATCACGCACTAACCATGGATAGAGGCCTCTATGTGGCGATGACGGGCGCGAAGCAGATCATGCAGGCGCAGGCGGTCAACAACCACAACATCGCAAACTTGAGCACCGTGGGCTTCCGAGCCGACTCGGTGTCGTTCGACAGCGCGCCGATCTACGGCCCGGGCTACGCGACACGCGTCAATGCCGTGGCCGGCGACGCGGGAACGGATTTCTCCTCGGGCGTCATGCAGAGCACGGGCCGCGATCTCGACATCGCCGTCAACGGCAAGGGCTTCATCGCGGTGCGGGGCACCGACGGCAAGGAGGCCTATACACGCGCGGGCGATCTGCGGGTGACGCCCACCGGCGCCGTCACGACCGCGAGCGGCCTGGCGGTGCTGACCGAGTCGGGACCCTTGGTCATCCCGCCTTCGACGCAGGTGACCGTCGGCGGCGACGGCACTGTGTCGGTGGTGCCGCAGGGCTCGGCGCCGTTTGCGGTGACGCAAGTCGACCGGATCAAGCTGGTGAATCCCAAGACCTCCGATCTGCAAAAGGGAGACGACGGGCTGCTGCGGATGAAATCCGGCGAGAAGGTCAAGACCGACGACACCGTATCGGTGACCTCCGGCATGCTGGAGTCGAGCAACGTGAACGCGGCCCAGTCGCTGATCAGCATGATCGAACTGCAGCGCCTGTACGAATTTCAGATCAAGAGCATCAACTCCACCGACCAGAACGAGCAGAGCGCCGAGCGCCTGATGCTGACCTCGTAACCTTTCAAGGAAATTCCAGATGAACCTTGCATTATGGGCCGCGAAAACCGGTCTCGACGCGCAGAACACCCGCATGGCGGTGATCTCGAACAATTTGGCCAACACCAACACGACCGGGTTCAAGGCCGGCCGGGCGGCGTTCCAGGATCTGATGTACCAAAACATCCGCCAGGTCGGCGCCCAGAGCACGCAGAACACGCAGTACTCGACCGGCCTGACCTTGGGCACCGGCGTGCGCATCGTCGCCACGGAAAAAGACTACACCCAGGGCAGCGTCCTTCAGACCAACGGCAGCCTGGACATGTCGGTGAACGGACGCGGATTCCTGCAGATCACCCAGCCCGACGGCACGATCGCCTATACGCGGGATGGTTCCTTTTCCCTGGACAATCAGGGCAACGTCGTCACCGCGTCGGGATATCCGCTGCAGCCGGCGATCAACATCCCGGCGGGGACCCAGTCGGTCACGATCGGCAGCGACGGCGTCGTGACGGTGACGTCGGCGACCAACACCAAGGGTACGCAGGTCGGTCAGATCCAGCTCGCGGATTTCATCAATGAAGAGGGCCTGCAGCCCATGGGCAACAATTTGCTGGTCGAGTCGGCGGCCAGCGGCTCGCCGCAGGTCGGTACCGCCGGCACGAACGGCCTCGGCACGCTGCAGCAGGGCGCGCTCGAGACGTCGAACGTGAACTCGGTGACGGAACTCGTCTCCATGATCGAGTGCCAGCGGTCCTATGAAATGAATTCCAAGGCCATCAGCACCACCGACCAGATGCTGCAGTACCTGACGACTAATTTGTCATGACACGGCTGCCACGGTTCGCTGTTTGGGCGGCGCTGCGCGGAGCGGGCCTGCTCGCTTTGTTGGGCGCGAGCGTGCTCGCGGCTTCGTGCGGATTTCTGCCCGCCAAGCACCCGAAGCCGGACCCGGTGGTGGCACGGGTGCTGCCGCCGCCCACGCCGCGCACCGACGGTGCGATCTATCAGGCGGGCCAGCAGATGGAATTGTTCGCCGACCTCAAGGCGCGGCGCGTGGGCGACGTGTTGACCATACGGCTGACGGAATCGACCAACGCCAGCAAGAGCGCGGTCACCAAGACGGCGAAGACCACCGGCGTGAACAACACCGGACCCACCATTTTCGGCAAGACCATCACGGCGGCCGGCGTGCCCATTTTCACCACGGCCTTGTCCGGCGCGGACAGCTTCGACGGCGAGGGTTCGAGCAGCCAGGGCAATACCCTGGCCGGCAGCCTGACGGTCACGGTGATGGAGGTTCAGCAAAACGGCAATCTGGTCATTCAGGGCGACAAGACCCTGAAGCTCAACCAGGGCGACGAGTTCGTGCACGTGTCGGGAGTGGTTCGCCGCGCGGACATCGCGACCGACAACACGGTCACGTCCGACAAGGTCGCCGACGCGCACATCAGCTATTCCGGCCGGGGCGTGATCGACAGCTCCAACCGCATGGGCTGGCTGGCGCGCTTCTTCAACTCGGCCTTCGCGCCGTATTGACGCCATGCGTACCATGACCGCCGCCCGCCCAATGAACGCCGCACGGCCCACGCGGCTCATGAAACTTGTATCGCTGCCGCTGTTGCTGCTGTTGACGGCCTCGCTGGCGGACGCGGAACGCATCAAGGATCTGGCGCAGATCCAGGGCGTGCGCACCAATCAGCTGGTCGGCTACGGGCTGGTCGTCGGACTCGACAGCACCGGCGATCAAACCAGCCAGGCGCCTTTCACGGTGCAGTCGCTGAACAACATGCTGGCCCAGCTCGGGGTCACGGTGCCCGCGAACGTCACGCCGCAGCTCAAGAACGTGGCGGCGGTCGCCGTGCACGCGGTGATGCCGGCCTTCGTCAAGCCGGGGCAGACCATCGACATCACGGTGAACTCCATCGCCAACGCCAAGAGCCTGCGCGGCGGGTCGCTCCTGGTCACACCCTTGCACGGGCTCGACGGCCAGATCTATGCCATCGCGCAGGGAAATCTCATCGTCAGCGGCTTCGGAGTCGAAGGCACCGACGGCTCGAAGCTCACGGTCAACGTGCCGAGCTCCGGGCGAATCCCGAACGGCGCGACGGTGGAACGCTCGGTTCCCTCGCAGCTGTCGCAGGGAGACTCCATCGTCCTCAATCTCAACGATCCGGATTTCACCACGGCGACGCGGCTGGTCGCGAGCGTCAACCGGGACATGGGCGACGGCATCGCCAGCATCATGGACGGCGGCTCGGTGAGGGTCCGGGCGCCGCTCGATATCACGCAACGCGTATCGTTCATCTCGACGGTCGAGAATCTGCAGGTGGAACCGGGCAGCGCGTCGGCGAAGGTCATCATCAATTCGCGCACGGGCACCGTCGTGATCAGCAGCAATGTCATCGTGACGCCGGCGGCGGTGTCGCACGGCTCGCTGTCCGTCACCATCAAGGAAGAACAGACCGTCAGCCAGCCCGCGCCGTTTTCGAAGGTCGGACAAACCGTGGTGCTCAACAATTCGACCATCAAGGTGGATCAGGGATCGAACCGCATGTTCCTGTTCAAGCCCGGCGTGGAACTCGAACAAATCGTGCGCGCCGTCAACGACGTCGGAGCGGCCCCCGGGGACCTGGTCGCCATTCTCGAAGCATTGCGGGAAGCCGGTGCGCTGCAGGCCGAGCTCATCGTCATCTAAGATGCACTCACATCCATGAATAGCACCCTGCCAACCCTTGCCCTGCCCGCCTCTCCGGTCGACACCTCGGCCGCCGACACCTATACGGACATCAACGGCTTGGCGGCTCTGAAGAAGGATCCGACCTCGCCGCAGGCCGTCAGCGCGGTGGCCGAACAGGTGGAGGCATTGTTCCTGCAGATGATGCTGAAGAGCATGCGCGATGCCACGACGAGCGACGACACCAGCAATGAAATGGGCATGTACCAGGACATGTTCGACAAGCAGGTGGCTCTCACCATCAGCCAACACCAGGATTTGGGCATCGGCCGGCTGCTGAAGCGGCAGCTGTCGGGCAAGCCTTCGCCCGCCGCACCGAAAACGGCCGATGCCGCGGTCGCCGGCAGCGCGTCGGGAGCGGGCGGCAGCGCGTCGGCGCTGGCGCAAACGCCGGCGGAATTCGTCGACAAGGTGCTTCCCAGCATTCGCCGCGCGGCGTCGGCGTTGGGCGTCAATCCCATGGGCCTCCTGGCGCAGGCTGCGCTCGAAACGGGCTGGGGACAGCGCATGCCGCGCACCGCGGACGGTTCCGCGAGCCTTAACATATTCGGCGTCAAGGCCGGCGAGGAGTGGACGGGGGCGCGCGCCACCGCGGACTCCCTGGAGTTCAGCAACGGGGTGGCGACGCCGCGGCGCAGCGCCTTCCGCGCCTACGGTTCGATCGAGGAAAGCGTCAATGATTTCGCGGGCTTGCTGAAGGACTCGGCACGCTATCGCGGAGCCGTCGCGGCCGGCGGCGACGCCCAGGCCTACATCCAGAGCATCGGCAAATCCGGCTATGCGACCGACCCTGCGTACGCGAATAAGTTAAATCAGATCCTCAATAGCGCCACGTTCCGCGAGGCGCTGGTTCCCCGCACTGCAGCATTATAGAAACGGCGCTCGCTGCCGATAGTGCGGAGAGGAGATAAAACGTGTCAGATGTGTTTGGAATCAGTGTCACGGCGCTGCAGGCGTTTCAAGCCGCCATTTCGGTGACCAGCAACAATGTGGCCAACGCCAGTACTCCGGGCTACGACCGGGAGACCGTCAACCTCAATGAGGGCGTGCCGCAATCCAACGGAAGCGTCAGCGTCGGCAGCGGCGTGGTCGTCTCCGGCATCAGCCGCTCATTCAGCCAGGCCGCCGCGAACCAGCTCAACACCTCGCAAAGCACGCTCGGCCAATTGACGGCGCTGCAAGGCTACACCACGCAGATCGACAATTTGTTCGGCACCACCATCGGCGGCCTGACGACCTCGCTGCAGAACTTCTACGGCGGGTACTCCGACGTCGCCAATGCGCCGACCTCGACGGCCGCGCGGCAGGCATTGCTCGGCGACGCGCAGAGCGTGGCCAACAGCTTTCAGAACGCGAGTTCCGAACTCAACAATTTGAATACCGACGTGAATTCGCGCATCAGCGCCGACGTCACGCAGATCAATTCCATCGCCACGGCCATCACCACGCTGAACAAGCAGATCGTGGTGGGCACCGCGCAGGACGGCGGCCAGCCGCCGAATGAACTCATCGACCAGAGAGACCAATTGGTCTCGAATCTCTCGCAGCTGGTGGGAGTCAGCACCACCACCGACTCGAACGGCGCCCTCAATGTCTTCGTCGGCAACGGACAGCCGCTGGTGCTGCAGCAGCAGACCACGCAGTTGACCACGGTCCCCAATCAATTCAATGCCTCGCAGCTGGAGATTTCGACCTCCGCGCTCAACGGCAACGTGATCAGCGGCAATATCACCTCGGGGGATTTGGGCGGCCTGCTGGCGGCCCGCAGCCAGGTGATCAATCCCGCCCTGAACCAGCTGGGGCAGATTGCCACCGGCCTGAGCCAGACGGTGAATTCCCAGCAGAGCGCGGGTTTGGACCTGAGCGGCAATTTCGGCGCGGCAATCTTCTCGGTGGGCACGCCGCAGGCCGTGGCCTCGTCCAAGAATACCGACGCGACCACGGCGAGCGTGAGCGTCGATCCGACCGGACTCGGGGCGCTGAGCGCGGACAGCTACGTGCTTTCGTACAATGCAGGCGCCTACTCGTTGACCGACACGGCCAACGGCAGCAATGTGGCGCTGACCGGCAACGGCACGGCGGGAAATCCGCTGAAAGCCAATGGCATCTCGATCGTGCTGTCCGGAACACCGGCCGCAGGCGATCAATTTTTGGTACAGCCCACGGCGACCGCGGCCTCCTCGCTCAAAGTGGTGCTGACCGATCCGTCGAAGATCGCGGCGGCAGGCGCCGTGCAGGCTTCGGCTTCGAACGCCAACGAGGGGGATGCGGCGATCAGCAACGCGGCGACGATCAACGCCGCCAATCCGAATCTGCTCAATCCCGCCACCATCACCTTCACGAGCGCGACCACGTACTCGATCAACGGCGGGGCGAATCAGACCTACACCGACGGGGGCGACATCAACTTCAACGGCTGGCAGGTGCAGATCAGCGGCACTCCGGCCACGGGCGATTCGTTCAGCGTCAAGAGCAATGCCGGCGGGACTGGAGACAATCGCAACGCACTGGCGGCCGCGAATCAGCAAACGGTGGGCGTCCTCGAGAACGGCACGACCAGCATCAGTGCCGCCGTGAGCGCGCTGGTGACGGGCCTCGGCAGCCAGGCGCAGCAAATCAACACGGCGCAAACCGCCCAAGCGGCCGTGAACAGCCAGGCGCTTTCCAGCGTCCAGTCCGTTTCCGGAGTGAATCTCGATGAAGAAGCCGCCAGTCTGCTGCAGTGGCAGCAGGCCTATCAAGCGGCGGCCGAAGCGCTGACCGTCGGCAGCAGCCTGTTCACCACCTTGATCGATTCGGTGAACGGGACGTTCAGCTAGGAGTAGTGCGATGCGCGTAACACAAAGTCTGAACCAGTCCCAGTTCCTCTCGGCGATCGAGACCCTGCAATCCAATCTCTCGCAGACGCAGAACCAGATCTCGAGCAATCTGAGCTTCACGACCGCTTCGCAGAACCCCACCGCCGCGGGCGCCGTGGACAACTACAATCAAGCGCTGGCGCAGAGCCAGCAATACGATACCAACGCCAACAGCGCCCAGACGCGCTTGAGCACCGAGGACAGCACGCTGTCCCAGGTGCAGACCCAGCTGCAGAGCCTGCGCGACCTCGCGCTCGAGGCGAACAACTCGAGTCTATCGAACGAAGACCGCACGGCGATCGCGGCGCAGGCGACGCAGATTCAAAACAGCTTGCTGGCGCTCGCCAACACCCAGGACGGAAACGGCGAATACCTGTTCGGCGGGTTCTCCACCCAGACCCAGCCGTTCACCTTGAGCGCCGGCGGAGCCACGTACAACGGCGATCAGGGCCAGAGGCAGGTGCAGATCGCGGCGGGCCAGACCGTCGCGGACAGCGACAGCGGCGATGCCGTGTTCGGCCAGATCAAGACCGGCAACGGCACTTTCACGGCGACGGCGGCATCGACCAACACCGGCACCGCCGTGTTGGGCGCGACCACGGTGTCGAACGCAGGCGCCTATGCCGCGGGGAACGGCCTCTATTCGATCAATTTCACCGCGCCGGGAACCTACGAGGTCCGCGACTCCACCAACGCATTGGTGAGCAGCGGAACCTACACGGACGGCGGCACGATATCCTTTGCGGGAATCCAGGTAACCCTGACCGGCCAGCCGGCCGCGGGCGACTCGGTCGCCGTGGCGCCGAGTTCGAATCAAAGCCTGTTCACGACCGTGCAGAACCTGGTGACGGCGCTGAAATCGGGCGTGAGCACCTCGGCGCAGACGGCACAGCTCAACAATGCCATCGGCACGAGCATCAACAATCTCGACCAGGCGCTCAACCAGACATCGAATGTGCGCGCCAGCATCGGCGGCCGGCTCAATTCGATCACCACCCAGCAGTCGGTGTCCGGCAGCCAGCAGATTCAGCTGCAGTCGAACATCTCCTCGCTGCAGAGCCTGGACTACGCCGGCGCGATCACGACTCTCGACCAGCAGAACACCACCTTGAGCGCGGCCCTGCAGGCCTTTTCATTGACTCAAGGGCTGTCGCTCTTCAAGTACATCCAGTAACCGCGCCCGCGGCTTGCGCCGCGGCGGCCTTAGTGGTGATGGCCGCCGGCGCCGTGCACGTGGCCGTGCTCGAGTTCCTCCGCCGTCGCTTCGCGCACCGTGACGATGTCGACGTCGAAATTCAGGGTTTTGTCAGCCAACGGGTGATTGCCGTCCAGCGTCACCATGTCGCCCACCACCGCGGTCACGGTGAAGACGCGGATGCCGTCGTCGGTGCGGGCCTGAAACTGCATGCCCTTCTTGATCTCCCCGGAGCCCTGCATGGAACGCTTCGGAACGCGCTGGATCAGGGCGGCATTGTGGATGCCGTAACCGTCCGCCGGCGCGACGGCGACCGCGACTTTGTCGCCTTCCTTCTTGCCCTCAAGGGCCTTTTCCAGCCCGGACACCAGATTGCCATGTCCCTGGATGTAGGCCAGCGGCTCGCCGCCGGCCGAGCTGTCGATGACGGCGCCGTCGTCGCCCGTGAGGGTGTAATGAATGAGCACTACTCGGTCTGCAGCAATTTCCACGTTTGAATCTCCACTCATCTTAAAGTTAACTCTGAATCAGTTTGGCCTCGAGATCATAGGCGCCGGCGGCGGTGATTTTCACCTGCACCAGCGAACCCGCGGTCACGCCCTTGGCATTGGCAATCCTGACCGTGCCGTCGATTTCCGGAGCATCGCTGGCCGAGCGCGCGACGGCGGTATTGCCGTCCATCCGGTCGATCAGCACCTGCATGCTGCGCCCGACCTTTTGGGCGAGGCGCGCGGCGCTGATTTCGGCGCTCAGCTCCATGAACCGGGCGCGCCGCTCGGCTTTGACTTCGTCCGGCACCACGGCCTCGCGTAAATCATTGGCCGCCGCGCCCTCCACCGGCGAGTATTCGAAACAGCCCACCCGGTCGAGCTGCGCCTCGCGCAGCCAATCGAGCAGTTCGGCGAATTCCGCTTCGGTTTCACCGGGAAAGCCCACGATGAAGGTGCTGCGCAGCGTGATATCGGGCGCCACTTTGCGCCAGGCGGCTATGCGCTCCAAGGTGTTGGTGGACGCAGCCGGGCGCTTCATCAACTTCAGAATGCGCGGGCTGGCGTGCTGAAACGGGATGTCCAGGTAGGGCAGGATGCGGCCGTCGGCCATCAACTCGATGACCCGATCGACGTGGGGATAGGGATACACGTAGTGCAGCCGGATCCATAGGTTGAGCTCGCCGAGCGCGGCGGCGAGATCGTAGAAGCGGGCGCGGCGTTCCACATCTCGCCAAGGCTGCGCGGCGTATTTCAGATCGATGCCGTAGGCGCTCGTGTCCTGGGAGATGACCAGTATCTCTTTGACCCCGGCCCGCGCCAGCGCTTCGGCTTCGCGCAGGACCTCGCCGATCGGCCGGCTGACCAGGCGCCCGCGCATCGAGGGGATGATGCAGAAACTGCAGTGGTGGTTGCAACCTTCGGAAATCTTCAGGTAGGCGTAGTGGCGGGGCGTAAGCCTGATGCCCTGCGCGGGAACGAGATCGAGAAACGGCTCGTGCTTCGGCGGCAGATACTGATGCACCGAGGCCACCACTTCTTCGTAGCGCTGCGGGCCGGTGATTTTCAACACCTGCGGGTGCCGGTCCAGAATCCGCTGCGGCTGAGCCCCGAGGCAACCGGTGACGATCACACGGCCGTTCTCGGCCAGGGCCTCGCCGATGGCGTCGAGCGACTCATCCACCGCGGAATCGATGAAGCCGCAGGTGTTGACCACCACCAGATCCGCCGCCGCGTAGCTCGCCGCGACCTCGTAGCCCTCGGCACGCAGTCGGGTGAGGATGCGTTCGGAGTCGACCAGAGCTTTGGGGCAACCCAAGCTGACAAAGCCCACTTTCGGGGTTTTGCGATTGACGGTTTTCAAGGTATTCGGAAGGTTCGGTGGCGGGCTATCGGCTCAATTGTACTCCAAAGCGGCCCGTTCCTGCCGATAAGGCCCCGGGGCGGCGATTTACGGCGTTTCGGGCAGGCGCC
>Ga0182030_10024004_pt1 | contig 11236 bp, 7 predicted proteins | sample 812S3MmetaG_FD_121299 | JGI IMG/M metagenome (GOLD analysis project Ga0182030, IMG submission 121299) | Permafrost microbial communities from Stordalen Mire, Sweden - 812S3M metaG (Illumina Assembly) | ecosystem: Environmental > Terrestrial > Soil > Wetlands > Permafrost | place: Sweden...
AGCAGCGTGCGGAGAAGCTGCTCAAGCTTCTGACAACCCGCCCCAGGCGACGCTTCCACGGATGGCACAACATATCCATGCGATACCGCGGAAGACGATTTTGAATTATTCTTCCCTTCGATAAGCCCATAAATCGAAGTAAATTGGCCAGCGTCTGCAACCGGTCAGACGTTCGCCGAGATCATGCACCGGCTCATTTGAAATGAAAACACGACGAAACCGGCCCGCGAACCCAGCACGCTGTGCTCCGTGGCCACTGGGTGGCTTGATGATCGCCGCTGCTTTTTTTTATTGGACGATGGCAGCATCTGCGCAATCAATTCCCAATACATTCTGGCAGGCGCAAAGCCTTTACCAGATTATTACCGACCGTTTTTACGACGGGGACACCAACAACGACAATGCGGAAGGCACCTATGCCCCGTCTGGCAACGGCGGTTCCTCCGTGCATGGCGGGGATTTCGAGGGCATCGAGCAAAAGCTGGATTATATCAAGGCGCTCGGGGCGACGGCGATCTGGATTTCGCCCATCGTCTTGAACACGGAAGGACAATTCCACGGCTACTCCGCCTGGAATTTCTACGAGGTGGCACCGCATTGGGGTTCCATCTCCAACTTGCAGCACATGGTCCAAGCGGCGCACGCGCGCGGGCTGCTGGTGGTGGATGACATCGTCGTGAACCACGCGGGTGACCTCATCAACAGCAGCGGGACCACCTTTGACTATCCGGCCGGCTATACCCTCAGCTATGCGAACGCCAATAAGACTTATCCGACCCCCTTCAACCTGACGGCCGCCAATCCATCCCTCACCAATTTGTTTCATAATTACGGTGATATCCAAAATTACAACGACACCAACCAAGTGGTCTTGGGCTGGCTATCAGGGCTGAACGATTTCCGGACGGAGACGCCTTACGTGCGCACGAACATGGCGGCCATTTACGAATATTGGATTCAGCAGATCGGCTTTGATGGCTTCCGGGTGGACACGGCGCTGGAAGTGGACATGGGCTGCTGGCAGACGTTTTGTCCGGCGATTCATGCCTTCGCAGCGACCAATGGCAATACCAACTTCTTCATGTTTGGCGAAGCGGACAACGGCTCCGAGACGATTGTGGCGCCCTATACCGGGACGGCGGCGGGCGGGGCATTCGCCTTTGATTCAGTGGTGGATTACCCGCTTTATGACAATGCCATTCAAAGCGTGTTCGCCACCGCCAGCGGCGCGACTTCCTTGATCCAAAATCATTATAATTCCGTTGATAGCATTTACGACCCCGCGGCCCGAATGCAACTGGTCACCTTTCTGGATAATCACGATAATCCGCGGTTCTTGAGCACCAGCGAGTCGAATGACAACACCAACCGGCTGGAAGTGGCGCTGGCTTTTCTTTATACTTCGCGCGGCATCCCGTGCCTGTATTACGGCACCGAACAGGGCTTTGATGGCACCACCGACCCGAATGACCGCGAGGACCTGTTTGCCGGAGAATTCAAAGACGGTCCGTCCGGCACGGTCTTGCAGCTCAGTTCGCCGGGCGCGGACAACTTCAACATGACCCACCCGCTGTTTTTGTGGGTGGCGCAGTTGAACAATTTCCGCCGGTTGTATCCGGCGCTCTCGCTGGGTTCCTATGTCAATCGGGCCAGCAACGCCAGCGGTCCGGGATTGTTTGCTTATTCCCGGATCCTCAACACGCAGGAGGTGTTTGTGGTTTTCAACACGGCTGGCTCCAGCCAGACGCTGCCGGCCACCACGCTGACTTATCCCGCGGGCACCGTGCTGGTGAATTTGTTGAACACGAATGAGAGCTACACGCTGGCCACCGGCTCGCAAACCCCTTCCATCATCGTGCCCGGCACCACGGCCAAGATCTTCATCGCCCAATCGCAGTGGCAGCCGCTGGATCCCGTGGTGCTTACCAACTCACCCGCGCACTGGATCACCAACGTGCCCACCTGGTCGCCGATTGTGCTTCAGTTCAGCAAACCGATGAACACGAATAGTGTGCAAAACGCCCTCTCCATTAGTCCAGCCGTCAGCGGCGCGTTCAGTTGGTCACCCGTCAACGACGCGCTGACGTTCACGGCCGGGGGTGCGGGTCTGGCCGGGTTGACTCATTACGTCCTTCGCGTCACCAACTCGGCGGTCGACGCCGTCTCCGGCAACGCGCTGTTTGCGCCCTACGAATTAAAATTCACCACCGCCGCTTCCAGTGTTCACGACGTGACCCCGCCGTTCCTTTCCCTGCAAGCGCCTACGAACGGGGCGCTGATCGCCGGCAATTTTGCCATTTCCGGGATTGCGACCGACAATGTTGCCGTGGCCAAAGTGGAGTATCAATTGGACAACGATGCCTGGCAGACCGCGAGCGGCACCACCGCATGGAATGCGAGCCTGAACAGCTCGAATTTTCTGAATGGTCCGCACCAGATTTCCGCCTTTGCGACCGATTCCTCTGGAAATGTCTCCGCGACGAACACGGTTCCGGTCTGGTTTTTCAACGTGCCGGGAAGTTATCTGGAACGCGTCAGCGGCGGCAATCCCGCAAACGTCACCGATTGCACCGGCAACCTCTGGCTGGCGGACACAGCTTACGGCTTTGGTTCGTTCGGCTATTCCGGCGGCACGACCGGTTATTTGGACAATTCCATCATCGGTATTTGCGCCGGTGCGCAATCGCTTTATCAACGCGAGCGTTACAGCACGTCGGGCAGCGGATTTGATTATGAGTTCGACTGTCCGGAGGGGGTTTATCAGATCATGCTGCTGGAGGCGGAGACCTATTGGAGCGGAGCGGGCAAGCGCGAGTTCAACGTGTTTATTCAAGGACAGCAGGTGCTGACGAATTTCGACATTTACGCCGCCGCCGGCGGACAGAATATTCCCATCAGCCGGGTTTTCACCAATGCGGTGTCGAATTCCCAACTGCAAATACTTTTCACCCCGGGGGCGGCGGATAATGCGCGGGTCTCGGGCGTGCAGGTCCAGAAAATTGCCGACGTATTCAGTGACACGGATGGTATTCCCGACTGGTGGAGGCTTGCCTATTTCGGCCACGCCCTGGGCGAGGCGGCGGACAAGTCGCGCGGCTCAGACGATGCCGACGGCAACGGCATATCCAACCTGACCAAATATTTAACCGGCACTAATCCACTGAATCCTGCTGCCTATCCGGTGCCGCCAGTTTTCAACATCACGCACATTTCGGTGTCCGCCTCCAATGTCCAGATCAATTGTTCCACGGCGACCAACTGGAGCTTCCAGCTTCAGTGCCGCGGCACCTTGGACGCCTCTTCTTCGTGGACCAACATCGGATCCTCACAACCGGGCACGAGCGAAATCAATCTGTTTAACGACAACAGCCCGGCCACCAACAGCGCGAGATTTTACCGCGTGCAGGCACGATAAAATCAACGGTGTGGTTCCTTGATATTGGTAATGGGTAGGGCGCGGAGTTTACAGAATCAAGAACCGATACCTTCCTGATTTTATTCTCAATCGGAGAGCGAAATCAGGTGCAAATTACAGTGAGGCAGAAAGCGATTGCCGAGACTCCTATCTGCGCGTAGCATCGCCCGAGATCAGCCGGTTTTAGCAAACTCAGTTGGCTTAGTGGGAAAAAATCCTATGAGATGGGCGTATGTACTCTTGGTTACAGTTCTCGTGTTGACCGGATGTTCCAAAAAGTCCGGGGACACTCCGCCGAATGACGGCAATGTTCACAATGTTTCGACGAATGGCCTGCCATTCGCTGTGACAGTGGTGGAAACGGATCAGAGCAAGGAATGGAACACGCTGTCAAAGCTATCCTTGATGGATTTCGAAAAACAGGATTATGATGAATTGGAGAAGCTGGCGGAGGAGGGACGTTCGGCCGGGGATGCCTGGCCGGATGGTGATTGGAAGGTGGTGCCGGTTTATGTGGGACTTGAATTGTCCGCAGACGAGGATGACAGTGCGTGGTTGGCCCGGCAAAAGGCCCTGGAAGCATGGATTCAGGCGCGTCCGGAATCCATCACTGCCCGGGTGGCGTTGGCGAGACATCTGACGGATTACGCATGGAAAGCCAGAGGCGGTGGAGGGGCGGATACTGTTTCGGACAATGCCGCGCAGTTGTTCGAGGCACGCCTCCGGCAAGCCGCGGCCGGATTACAGGATGCAAAAGCACTGAAAGCAAAATGCCCGGTTTATTGGACTGCGGTCATGACCGTGGCGATGGGTTTGGGCACTCCGAGAGAGCAGTACAATTAGATTTTCCAGGAGGCCATCCGAGCCTATCCGGACTACCCGCCGATATACGTTAAACGAGGGATGTTTCTCCTGCCCAGGTGGTATGGAGAGGAAGGAGAGTGGGTGGCGGATCTGGGGAAATCGGCAGACAAGATCGGCGGCGAACCAGGAGATATTCTATATGCCCAGGTGGCGTGGGGGGAAAGAGGATTTTCGAGCCAAAAGAATATTTTTGAGGAGAACACGAATTTGTCTTGGGAACGCGTTGACCGCGGCTGCAGTGCGCTGGAGAAGAAATTCCCGGATTCACTTGAGGCCAATCATATGCACGGGCATCTGGCAGGCCTGGCCGGCGACGGCAAGACGGCCAAGAAATACCTGATGAAGACGGAAGGCAAAGTTACGTTGTGGGCTTGGGACTCCAAGGTTGAGTTCATTGATTTTGCCAACTGGGCGCTGGCACAGTGAGTTGTAGGGCCGGACATTCCCATCGGCGGCTTCCGGCACCACCTGCCGGGGTGCAGGAAAACTGAGGGACGTTTTCCGGGGGTATCGCTGATCGCTCAACCCCCGGCTAATTTCCGGAACACCTCCGGCGTTCAGCCGCCAGGGCCGCAACCGGCTGGCTACCGATTGTTGATTTCCGCCAACAGCTTCTGGGCGAGGGCGCGAATTTCTTCGGCGACGTTCGGGCGCAATAACGTTTGCAGGGTTTGCCGCGCGGCGTCAGGATTCTGCTGGCGGATCTCCAGTTGCGCCAGGGTGATCAGGTAGGACTGATTATCGGGCGCCAGTTGGATGGCGTACTGGAGTTGCTGGGCGGCAGTGGCCAGATCGTCGCCTTGGACCATTTCGAAGAAGCCCAACAGCTCGTGCGCGGGCGCAAAGTCCGGCATGAGCGCGATGGATCGCTGCAAAGCCTGGCGGATTTCCCCAGCTTGGGGGTCGGCGAGCTGCGGCTGCCGCCCGTCGGCATCGGCCGTGGCGTGATATTTATCCCGCGCATAGGCGTAGTACACCAGGAAGTTCCCGGAGCCGTGGGCTATGGCGGCCTGCAAATGCTGCAAGGCAGCGTCCGCTTGCCCTCGCCGCGCGGCCAGCAATCCCAGTCCTTCCTCCGGCAGCGGACTGGCCGGAGCCAGGTCGCGGGCCGTGATAAAATAGGGTTCCGCATCGTCGAACCTGCCAATATCCATCAGTTCGTCGCCAAGCCGGAAGGCGACCTCGGCCGGCGCCACAGTGCGCACTTTGGACGGGATGGGGGCGGAAAGATTAGTGGAGACCAATAAATTGATGGGCCGGAACTGGCCGCGCTGCAAATAGCGATACAATTGCGCCTGCATGGCCGGCAGCGACGTGTGCAGGGCATTGGTGAACGCTTCCGGGACGCCTTGGCCCTGCCGGAGCAAGGTGGTGAACTGGCCAAACCGGCTGATGTATCCCGGAATGTCGCCAGCCATCAGAAACTCCGTGAGCAGCCAGGATTCGGCGTAGAACGTGCCCTGGCGCTGCTGCTCGTTGTAGGCGGGCGAATCTTCCTTGACGGAAAACAAGTCGGCCAAAGGCATCAGCGGCTGTTCGGTCAACGCTCGCAAATGATGCGGGATGGGGGCGCCGATTTGAGCGTAACGGCCGGAGGTTTGAAACGTGGAATACATCTCGGCCATGCCTTCCTTGAGCCACAAGGGCCAGACGGTGTCGTTGCGCCGGAACAGGAAATGCGTGTATTCGTGGAAAATAACCTCGAGATTCAGGGGGTGACCCGGCTCCGGGAGGGAAAGCACGATCATGTTCTCATCGAGGCCGTGGTGGAAATACGCCGAGATATTGGCGGGCTGGCCGTTGTAGACGGGCAGGAATGGTTCCATGGCTTGGTGGTTGGGAAACACCATCACGACGATGGGCGGGGAAGCGACGGCTTGGGCGCCGGCGAGCTGAGCGTAGGCGCTGGAGAATTGCTCAAGCCGGGCCACCAGCCCGTAAACGTTGCCTATGGGCCCGCAACTGTAGAAGTTGAAATGGGCGGTGCTGACTTCCACCCACGGTCTTTGCGCCAGCGGCACATCGGCCGCGACACCGGTAAAGGCGCACGCCACTACTTGCAGGAACAAGCACAGGAATGTCTTTTGCCGACGGGTCATCGCGTTTCGGCACTGTAATGGAGGATGAGGGAATTGTCACGGGGCGGGATTTTGCCCCTGGCCTCAAGGCGCACCGATTGAGCCCCGCCTCGTTTTGCGCGTCTGCGGCCACTCAACCTTTTTTGATCCATCGTAGTCATTAGTTGTCATAATAAAATGCGATTAATTACTTAAAGGGATTGTCCAGACGGGCGATAACTGTCTCGGATCGCACAGCCGTCTACCAAAGATTGCGAACCCCTCGCTGGCCTGCTCCTCGGGGCAGACAGTGGTGTAACTGTCACTAAAAAACGTACTTATGAAATTGAAATTACTCTTGACGCTAACCGGTGCCGGCGTGGTTCTGCTGCCAGCTTCAATTCAAGCGCAACCGACCGGCCACTATTGTCCCGGATCCGAAGGTCTGCTGGCCGCTTCCGCCCCGCCGCCCGGATGGTATGTCCGCGATTACAATGTCTTTTATACGGCTGACCAAGTGAACAACTCCTCCGGGCAGAGCGCAGGGCCGGCGAATTTCAAGGTGTTTACGTACGCGCAAGTTCCGCGGTTGATCTGGGTGACCGACCTGAAATTCCTGGGCGCCAATGTGGGCGTCAATGCCCTGCTGCCAATTGTTTACCAGAATGTGACCGCCGGACCCTACCGCAGTTCGACTTTCGGAGCGGGGGATTTGCTCTTGGACGGTTTTCTGGCGTGGCATCCGAAACAGTTTGATTTTCTGCTGGCGGCCGGCTTCTGGAGCCCCACGGGAAATTCCTCGGCTCCACCGACGACCGACGCGGGGATGGGATATTGGGGCGGGATGTTGACGTTCGGCGGCACCTGGTACATGGACACGGAAAAGACCTGGGCCATTTCACTGCTCAATCGTTATGAAGTCAATTCGGAGGAGCGGGACACGGATATCACCCCCGGTAATGCCTACACGGTGGAGTGGGGCATCAGCAAAAAACTGTGGAAGAACATCCAAGTGGGTCCGGCCGGTTATTTTCAGATGAAAACGACGGCGGACAGCGGAGTGGGCGCCACCACCGAACGGGACCGCGTGGCGGCGGTGGGTCCGGAAATTGACGCGGTCATTCCGAAGGTCGATGTGCATGTTTCGCTCCGTTATCTTTATGAATTCATGGCCGTCAACCGCGCCCAAGGCCAGACGATCACACTGACGTTGACCAAGCGCTTCTAAACAGAAACCGTCCTGAAAATCAAATCTTTGAAAAGTATGTTAAACAAAATTTTTACCCTCGTTGTGTTTGCGGCCTCGGTCGCCATAGCCCCCCGCTTGTCCGCCCAGGATACTGACCCGGCGGCGGCGCTGGCCGCGGAGAGCGCCGCGTACTGCACCTCGACCCTCAACAAAGACCGGCCAACGCCTCCTAGTGTGGTCATCGACAAGGTCAACGAAGCCTGTGCCTTGCTGACCAAGGAAGGCCCGGCGGCCTACCCCAAGTTCTCCGGCAAAAACAGCCCGTTCATATACGAGGGCACGTATATCGCGGTGCAGGATTTGAATTCCGGTGAAGAATACGTCCATCCCATCCAATACAAGATGGTGGGCCAGAAACTCAAGGCCCAGAAGGACGCCAAAGGCAAGCCGGTGTTTGTCATCATGTCTTCGGTGGTGCGGGAGAAGGGCGAAGGCTGGGTGGAATATTACTGGCCCAAGCCGGGAACGCAGGAAATCATCCACAAGATTTCGTTTGTCAAGAAATGCACGATGTCCAACGGCGCGGATGTGGTGGTCATCTCTGGCACATCCAACATCAGTGCCGACGACGCCGCCAAACTGGATTTGCATTGATGCACCGGGGCCGGCGACCGCCGTTAACCGGGAGGCCGGCGGCAGTCCCGCGGTTCAATCCGAACCATTGACCAAAATATGTTCATCAACCGGACCAGTATTCGGACGCGGCTGTTGCTGCTGGGGGGATTTTCGGTCGCGCTGATTGTCATACTACAGGGCATCACCTGGCTGGGAGACAGCCGGGTGACTCAATCTTACCAGAGCATCAATACGGCACAGCAGGCCATCCAAGTGGCTCAACGCTCCATTGATGATGCCACCAGTCTGAAAGACGGGATCAACAAGGTGCAGACGGGAGTAATGGACCTGCGCCTGCTGGAAAAGACCTTCCTCCAATTCCGCCTGGCGGAGGACAAGGAAAAATTCAACCAACTGGCGGATGAACTGACCGCCAAGCTGAATCAACTTCAGCTTGGCCAAGTCAGCGTCCAGTTCCAAGAATACCGGAAAGAATTCGAGGAACGCGCCGGGCTGGTGCTGGAGCACGACGCTTTGAACCTCAAAATGATGGCGCCACTCCGGGATTCGGAACAGCGGCTCAGTGATATTCTCACCGAATTGGGAAGCAAACAATCCGAGGCCCAGTTGAGCGGCGCAAAGCTCAAGGACGACGAGTTGGAAATGCTGAATGTGGTCCGCGACTGCCGGATTGTCTTTCTCAAACTCCAAAACCTGCAACAACAGTTTATTGCGACCGGCGAAAAAAAGTACGTCGACCAATACAAGCAGGTGGCGGGCACCGATGCCAAGTGGGCCGTCGAATCACTGCATGAATTCGCCACCAGCCTGAAGAACACCAACTATCTATCCGCCAGTCAGACCATTGACGACTCGCTGAATGAATTTCTCAAGGATATCGACCAGTCACTGGCGTTGGGGGCCCGGGAACATCAACTGGATCAACAACTGGCCAGCACCGGGGTCAGCGTGCTCAAGGCGGCCGATGCCGAAGTGGCCAAGGCGGATGACGAAGTTGGCAAACAAAAGAACAGCGGCATGGCCGCCGCTGATTCGGCGCAAAAGGCCCGGATTTCAGCGGATTCCACCCGGAAATTCGCCGGCAATACGGTCTTGGCGGTCATCCTGATTGGACTCGCGTTTTTTGGCGGTTTCATCTCGGTCGTGATTTCCAGCATTAACGGGTCGCTCCGCTCCGCCATTACAAAACTCAGCCAGGGTGCGGATCAAACCACCGCCTCCGCGGGGCAAGTCTCCTCGAGCAGCCAGTCTTTGGCCGAAGGCGCCAACGAGCAGGCGGCGTCACTGGAAGAAACCAGCGCTTCCCTGGAGGAAATGTCGTCGATGACGAAGCGCAATGCGGAGAACGCCCGGCAAGCCACCGAAATCGCCAAACTGGCGCGCGAAGCCGCCGACAAGGGCGTCGGCGACATGCAGACCATGTCTAAAGCCATGGAAGCCATCAAGGTTTCCAGCGATGACATCGCCAAGATCATCAAGACCATTGATGAAATCGCCTTTCAAACGAATATTCTGGCCCTCAATGCCGCAGTTGAGGCGGCCCGCGCCGGCGAAGCGGGCATGGGCTTCGCGGTGGTGGCGGACGAAGTGCGCAATCTCGCCCAACGCTGTGCCCAGGCGGCCAAGGAAACCTCCGCAAAAATCGAGGGATCCCTCAGCAAGACCGGCCAGGGCGTGGAAATCAGCGGCAAGGTGGCGGCGGCTCTTAACGACATCGTCAGCAAAGTCCGGCAAGTGGATGAACTGGTCACTGAAGTTGCGGGCGCTTCCCGCGAACAAACCGACGGCATTTCGCAAGTCAATACCGCCGTCGGCCAGATGGACAAGGTTACCCAGAGCAATGCCGCCAACGCCGAGGAAACGGCCTCCGCCGCCCAAGAGTTGAACGCCCAGGCCGAACTCTTGGAACAGTCCGTGGCGGAGTTATTGCAACTGGTGGGTGGCCGGTTAGAACTAAATCGGGTGGATGGCAACAAGCCTTCGGGGAAAGTCCATTCGCGCGCGCCCCGCTACGACGCCGTTTCCGCTCCCACCAACGGCGCCAGCAACGGTCATGGTCACACACGGTCGGCATCGCCCGCATCCACGGTGGCAAGACGTGGGAATGAACTGCCGATGGACGGCGATTTGAAAGATTTTTAACTGGCGATCGTTTGCCCAAGTTACCGACCAAAGGCCTCAGCGCGGCCGCAGGAACTGCCGCTAGACTGGTGAAGCCGCGCGGCCGTTTGCGGGATAAGTGCCAAAAATAACTTTTGCTGACGGGCCATCACGTTTGGGCACGGTTGGCCACAAGCTGTCGCCACCCCGTGGTTGTGTTTCGGCACGGTAATAGATGATGGCGGAATTGTCACGGGGCGGGGCTGGCGTATCGGCCTACGGCGACATGCGTTTCAATTCGACGGCCGAATCGGAATTAAAGGCGTTGGTGTCGCCGGCGTGCTTCAAAAGGAATTTTTGCAGGTCTTTTGTGTCCGCCGTCAGATAGACCATTTTGTTGTCGCCGTTATCGAGCGAAATGTTGGTGTCACCGGCTTCCGGCACGACCAGATGGCGCAGGACCGCCGGGTTGGTGCGCAGCAAGCCCGCCAGCCAGCTGAAGTCCATGAAATGCAGCGACAGGTTGGTATCCGCGCGAGCCACCTTGGCGATGAGATGCATGGGCATCTGGAACTCGCCACGATTGGTGGTGAGCAGGTCCAGAAACTGGTATTGCTTGAGCTGAAACAAATGCGCTTCGAAGGCATTCGTTTCATGGTCGTCCGCGGTGGACAGCAGGTAGAATTTGTCGTCCGCGGCGGTGAACTGCCAGGCTTCGTTGGGCTTGGCGGTATTGTTCCACTGCCCCGCCAGGCCGGGATCAAAGATCAAATCTTTCGGGGTGTAAAAAGGGTAAACCGACAAGACAATGCAGCCGGCCACCAAGGAGAGCGCGGCGCCGGCGGCGGTTAATTTCAGGAGTTTTGATTTCATAGATAGTAGATAGCTAAGTGTGTTTTGAAGGATAGTTGCAGACAATTTTACGGCGAATTCCGGTCGGGATGCAGGCGTTTCCAGCGTTCGGCGAACAGAAAG
>Ga0182030_10024006_pt1 | contig 11236 bp, 3 predicted proteins | sample 812S3MmetaG_FD_121299 | JGI IMG/M metagenome (GOLD analysis project Ga0182030, IMG submission 121299) | Permafrost microbial communities from Stordalen Mire, Sweden - 812S3M metaG (Illumina Assembly) | ecosystem: Environmental > Terrestrial > Soil > Wetlands > Permafrost | place: Sweden...
AATCTTGTAAAAAAGGTAACGGACGAGCCAACCTGTTCAGCGAGAGCATCGAAGCACATAGTGAAGAACATGAGCGCCAGCAAGGTCAAAATTTTCTTCCTTTCATCCCCCACAGCGCTGATGGATAGATACAGCATATATGAAACTACGCCTACGCCAGCCAGTGGCAATATGTAATCAAAATACTTGTGTTGATGAACAAGTACAGCGACGAGCGGCACGGAAAAGAAAGCCAAGATATAAATCATTTGCTCCCCGTTCAGATCAAAAAGAGGAAGTCTCCGGCTAATTGCTACCTTAGGTTGTAGCCCATGACCCTCGAGGCTTGATAGTCCCCGGATAAAGAATAATAGTCCCGCTATCATACCTAAGGCCGCAAGACTAAAGCCATAGTGCCATCCATAGACCTCGCCTACATACCCACAAATGATTGGCGAGAGAAAGCCGCCCAGATTGATGCCTACGTAATACAATGTAAAGCCAGCATCTCTGCGATGATCGCCATGGGGGTATAGCTTGCCCAAAAGAGAAGCCAAGTTAGCCTTGAATAAGCCTGTGCCAGATATAATAAACGCAAGCCCTATGTAGAATAACGTTTCTCCGACCATAAATAGGCATATATGCCCCAGGGCGATCATTATGCCGCCTAAGATGATGGCTTTTCTGTCGCCTAAGATTCTGTCAGCGATTAAACCACCGATGATCGGCGTCGTGTAGACAAGAGCCGCGTAGGTTCCGTAGATGCCATAGGCTTTTTCTTGGGAATATGAGAATTGGGAGGTGATATAGAATACCAGCAACGCTCGAAACCCATAAAAGCTAAAGCGTTCCCACATTTCGGCAAAGAAGATGTAGAACAGCCCGGGCGGATGATCGCGGAAACGGATGGAAAGGGCTGGCATGTGAGCCATAGAGGATCTCAGATGTAAGTACTTGTAGTTCAATATTATAGAGGACATCGCCTTCTGAGGCAAGCCGGGGCTTTGTGCACTTTTAATTTTCATGCTTAGATCCATTGCTTCTGGCTTTAGTTTCGAGCTTTCCTTCCATACCGTATTTTTACGGATAGATATTCCCATTCTTTTCTGTAATATGCTGATAAGTTAGAGCAAAATTTATCTGGAGAACCTTATGAGAAGAATAAATTCGTACGTATTTTTAAGCCTTGTCGCCGCAACTTCCTTGCAGGCATCGCAGCCATGGCAGGATGATCTTGTCAATCATTTAACCGTTGCAGGGGGAGCCTCTGTTCCCCATGCCTCATCGGTTTTAAAGGAGATCCCCGAGGGCACAGCTATATTCTATGACCATAGATTACCAGCTGGTCAGCAGCTTTGTTTGCGGCCTAAAGGAAAGCTTATGCAGTATACATGCCCAGCTGTGCCTGGTGTGCTGGGACTTGAAAATCCTCGGCCCATGGGGGTTAGTCCGCAGTATCTTGCCCACACGGATGGCACTAAGATCGATCTTCTTAGGGCTTCTTATGATTACGGGACGTTCTCGGTGATTTCCGGATTGTATCAACCTTTGGGCGCGGTGACGTTGCGTTCCATTATTCAAGACGGTTTACGGGTTAATACGAATCGGTTGACATGTATTACAGGGCTGGATGATGGCTTGGTTTTGACCGTTGATTATAATGAGTCTTGTCACCACATCGCTAATTCATATGAGATAAACGGTGGGCAGGTTCAACTGGTCAATCCTGCAACACAGGCATCACCTTGCCTGACGTTTAGTTGTTGGTATTTGCCGACAGCCGCAGGACGAAACGGAACTACGATGCCGCTTTTCTCAATAGGCTATCCGGCAACTGAGCCTGGTTTAGAAGGACAAACTAAAACTATACAGCTTGGCGTTAACAGTCTTAACACCATGAAATCTACATTTTCCCTTCAGGCCCCCGTTGTTGAGGTAGAGGCCCGTCAAAAGCTTGTTGATCAAACTACAATGACGCAGAAATCGGTACCGGTGCCGCCAAAAATTATTCCAGCTAAGCCGGCAACATCAAAAAAGGAAGTGGTGCCTTGGCCAAATAACCAATCGAAATGCGCTGATTATTTATACGGTAAGGTGCCAGGATATGTTGTCGATAAATCAGGCGTTTCTTATTTGACTTGGAAGTTAATACGCGTAACCCATATACCCGCAACGCCGGCGAAATCCATCCCGCAGCCGAATAGAACAGTCAATGAGAGTGTCACTAGACAAGTATCAACGACCGAGAATGTTAATGTTCTAAAATCCAAGATATGGCCCATGGCTGAGCAGTCAAGCGATAACTGGATGAATATAGTGTTTTCGATAGATTTTAATACCAAAATAGGGCGGGTATATAATAATGGTAGTTTGCTCTTCGAATATATGAACCTAAGTGTCATTCCAGTAAATTCAATTTGCACTTTGCATTTTGGGCAACGGACGGAACTGATTGGTGAAGTGATTCTAACCAACCAATTTTGCTACAATCCGGCTGCTTTTGGCTGTTTTAGCTCCCAAAACAAGTGGGTTCCAAAAAAGAGTGTCGCTCCAGCCCAACTTGTCGACCTTCATCCGCTATCAATTATAACGCCAACTAGCTTATAGGACCTGCCATGTTTAGAAGAATCGTAACATATCTCGTATGTTTTTGTATCTCGTTTCATCCTGTACCAGTTTATGCGTCTAATCCGGATGTTACGATTCTTCGGCAAAGTAGAGCCTATGCGGCTCAGATTGGTGATAAGCCAGTCAACTGTTTGGATGTTAAGAAAGGTAAATCTGGTCAGGTGCACTTGGCGTTTGACCAGAGCCTTCATCAGGAGAACAGCTCGTATGTGCTTGTACTGGAGAGACAGCCCATTGGTCAAGTATTCTTCGAAAAGGGGCAGCTGAATTTCTGGGGCTATCAGGACCATGCCTTCAGTTTGGAAGCGCAAGAGGGTTATGTCTATCCTTTGTTTTGTGCCCAGGCCGTGGGAGACTTATTCCTGACAGGTGGACAATTTACTAAAGACAGTGTTTTTATCGCTGAAAACCTGGAGGCAAGTGGGATCTATAAAAGCACCAGTGCTTTGACGTTCCAGGCTCGTAGAAATCTCAACGTACAAGGACAATACGCCACGGTGCAACTGTATATGCAGGCTTTTAAGCTGCTGTTAGATGCGGTTGCAGAGACAACCGATATCCAGGCCGAGGCCAAAATAATTGAAGAAGCGCCAACGAGTAAACTTTATGCTTCCAACAACATCATCGTCAATGGCTACCAGGAAGGGTTCTCCCATAAGGGAATGCTGAAGGCAAAGAGCGCAATTGTGCTCAGTGGTGATGCCTACACCGGGTATACAGGCTCTCAAACTGTTGCTGGTAGTATGTTCAATAACCAATCTAAAACCATCGACGAATCTGGGCGAGTAGTGGCGGGTTTGGGGTATATGCAGGGAACGAATCTCTCTCTTAAGGACGGCTTTACCTTCACTGGGTATCACCTCGTCGCTGAAAGTGCCGGTGACTTAACATTAGACCCAAAGGCAATGATCCAAGTTCAGTATGGAGCACAACTCGATGCGAAGAAAAAGCTAAACCATAAAGGCATCCTAAGTCAGGTTGGAACTGCGACTATTAATTTTCCTTACATGGAGCTGTTTGGCCTGGAAAGTTTCAAGCCCTCCTCGGTGCAGGAGCATAGGCAAAAAGCCGTTGAAATTCAAGCAGTTCAGGCTAAAACCCTCCCGAACGTGGATCTTAAAGGCATCGCCTTGCAGTCTAGTCAGGATATGGAAATTTCTGGGCAGCTAATGACTCCCAATAATAGCATCACAGTCAAGACGCCGAACCTATTGTTTCAGGGTGTTTCTCAGTCGGGCTTTTTCGAGGGATTGAGGACCATAATTCAGTCGAAAACAGCGATAGTTGAAGGGGTTATCAGGGCCCACACGGTAATCGCCTTTATTGATCAATATGTGAAGTTAAACGGCCTCATGGAGGCCAAGCATAGAGAAATTGTGTTCACCCAGGAAGAGGTTAAAGCAAAAGCCGCTGCCGAGCTAAAGGCTACGCACGAAGCTGAAGAAAAAGCGAAAAAAGAAGCAGATGCAAAAGCAGCGGCTGATCTTAAAGCTAAGCAAGAGGCTGAAGCCAACGCTAAGCTGGAAGCGGATGCTCAGGCGGCAGCGGCATTGAAGGCTGCGCAGGAAGCAGAGGCGGCTCAGAAAGCCCAGCAGGATGCTGCTGCTAAGGCTAAGGCAGCCGCCGATCTAAAGGTTAAACAAGAAGCTGAAGCTGCCGCTCTTAAAGCTAAGCAAGAAGCAGAGGTAAAGGCTCAACAGGAGGCAGCGGACAAAGCTGCGGCGGATTTAAAAACCAAGCAGGAGGCTGAGGCAAAAGCCGCTGCTGCTTTACGCGCTGAGAAAATGGCAGAATATGCTGCGACACAAGAACCCAAAGTTTTCGAAATGGGTTCAGGGGCCAATCTGATAGGTGGCGCTTTGTCCATACAGCACGCTGATTCGGCTAAACTGGATGCGGGCGTTGCAAAGGTAACTAACCTTTACATCGATGCCAAGGAGACTGTCCAGAAGGCCGCCAATGAGCTAACAATCGAACAAACGGCTGGTTTTACAGGAGAGGTCGTCAAGTTGGGTGGATCGACTCAGACTAAGGATTTGGTTGCGACCCCTGCGAGGGAGGTCATTGTGGAAAAAACGGGTAAGGTAAATGCCAGTGGCAAGGCCCAGTATAAAACAAAGGAAATGACTGTCTCAGGACAGGCTAAAGCTGACGTGTCTGTGACTGATGTTGATAAGCTCGTTATACCGGTGGGTGGTGATCTGCAGGGGAACACGAACATCGTTGATGCAAAAGATGCAACGGCAGATGGTCTTATCAGTGGAGGGGTTGTCCAAGCGACTTTCGATAACGTCACGCAAGGTGAGCACGGAAGCATCAAAGCAACCCAACAAGCTGCTATTAATGTTAAAAAAGAAGGAACCCTCAGCGGCAAGAATGATGCCCCAATGATGTTTTTGGAAGGCGAAAAAGTCACGGTTGCCAGCACTGGTGGTGTTACGGGAAAAGAGGTCATAGCTGACGTCAAACAACTTACCGAGGAAAAAGGCGCGGTTGTTGTTGGATCCGAACTGACAGACATCAAAAGTGTCGATGCCAAACTTGATGGTGAAACTGGAAGCACAGTAACGAACATAAATGTCAAAAAGAAACTGGAGACTGGAAAGGATTCAAAGACTAAGGGAACCAAGCAGCTTGTCACAAATGCAAAGGAGTGGGATCACAAAGGAAAAACGGATGCTGGCCATTCCTTTTCTAAAACCGAAAAGACCAAAATAGCAACAGGCGCCGAGGTCAACAGTACTTTGTCAACTCAAGTGCAGGCGACCAAAGGGTTTGATAACGCTGGTGTTATTGACACTCAAGGTGCAGCGCATCTTAAGACGCCTAGTGACAAAGTGGGGGTCGTAAAGACGAAGAAGGGTCTCACCCTGGAGCCGGTAAAACAGCCCGACGTGAAGGGTATTTTTGCAGGCAAGCATCACAACTTGAAGGATAATTCTTCGGTGACATTAATTGCAAAGGCCCCTGTGACTATTACTGAATCCCCCAAAGCACCTTTTGGGACGGGCTTGGTTGCGCCTAGCATTAATATAAATGTTCCTTTGAACTGTCAGAAAGATTTTGAGCTTGAAGCAACTAAAACAAGTATGTATCTGTCCCATGATATAATAGGTCGTGGCACTGTCCGCATCAAAGCTCCTTCCATCACCGTTCCTAAAGGTAAAACTATGTCAGCAAATGTGCTGTACGCTGAAGCCACCTCAGGAAGCATTCGTAATGGCGGCACGATGAGAGGGATCAAATATCTGGAAAGAAGAGCCGCCGGCGACATCGTTGATGAAGGATACTGGAGCACGAGAAGGAATGGCAAACGCAGCATCCCTGTTTGGACACCAGCTCAGGCAATTGGCGGCACTGGTATTCCTTTAAAAATAGGCGATAAATTGTGCAAGGTAGGTCTTGTGTCAATTGCTGGTGGCAAGATACGCAATAAAGGTTCTCATATCTCTACGGGGGCCGGTGCTGATGCCTATTTTGATGCAACCTATGGCATTGAGAACGTCACTGAAGCACAACGTTATTTAGCCGCAAGCTGGACCAAAAGGCACGGGATATTTAAACATAAGAAAACTCGCTATGAGGAGTGGTCCAACGTCGTCGGCGAAGCCAAAGAGTTTATCGGGGGAAGAATGTTTAGGTCGTCTGAAAAAGGCGGGTTTTTCACCTCAGGAAGCCTGCACGCTGGACATGGTGAGGATGTGACAAACGTTCATGGTCCTGTTACCTATGCCGCAATAATTTTAAACAATACGGTACACATCAGCAAAAAGAAGTTCTGGGGCGCAAGCAAAAGCAGCAGGCACCAGGAAACCCAACAGGCTAAGGTTGTGCGTTTCTTCAATAACGGCGGTATCTACCATACCTCCCGGACGGCTGGCATTAGTGGGCAGGGCACTCAGTTTGTGGCTCCCATTCTGGTGTTGAATGCTCCTAATAAACGCATACATTTCGATGAAGTCTTGTTGAACAATTCGATGCACACAAAATCCTCGGCTTTCAGCCCGACCATTAGTGGCATAGCTCTGTTTAGTGATAATGGTTTCGGGGCCATGCCAGGGGTTTCTCTGTATAACGACCTGCGAGGCATGGGTCAATCGGACGCCGATATTGGTCGTATGGTGGCAGGCTTCCAGCAAACTTGGTCACAGATTTCCGGGCTGGCCAACGGTTATAACAATGGCAAGTTCGGACAGCAGATTTTGGCCCAGTTTGGTGAGTTAGGGTTCTCTTTTACCAGTAGCAAGAGTTCTCAAAAATGGCAAACGTCTGTGCCAACGGTGATGCATGTGGGGGTGGGACATTTCATCTCAGGGAAAGGCGTTGACTTATTCGGGGGTGCTCAAGTTCATGCGTCAATGTCGTTAAAGTTTGAGACACCTGAGCTGTTGCTATCCGCATCACGTTTGGAATCTAGCTCTAAAAGCAAGTCCTTCAATTGTGGAGCTGGCTATAACCCATGGACATATACAGGCTCAGTCAATTTCGGTATGAATAAAACAAGCAGTCATGGGGTTAGGTATGAGTATGCTCAACTAAATGCGCCGGTCGTAGATCTGGGTGTCATGAAAATTCTGGGTCTTCATGGTGGCGCCATCAATTGCAATAAGATCCACGGTAAAGTCGGCCGTGTGGATGTGGTGACTCTGCAGGATGAGTTTCATAGTAAGCAATCAGGCTTTAGTGTGAACCTGAGCAGCAATTTTATGAGTGGCATAAGTAACCCATCGGGAGGATTTAGCTTTAACGTTGGTTCATCCCATGTGAAAAAAGCCAACCAGCATGCAGGTATATTCGCAGCCGCTGGATTTGATGATAGCTTCCGCATCGACCAACTCAATGTGACGGATACGGAACTGGATCCTTTGCTGGCGGCCCAAGCGAAGCATGTGAGCTTCACCAAGATATATGATGTGAAGAAGAGCCATTCCTTTGGTCTTGGCATGCAGGGGCTAGATCTTTCAAGTGGTGAAGGTTTTGCACAAGGCTTTGGCAAAAACGCAGCTGTGCTCGTAGCAGGAGCGGCTGCCGCAGAGTTCGGCAAAGTCGTTGGTCTGAACGATCAGGTATCCGCAGCCCTGGCTATGGCGGCCGGAGCTCTCGTTAGCAATGAGATTAATGACTATATGGGTGAAGATGCACGGGCACCAGCCTCTGGAATCGGCAATCTCGGTCACCTGAACTATAGCATTGGCGATCATAAGGTCAATGTGACCGGCATTGATTTTTCGCTGAAGAATCTAAAGCAAGCGGCTCAAGAAATTGGTTTGGCAACGGAGAAATTCCTCGCGCCTGAACCTGTCAAATTTGTTGCTCCGGTGATCCCGGTTATACAGGTTCAGGAGCTCAAAGCTGAGCCAGAAATCTTAGATGAAGTATCCGAGGAAGATGGCCGCCCTGCGCTCAGGATGAAAACACCCGAAGATAAGGTCGATGTGGAAGACAAGGCCGCTGAGGAAAAGCTAGCTGAAAGGAAGAAGGCTGCGAGACAAAAAGCTGCGGCGAAAAAACAGGCTAGTGATAAGGGCAAGGAAGAGGCGGATGCTGACGTATTGCCGCCGCTGGGTCATTTTGGTCTGCCGAAGGCGGCGAGGAATCTGATCGAAAATGCGCCGTTGATTTTGGATGAGTATCAGCAATCTAATGCGAGTGAGAAACGAGCAGAAGAGCGCGTAGAAGAAAAAGTACATGCTAAGCGGCAATGGCTGAAAGATAGTCCCCTAGGCGGATTTCTCGATGTCATGCAGAAGGTCAGCGACTATTATGCGGACGATGATGAAAGGGCAGCAACCATCTTCAGATCTGGTGAGCATACGTTGCTGGAAAAATGGGGTGTGGGACTGCGAGTGTTTGACCCAGAGGGTCATCATACTTCATTGATGTCGAAAGTCAACGCATCCCTAGGTTTGAGTCAATTCATCATCTATGGACCCGAGGCTGCGGCTCATGCGTCAGAAATGATTTCCGGATATTTCCGAGGCCTGTCCCCGAATGAAGAGATGAGAGCAGAGTCTAAATACCTGGCTCAGGTCATTGGCATGGCAGCCTTGCAATTGGCTGGTCCTCAGCTTGCCAAGCGGGGCGGTAATAAAATCGCTCACCTGGGCACAAAGGGTTTCCAGAAGCTAATGGATCTAAGAAAGAATAAACAGTGGACCCCACTTCTTGATAACTCTTACGCAAACGAATGGGCTGACCTCAAATACACAACCCATAGAAGTGTGGGGTTATGGATGGAAGGTACAATCGTTACCCCTGATAAGATTTATGGTCAAAGAGACCACGCCCTTTCTAGTTCCGAACGCATGGCACAGACATATTGGAAAGAAGTTAAAAATGGATATTACATCTTAAGTGGACATGGAAATACCGAGGGAGTTAGCGTAAGCAGAATGGCTTCAAAATGGCCTCTGAGAGATTTTGCTCCCGAGATCCTTCAAAACGATCCTATGCAATACAGTATTAAACATGAGGTTGTCGATCATCGTATTCTTAGCAGACTCATCAAGAGTGATTCCAAATATAAGCGAGGTCAACCGGTTTTCCTTAGTGCATGTAATGTAGGTAATTCAACAGTTCCACAACATTTAGCAAACGCCTTGGGTGCGCCTGTCGTAGCCCCCAATGGTCTTTTATACAATCAAGTAGGTGTGGTATGGGTTGGGGGGCATGACAGCAATAAGCCAGCTTTAAGCTATTTTTACCCGCAAAAGCCTCATTCATCCAGTTTGGAGAAGTTCAAACAGTTGCTTCCGGATGATGTGCGCAAAGGACAGGGTTTGTTAAAAGATGACTCAGGTGCAGTCTGGATTCCAAGCAAAGGCGAACTCAAGGGCTATGCGAAGACTTTTAAAAATACGGTTTTGAATAAACTGCATGAATACCAATACAAAAAGCATGGATGGGTTCCTCTGGTCGATAACCCAAGAGACGGTAATTGGGATGAAGCAACAGTAGGCAAAGTAGTATACCTTAACGAAGTTGGGGCGAGATTTGATAATCTGCGTAAGAGGGATGATCCAAAAGGTCCTTTTACAGTAGCGTGGGTGGGGTCACGAAGAGTGTCGCCAGAAGTGGGCGATGACTCTGGCTGGAGCATTAACCCTATCCTTTTTGAGCAATATCTCTATGCAAAGGGCTACAAATACGGACAACCGATAGCCTTTGTCTGTTGCAATAGCTCAGAATCAGCTAAGGAAGTTGCTGAATATATGCGGGTACCCGTTTTGGGCTTTAATGGTTTTGTGAGACCAAATGAGGATGGTGGATTCAAGCTAATTGACAGATTTTCGAAGCAACGGTTGGGCTATATGGAAACCTATTACCCTCGACCTTCATACCAACAGGCTATGATAGGTGCTGCTGGCATGGCCGCGGGTCTTGCGCCGGTGTTTATGCTCACTAGAGATACGCAGCGTGAAGATGGAGACCGGGATGATTTCGGTGATCCCTCTATTGGAGGCGTGGATGAAAGGTTTATGCCATTTGAGTATATGCATTAAGAGTTGTAATGCCGAAGAAGAGTAGCATTCAAGAACATGGACTGTTCCTGCCGATGCCGCTCTTCTTCGCTGACGGTAGTTCAGATTTTCGCGATTGTAAGCCGACTACCTACCATAACGCCAGCACGTCGTGAGGTGATCATTGACCATCCCGATGGCCTGTATGTAGGCATAGATGATGGTTGGGCCTACAAAGGTCATGCCCCTTTTTTTAAGGTCTTTGGATATGGTATTGCTCAATGGTGTGCTTTGAGGGATTTCTTTTAAGTTATGCAAATGATTGACGATGGGGGTCCCATTTACGAATTGCCAAAGATAACGATCCAATGAGCCAAATTCTTGTTGAATATGCAGGGCCGCCCTGGCATTTTGTCGTGCGGCATGGATTTTCAAACGATTGCGGATGATCTGAGGGTTGTGGCGCAAGGCTTCCAGCTCATCGTCACTCATTGCCGCTACTTTAAGGGGATCAAAGTTATGAAAGGCTTTGCGGTATCCTTCGCGTTTTTTAAGGATTGTTTCCCAGCTTAGCCCGGCTTGTGCTCCTTCTAGGATAAGCATCTCGAACAAGTGCCTGTCATCATGGGAAGGGGTGCCCCATTCTTGATCGTGATATTCTGCATAAAATTCCTTGCCCGGTTCTCCGCCGAAACAGCGTTGTTTTGTTTCCATCAAGCTTCTCCTCTTTAGCCCCATGAGAATGTAATAGCTTATTATGAGAAGCTACGCGACTCTTTTTGTGATGGATGACGGGCGGCGGCAATGGTAATGAGCAATAATTTTGCATTCGGTGGGATCAATACAAGTCGGATATTTGCGAAGTTGCGTCCAAAGTCTGCGTAAGTATATCGTAGCTGGAAGATGCATATAGAAGAAGCCGTGCAGGGGATCCCTGCACGGCTTACCTTGAACACTAGGATGTGTTTTTAGGTCAACAAATCAGATGATCGCAATCAGTTTGCGCTGTTGTTGCTACCATTGTTGTCATCTCCTCCATTGTCGCTGTCACTGTCGCTATCGCTGTCTCCACTAGCACTGCTGTTGTCGCTCGCAGGGTCAACATCTGGTGATGGTGGAGTAGGATCCACTGGTGCAGGTGGAGTAGGATCCACTGGTGCAGGTGGAGT
>Ga0182030_10024007_pt1 | contig 11236 bp, 12 predicted proteins | sample 812S3MmetaG_FD_121299 | JGI IMG/M metagenome (GOLD analysis project Ga0182030, IMG submission 121299) | Permafrost microbial communities from Stordalen Mire, Sweden - 812S3M metaG (Illumina Assembly) | ecosystem: Environmental > Terrestrial > Soil > Wetlands > Permafrost | place: Sweden...
GCCCCGGGAGATGGCAGCCCGCGGCGCCATCTTTCCGAGGGACAGGACGTCGCCGAAAATGCAAGACACGATCGCGGCGCACACCGCGCCGACCACGAAGCATTTGAGCAGCGCCTTGGCCAATTCGGACACGCCGTGAAGGCCGAACAGGCGCTTGATGCCCGACAAGGGGCTTAGGCGCGAAAAATCCGGCGTCAGCGCCCTCGTGCTGAAGTTCCAGCCGCCTAAGATCACCGAAGCCAGCAATACCATGCAAACGAGCGCGCCGAACACAGGCAGGATGGCAGTCACGGCGCCGATGGCGGCATCGCCGAGCGATGCCGCCATCGAATCCGTGGTGCGCAAGGACTTCTCGTCGATGATGAGCGAGCGCCGCATCATCTGCGACAGATGTGCTGCGACCGTCCCGCCGATTGCCGTCAAGGCCGCGCTGCCGCCAATCATGGTGGCGAAATTGGTGAGTTCCCGCGAACGCGGCAGCTGGCCGCGCTCGCGCGCTTCCTGAAGGCGCCGTTGCGAAGGTTCTTCGGTGCGTTCGCCGCCCGTTTCCGATTCGGCCATCAGGGCGCTCCTGCGGCCTGCGCGCCGACCAGTTCCGAGACTGCCATCAGTGCGCTGTTAATCAAGGTGGAGATGCCCGACATGATGCCGTCGAGGCCGGCGAGCAGTACGAAGAAGCCGCTCATCAAGGTGATGGTGAAGCCGATGCCGAAGAGATTGAGCTGCGGCGCGGCGCGCGTCAGCACGCCGAGGGCCAGATTGACGATAACGAGCGCAATGACGGCCGGCAACGCGATCAGCAGACCCGTGTCGAAAACTCGCGCGCCCCACAGCACGACGGACAAGAGAAAATCCTTGTCGACATGCGCCGCGCCGATAGGCAGGGAATGAAAACTGTCGGCCAAGGCGCCGAGCAGCATCAGGTGGCCGTTGATCGCCAGATAAGTCAGCGTGCCGAAGATCATGAACATTTGGCCGAGCACCGGCACTTGCGCACCGCGTTGCGGATCGACCAGCGTCGCGAAGCCTAAGCCCATGGTCAGCGATATGCTCTGGCCGGCGAAGACCAGCGCCTCGAATGTCAGCTGCACCACCATGCCTATCGACACGCCGATGAGCAATTCCAACACCGCGGCAAGCATTCCGGCCGCTGAAAAGATCGAAAGACCCGCGGGAACTTCCACCAGAGGAGCCAACAAAAATGCCAGCGCCAAAGTCAGCACGATCTTGACCAGCCCCGGCACCACCGCCTCGCTGGCGGCGGGCGCCGTGAGCACAAAGCCGCTGACGCGCAGCGCCGGCCACCACATCCGGCTCACCCACATCGATACGTCGGCGGCATTCAGTGTCAGCGGCTGCATGCGGCTAGCCGATCATCGCGGGGATGCTGGCGTACAAGTCATGCGTGAAATCGATCAGCACGCGCAGGATCCAAGGGCCGGCGACAAACAAGGTGAGCACCAGCATCAGGAGCTTCGGGATGAAGCTCAACGTCGATTCGTTGATTTGGGTGGCCGCTTGCAGCATGCCGATCACCAATCCGGTGATCAGTGCGATGAGCAGCAGCGGCGCGGAAATCAGCGACGTTACCAGCAGCATCTTGTGGGCCAGATCCATGACATTTTCGGGCGTCATTGGTGAAAACTCGACGCCAACGTGCCGATCAGCAAAGTCCAGCCATCGACCACTACGAACAACATGATCTTGAACGGCAGGGAAACCAAGACCGGCGACAACATCATCATGCCCATCGACATCAACACGCTCGCGACCACAAGATCGATCACCAAGAACGGTATGAAAACCATGAAGCCGATTTGGAACGCGGTTTTCAGCTCGCTGGTGATGAAGGTGGGCACCAATACCGAAAGCGGCACGTCATCCGCGGTGGCGAATTGCGGCTTGCCCGAGAGCTTGGAGAACAGCTGCAAATCGTTTTCACGAGTCTGCGCCAGCATGAATTTCTTCAGCGGCGCGACCGTGCGATCGATGGCGATCTCCCCCGCAAGCTGACCGTCCATGTAGGGCTTGATGCCGGAGGCATATGATTGCTCGAGAGTCGAGCCCATCACGAAGAAGGTCAGAAACAATGCCAGCCCGGTCAGCACCTGGTTTGAGGGTGTGGTAGCCATCCCCAACGCTTGGCGCAGAATCGACAACACGATGATGATTCGCGTGAATGCCGTCATCACCAGCAAAATGGCCGGCAGCAGCGTCAGCAGCGTCATCAATATCAAGATCTGAAATGTGAGCGAGTAAGTCTGGACTCCGTCCGCCGCCGATTTCAGGGCGACCGCGGGCAGTGCGGCTTGCGCACCCGCCGCGAGCGGCATGAACGCGGCCAGCGCCAGGAGAGCCACGAGCGCAATCGCGGGCAATCGCCGGCGATCGAGGTGCAGCCGCTTTAAGGTCACGGTGGACCGCCGGGCCGCTTCATGATGTCGCGCAAGCGCTCCGCGAATGCCGGTGAGGGGCCGGCGGCTTTTAGAGCGATGGGTGCGGCGAGCGGCGTCAAGGGAACGATGCCGCTCGCGCCGACGCCGAGCAGTACCTGCGCCTCTCCGATGCGGATCAGCACGATGCGCTCTCTGGGACCCAAGTTCAGTTGATCGAGAATCTGAATGTCCGACGAGCCGCGCGGCGCGGCGAATTTGAACCGCTTCAACAGCCAACCGATCGCCAGAATCAGCGCCACGACGGCGATGAGGCTCAAGGTGAGCTGCGTCAAGCTGCCGACCGACAACGGCGAGGCGGGTTGCGCCATCGCCGTCATTTGGCGTGCTCCATCCTTTCTGTTTCGCTGACCACGTCGGTGAGCCGAATGCCGAATTTTTCGTTGACCACGACCACTTCGCCGCGAGCAATCCGCACGCCGTTCACCAATACGTCGAGCGGCTCGCCCGCCAGGCGATCGAGTTCGACCACGGCGCCGGGCGCCAGCTGCAGCAAGTCGCGTACCGACATTTTGACGCGTCCCACCTCGAGTGCCAGCGTCACGGCAACGTCTAGAATCAGGTTCAGATTCATTTCCTGCCCGGCCGCGCCGGCGGCGTTGGGCGCTAAGTCGCTGAACTGCGCGCGCGCCACGGCGGCGCTCTTCGGATCGGGCGGACTCATACGGGGACTCCTGCAATAATTTTGAGGGCGTTGCGCCCTTGCGAGATGCCGAACCGGCCGCGATACAGCGGTACATCGCCCGCCAACAAGGTGACCTGCTGCGGCGCTTCGATGGGAATGATGTCGCCGGGCGACAATTTAACCAGCTCGCGCAAGCTGATTTGCGCTTGCGCGAGAACCGCGCGCGTGTCCAATTGCGCATCCTGCAATGCGCTGGTCAAAACCGGCGCCCAGGCGTCGTGCTTGCGCACCGGCGCCGCGCCGCCGTCCCCGGCAAGCGCCTCGCGAATCGGACTGAGCAACGCGTCGGGGAACATCCAATCGATGCGCCCGCTGCGCGCCGCGAATTCCACGTTGAATTTGGCGACAGCCACCGATTCGAGCTGTCCGCCCAACTGCGCCAGCCGCGGATTGGTTTCTTGTTTCACGATTTCCAATTCGACCGCCGTCACGGGCAGCCAAGCCGCCGCCAAAGCCGCCGCAAAACTGCGCAGCATGAGTGCGAGGAATCTTTGCGCCGCCGGGGCGACGGCAGCTTGAGGGTCCGCATTCGGGCGCCCCGAGCCGCCGAAAAAGCCGTCCAGCAAAGTCAGCAGCAGCGCCGGCTCCACGCTGACATAGGCGAAACCGGGTAAGGGCTTGAGACGCACGACCGCAAGGGTTCCCGGGACCGGCAAAGAGGCTTGCAGATCGGCGCTCTTCACCGATTCCAGCGATTCGAAGTGCATGGCGGCGTCGCGCCCCAGCAATCCGGTCAATGAGGCGCCGGCCCGATCCGCAAAATTCTTGTTGATGACTTCCAGCAGCGGCAGCTGCGTGCGGTTGATGCGTTGTGCGGCGAAATCGTAGGGGCGAACGGTAGGAGTACCTTCCTTGCCGTTTTTCTCGAGCAGAGCCTGCACCTCTTCGTCGGAGATGCGCGCCTGGGCTTCGTCCATTACTGCACCACGAAACTGGTAAACAGCACATCGTCGACGTCGGGACTGCCTTCCTTCTTCTGCACGGCACGGACTTCCGCGAGCGCCTCCTCCCGGAACTTCTCCTTCCCTTCGCGCGACATCATCGACTGATAGTTGCGGTTGCTCATCAGCAACAGCAAATTATTGCGAATCAAGGGGATGTTCTTCTGCACGCTCTCGATGGCTTTTTCATCATGAGCCATGATCTCCATGGTGATTTGCAGGAAGCGCACCGCCGAACCATCCTCGAAGTTCACGACCAGAGGCGGGTCGATGGCGTAGTACAGAGAGGGTTTGCCCGAGCCTCCTTCCGCTGCCTTGGAAGCGGCGGCCGCCGGCACAATGGCGGTGATCTTGCCGTCCTTGTCCAGCTTCAGATCCGGCAGGGGGTGGAGCTTCGCGTTGATGAAGCCGCCGACCACCACGGCCGCCAGGGTGAGCGCGAAAATGCCCAGCCCGTTTACCACCGCGCCCATGAAGCCACCGGATTTTTTCGGCGGTGGGGGAGGAGCTTCCACAGCATCGTCGGCCATAATTCGATTCCATCGCGGGCACATGCCGCAAACAAAGAATCGAGCAAGTTCTATGCCAGGAGAATTTTAGTCTGTCTTCCTTATAAAAATCATTAACTTATACCGCGCGGCGGGGTCGGTGATGCGCCGAGTCATCCGCCGATAATTTGACGCTTACCAAATGTTCACGCGCTGATCGGGCGGCAAATACATCTTGTCGCTTAGGCTCAAGCCGAATGCGGTATAGAAACCTGCCTGGTTTCTCAAGGGCGCAGTGCCGCGCACCGCCGGCGGCGAGTGCGGATCGGTTTTGATGCGCTGGATCGCCTCGGCCTCACGCACCTTGCCGCGCCAGACCTGTACCCATCCCAGATACAGACGCTGATCGCCGGTAAATCCATCGATGACGGGCGCCTCGTGTCCCGCCAGCGATATTCGATAAGCCTTGTAGGCGATCGCCAGCCCGGAATTGTCGCCGATATTCTCGCCGAGAGTCAGCGCGCCATTGACATGGTAATCGGGCACCGGCTCGTAGAGGTTGTACTGCGCAACGAGTGCCTTGGTCTTTTCGGCAAATTTGTCGTGATCGGCCTTGGTGAACCAATCATGCAGATTGCCGTCGGCATCGAATTGGCTGCCCTGATCGTCGAAACCATGGCTCATCTCGTGACCGATGACGGCGCCGATACCCCCGTAATTCGCCGCATCGTCGGCCGCCGCGTCGAAGAATGGCGGCTGCAGGATTGCCGCCGGGAAGGTAATTTCATTGCCGGTCGGGTTGTAGGATGCATTGACGGTTTGCGGCCGCATCCGCCATTCGCCGTGATCGACCGGTTTGCCCAATTTGGCGAGATTGCGCCGATATTCGAACTCATTGGCGCGAATGACGTTGCCGCGCAAATCATCGCGCGAAATTTTAAGCGCACTGTAATCGCGCCAACGGTCGGGATAGCCGATCTTGGGCAGCATTTTCGCAAGCTTGGCTTGAGCGCCAACTTTAGTCTCGGCACTCATCCAGTCCAAGATATCGATATCCCGCCGGTACGCCTCGAGTAAGTTCTGCACCAGCGCCTGCATGCGCGCCTTGTGCTGCGGCGGGAAATATTTCTCGACATACAGCTTGCCCAGCGCCTCGCCGATGCTGCCGTCGAGCAGCGTGATGCCCCGCTGCCAGCGCGGCTGGTTTTCCGGAACTCCGCGCAATACGCCGCCTGTGAACGCAAAGCGTTCATCGACAAAGGCCTTCGAAAGATACGGCGCCGCGGCGGACAGCACCCGCCACTTGAAATACGCCTTCCACACCGGCAGCGGCGTACTCGACATGATCTTGCCAAGACCTGTGAAATAGCTTGGCTGTCTGACGATGACCGAATCGACTTTGCCGTCGATGCCGGCGCTGCGCACATAACGCTGCCAGTCATATCCCGGCATCAGCGCCGAAAGCTCCGCGACGGCCGTCTTGTTGTAGGTCTTGATGGGATCCCGGTCTTCCACCCGCGTCCACTGGATTTTCGCCAGCGACGTTTCCAGATTGAGGATTGCCGCCGCATTCCCGGCGGCCTTCGATTGACCCGCCATGGCGAGCATTTTCTCGACGTGCGCCCGATAGCCGGCCCGCGCGTCCTTGAGCTTGGCGTCGTCCTTCAGGTAATAATCGCGATCCGGCAAGCCTAAGCCGCCCTGGAACAGGCTGACCGCATACTGCGTGGAGTTTCTCGCGTCCAGGTTGACGGAAAGACCGTAGGGCGCGCCCGCGCCGATGGCATTCATGCGCGCCACCAGCACAGGTAAGGCGTTCATATCCTTGATGGCATCGATGGCCGCGAATTCCGCCTGCAGCGGCTTTAATCCCAGCGTCTCGAGCTGCTCCTCGTTCATGAAGCTCGCATACAGGTCGGCGAGCTTTTTCTTCGCGTCCGCGTCCCCTTCACCCGGCGCCGCGCTGTCGAGACCCTCGACGATGCCGCGCAGTTGCTCCTCAGTCGCGTCCTCAATGGCCGTGAACGACCCCACTGCACCCTTGTCGGCAGGCAGCTGAAAAGTGCGCAGCCACTTGCCGTTCAAGTATTGATACAAATCATCTTGAGGGCGAACCGAGGTGTCCACGTATTGAAGATCGATGCCGGAGCGCAGCGCCGGGAGGGGAGCCGCCGCTTTCACGGTTGGAGACTGATTGCTGGCGCAGGCGGCCAAGCCGGCGATACCGATGGCGCAGACCGAAAACCTCAACATAAACTCTCCTCGATAATTCTCTTGCCCGTCAAAATTTCAATGAAACCTTCAGGCCCGGTCCGGCGTCATCGAGCACCAGATGCGCGCCGTGCAGCTTCGTCACCGCCGCAACCAGCGACAGGCCTAAGCCGGATCCCGGAAATTTCCGCGCCTCATCGAGGCGCACCCGGCGGCCGAGCACGATTTCGCGCTTGTCGGCCGGAATGCCGGGACCGTTATCTTCCACGATAACCTGCGGCGCGCTGCCCGATTGATCCAACACCACGCGAATATGGCCGCCGTCCGGCGTGAATTTAATGGCATTGTCGAGCAAGTTCGCCAGCGCCTGCGCCAGCAATTGCCGATTGCCTTGCACCTGGGCTCCCGGCGCCACCGAACTGTCCAGCACGATGCCGCGCTCTTCGCTCACCGGCGCATACAGCTCCACCACGCTCGCGACCAGTTCCGACAGGTCCACGGTTTCCCGGGCCACCGTCCCGGTCTCGGCGAGCGCGATCCGCAGCAGCGCGTCCAGCGTGCTGCGCATGTGATCTACCTCGGCAGTCACCCGCTCGAGAACGCGCCGCTCGGGCGAGCCCTGCTTGAGCGAGGTCATGGCCCCTTCCGCCGTCGCCTGCAGGCGGTTCAACGGCGTGCGCAAATCGTGCGCGGCGCTGTCAAGAACGGTACGCATCCCCAATGTGAGCTGCTCGATCTTATCGAGCATGGTGTTGATCTCGCGCGCCAGCGTGTTGATTTCATCGTCGGCGTCGCGGACCGGCAACCGCTGCGACAGGTCGCCGCGCATGATTTGCGTGGCGACCGCGGAAATCGCCCCTGCCTGCGCCAGGATGCGCCGTCCCATCCAAAATCCGCCGCCCAACCCCAGCAGCAAAGTGAGCACCACCGCCGTGATCAGGCCGCGCATCATGAGGTTTTTGACGTCTTGCCTCTCCTGCACATCATGTCCCACCAGCATGCGATAGCCGCCGGGCAGCGGAAATCGCTGCGCGCGCATTTCGTGCTCGCGCGTCTCGTCGCCGAACGGCACGGACACTTTGAACAGAAACCACTTGCCGGCGTTCGCGTCTACTTTCGGCCAGGCGGGCACATTGCCGGCGACCGGCCGCAGCTGCGGGTCCACCATGAGGTACACCGCGCCGCGCACGTCCTGGTCCTGCGAGCGCTGCTCGATCAGTTCGATGAAATCGCTGCGCGAGAGCACCAACACCTGCTCGCGCAGCCCCTGCACTTCCGCTTCGATCAGATTGTCGGTACTGCCGTCGATGACGCGCGAGACGGCAAAATCGACCGCATAAATCAGCGCGGCCGCGCCGATGGCAAATACGATCGAATAGACGATGGCGATACGGAACGGCGAGGTATCGAGAACACCGAGAAAGCGCTGATCGGGTGCCATCTCGCGGCCAAGCCCCCTTGCTATTCGTCTTCGCGCAAGCTGTATCCCGCGCCGCGCACCGTGTGCAGCAGGGGCTTGTCGAAGTCTTTGTCGATCGCCTGGCACAAACGGCTGATATGCACGTCGATCACATTGGTCTGAGGGTCGAAGTGATAGTCCCACACGCCCTCGAGCAGCATGGTGCGCGTCACGACTTGCCCGCTATGGCGCATCATGAACTCCAGCAGCTGGAACTCGCGGGCCGTCAGCTCTATTTTCTTTCCGTTGCGCATCACTCGGCGCGTCATCCGATCGAGTTCCAAATCCGCCAGTTTCAATTTAGTACTGGCCTCCGCATTGCCCGCGTCGCCGCGCCGGGCAAGCGCATCGATACGCGCCAGCAGCTCCGCCATGTGGTAAGGCTTGGTCAAATAGTCATCGCCGCCGGCGCGTAAGCCCGTAATTCTGTCGTCCACATCGCCGAGCGCGCTTAAAATGAGTACCGGCAGCTTGCGGCCCGTCGCGCGCAGCGATTGCACCAGCGCGAGGCCGTCCAACTTCGGCAGCATCCGATCGACGATCGCCAGATCTGCGGCAATCGAGGAGGCCATGTGCAGCCCGTCGAGACCATTGCCCGCGACATCCACCGTGTGACCGGTTTCCCGCAGCGCCTTCGCCAGGTAATCGCGAGCGACTTCGTCATCTTCGACAATCAAGATATGCATGGTTTGGTATCTTAGACTAGGATGCGGGCGCTCGGGTTCACTCCCGGACCCCTACAAGGCAAAGTGTATGCCCGAGGTTGACATGAACAGGGTTGCGCGCGCCGCGGCACTGCTGGCGGCAGCGTGCTGGTCGGGTCCTGCCCATGCGAAAGAAGAACCCTTGTGGGAATTCGGGCTGGGCGCCGGCGCGATAGCCTTTGAGGACTATCGGGGTTCGAATACCACCCACGCCTACCCCCTGCCGTTGCCCTATGTGCTTTATAACGGCAAGTTCCTGAAGGCGGATCGCGACGGCGTACGCGGCACGTTGTTCAACCAGGATTGGCTGCAAATCAATCTGAGTTTCAACCTGACGACGCCGGTGCGCAGCGATCGCGAACGCAGCGGTATGCCGGACCTTAGGTCCACCGTCGAAGCAGGCCCCTCGTTCGACTTTCACTTATTTCGCAGCGGCGACGGCAAGGTAAAATTCGATTTGCGCATGCCGTTTCGCGCCGCTGCGACGGTCGAATCTTCGCCGCGCATCATCGGATGGACATTTAGCCCGAGATTCAATATGGATCTAAAGGACCCATTCGGCCTTCCCGGCTGGAATCTCGGGCTCCTTGCCGGCCCGCTATTCGCGGATCGCCGCTACCATGATTATTTTTATTCGGTTGCCTCCCAATATGCGACGGCCTCGCGGCCGGAGTTCCAGGCTGCGGGCGGTTACGCCGGAACGCAGACCCTAGCGGCTTTGTCGAAGCGATATCCGAAGTTTTGGGTGGGAGCGTATATGCGCTATGACACGCTGGCCGGCGCGGCCTTTGTTGACAGCCCGCTGGTTCAGCGCAAAAGCTATTGGACGGGGGGATTTGGTTTCGCTTGGATGATCAAAAAATCATCGCAACTCGTGGAAGTACCGGACTGATACCACGATGCCGCGTATCTTAAAAATCATCTACGAATACTTCGCACTCTATAGCTCTCTGACTCTTTTGGGTGTCATCTGTCTGAGCTGGTCGGTATTCGCGTTGCCGCTGTACTTTATCTTGCCGGCGCGCGCCGGTACGGCGGTCGGCCGGTTCGGCATCATGGCCGGATTTAGGATCTATTCCTGGTCTTTGTCGGTGACGGGAACCTATCGATTGGACCTGCGTGCCATCGACACCTTGCGAGGCGGTCCGCCGGTCATCCTGGCGCCGAACCACCCCGCGTTGATCGATGCGCTGCTGATATTGACTCGGCATCCGAATCTCGTTTGCGTGATGAAGTCGCAGCTCATGAATAATGTTTTCCTGGGCTCGGGTTCACGGCTCGCGCGCTACGTGAGAAATGACTCGTCACGGCAAATGGTCAAGGAATCCGTGGCGCATTTGCAGGCGGGCGGAGTGCTGTTGCTGTTTCCCGAGGGCACTCGTACCACGCGTTCACCGATCAACCCTCTGGTGGGCAGCGTCGGCCTCATTGCGAAACATGCCAAGGTGCCCGTGCAAACACTGTTGATCGAGACCGATTCGCCCTTCTTGAGCAAGGGATGGCCTTTATTCAAGCGGCCCTCGCTGCCGATTGTTTACCGAGTCCGGCTGGGCCGGCGTTTTGACCCGCCGTCGAATGTCACCGCCTTTACGGAGGAACTCGACGGCTACTACCGGCATGCGCTCGAAACCGCGCTGCAGTCTCGCTGGCTGAAACACGGATAATGGCGCCATCGCGCACTCACCTTGTGCTCATTCCGAGCTACAACCCCGGCCTCAAGGTCTTTTCTACCGTGCGGGCGGCCCTCGAGCAATGGGCGCCCGTGTGGGTGGTCATCGACGGCAGCACCGATCATTCCGAACATCGCTTATTGGAGATGGCGGCCGCGGAACCGAACCTTCGCGTGTGGGTGCTTCCAAAAAACAGCGGCAAGGGTGCGGCGGTGCTGTTCGGCATGCGTGAGGCACAAGCTCTGGGCTTTACCCACGTGCTGACCATGGACTCCGATGGACAGCATCCCGCCGAAAGTATCGCGCCCTTCATGCAGACCTCGTCGGCCTCCCCGGCTGCGATGGTCTTGGGAGAACCGATATTCGATAATACCGCGCCCGCGTTGCGGGTCAGGGGCCGCAAAATATCGAACTGGTGGGCCAGTCTTGAAACGTTGTGGGCCGGAATCGGCGACTCGCTCTTTGGCTTTCGCGTCTATCCGATCGATCCGCTGATCCGCATCATGCGCCGGCAGCTCTGGATGCGGCGCTTCGATTTCGACGTCGAGGCTGTGGTGCGTTTGTGCTGGCGAGGAGTGAGGCCGATCAACCTACCGGCGAAGGTGTGCTACTTCAAGCCCGAGGA
>Ga0182030_10024008_pt1 | contig 11235 bp, 7 predicted proteins | sample 812S3MmetaG_FD_121299 | JGI IMG/M metagenome (GOLD analysis project Ga0182030, IMG submission 121299) | Permafrost microbial communities from Stordalen Mire, Sweden - 812S3M metaG (Illumina Assembly) | ecosystem: Environmental > Terrestrial > Soil > Wetlands > Permafrost | place: Sweden...
CTAGATGAGCTATTAAATCTGCGACTTAGACTGCGAAAGGAGCAGTAAATGAGGATGGGCTTCTCTTATGCACAACTAGACTCACTGTTGAGGTGTCACGAGCAGTTATCCTGCAAACCGTGTTGGTGGCGGCGAGTACTGAATTGGCTCAAACAGATCTCACGGAGATCTCAAGCGTGTTGATTCAGCACGAGCAAACTGTACTGGTCTTATACGAACACGAGACTGGTTATACAACACTTGCGACCTGGTTAAAGAATAGGACGCAAGTGTTTTTATTGACTAACGGAATCGTGGCGCTTATGGACTATGAAGTGTTCGATCAGTTTGTCGCCACATTTAACATCACCGATAACAAAGGCAAAGGAATCTTTCCAAGTATTAAACCTGATCGGAGTTTATTACGCTCAGTACACAGTAGGAGCTATGAATGAAACCAGTACCCGGTATAGTGGCCCTTGACAATGTCTTGTATATCAATATGGATACTTTAGTTGATATACTGGATGGCTCGGCAACTGATGACTATACCGCTGCACTGATGGCTTCTCTAGCGCGTCAGTTCGAAGAACTGCGACGACGTGCACAACGTCAATTAGCTGAATCCGGTGACGGCGTAATTTCGCTGTAAACCTATTTTCTAGCTTGCGAGACTTCCGATGTTCATCTTTCTTGGGATTTGCGCCTTTCTGTTCGTGGCTGCTGTTATTGCAGCGGTGGTAGGTGGTTTCTACTTCTATGCTAAGGTCACGCAGCCGGTGGATATGCCACTTGATCCACTTCCGGCTGTAATGGTCGATCCGAGTTGGTTACAAGAGCACGTTGAGATGCTCGTGAATATGTCACCACGTAATACAGGACGCCCAGCACAGCTTGAAGCGGTCGCTATGATGATCGCAAAGCGATTCAAGTTTAACGGCGCTGCTCGTGTTCGGTATCAGTTGTTTCAGGCCCAGACTAGTTTCACTAGTGAGGAAAAAGCGAATTACTATAATGTAATCGCTGAGTTCGGACCACCTCAATTACCAAATACTCCAATGGTTGTTGTTGGTGCTCATTATGACGCCTGCGAGGATACTCCTGGCGCCGATGATAATGCATCCGGTATCGCTGGTCTGATAGAACTGATCACGCTTTTGGCTCATCACCCGAAACCGGATATTACGGTACAGGTGGTAGCTTATCCTAACGAAGAGAGTCCGCACTTCGGTAGCGGTAGTATGGGTAGTGCCGTACACTCTCGCGACTTGAAACGCAAGGGCATTGATCTGCGTGCGGCCATTGTGCTGGAGATGATCGGTTATTACTCTGACGCGCCACGTAGTCAGAACTACCCGCTCAATCTTTTTGGTATTCAGCCCCTCAGCACAATTTACGGTAACACTGGTAATTTCATCGGCGTTGTTGGCCATTGGCGACAAGCTAATCTTGTCAAGACTGTAAAGCAAGCCATGCAGTCAATCAGTGGTTTGCGTGTGGAAGCGATTGCAGCGCCGCAGTCATTGGTTGGTGTTAGTTTTTCGGATCATGCTAGCTACTGGCGGGATGGCTTTCCGGCCGTGATGATTACTGATACAGCTTTTTATCGTAATCACAATTACCATCAAAAGACCGATACGGTTGATACTCTGGATTACGACAAGATGGCTGTCGTGGTCGAACAGGTTCATGCTGCTGTGGCAGAACTAATCAAAACTCCTGTGCAAGTTGAAACCGCCGCCGCAACGGCAAAGGTACCAGCATGCATCACGTCGTTCTAATCGTTATCGAAACAGTTTTGCTTGTCGTCCTAGTCCCGGTCGTGCTTTCGGCACTGCGCTACGAAAGAATTAAGGAGGAACTCCGTAAACTCACGTATACTACTGCTTATTACGAGAAGGGGCTTCGAGCACGGATAGATTATTACGAGAATGGGCTTCGAGCACGGGTAGATAAAGTGTCGGCTACCCTAAGTAAACATGAACAAGATCTCGGGTCCTTGTCCGCGTCACTAGAGTCAGTACGCGAGGATTTCGACGATCGGTTTCGGCAGGCAACAAAGGCATTCGATCCAATTGAACGAAAGGGAAACAATGGAAATCGTCGTGACAATTCTGTGCATGCTTCTACTGGGCACGATCTCAACGCTGTGCTGCATGATAGCGATGATGCGCATCATGCGCAACGAGATTCGTGATATCCAAAGGAAGATGATCACCGTCGTCGAGGGCTCGGCGGCTATGGTGGAGGATGAGTTGCAGAACTACGTCTCGGCCAAGGAGCTGTATCGGTACATACGCGATAACGAGAAGCGGCTAGCGCGGCTTCAAGGTATGTACGACAAACAGTGGTTCCACACGCGTCAGTTCATGGGCCGGCATCACGATCTGCTCGCCATGATGAAGATGGCGGCTGTATGTCAGGAAAAGGTGACCATCGCCGGACCTCTGGTGCACGGCCAACAACTCGCTGACATCAAGGTGGAAGTCGGCGACTCCAAGGCGATGCGTAACGAGATCGAACAGAAGATCATGGCCAATATCGCGGCCAATAAGGCGGCTAGGAAGGCTGGGCAGAAGCCCAAATCCATCCCGATCGCCAGCAGCAACGGCCAGATCAGCTCCAAAAACATGTCCGAGGCAGTACATGCGGACGAAGGCGACGGCGTCTCGCTCATGAGTTAACCGCTTGCATTAACGTTAATTCGATCCGGGTGTGCTTTTGCACATCCGGATTCTTTTTTAGCTATTAGCTATTTAGTACGTTAAGTCATGAAATGCTAAGATGGTGTAAGTTGCTCCAGTTATTATCCCTTAGTGCAGGTGCTAATATCCAATGCCAGATTATTCTCCATATATCAAAAGTGCCGGTCGTGGCAAGGTTCTACTACAAGCGCTGCAAAAGTATATAGGTAGCCCGGCAGTGGCTGCTATGAGGCCAATAGCAAGACATCCGTGGACAGCACTTGGTGCTGGGGGCGCCGCATTAGCGTCTCCTTTTGCTTATAAGGCGATACAGCAAACTGGTAGTCCAATCCAGTTTCGCGATGTAACAGCACCGACTGGCCCACCTGGTCCTATTGCAATTCCACCAGGGCAGGGAAAAGAATTATCACCTGATGATTTATACAAGATAAAGCTTCTAGATTCTCAGCGTAATCAAATTGGCGATCTACAACGTGCCGCTGGTAGACCAGAAGCAGTACAACCATCCGATGTGTTTGGAACCCAAATGGAGATGGATCAAGCTCTAAAGGGTTACCAGAACGAGTCGAAACCAAAACCAGAAGTACCACCCGCTGTTGGAGAGATTCCAAAATCTGAGGAGCCTGGTTTATTACAAAGCGCTGGTAATTTTATCTCTAATAATGCAGTACCTTTGGGAATTGGTGGTCTTGGTGCATTAGGTCTGTACGGACTATATCGGCATCTAAGTAGTAATGATGACGAAGAGCGACATGCACCAATGAGCTATGGTGGCGGCGGTGGAAGCGGAGCTAACTACAATATTAAGTTTGGGCATTACAAGGAAGCTATATCAGCCGGTAATATTTACCGCTCGTTTAAGAACCAAGTCGGAGTACTAGGTAGACAATTCGGAGATGCGGGACTGTCGTTTTTTACACGAAAAATACCGACCGGCCATAATGTTTTTAGGGGTGATTATCATAACTTAACTAATACGCTTCATATGGAACCGGGTTTCAAGCGTGTATTTGCACCAGTACGTACGGCTCAAACTATTGGTATCCTTGGTGCTGGTACTGCTTATGGTGCTGCGAAAGGTTATAACGCATCACGCGCCGGTCAGATTAATCCCGAAATTAGTGCACCGTCAGCTGACGCCGCTACATCTGGCGGATCGCTCGCGGCTAATAGAATTGGAAGTACTAAGCCATCCGACGTAGTACAACAAAGTCAAGCAGCCCCAGAACAACCTGCAAAGACTGAAGGTGTTGGTGGTCCATCAACGCCTGCTCCCAAAGACTCAATAAGTGATCTGGTGCAATCTACTAAGGATACGTACCTACCGTATCTAACCTCTGCTTGGGATACAGCGCAAAATGCTGCTAGTAAGGGATGGGATTGGGCCAAAAATAATCCACAGTATTCTATTCCGGGTGGTATAGGGGCTCTTGCTTTAGCTTACTGGCTCAGTCAACGTAATAAAGAGAAAGAGAAAGAGAAGGCCGCATCAGTTAAGAAAGCACTTGGTATAGGAACTATGTTAGGTGCTGGTATTGGTGGGGCGACCGCCCCTCAAGGCTATGGAATCCAAGGTTTATCGCGTGGTGGATTGAAAGGTCTAGGTGTTGATATTGGTGGAACTGGCGGTGCAGGACTAGGTGCATTGCTAGCTATGTTAGCAACGCATGGAGAAAGCCCAGGTGCCGCGTTAGCTGGTAGTGTAGCTGGAGCAGGTATAGGTGGTTACGGTGGTTATAGTCTAGCCGATCGTATGCTAGGAAAAGCTCCTTGGGATAAAGAAGAAGAGGAAGCGCCAGTAGGTGCTAAGGTGGCTGAATACCAGCCCGATTTTTTTACCCGCGATCGGCTTCACAGTTAATGAAGTTAGCTGCCGGCGAGGCTCCTGCAAGTCCAAATTGGTACAGCAATCTTACTAATGCTGTTGGGTCAGGTGGTAAAGGGTTATACGACTGGAGTATTGGTAATCTCGGTCAAATGATTAGAGGAACCGGTACAGGTGTACTTGGTGGTTTAGGTGGCGCTGAATCGCATTTGGTTGGTGGTCTAGCTAATAGATTCGGTATGCCGCAAATAGGTGAAGCAGCTCACGCAGCTGGAAATAATATGCTAACCGCATCTGGACATGGTTTCCAAGACGCGTTAGCCGGTGCTGGCAATATTGTCACTCGTTACGGACCCTCTGGTTCCAAACCGTTGAATGATTGGAATGAGACACAGGCTCAACAATTTGCCGATAATGGTCAGAACTTTCAATCTGGATTAATGAGTCTGTCTAATATAGGTAGTAATATCGCGACTCAGGGATTGGTAATGGCTGGTATTGGTGCCGGAGCTGGCGCGACCGGAAAAATCGGTCCGTTTGCACTAGGAGCACCGAAATGGTTACAATCAGGCGCTGCTGCAACCGAACCTGCCGCTGCTGGTGGTTCGGTTGTAGCTCGTGTTGCTGGTAATGCGCAGCCAGGTGCGTGGAGCAGATTAACTCAAGGTTGGAACGCTTTACCCCGCGTTGTGAAATGGCCCATAACTACTACAGCAGCTACTCCAATCTGGGATACGATAAGTAGTACTTTGAGAGGTGAGCAGCCGCAGCTTACACCAGAACAACAAGCTAATGAGACTATTAAGTCCTTCGCTGATCCATCGTTTGCACAGCAAATTAATGAGATGTACCAGACCGGCAATAAAGAAGGAATGACACTAACGCTGCTACCTAAGATGAAGGCCATGCTGCCGTACGCGGAACAGAAACTCGGCAGACCAGCTAATGAGATCTCTGAGAGCTTAATGAAAGATGGGCTGACACCAGAGAAATTAACTTACATTATGGAAACGCCTGGTGGTCGGGAGATAGCTAAACAATTACAAGAGAAGGGAGATCCTAATCCTGTGCAATCAGCTAGTAAATATATTGCAGGTTTACCACCAGATAAGCAACTGTGGCTTATGTTTGGTGGTCTAGCTTCCATGCTAGGTGTTGGTGCTATGTTAGGTGGAAGTAGTGGTTTCTGGCCTCTGCTCATGATGCTTATGGGTGGGGGCGCGGCTGCTTATGGTGCTGGGGCATTTGATGATAGTGCACCGCAAGGTACAGGAGAAGGTGGCGGTGATGGTGAGATCAAACCGCCTGTTCAGCCGCAGCAAGGACAGCAACCAGCTCAACAACCTAAATTAATGGACCTCGTTGGTAGAGCCGGTCATGGTGATCTGGGTGCGATGGATCAGGCAGCAGATCAGATGCATGCATCTCGATGGGCTGGTCCATCGCGATGGATGAATGAACATTTAGGCTTAGGTAATGATATGGTACAGCAAACTGTACACGATAAATTTATAGAGTATGCTACTGCACAAGGTATAGATCCAAATCTAGCAGAGCAGCAATGGCAGTTGTCGTATAATCAGCAAGCACCACAACAGTGAATTAACGTTAATCAAAAGAGACATAGCTAATGGCAACGACAGCAACACTGACTGGTCCGGTCACTGGTCCAGTTAATGCTCAGATGACCGTTCCGTTCACCGTAACATTAAATAATGCTGCTGGTCCTAGTGGTGTTGTTGTAACTCCAGCTAGTACTGTATCTGGTGATACGTTTCAAGCAACTGTAAGTGGTGGTAATGTAGGTACAGTCACTATTGCTAGTGGATTAACTACGGTCAACTTTTACTTAACCACTAATAGTACGACCGGTGCTCGCACTATCTCGATCACTACCTCGCCAACATCATCCATTCTAAATTCGATTACATTCACTGCTGCGGCGGTAGCTACAACGATAACGCTAACTTGTACTGGTGTACCTTCTAACCTAATGACAGCACCATTAGGTTATAGTATTCCTTACAAACTTACTCTCAATGGTATTCCGCCATCAACCGGGTTAACCATTACACCATCTAGTACAAATGGGTCTGATGTTTTCAGTTTGACATCAGGCGGCAGCGGTGTGGCGCAGCTAAGTATGCCGTACGGTTCTGCTGAAACATTGCCATTCTATCTCACATTTGGTGGGTCAACCGGATCTAGAACGTTCTCATGGACAGCATCGTCACTAACTCCATCTGGTGGACCGTTCACAATCATCGGTAACCCCGCTGGGCAATATCTAGTCGATATGTTTAGTGGAACACTCGGCACCACATTAAATAATCACGTATCCGATAGCGGCGCTAATTGGGCTAGCAGTGATACTTTTATATCGTTGGATGGTCACGGCTTTATCTACGGTACAGCATCAAATGCCGCAGTATCTTTAGCGGCAATGCCTATAGCTAATTCGACGAGCTACGGATTTGAGGTAATATTTCAGTTTGATCATAAAACTGTAGTCAGTGGCGCATATGCGATTCTAATTTTGATGTGGGCCTCTAGCGATCATCTTGATTTTTGGTATCAAGATGGTACTGGGTTTTCATGGGCACATGATGGTGCGCCATTCGGAACCACTGTAGCAGGACCAACTGCTGGTACTACTTGGCTAATAAAACTACAGGTGGTTGTAACTGGTGGAAATGCAGCACTATTAAACTCATGGTACTCAACTAACTTATCTACACCATCCTGGTCTCAACTTATAAGTACACAGTCATACACTGAGACAGGTTGGTATCCGCTGTTCGGGGTGTGGTCAACAGGTCCAGCACTAACTGGCAGCTCTAGTCCGCCATACGGCACTGGTCCACAGCTAGGTAAGATAATACTGCAAGCGCTTGATCCCACTACCATGAGTTTTTCCGGACCGAGTTCCGGCGTAGAAGGGATACAATTAGCAACACCGTTTACTGTTACTTTAAATCAGCCATCACCTTATAACCAAGCTGTAGTGGTACTAGCTAGCAGTGATAGTGGTGATACGTTTCAATCTACAATCGGTGGGGGCAATATCAGCAATAACACTGTAACTGTGCCCATCGGTGCTACCAGTTTTAATTTCTATCTCACACCTAGCATGACGCTAGGTAATCATACCTTATCTGTTACCGGCACTTGTTTTGGTACTACGTTAACAGCCAACAATACGATTACCTTTAATGATCAACCATCTACTGCTACGTTAAGTGGACCAACTGCAACTGCTATCGGTGTACCGGCAACATATACGGTCACATTAAATACACCCGCGCCATCTGGCGGTATAGCCATTACACCCGCGAGTACATTGACCGGTGATACATTTCAAGGATTAACCGGCGGTGTACTTACCATACCGCAAGGATCAAGTAGTAGTACTTTTAATTTAGTACCGGGGTCTAGCGGCACAGATAGTATTTCTATTATCACTTCACCGGTATGGAGTTATATCGGAACTCCTATATCGTGTACGGTAGTATCATCCGCAGTAATATCTACACCTACATCTTGTCTATATACAACGCCGGTTAATTTTACAGTTACGCTTAATGATCCAGCACCATCTGGTGGTGTAGTAATTACGCCGAGCAGTAGTGTACCCGGTGATGTTTTCTCTGGTTTAACTTCTGGTAATCTTACGATAGCACAAGGTGCGACTACAGGTACATTTGGCTTGACCTGTACAAATTCTGGTATCCGCACAATATCGTTTACCGCATCACCTACGCTAACATGTACCGGTACTACTTATACGGCATTAGCTAATGCGATCGGATATACGATCAGTGGTAATAGCGGCGGGCATCAATTAGTATCAGCAACATGGACTGTCACTCTTACCGGTGGAGATTTTGCGGGACTAATCACAGCAACACCTGGCGGCGGTACTGGACAATGTCAGATCTTTGCACCAGCACTGATTAACTTTACTGGTAATGGTACACTGTCTGCGACTTTTCAATTTACGCCGTTGGATGCGGATTCGGTAACTTATACATTCACGAACTCCGGTGCTTTATCCGATCCATCTCCACAGACTTACACATCTACTGCTGAATATGTATTAGATACGTTCACTGGTACCTCCGGTACACTTTTAAGCGCGCACAATAGTAATCCATTACCGGGTATACCTGGCGGTAGTGCATGGTTAAGTGCATCTGGTATTACATTAGATGGCGCTGGTATGTGTTATTCGGCTTCAGCGAATAATATATTCAGCTATACTGCGCAAACATTACCTACACCTTCTATTGGTGAGTATCTAGAAGTTCAATTTGACTTCTGTCGTGAATCAATCGTGGCAAATACTTATTCGGGTGTAACACTTAGGACAGATAGTACTAATGGCCAGTTATTACTACGTTGGGCTGAGTCAGCTCAATCGTCATCATGGTGGTTAATAGTATTTGCTCCTGTTAGTGGTTATACATTAGTAGGGTTTTCAGCCGCAAATGCCTGTGCAGTTGGTGTTAAGTATCGAATTAAAGTCGATATTCTTAATGGTATTCTTTACGGTGGACCGAGTAATCAGTACAACACATATAATGTTTACTCCGCTACATATACATCAGGCGTATTAGGTCCATATGCGTTGCTGTTTAGTTCGTATACTTATATTCCAAATGACCCAGCTAATTATACTATCGGGCCATTATTTGAAGGTCCAGCTACTAGTCCAACTACAGGTCCACATGTAGGTAGTATTGTTATTCAGGATATGCCGCCACCACCGCCAAACTGTCAGATTAGTAATGCCTATGTATCCACCACTGGTACATCAGCTGTTTTTTACTTCTCAACTATTTCTGGTAGCACACCGGTAACACCTACGGCATTTAACTATACACCCACGTTTTATCTAAACAGTAATTCGATAGGTATAGGCGTTAATCCAGTTTACTCTGGCGGTCCTTATTTGCTCCTGCAGTTTCAAAACGGAGTCGTGGTTAAGAATACAGATGTGCTTACAGTATCAACTTCTGCGTCTTGGGTTACATGTGGTTGGGGAAATGCGGCTAATGGGGTAACAAATTACACGCTTACTAATTGTGTCGGTATTTCATCATTTGATACTGATTCACTTACGAAGACGTTAAAACCCGGTTTCAATATTTCTATCAGTCCAGGTCAGATGCAAGCGCCGTTTCAAATTCTACCGGCGAATTTGCGTTACTATCTCAGTTACAACGTATCTGCGGTACTTGGCGCAGATGGTTATCCAATAGCAATAACTAGCAATAATGTCTATTTTCCGTGCTTAGATTATACAGCGCAATCTAACAGTATAGATAGTCTTGGTGTGCCAGGACCGCCCGGCTGGTATGCAATTGGTTATGATGATTTGGCACATGGTACATCAAATGCTGTGCAGCTATCATTAACAACATATAATACAGTGCTAACTACAGTATTGCCAATCACTGGATGTGTAAATACCGGCAGTAATGGTATCGGGCAGTTTGCACTTTATTACATATCGGAAACATCTGGGGCATATAATTGCGGGCTGCCGTTGGGTATGCAATTAACTATGCCTGGTTTTAATTCTTCTTACGGCACAAGCAATCCTAGTTATAATCATCCATCGATTGCTAATCTATTTATTTTAGGTCCTGGTGCATTTGGTACTGCTGTACTTGGGACAGTATCAATTGCTTCAGGATCAACCACTTTAAATTTCAGCGCATCGCAGGGGGCTATCGCGGGGCAGTATATTGTCATCCCAGGTGATTCATCGGCTGGTGTATATCAACTAGTCAGTGGCTCTGGGACAACTTTTACAGTGTCTCCTGTTTACGGTGGTGGTGTATCCGCTAGTAATGTATCTGGCGCTTTGCTGCTCTCCGGTGCGGGTAATAATTTTAGCTTTAGTCGAAGTAATCCGTACGCGTTAAATCCTCAGTTCTTAAGCACACTACCATACGGTTGCGGCGTGTTACGTTTTATGGACAGCTTCCTTGGTGATTCGGGTATTAGTAATGTTGTCGAATGGTGGGAATCACACCAACTCACAGACTTCTCTTGGAATAATTCTTCCTACGGTAACTATAACCTTATATTTACACAAGCACGTGGTCTATATACAGCTACATCACCCTATATTTATAGCGATGCTTTTGGTTCAACTTGGACTGCTGGTAGTACATTAGCGTCTGCGTTAACTGGTCCTGTTGCTGGATCGGGTACCGTATCAGTAGCTAGTGGTAGCGTGAACTTAACATTTTCCTCTAGTCAGACCAGCTTAACTAACTATGCCATTACGATTGTTGGAGATACTTCTGGTCTTACATACCAAATAACAGGTGGCAGCGGTACACAGTGGACTATGACGCCTGGTTATTGCGGCGCCACTAATGCCACTGCAAGTTGGATGCAGGTTCAATCCGTTTTCACAGTTACTTCAGCAGCTACAGATCCGATTTTCCCTGGCATAATGTTAATTGTCGATACGGGCTCGAATTTAGAATACATGCGCTGCCGTGCTATATCTGGCACTACGGTGACTGTGGAAAGAGGCTCAGCTTTTAATCTAGTGAAGACCGCACCGGTTAGTCATTCAATTGGTGCTAATATATCATTAGGTAAAAGATATGCTTGGGGTACACTTAGTACTTTCGGCAGTGTAAACACTCAGGTTATCGAGCTTGTTACTTCAGCACCGCACGGTATGCATACGGGTCAATTGATTTC
>Ga0182030_10024009_pt1 | contig 11235 bp, 14 predicted proteins | sample 812S3MmetaG_FD_121299 | JGI IMG/M metagenome (GOLD analysis project Ga0182030, IMG submission 121299) | Permafrost microbial communities from Stordalen Mire, Sweden - 812S3M metaG (Illumina Assembly) | ecosystem: Environmental > Terrestrial > Soil > Wetlands > Permafrost | place: Sweden...
CCTTGGAATTCAGCAGGCGTAGCGCGGACCTGTTTTTTAGGTCCGCGGCACGTCCCCGATGGACAAGGAAAAGCCGCGGACCTAAAAAACAGGTCCGCGCTACCCTTCCTCGGCCCGAGTTTCCGCCGATCATGGGCAGCCGAACGGCTGTCGATGCTCAGGATGACAGCATTTAAGGGCTTTTCCGCAGCCGGTTCAGCTCCGCCGAAATCACGGCCCGCTCCCCAAGGGAGAGGGTGCCCGACGGAGAAGGGCAGGTGAGGGGTCCTTTCGAAGCCCATCGGAAGTGGGTGCGAAGCTGGGGAGTGCGGCGCCGGCTGCCACGAAGCGAAGTATTCACTCAGGCTCTTCCCCCCACGGTTACAAGGCAAACATAATTGGTTCGGTAGCCCCATGCAAAGGATAACTCTAACCATTCTGCTCGTTCCTGTGGCGTTGGCTACGTGCGCCGCGCAGACTCCACGAGCGCCGTCCAGTTCGTGGCAGAGCGTGTTGCGGGACGCAGCCGGAAAGCCGGTGGCAGGCGTGACGGTGGAGCTGAGCCGAATCGCCACGTCTACCCAGGCGACCAAAGAGGTGCGCTTTGAAGCGACCTCCGACTCGAGCGGCGTGTTTACGTTTCCCCAACTGCCGCCCGGCATGTACACGCTGGCGGTCCAACGGAAGGGTCGAGAATTGAGGTGGGGAAGATCTCTCCAGTTCCGCGCCGGTGATCGCCTACAGGCTTGGGTAAGCCTGACGGCCGACGAGCGCCAGATCGAGTTGCACCCGGGCGGCGGGCCCGAGGCCCCGGCGGTCCGGGAAACTGCACAGGCGACGGGCGGCGAAAAGCTCAGCAGCAAACAGGTCTCGAACCTCCCTCTCAACCAGCGTGACTTCAGCAAACTCTTGACGTTGGCAGCGGGTACGACCACGGACACCAATGGCGCCGCGAACTTTACCCAGCAGTTCGCCATCAACGGACAGCGCGGGACAACGGCGGTGTTCGCCATGGACGGGATCGATACCACCGATCCGGAACTGGGTGGCGCCACGTTCACCAACTTCAACGTGGACGCCATTCAGGAGATCCGCTCCGACTCCGGGGTGATGCCGGCTTCCCTCGGCGAGGGGGCCGCCGGCTTCACCAACGTGATTACCAAGTCCGGCACGGCACACGTGCACGGAGACGGGTTCGAGTTTCTGCGCAACTCGGCGCTCGATGCGCGCAATTTCTTCGATCGCCGCAACCTCGCCAACCCCGGCCGCATTCCCTCCTTCCGGCGCAACGAATTTGGATTTACCAACGGCGGCCCAGTCGTCGTGCCGGGCATCTACGACGGCCGCCGGCGGACGTTCTATTTCGGGCAGTACCAGGGATTCCGGCAGGTGTTGGGGACAACGCAGGTGCTTTCTGTCCCCACGCTTTCCGAGCGGAGGGGAAGCGATACCACGGCATTTCCCGGCGACACGCTGATCGTGCCCGTGAACCCTAAGATCAAACCGGCGCTCAATGCTTATCCTCTCCCCAACGATCCGCAGGGAGCGTTTGAGGCGCGTACCTATGCGACCTCATCAAGGGTCACGACGGTGAGCGACCAGTTCTCGGTGCGCATCGACCATAACATCTCGAACCAGGCGCAGCTCTTCACGCGCTTCAACCTTGACAACACCGTGGGGCCGGTCATTAACCCCAGCCAGACGGCCATTGACCCCAGTTTCGGCATCACCTTTCTCGATCGTGAGCGCAACGCCGGGTGGCACTACACGCGCACCGTTTCAACGCGCCTGGTGCTGGAGACGACGCTTGGCTACTTGCGCAGCACGCCCCTGTTTTTGCCGCAAAACCTTGTGCAGCCGGCCCTGCAGTTCGGTGACGGCCTGTATGAACCGTTCAACGGTTCGGGCGGCTCCATCAACGGAGTCTATACCAATCGCTACCAGTTCCGTCAGACGCTGGCCTACACATTCGGCAAGCACGCCCTGCAAGCGGGGGGCGAGGCGCGGTACAATCGCGACACCCTCATTCTGGGCACACTCCTCAACGGGCAGTACATCTTTGGCGGGGGCACGGCTTATTCGCCCGGGAAGATTGCCTCGGCCAGCGGCGCCCATGACATCCCACCGGGCGGTGCCCTGCCTGACTCGCTTACCGGCTTCCTGACCGCCGCGCCGTATAGCTATACGATCTCCGTCGCGCCCCCTTTGTTTCCCCAAGGTGAACACCTGGGGGATGCCGCCAAGCGGCGCGAAGCCTACAACTTCTATATTCAGGACACATGGAAGGTAACGCCGCGCTTTACCGCGATGTATGGTTGCGCTACGAGGTGAGTTCGCGCATCGAAGAAGCGCACCACAACACCGGCGATCTCAGAATTGTGAGCCCGGATGGGCGGCTGACCACGTATTGGGATCACACGGCGAAGGGGGTCTATCTCATTAACCTTCATCCACCCTACCAAATGGATTGGGGCGGGTTTGGACCCCGCACTTCGCTCGCCTGGCAGGCCACGGATCGCACCACCCTGCGCGCCGGTGGCGCGATCAACACCTTGCTTCTCAACCTGTACCAGGATGACGATGTAACGGCTTCCTTTCCGGGGATCTTCGTTCCCTGGCTATCGGCGCTGCCGGGCGCACCGGTGCCGTTCCAAAATTCGGTAACATTTTTTAACCTGCCCACGCTCTATACCCCGTCCGGCCAGCCGGTCTTCGCCACCGGCCGTACCACTGACGTGCCTCCTAATACCGCGATCGACGTGCAGCGCTTTCAGGATGATCTGGCCGCCAACACTCCCGGCCACCAGGTGCCCGCCGTGGGTACCGGAGGCATGACGCCGAATTACCGCAACGGTTATATCGCCACTTACTCGGCAGGGTTCGATCATACTTTTGGACAGGTGAATTTCAGCGCCAATTACGTGGGCACCATGGGCGTAAAACTGTCGAGTTTGATCTATCCCAATGGCTATGTCGGAGCCGACCCCGCGGTGGCGCGGTTTACACAATTTGGCGCCGCAGATTATGTGACCGGGGGATACGGACTGTTGGGGTTTATGTCCAGCCGCTCGCACTCGACGTTCCATTCCCTACAGACATCGGTCTCCAAGACCTCGGCCCGGTATGGCCTCGGCTTCTCGGCCAATTACACCTATTCGAAATCCCTCGACGACACCAGCAGCATCTACGGCGCGAACGTCACGGTACAGACAGGCAATGTCCAACTCGCCGCTCCCCAGGACCCCTTCAACCCGGGAGCGGATAAGGGACCCTCCACTTTCGATGTGACCCACATTCTGGCCTTCAACGTCATCCAGGTATTGCCCTTCAACCGTTTGGACATCTTGCGACCGCTCGGCAACCGCGTCACGTCCGGCTGGCAACTGCTCAATATCAGTACCTTGACTTCAGGATTGCCGTTCAGCATTTACTCGGGCATCCAGCAGACCGGCTATGGGTCAGATGGCGTGGATCGTGCTGACCAGGCGGGGACGCCGGTGCTCTCGACGAGCCGGACGGACCGCGAGGACTACTTTGGCCGCGGCCCGGATAACACTTCCTACTTCGCTATTCCCATCGGCGTTCCCGGCGGCACAGGTCCCAACCAGGGACGCCTGGGATCGCTCGGGCGCGACACCTTCCGTGGGCCCGCCTACCAGGACATTGACGTGGCGCTTATCAAGGACACGATTCTCGGCCATCGCGCGGGCGCAGAGGCGGCCGCGCTGCAGTTCCGCGCCGAGTTCTTCAACGTATTCAATCTGGTCAATTTTGGCTTGCCGTCAAACGTTGTGCTCGGCAGCGGCTTCGGAGTGATCAACAAGACGGCGGGGAATTCCCGGCAGTTGCAGTTCTCGCTGAAATTGCTGTACTGAGAAGAAATTACCCATTTCCTGGCCGCCGTGAATTCGATGCGATCGGCTTTTCAGCCTGAGTCATAAAGGACAGCGGCCATACTCTCGCATGGTCTCGAACATCGCGAGCAGGTTGGCTACCGGCGCCAAAATCTGGATGTTGTGGATAGCGTTAAAGATGAAGCTGCCGCCAGGGCCCAACCGCGCAAGACGTTCGCGGACCTCCTTGCGAACGTCGTCGGCTGTGAGGAAGGGCAGAGTTCGCTAATCAAGACGATGGCTTTATCGGTCTACGATCGGGCTTAAGACGGCGCCTTTTCTATACCTCGGTCGCTCGGGACCCTCACACCTAGAATGGTCATGGCCGCTGCTACCAAGGCGGTGGATAGGACAGCGGTCGCCGTTCGATTGGAGTAGCCGGCGGAGAGGAGATAGCCGACGATGGACGGTCCAAGGAACCCTCTCATGCCTGCCATCATATTGATAAAACCGATGGATGCTGCTTCCGCCGACCCGCCGAGAATTATCGTAGGCAAAACCCAGAAGGGAGGAGGCCAGGCGTAGATAGCCCCCGCCGTGAGGCAAAGCCAGACCATGACCAGTGGGAACGGCTGACCGGCAACGACGCTCAAGGTGAGGAATAACCCTGCCAGCACCATCAGCGCCGAAGTTTGCCCCTTGGGTCTGCCACTGCGGTCGGCGGAACGGCCTGACCACAAGACGAAACCGACCGCAGCAGCAAGCGGCAGGGCAGAGTACAGAGCCGAAAGCACCGGGGAAAAGCCCGAGGCTTCCTTCCGCCATACGATCCTCCTTGAACACTATGCACAGAACACGTGGTCTAAGACCGTCGAAGGGGACGGTTCCGGACTTTCTTTGGCGAATTGCACGGCGCCATCAAGCCAGTGCTGAACCTCTTCTTCGATTTGTTTAATCGAGCCTGGCATCGCAACTTCGCTGTTGAGGAGTTTCTCTCGGAGCGTCTTTATAGGATCCCGGCTCTTCCACTCCTCGACTTCCTCACCCGTCCGGTAGCCTGTTCGCGGGTCGCCTTCGTGGTGTCCCACAAAACGGTAGGTCTTGGCTTCAATTAAGGTTGGGCCTTCACCCGACCGGGCCCGGTTGATCGCCTCCTTGGCGGTCTCGTAGACCGCCGTGACGTCACTGCCATCGACCTCAACCCCGGGCATCTTGTAGGCAGCGGCACGGCTCTGCACGCTGGTGTTCTTGGTGGCGCGGCGAAAAGCCATCTCCGTCGCGTACAGATTGTTTTCACAAACGTAGATGACCGGCAGATTCCAAACCGCCCCAAAATTCAGCCCTTCGTGAAACGATCCGCTGTTCACCGCCCCATCGCCAAAAAAAGTGACCACCACTTGGCCGGATTTTCGCAGTTTGGCGCTGAGCGCCGCACCGGTAGCCAGGGGGATCCCTGCACCCACAATTCCGTTTGTTCCCATAAAGCCGTATTCAGGAGCATACATGTGCATACTTCCGCCACGCCCGCCGGAAGAACCCGTCGTCTTTCCCCAAAGTTCCGCGAACACCTCGCGACCAGGCACTCCTTTTGCCAATGCATGGCCGTGCCCGCGGTGGGTGCTGTAAACTAGATCGTGGGGTTCCAAGTTGAAGCAAACACCCGTCGCGACCGCTTCCTCCCCAATATAGAGATGGACGAAGCCGGGGAGTATCCCTCGCCGGTAGAGGTCCTGTACCTTGAGCTCGAACTCACGGAGTTGGACCATCTTGCGGTACAGATCGAGAAGCAACTTCACGTCCGTTCCGGCCACCATCGCCTTTTCCATATATCCTCCAACGCGCTCACGTACTCTTGAGCGGGAATCGCACCGGCTTTCTGTCCCGTTGTGACTGATAGATTGCGGTAAATATCTCCCCCACTCTCCGTCCTGCCGCGCCGTCAACGGCGGGCTCACGATCTTCAATCACCGCGGAGAGAAAATCCGCCAACTGCACTTCGTTATAGTGAGTCATGACGTTCCAAGGCCGGGAACGATCCTCGGTGGTCCAGTTCGCCAGAAGGTGGTCCTCGCCCGGCACGGTCCAGATATCGTTAAAGGGGTGGGCCATTTTTTCGGTCACACCGGAAATGAAGGGCGAGCCGCTGTCAGTTTCGGCGCCAACCGACGCACCCGACGAGCCGTGAAGATGAATCTTCCCGTAGAATCCCGGCCGCTGGGAATTACTCAGTATGATGGATGTCATAGCCCCATTCTGAAAGCGCACGGCTGCAACCACTGTGTCATCCACTTCGATATTGGGATGGTTATAGTTATCCCAAAAGGCGTGCAATTCAACGATGGGGCCCAAAAACCAGCTCAGCAGGTCGAGGTAATGGGGCGCCTGCCTCACCGCCACGCCGCCTCCCTCGCCTTGCCAGGTTCCCCGCCAGGGGTCCAGGGTGTAATAGGTTGGGTGCGCCACCCCAGCATGACGACCTCGGCCAGCGCCGGCCTGCCCGGGAGGCCGGAGTCGAGAGCCCTTTTCATTCTTTGCACGGGTTCATAGAATCGCCGCTGGCTGATCACACCCAGCTTGACGCCCGCTGCGCCGCAGGCCGCAATCGCCCGGTCGCAGGAAGCAAGATCTACGGCCAGCGGCTTTTCCACAATCACATGCGTGCCTCGGCCCGCTGCTATTTCGATGAGCTGGGCACGTTGGGTATGCTGCGTGCAAACGGAAAGAACTTAGCGCAAGGGATAGACATGCTCGAGAAGGGCCAAGTTCAACAGGCGGTGCCGGTCCTGAAGCGAGCGGTGGCAGAAGATCCAAAGTCCGACCAAGCACACAATTACTACGGTTTTGCCCTGGGGAGAACCGGCCACCGCAAGGAGGCTATCGAGGAACTCAACGAGGCGCTGCGATTGAACCCTCGTTACCCGGATGCTCTCTATAACCTGGGGGCGGCACTGGATTTGCAAGGAGACTACCCGGGCGCCACGAAAGCCCTTAGGGCTGCACTTGCCCTACGTTCCGATTTTCCTGAAGCTCGAGGTGAGCTGGGGTTTGCACTCGCCCAAAGTGGTGACATTCCGGCTGCAATTGTGAGTTTTCGAGAGGCGGCTAAGGAGCGTCCCGGAATGGCCTCGGTTCACAACGAGCTAGGGCTGCTGTACGCTTATACCGGTGATCAGGCCGCGGCATTGGCCGAATTCCGCTTGGCCGTGGGTGCCGATCCGGGCTCCGCGGAGTCCCACAATAATCTCGGAGTCGCGCTTCACCAGGACGGCGACTTGGACGGTGCGGTTAGCGAGTTTCATAAGGCAGTCTCGGCTGATCCCAAGTTTGCCGACGGCTTGAAGAACCTGGGGCAGGCGCTGCGCGACAAGGGTGATTACGCCGCCGCGGTGCAGGCCTATCGGCAACTTGTGGCATTGCAGCCGGATTCGGCGCCGGCTCACGCTATCCTTGGTTACACGCTGAGATGGAACGACCAGCTCAAGGAAGCAGTGGAAGAGTTGCAAGCAGCCATCCGAATAAATCCCAAGTCGGGCCGGCCGCATTTCCATTTGGCGGAGGTCCTCGACCAGTTGGGAAACACCGACCAGACACTTCAGGAGTACCAGACGGCCGCACACTTAAGTCCTGATGATCCTGAGGTGCGTTCGCGCTACGGCGCGGCACTGGTGAAAACCCGGCCTCAGGATGCCGTCATCGAGTTGCGAAGGGCGCTCCTAATCGATCCGAAAAACCCTAACATTCACCAGACAGTCGCCATGGCTTTGCGGCGAACGGGGGATATTCCGGGAGCCACGGCGGAGTTCAAGTTGGCGCAGGAAGAAACCGATCAGGATAACAAGCATACGGCAGCAGTGAGGGACACAAACAGTGGAATTGCGTTTCTGAAAAAAGGGAATGTTAAGGATGCGATCAAGGAGTTGCGCGCGGCGCTGGCATCCGAGCCCGATTTCGCTGAAGCGAACCACTATCTGGGCATTGCGCTGAGCGCCGACCGCGAATGGAAAGAAGCCAACGAGGCCTTTGAAACGGCCTTGCATGTACATCCGTCGAACCCGGAGATTCATTATAATTATGGCACTTCTTTGTCCCGCCAGGCGAACTGGCAAGGGGCCCTTCGAGAGTACCGAACCGCGATTACCCTAAGGCCCAGCCATCCCACGGCGCACTGCGCGCTAGCCGATGCGCTGGCTCACCTCGGGGACCCGACAGAATCCCAAAGCGAGCTTACGCTGGCCGGGGAATATGGGGCGTGTCAACTTGCGGGGAGCCGCTGGCAATTTAATGTTATAGCGCCGAGTTTACCTCGGCAAATGGCGGCATAAACGGGGTGCGGAAAAACCCGTTGGCACCGTCATTCTGCGGAGCCCCCGGCGACGAAGAATCTCGCATTGCCTTGAAAACACTCAGAGCGAGATCCTTAGCTTCGCTCAGGATGACAGCATTGGCGGGTTCTTCCGCAGCCTGATAACGCCGCCTCTACATCAAATTGACTCACCAACAGTTTTCGTGATTCTCTGACGAGGCCAATAGGCCATGCTTAACAAGCTCGTGAGGCCGTTTCTTGTTGCCTTCTTGGGCCTCCTTCCCGCGTGGGCCCAAACAACCAAAGAGCACGACTTCTCATACCGCTCGGCTTTACCGGGGACCATCACGGACGTCGCCGTTCAACCCGGGGGTGGACTCACGCCTTTACCACCGGGCTATACGTCCCCGGACGCCGATCCCACTTTGATGGCGGCCTGGGCACTACGACACGTGATTCATAACCCGCGTCCCGCGTTGAATTACGAACCCGTCTTTTTCATCCGGCCGCTGCATGTTCCTCCCACCCTGGCAGGGCATGAGGGTGGCACGAGAGCGCCGGGTGAGGAGATCACCCCGGATCGAATTGAGAAGTAATTTTCTGAAGCCTTATGAGCGAACCGTCTTGTGACTAGTCACAGCAACCTTCGAACAGGAAGAGGAAGTTCAACGCTTAACCGGGGATCAAGATGAACTCAGAGATGATGGTGGCGTTGGGTTATTTGGTGTTTGCAGGGCTCATTAACAGCGCCTACACACTCCCGCTGAAACTCAAGCTGAGGTGAAAGTGGGAAAACATGTGGTTGGCATTCACGATCCTGGGAATCTGGATTTTGCCGTCGGCATTGGGAATGTTGACCATTCCGGGTTTCTGGTCAATTTACGGACAGATCAATCATCGCACGTTGCTCATCGTGGGGTTCAGCGGGGCTACCTGGGGTATCGGTATGCTGCTGTCGTGAATCGCTGTAGATCTGATTGGCGTTGCCGCCATGTTTGCCACTGTCATGGAAGTCTCGACAAGTGTTGGCGCCATCTTACCCCTTCTCCTCCAGGGTGTGAATGGAGTATCGATGCGGGCGGCCCTGCTGATCTCCCTCGGCCTCGCCCTTACCATTCTTGGAGTCGCCCTGTGTGGGTTGGCCGGAAAACAGCGAGAGAAAGATGAAGCCTTGAAATCAGGCCCGGCCCGCTCGGGCTTCCTGCGGGGATTCTTTTTCGCCGTTCTTGCCGGCATCTGCGGGTCGATGCTGAATTTCGGGCTGGTGGCTGGAGCGGGTTTGATTGAGATCGCCCGGCGGCACGGAGCGAGTGATCGGGATGCCACCAACGCCGCGTGGGTCCCCGTCCTTTTCGTCGGCGCTATCCCTGCAATTCTGTACTGCGTGCATCTACTGAAAAAAATCACACGAGTAACAATTTCCTGTGCCTGGGCACAATTCCCTATATCGTATTGGCTTTGCTCATGGGAATGCTCTGGTTCGGGAGCGTCGTCTTGTAGGGTTGGGCAACGCTGCGCATCGGCGACCTGGGCGCAGTTTTGGGTTGACCTCTTTTCATGGTGACGATTGTTCTGGGCAGCGCCCTGTGGGGAGTTGTGACGGGCGAATGGAAGAATGCCGGAACCCGGGCGCGGGCCTTGGTGGGATCCTCCGTCGCTGTATTGGTTGTGTCGATTATTGTCCTGACCAGTGCAAGAGCAAGTTCTTAGCAGCAATGCTGTTTACTTAAGGTGGTTGGCCGTGGGCCAATTTGATGTAGAGGCGGCTTTACGCCGCCATTTGGCGAGGTAAATTCTCCGCCTTAACACCAAATTGATGCACTACCGGGGGTTTCAGAAAATCTCTTTTACTCTGGGCATTGGGCGCAAGATTCGACCTGGAATCAGAAAGCGAGGTAACGATGTCACGTGAATGTATGGAATCGATTCGCAAATTCAAGGTGGACAAGGGTTCGGTTGCTCTGTGGTGGCACGGGCAGATGGAGTATCTGATCAAGACACCGGCGGACACATTATTCTCAGTCGATGCTTATTTAACCAACTCCTGCAAGAAGATTGGGGATTCTTTGGGCCTGAATATGGACCGGCGGGTTCCGGTGTTTATCGAGCCGGAGGAACTGGATGTTGACCATTTTCTCTGTACCCATTCCCATTACGATCATGCTGATCCCGAAACCATTGGGCGGCTACGGAAGGACGCCGTGGAGACCTTCGTTGGCCCCGGGCTGGCTTGCGAAAGCTTCTGCCGGTGTGGCGTGGATAAAACAAAAATCCAGCAGGTCTACCCCGGCGCAAAGATGCAGGTTTCCGATTTGGTCATTCATGGCACCTTTGCCATGCCCACCGACGATTCAGACTTGAACCATATGGGATACGTGCTGGCCGTGAAAAAGGTCCGCGCATTTACATCTCGGGCGATACCGACTACAGCGATCTGCTGGCACACGTCAGGAAGCTTGAACCTGACATCATGATTACTTGTATGAATGGCGGGTTCAACAACCTGAGTCATTGGGAAGCGGCGGACCTTGCAGGTTTGATAACACCTAAGGTGGCGATTCCCTGCCACTACGACATGTTTCCCGACAATGCTGGTGATCCCCAGCAATTCCGCGCGTGCTTGGCGTATAAAGCCCCTGACGTGCGTTATGAACAGCTCGAATACGTAAAGCCGTTCATCTTCAAGTCATGACTACAGGTCGCAGGCGGCGTTGGGAGCCCGCAAAGCAGGCATAGTCATTTAGGTAACGAGAGACAAGGGAAACGGGACAAGTTGAATTGCAGCCCGCAAAGCGGGCGTGGGCATAATGTAGCCCACGGCGTCAGCCGTGGGTCGGCGATTCTTCCCCTACCCCCATCCCCTTTCCTGCCCGCGCGGGAGAGGGGTGCCGAAGGCGGGGCGAGGGCGCTCTTCCCCCACGGCTTACGCCGTGGGCTACCAGATGCCGCCCCTGAAGGGGCTCGAAGATGCGCGACCAGCCGGGAAGAATTCTTAAACGGACTTCTGACTCAGGACGCTAGTACTACTACGTTAAGTTAATCTTGACTGCGCCGGCTGCCGAGCGTAGACTCTGGGGCATGAATGCCCGAGAACTGCAAGCCTGTGCGGATCGGCTGGAA
>Ga0182030_10024010_pt1 | contig 11235 bp, 10 predicted proteins | sample 812S3MmetaG_FD_121299 | JGI IMG/M metagenome (GOLD analysis project Ga0182030, IMG submission 121299) | Permafrost microbial communities from Stordalen Mire, Sweden - 812S3M metaG (Illumina Assembly) | ecosystem: Environmental > Terrestrial > Soil > Wetlands > Permafrost | place: Sweden...
AACCGACATAGTTCGCTTGTCTGGGCTCTTGTTCTGTGAGATCGAGTACATAGTGAGAGTAAGCCATGTACAAAGTCAGGTCAAGTGGAGTTCTAGCTTGAATGGTACTTTTATGGGGTCCGCAAAATTCTTTGAGAATTCTGAGGCGACTTCATACACTGAAAGATAAATGACACGAAGCTTGATCGTCCTAGCAGTCCTGGTATTAAGGGCCGCCTTGGCACAGGCGCCTGCTTATACCGCCGATAGTATCGTGAATGCCTCGGACTATTCAGCCGGTCCGTTTGCACCCAACTCTGTTTTGAGTATTTTTGGGTCGAATTTGTCCTGGTATACGCAAGCTATGTCTGTGAGTAAGACCGCCGCCGTTGTGCCTACTGAACTCTCCGGCGTGGCGGTTTACGTGGATAATGCGCCCACGCCCATGCTGTATGTCTCGGGACCGCAGATCAATTTTCTTATCCCGAGCGGTGAAATTACCGGCAACGTCACAGTCCGCGTGGTGAGGGAGGGTGTGACGGGACCGGAAGTCACCATCGCGCTGATTGACGGGGCTCCGGCACTCTTCGTCATCGGCACTGGTTTCGCCATCGCCACGCACGCGGATGGCACGTTACTCACCGATGCTTCGCCGGCGCAGCCCGGTGAGATCGTGGTCATCTATGCGACCGGTCTGGGACCGACCGATCCGAACCCCGAGATTGGTGAGATTCCAGAGACGGCTGCCTCCATGCAATGGCTCAGCAGCTTGAGCGTCTCTCTGGGCGGTGCGGTATTGCCTTCCTACCTCATCAAGTATGCCGGAGTTACGCCAGGCTGCGTCGGGCTGTATCAACTCAACATTGAATTACCCCAGGACGTGGGCGCCGATCCCGTGATCCAGGTATCGGTGGGCGCTAAATCGAGCCTGGGCACGCTCAAACTCGCCGTCCAATAGCGAGCAATGGGTTTATCATCGATCTCCCGCGCGGCTGTAGGACCTGCTTTAACTTGTCCAGGCGAGTGATCTCGCGCACGCGGCCGGGTCCTGGGCGGCGGCCCTCGCCCGCGCCACCAAGAGCGCCAGCCAAGAGCCAAGAGTGTTTTCTTGCCCTTCTCGGCCGGGCGGGGACTTTAAAGAAAACAATTGCCTGCGGCATTTCCTTTGACTTTCGAGGGCGCCAGCGCCACGTCGGGAGGGAAGTCACAGGTCCGCCCTGCCATGAGCCCGGATTGCACAATCTGTGACTGAAAAACGGGCGAGCGCCGCTCGCCTGGACAAGCTAAAGCATGTCCTACACTGCGCCAGTCGCGGGTCGACGCAACTATTCGGGGCGCTGGCGCGTTGAATAGATTAAGATAGAATCGATTCAGGAGACTACATGTCCCTACGGCCTATTTTCTTATTGGCATTACTGGCCGGTGGCCTGGCGGCACAAGACCCGCAAGCAGCCGTGCCACCGTCGCCGGCACCCTCGTCCGACGGTTACACTCTCGACGCGGGGACAAAAGTTCCGCTGAGCCTCATCAACAGCGTCAGCACCAAGAGTTCGCAGGAAGGCGACCGGGTATACCTGGAGACGGCATTCCCCGTACTCTCCGGCGGGCGCATCGTAATTCCCGTCGGCAGTTGGGTGGCCGGCACCGTGACCGAAGTGAAAAAGCCGGGACGCGTTAAGGGCCGTGGCGAGTTGTACATTCGCTTCGACACTCTGACCTTGCCTAATGGCGTGACGCGCGATCTGCGCTCTCGCATGGACGGCATGGACGCCAGTTCCACGGGGCAACTCGACCGCAGCGAAGGCAAGGTGAGGAGCGAGGGCAACAAAGCGGGCGATCTGAAGACCGTCGCCGAGACTACGGGCGCAGGCGCGTCGGTGGGCGCCATCGCCGGTAACGCTATGGGGCACGGGATGGCTGGGCTGGGGGCGGGCGCCGCGGCTGGCTTGGCCGGCGGACTAATCTACGTTCTGTCGTCGCGCGGCCCGGATGCGGTGATTGCCAAGGGTTCGACGGTGGAAATGGTGCTCAACCGCGCGATTGTTCTCAAGCCAACGGACGTTGACTTTACCAATGCGCCGCCATCGGCGCGCAGGGGTAGCCAGTAGGGGAGCGGGCGGCAGCCGAAACCGCCGCCCCAGGCGGCCTTTCAAGCCGCCTGCTGGCAGGATTGCCTGCCACACCCAAAAGCCGAAGCTGGGGAACGTCGGGCTGAAGCCCTCCGCAGGCTGAAGCCCGCCCCACGTCGCGGTTGACCGAACGCCGAGAATGGGCAAACTCCAGAGGGCGGCAGCCGAAACCGCCGCCCCATGGAAAACTACGACAGCGTCCAGCCTTTGCGGAACGTGGGACGCAGGTACTTATTTGCGTCGGCGTTGTTGGTGATCTTCATCTTCGCGGGATCGTATTCGATCTTGCCTTCTACCCGCAGAGCGATCACCCCGAGCAGCATCCATTCGACAAATGGCGCAGCCACGTTGAAATTGGAGCATGCCGGATCTCCGCCCTTGCAGGCGCGGATCCAGTCCTGATAGTGGCCCGGCGAACGCGTCAGCAATTCGGCTGGGAATTTGTAATCGGCCATTTTCTCCACCGGGATGAGTCTGGTTTCGGACCCATAGGTGCCTGTGGTGATGATGCCCTTGTCGCCGATGAACACGCTGCCATCCGGTTTCGGAATGCGCGGGTTGGGGTCTTTGAGTACGGCCTGGTAAGCTTCGTAGTCGAAAACTCCGCCCACAAAACCATTCGGCTTCGGAGCCGGGGGCCGCGCCGCCGGAGGAGTTGCGGGTGCCGCTTCCGCGCCGGCCGCTCCCCTGCCACGGCCACCTCGACCGCCCCGATTGGCGCTCGGCAGGTCGCCTAGATATTCTCCCTTGGGTACGCCTGGAAGTTCCGGCGTCGTTTCCAGGCCGTCATACCAGAAGAGCTTCACCGCGGGCATGTTGCCGCGCGCCGGGAAGTCGAACCGGATGATCGATTTCTTGGGGAACATGAAATCGCTGACGCCCTCTTTCTTGATGCACTCCACGCTGGTCGGAGATCCCAGCTTCAACGCCATATTGGGTGCTCCCAGGATGTGGCACGCCATATCGCCCAGCGCGCCGCAGCCGAAATCGTAGAAGCCGCGCCAGTTGAACGGCTGGTAGAAGTTGCCGTAGGAATTGGGGTAGCCTTCTCCGCCAACAGTGAACGGACGAGGCATCGCGCTACCCAACCAGAGATCCCAATCCAAGCCATCGACCACCGGAGTAGGAGCCGGAATCTTGGTGAGGCCCTGCGGCCACAACGGCCGGTCGGTCCAGGCATGTACTTCAGTGACATTCCCAATCTCACCCGCCCAGATCATCTCCGCGCACTGCCGCGTGCCTTCGTTGGAGTAGCCCTGGTTGCCCATCTGGGTGGCCACTTTGTACTTGTTGGCCGCCTCCATCATCTGGCGCGCTTCCCATATGGTGCGGACCAGCGGTTTCTGAACGTATACATGCTTGCCGCGCTCCATGGCCCAGATGGCCGCGGTGGCATGCATAAAATCGGGGATAGTGACAATGACGGCGTCGACGCTCTTCTCTTTATCGAGCATCTTGCGAAAATCTTTATACTTCGTCGCCTTGTCGTATTTGTCGAAAGCCCGCGACGCCGACTTGTCGTCCACGTCGCACAGGGCCACGATGTTCTCAGACGAGCAGCCCTCAATGTCGGAATAGGCCTTGCCGCCCGCGCCGATCGAAGCTACGTTGAGCTTTTCGTTCGGTGACTTATAACCCAGTCTAGGCAGCGAGCCGGAGCTGCCGAATCCCGCATTGGGGACTGCGCCCGCCAGCAAGGAGCCAAAAAAGAAGTAACGCCTCGTGAATGCCATTAGCAACCTCGCGTCCATAATACCTCCGGGCACGCCGGTTTGCACCCACGGATTCCTATAGGGCTATCGCTTCGGCACCGAAATTCGGATATTCCGGAACTTCAGCCCCCCGGTATGGTCGCCCTGGATGTAGATCGGCCCTGGTTCGCCTTCGTTGGCATCGAGAGCGCCGCCGGTAATGCCGGGAATTTCCTTGTGGTCGATGGTCAGGATGCCGTCGTGGATGACGGTGACGTTACGGCCCACCAGGGTGATGTCGAAGCTTTCCCAGGTGCTCGGTTTGCGCGGTACGGTGACCGCGGGCGTCAGGAAACCGTAGACCGATCCGATGCGGCGCTCGGGCGGATTCTTGTCGAGCGGTTCGTATTCCACCTGCACCTCATAGCGGCCCCGCAGGTAGACGCCGCTGTTGCCGTCATCCGGACAATTGAATTCGATGTGCAGCTTGAAATCGTCGAACTTGCGCGTGCCCCGCAGGTTGGACCCGTGGTCTTTGTTCACCAGTTCGCCGTTTTCGACTACCCAATGGCTGTGCGCAGCGTCGGTGGGCTCCCATCCCGTGAGATCCTTGCCATTAAAAAGCGGTTCGGGATCGGTCCAGGCGGCCGGTGGATTGCGCTGCAATGCCGGCGCGCGCACTCCGGTGAGGGCGATCGATTCGCTGCCTTTCTTCTGCACGCCGGTCAACTTGTCGCCGGTGGCGTCGAGATCCCACGTCATGGCGGGCGCCTTGTCCGTGGCTCTATCGACGGTGAACGAAAGATGCGCACCATCGAGCTTGAAGTCCTTCATCTGGCGAACATTGCCGCCGGTCGGTTGAAACCAGATTTCGAGTGCGCCATCCTTTTCGGTGACGCCGAGCCAGTTGGCTTGTCCCGGACGGGTATTGAAATCCCAGCGCCCCACGAAGGGAGACGGAGTTTTTTGGGCAAACGCCAGCAGCAGGCAGACGGTGCCTGCCAATAGAATTGCAACGGTGCGCTTCATACCGCCTAGTGTGGCACCACCCGCCATGGATGTAAAATGCGGTATCTATGCGCAAAGTGAAGTGGGGTATTCTGGGCGCTGCCAAAATTGCCAGGCAGCGCGTGATCCCGGGCCTGCAAAACGGGAGTTTCTGCGAGGTGACGGCGATCGCATCGCGTGACCTCGCCAAGGCACAAGCTGCCGCGAGCGAGCTCGGCATTCCCAAAACGTACGGCTCGTACGAGGAGATGCTCGCCGATCCTGAAATCGAGGCGATCTACAATCCGCTGCCCAATCATTTGCACGTGCCGTGGTCCATTCGCGCGGCAGAGGCGGGCAAGCACGTACTGTGCGAGAAGCCGATCGGCATGAATGCGGCGGAGGTGCGCCAGTTGATCGCCGTGCGCGACCGCACGGGAGTCGTGATCGGCGAAGCGTTCATGGTGCAGACGCACCCGCAATGGGAGCGGATCGTGGAACTGGTGCGCGCCGGGCGAATCGGGCAACTGCGCAGCGCCATCGGAGCATTCGGCTATTTCAACGCCGACCCGGCGAATGTGCGCAACATCCTGGCATACGGCGGCGGAGGCTTGATGGATATCGGGTGCTACCCCATCAAGACGTCGCGCATGGTCTTCGGCGAAGAGCCCGTCCGCGTCACGGGCACGATGGAACGCGATGCCAGCCTGACTGGCGTGGATGTGCTGACCTCGGCGATTCTCGAATTCCCGTCGGGCACCGCCATTTTCACGTGTAGCATGCAACTCGCCGCTCACCAGGTCATGCGCTTTCACGGCACCAAGGGCTTCATCGTTCCGGAGATTCCATTTAATGCGAAGCCAGGGGGAACGTCGCGGATCACCATCGATGACGGCCGGGATTTGAGCGGCGGCGGTGCGGTGGTCGAGGAATTCGCGGCCTGCGATCACTACACGCTGCAGGGCGATCGATTCGCGAGAGCGGTGCGGGAAAGCGGTCAGCCTCCGGTGCCGCTGGAAGATTCCGTCCGCAATATGGCGGTGATCGACGCGATCGTGCGCGCGTCGGAGACGGGAGCGTGGGTGCGTCCGGCGGAGTTTCTGGGGGCGCTATGATGGTTGCGGACTTACAATGATTTCTGCCCTTACCATTCAAGGCTACCGGGGGTTTGAGAACTTCCAGATGTCCGGCCTTGGGCGCGTGAATCTGTTGGTGGGGACCAATAATAGCGGGAAGACGTCGGTTCTGGAGAGTATCTTTCTACTGATGTCGACCGGGGAACCTGCGGCACTGTGGCAAGTCTTGTCGAGACGCGGCGAATGCCTAGTTACAGAGGTGAAAGGTAGTCCCCGGGGTTTCCGAATGGATGCGGAGGTGCGGCACTTGTTTAGCGGACATCAAGTCCGCCCAGGTTCGAGATTTGTCGTTTCCGCCGGCAATCGTGTGGCGAACCGTTCCGTGGCGTTCACGATTGAAGAATCAAATCCGACGAACATCGGTATGCCTGTGGCCATTGCGGCTGGGCCGCTGCCAGGACTGCTTCTCAAGGTGACCGGACATCCTGCAGCTGCTGTTCCGGTGATTGGGCTTTCATCTGTCGGGGACCTTGATGAGACGGCGACAGTTTTCCGTAGGCCGCTAGAGGGCCAACCCTCCATCTTCCTTGTGTCCGAATCGCTCGAACTCGACGAACTGGTCGGCCTTTGGAATGGCGTTGTGCTAACGCCTGCTGAGGCCTTGGTGCTGCGGGCTCTACAGTTCGTCGACCCCGAGATTGAGCGAGTAGCGATTCAAGCCGCAACAGCAAGCTCGTACTACCGCAGTGGATCTCGCGGAGGCTTCATCGTCAAACTCCGCGGAACGGAACGGCCCGTCCCCATCGGCAGTTTGGGGGACGGAATGTGGCGGATGCTTGTCATGGCCATCGCCATCACCCAATGCCGCGGCGGCGTGTTGCTGGTGGATGAAATCGACACGGGGTTGCACTACTCGGTCATGTCCGATATGTGGCGGCTGATATTTAACGCTGCGAAAGAACTCGACGTTCAAGTGTTCGCGACTACGCACAGCTACGATTGCGTCTATAGCCTGGCCCATATCTGCGCGGACGCCGATGAGCAAAATCCAATTACCGTCCAACGAATCGAGCCGGGAAAATCGACAGCCATTCCGTATGCGCAAAATGAGATCAGGATCGCGGCGGACCGAGAAATCGAGGTTCGTTGACACTTGTGGCCCAGCGTAAACCGAAACTGTTGATTGTAGAAGGCGACGACGACCTTTATACCGTAGTGGAGTTGATGAAAGCGCATATCGGCTGGCCCAAGGAAAAAAAGAATGCGCCCGTTCCGATTAAGGCGGCTGGCGGCGTGGACAAGATCTTGGAGCCGGGATACCTTCCGGTCGAGCTGAGGACAACAGGCGTCACGCTTGGCATCGTGCTCGATGCCGATACGACTCCGGGCGGCAGGTACGAGAGCATCCGGAATCTCTGCATTGGAACTTTCCCTCAGCTACCGAAAGAGATGCCTCCGGATGGCCTGATAACCGAAAACGAGGACGACAAGCGCCTCGGGCTCTGGATCATGCCGGACAACGCATCCGAAGGGGCGCTCGAAACCTTCTTGCGTTTTCTGATTCCGGAGAGTTCTCCGGCGCTCTGGGAGCTCGCAACGGGATCCGTGACGGCTGCGAGAGAGTTGGGCGCGAGTTGTCGAGAATGCCATATTGAAAAGGCCAATCTCTACACATGGCTTGCGTGGCAGGACCTCCTGGACAGTCTGGCGGTAGGGCGTTGACCAAGAATATCCTGGACCCGCATTCGCCGAACTCGGCAGCCTTCGTGAAGTGGTTTCGCGATCTCTACCAGCTTTAATCGGCCATCCTACGAGCAAAGAAGATGTCTTGGGCGAGATCCTCATCGCCATAGTGTCGCGGAATGCCGCGCTGCCCCAGCAACTCGCCGAATGACAGCCTGCTCATTCCAGCGAGTTCGCCGGCTTTGCCCAGTGACAGTACGCCCTCTGAATAAAGAGAGACGGCGAGCTCGGTAGGACGCGTTACCACTTGCCTCTACCCCAGAATCCGATCGATCCTCGCCAACTCCTCCGCCGAGAAATCCAATTTCCCTAGCGCTGCGACGTTCTGCTCCACCTGCGCCACACTGCTCGCGCCGATGAGCACGCTGGCAATCACTCCGTCGCGCAGCACCCACGCCAGCGCCATCTGCGCCAGCGATTGGCCGCGCTCCCGAGCCATCTCCTGCAGCGTGCGGGCCTTCGACACGTGCGCTTCGTCGACCTCCTTCGCCTTCAGAAAGCCCGTCGGCTTGGAGGCGCGCGAACCTTCCGGAATGCCGTTGAGGTAGCGGTCCGTCAACAGGCCCTGCGCCAGTGGACTGAAGGCAATGCCGCCGATGCCGTCAGTCTTCAGCCGCTGCAGCAAACCGCCTTCGCTCCAGCGCACGAACATGGAGTACTTCATCTGGTGAATCAGGCAAGGCGTGCCCAGCCGCCGCAAGATCTCCGAGGCCTTCGCGGTCCGCTCCGCGTCGTAATTCGAAATGCCGGCGTACAGAGCTTTGCCGGAGCGGACGGCCTGATCGAGCGCCATCATCGTCTCTTCGAGCGGCGTATCGGGGTCGGGCCGATGCGAGTAAAAGATGTCGACGTATTCGAGCCCCATGCGGCGCAGGCTCTGGTCCAGGCTGGCGAGAAGATACTTGCGCGATCCGAAGTTTCCATAAGGGCCCGGCCACATGTCGTAGCCGGCCTTGGTGGAGATGATCAGCTCGTCGCGATAAGGCGCCCAATCCTGGCGGAAGAGGAGTCCGAAGTTGGTCTCGGCGGACCCGTATGGCGGGCCGTAATTGTTGGCCAGATCGAAGGCGCGCCGCAGCATCGCGCGGCCGTTTTCCAGGGTGTCGACGCCCCCGAAATTGTGCCAGAGTCCGATGGAAACAGCGGGCAGGAGGATGCCGCTCGCTCCGCAGCGGCGATAGAGCATGTCGCGATAGCGATCCGCATGGGCAATGTACATAGACCCCTATGGTATCCGACCGCAGGCCAGCATTGGCGCGGTGTTAGAATTCGACCAGATGCTTCGCTTGCGAACTGCGGTGGCCACCAGCGGCCTGCTTACGGTTGGCCTTCTAATCGCACGGCAGCCGTCTCCGGACCCATCGCCGGCCGCGGCCAGAACGCGGGTTGTGGTGCTCGACGTCGCCACGGGTCAATACGGATCGGTGGACATTCAGGCGCGGTGACTATACGGCACGCCCGAATAGCCCTGAGTGGAACAGACGGGAGTCGACCCGCCCCAGGTGGGCCACTACGCGCGGCGGCATGATCGCGGTGTGACGGATAGTGCAGAGGTACTCCGGCACAGGCCAGACGTCGTCTTCGGCGGTCATCCAGTCGATGCGGTCGAAGCGGCGCAGATTCACCGGACGCGAATAATTGCGCAGCGTCTTTTCCCGCCGCAGATTGTAGTAGTGTTCGAAGTACGACATCACCAGTTCGCGCAACGTGCGGTAGACCGGTTCGCGATAGCGCAGCCCCGCGTAATTGGATTTCGCCAATGCGCCCCAGCATCCGCGCGCGCGGAAGATCGCCAGCACGTGATCGTCGTCGCGGACCGCCTCCAGATCGAGCAGCAGGGGAGGGTATCCAAGCATGCGTAGCGCTGCCGCACCGAACAGCGCGCCTTCCATGCAGTGTCCTGTGCGATCGCGCAGTACGCGCCGCGGCGAGCGGCAGGTGGGTCCGCCGGGTTCCTTGTTGTAGGCCAGATCGTCGAGAAAACGTTGGATCGTTTCGGGCGAACGAAGGCGCCGGAAAACCGCCCGTTCGGCGGGCGTAAACGAGTCGGGGGACATTGCGTATCAGGGTAGCGTAAATCGGCTTGTCCAGGCGCGCCGGGCTCGCCCGATAAACCTAAATCCGGCAGGGCGGTTGCGGCCGAATCGCCGATCGGCCTGCGGCTCAACCGCCTGCGAAAACGGCGGTTCTCACCAGAGAGGTGAGCTGCGCCGCAGTTGAAAATTGTTGGCGGCAAAGGCTGTAACTGGCGAGTGCGGCTGAACTGGCGGGTTTGAGACAAACGATTGCCGCGGACGGCTTGAGCTCGACTCAAACTATGCACTTCGGCTTCGTTTCTGGGGTAGCTTCCAAGGCCCGAGAAATCTGTCGCGTATCGAAAACGGCGGGCTGAAAGCCCGCCTGCAGGCACGATTGCCTGCCACACAAAAAGGCTCAGGTTTTACCGTGGCTGCTGCTGGGTCATGCAGTGCAGTGCGCCCAGGCCCCAGATCAGCTCGGTGCAATTGATGCCCGTCACTTCGCGATCCGGAAACAGGCGCGCCAGGGTAGTCAGCGCGACGCGATCGCTAGGGTCGTTGAACGTGGGCACGAGCACCAGCCTGTTGGCGATGTAGAAATTCGCGTAGCTCGCGGGCAGGCGCTGACCTGAGAACACCAGCGGGCGCGGCATCGGCAGCTTCACTACCTTCAGGCCCGCGTCGCGCAGCAAGGCATGATTCTCGCGCAGGGGTTGGTAGTTGGCGTCCGACTTGTCGGGCTCAGACGCGACCACCACGGTGTCCGCCGAGACGAACCGCGCCAGGTCGTCGACATGCCCGTGAGTGTCGTCGCCGGCGATGCCGTTGTGCAGCCAGATGGTGCGCTTGATCCCCAGATAGTCGCGGAAGTGCCGCTCGATCTCGCGGCGGCCCATTCCCGGATTGCGCTGCTGCACTTCGCTCAACAGGCATTCCTCGGTGGTCAGCAACAGGCCGCCGCCATTCACGTCGATGCTGCCGCCCTCGAGCACCATCTCCGGTTGGAAGATCGGCAGTTCCAGATGTTTCGCCAGTGTGGCGGGCACCAGGATGTCCTTCTTCCAGTCGTCATATTTGGCCCAGGCGTTGAAGCGCCAGCCAGTGAGCGCCATTTCGCCGCGGCGATGCTTCACGAATATCGGCCCGAAGTCGCGAGTCCATACGCGATTGGTAGGGCAGGGAATGAACTCCACCGCCTCCATCACCGCTCCGGTCTTGCGCAGCACCGTGCGGGCGCGCGCTTCCTCGGCGCGGCTCTCGACGAGGATGCGCACCTTCTCCACGCGGCTGAGCTTGCGCACGATCTCGGCGTACACCCAGGGGATCGGCGCGAAACGGCCGGGCCAGTCGTTGGGATTGTGCGGCCAGGCGATCCACGTGGCCTCATGCGGCTCCCACTCGGCCGGCATGCGGAAGCCGAGCTGGTGCGGAGTCTTCGCTTTCAATCGATCACCCGGCTAAGGATGGGTCCATAGGCGTCGATGCGGCGGTCGCGCAGAAACGGCCAGTTACGGCGCGTGTCGTCGATGGTACGCGGGTCGCACTCCACCACCAGAATCTCTTCGCCATCGTGCGAGGCTTCGGCCATTACCTGCCCGTGCGTGTCGCAGAC
>Ga0182030_10024012_pt1 | contig 11234 bp, 10 predicted proteins | sample 812S3MmetaG_FD_121299 | JGI IMG/M metagenome (GOLD analysis project Ga0182030, IMG submission 121299) | Permafrost microbial communities from Stordalen Mire, Sweden - 812S3M metaG (Illumina Assembly) | ecosystem: Environmental > Terrestrial > Soil > Wetlands > Permafrost | place: Sweden...
ACCTTGGCCCACATCATCACGCCGGTCACGCCCATCAGTCCCGTGCCCCACACCAGCGCCCAGTACTCGGCCTTCTCCGCGTAGTTGAAGCGCCCATACTGCGGCCGCACCTTGCTGAGTCCGAGGTAGTAGAACATGGTGCCCACGGCGTCCGAAATATCCTTCGGCCGCGGCGCCAGATCCCAGATCAGCCGCCGCCCCTCGCGCGCCGCCGCAAGATAAAAGATGTGATAAATCCCCGCCGCAATCAGCACCACACCCGCCACTCGATGGGTAATGCTGCGCAGCCTCTCGCTCATGCCCAGCACTTCGGCAATCCACGAGTTGGGAAACTTGAGCGCGAACCCGGTAATCACCAGCACAATAAAGCTGGTCAGTAAAATCAGGTGCTGCCAGCGCTGCTGCGTTGTCATCCGCGTCATGAACGGGTTCTGCATCTTCCGTTTCGCAATCGCCTTTGCCCGCCAGATGATCGCGTTGTGCAGGAACATGACCCCAATCACCAGCAGGATCAGGATCACGTAGACGATCCGGATCCAGCGCACCGCAATCGATCCGATGTCGTGCGGATGAACGCCATCCTCCTGGTGCACTTGCGTCTGCGTGAACTTCTGCGTCACGCCCTTGTGACACTTGCCGCAGGTCGCGTCCAGATTCGCTTTATTAATCGTCGACCGCGGATCGCTCGAAGGCAGAATGTCGTGCACCCCGTGGCAGCTCGAGCAGTTGGCCGCCACCACCGATCCGCCCTCCGCCGCCAGCCCGTGATAGCTGTCGAAGTAGCTCGTCACGCGCCCTCCCGGCACGCCAAACTCCTGGCTCAACCGCACCCCCTCATGGCAGCGCGCGCATGTGTCGCGAGAAAGATTCTGCTCCGATGCCGGCGAATTGGGGTCGGCATGCGATTTGATCGAGTGAATGCCGTGGCAGTCCGTGCACACCGGCGCCAGCTGGTTGCCGCGCGCAATCGCCTGCCCATGAATGCTCTGGTTGAATGTGTTCTCAATCTCCGCGTGGCACTTGCCGCAGGTGGCCGGCACGCTCATCTTCGAGATCGGCGACTTGGCATCGCTGGCCGGTAGAATCGAATGCGCGCCGTGGCAATCGGTGCACACCGCGGCCTTCTTCGAGCCATTCTCCACAGCCCGCCCGTGCACGCTGTCCTGATACGAGAGAAACGCCTGATTGCTTTCCCCGTTCGACTCCATCAGGAACTTCTGTCCATGGCATCGCCCGCATGTCGCGGGAATGTTGGCGTGATTGACCGGAGACTTCGGATCGTCGGCGCCTAGAATCTCATGCGCGCCGCCATGGCAGTCCTGGCAGTTGGCCGCCACGCCGCCGGCTTTGGTTGCCTTGGCGTGATAGCTGTGCGCATAGGCGTCCTGGGCATCCGCGTGGCACTGCGCGCAGGTCACCTTCGCCGGCGGCGCATCGTGCACCAGGCTCTTCACATCCGTGTGGCAGTCCACGCACGCAAACATGGACCCATGAACGGAGTGCTTCAGCCTCGCGCCATCTACCGAGACGCTCACCGGCTTGCCGTTCACGTCCTTGGTCAGCGTTGTGTCAGAGTGGCAGGTCAGGCAGTCCTGGTCCTTCAGCTTCTGCCCCGCGCCCGACGCCGAATTCCAACCAACCAAAGCAACTGCAACAACCCAGAAGAATGGCCTTCTGTACTCGCGCTTCCACAACCTGTTCAGCCCGGACATGCTTGCCTCTTGCTCTGGGGAAGCTCGCTCGACTCAGACCTCGTTTGTTTCCGCCCCACACCCTGACTACGCTGTGGGTAACCACAACCCTCCCGTGCCCCATCCATTCGCGCCCTTGGCAAATGGGTGGGAAACCACAGCCGCTCCGTGCCCCCGGGTCCTTGCGCCTTCCTTCCGGCGCAAAGGTGAGAAAGCCTCAGACCTCATGCGAGCGGATAGCGAGCGTCTGCCCCACCGCAGGTGGCTGCCCCACCGCAGGTGGTTATTCTCTGAAGTACGCGCTCAACGTCAGCACCAGAAGAATCAGCCCGATGGAGATGGCGATCGTGCCGATCACGCGGCTGAAGTTCACCTGCCACGTCTGGGGTTTCTCTCCGATTCTCGCCTCCAGCTTGCCTTCCTTCACCAGCCGCTCATATTCAAGCGGCCGCTTGGTCTTGAACTCTTCCTCGCTCTCCACGCCGGTAAAGATCACCATGTCCATCGGAAAGCTGTCCGGCCGCAGATGCGTGTTGACGAAGTGAATCGAAAAGATGAACAGGATCGCCAGCAACCCTTCTTCGCTGTGGATCACCAGCACCGCGTTCAGCGCCCAGCCGGGAAGAAAGTGCGCAAAGAACGGCGCAAACCACATCGCGTAGCCGGAGAAGCCGATCACGATCATGCCCCAGAACACCGCCCAGTAGTCGAACTTTTCCCAATAGGCGTAGCGCCCGAACGCGGGTTTCGGCCCCAGGCCCACCATCCAGCGCAGATGCCCGAACAGGTCCTTCACGTCCTTCCAGTTCCCCACCATCGAGGTCGATCCCCAGAAGATTCCCTTCTCCCGATTCACCAGCCCACGCTGAAAAATGTTCTTTACGTGAATCAGAAATGTCACCGTCAATACCAGCGCGCACAGCTTGTGGAAGAACAGAATCGCGCCGAACCCGCCCACGCCGCTGGCAAACTTCCGCGCCCAGTAACTCTGGCTGAAGCGCAGCGGCAATCCCGTTCCCGCCAGGCCCAGGAACGTGGTGAACAGCACCGCATGCATGTACCGTTGCGCCCGCGTAAAGCGCTGGAAGAACCGCTCCTCCGCGTGGCCTTTTTGAACTGCAGCTTGGCCCACTTCAGTCGGTGTCAGGTCAGGCATTCTTTCCTCCCTCTGCCGCCTTGCGCTTGATCTGGTCAACGCGCGCGCGGATCAGCCACAGCACCGTGTGAATCACAAAGAATGTCAGCACGCTGGCCAGTAGCAGGTTCATGAACAGTCGAATGAAATAAAGCGCCGGGTTCAGCTTGCGGTTGCGCGCGTTGGCGTGCGGCTGGTACTTCACAAAGCTCGCATTGGCCCCCGCGTGGCAGCGCCCGCAGGTCTTCACCAGGTTGGCCTCGTTCACCGGGCTGCGCGGATCGGATGCCGGCAGCACATCGTGCGCGCCGTGGCAGTCCCAGCACCGCGCCGTCTCCACGTAGCCGCCCAGCGCGCCCAGCTGCGAGTGGAACGTGTCGCGATAGGTCGAGAACTTGTCGGTGTGGCAGTTGCCACAGATGGGCGTGGACCGCATCCGGAAAGCGTCCGCCGTCGGCTGCTCGATGGCATGCGCCGTATGGCAGTCCGAGCAGACCGGCGCCTTCATGTTGCCGGCCGCAACGGCCTTGCCGTGCACTCCGTTCTGGTAGTTGTCGGTAATGCCCGCATGGCACTTGCCGCAGGTCGCCGGCACATTGGTCTTGTAGGTCGGGCTCTGCGGATTCGTCCGGCTCAGAATGTGATGCGACCCATGGCAGCTCTGGCAGTTGGCCGCCACCAGCAGCCCTTCCTTGCTCAACGCGAAGCCGTGAATCGAGTCGATATATGACGGATACACGCTGGCCAGTCCGTGTTTCTTCGCCATCCCGTCGTTGCCGTGGCACGTGCCGCAGGTACCCGGAACATTCAGCGGATAGACCGCCGACCTTGGGTCCGTCTTCGGATAGATGGTGTGTGCGTTTCCATGGCAACTCGTGCATGGGTGGTCCGCCGCGTCGGCGTGCACGCTGCCCTTCAACCCCTGCGCTTCATCCGCATGGCAGCTCTCGCACTTGACCGGCGCAATCTTGTCCGGGTGCGGATAGCCCTTGATGTCCGCGTGGCAATTCACGCATTGCAACACGCCGTGAATGCTCGAGCCAAACTTGTGTTCATCCACGCTGATGCTGTGCCCCGCCGCATTCTGCATGCTCGCGTCCGCATGGCAGGCCAGACACTCGGCAGCCGTCTGCGCCCGCAGCGGAACCCCACCCGCAAACAACGCACAAACAACCAGTGCTGCCAGCGGGATTGAGAAAAAGCTCTTCATCTTAACTCCGACTCTCTTTTCAAAAACGCGCGGATCGATCCGGCCCCGGCACGCTGCCCCGTGCCCCATCCATTCGCGCCCTTTGCGAATGGGTGGGAAACCACAACCGCTCGAGTGAGAGGTTTCCCAGGTCTCGACCTTGAGACCTGAGAAACCATCAGCCCAAGCGGTCGTGACTGCTCACTTCTGCAGCGTACGAATGAACGCCACAACATCCTTGATCTGATCGGGGGTCAACTTGCCGGCATAGCCCGGCATCTTGCCCTTGCCGTTGGTTGTCGAAGCGATGAACTGCGCATCCGACGCGCTCACCATCGCCGCATCCTTGAACGAAAGAACCTTCATGCTCTTGGCCATCGGCGTAGCCGCAAGCCCGTCGGCTCCATGGCACATCGCACACTTGGCCTTGTAGGTGTCTGCTCCCGAGCCCTGCGCAAACGCAGGCGCCGCCATCAAAGCAGCCATCACCACCAGGGCTGCCGTCTTCATTCCTTGCGTCATTTCAATCACTCCTTGCGCCAGGCACAGGCCGTGCCCGGTCCACTACGAGTGATAGAACGCTGCGCGCAGCCGCGTATGTGATGGTGACCACATGTGCCGTTTGTCTGGATCACATTGCGCCACAATTCCGCGTGCATCCATCACATTCCACGCGCCTCCCATGCCGCCGCACGCAGGTGACCCACGTCACGCGCACACGTGCCCCATCGTCAACTGCTCCGTGCCCCATCCTTGCGCCTTCTTTCTAGCGCAAGGGTGGGAAACTACAAAGCCCATGCGAGCGCATTGCGAGCGTCTGCGTGTGCCCCATCCATGCGCCTTTTTTTCGGCGCATGGGTGGGAAAGCACAGCACTCCTGCGAGCGGAAAGCGAGCGTCTGCCCCACCGCAGGTGGCGCAGGTGGTGTGGTAGCTTAACTAGTGGAGTTTCCTCAATCTATGCCTACCATTACCTCATTCATCAAGCACCACTATCGCCACTTCAACGCCGCCGCGCTCATTGATGCAGCCGAGGCCTACAACCAGCTGCTCGCCTCCGGCGGCAAGATGTTTGTCACCATCGGCGGCGCGATGAGCACGGCCGAGCTGGGCCTGTCTCTGGCCGAAATGATCCGCCAGGACAAGATCCACGGCATCAGCTGCACGGGCGCCAACCTCGAGGAGGACGTCTTCAACCTCGTAGCTCATGACTTCTACGAGCGCGTCCCCCACTACCGCGACCTGACCCCCGCCGACGAGGCCAAACTCCTCTCGCGCCACATGAACCGCGTCACCGACACCTGCATCCCGGAGATGGAGGCCATGCGCCGCATCGAGAACGAGGTGCTCAAGGAGTGGGTCCGCGCCGACCAGGCCGGCGAGCGCTTCTTCCCGCATCAATTTATGTACAAGATTCTGCTCTCGGGCGATCTGGAAAAGTCCTACCAGATCGATCCCAAGGACAGTTGGCTGCTGGCCGCCGCGCAGAAAAATCTCCCCATCTTCGTTCCCGGCTGGGAAGACTCCACGCTCGGCAACATGTACTCCGGCCACTGCATCTCCGGCGACGTCAAAAACGTTCACACCGTCCGCACCGGCATCGAATACATGATGGAACTGGCCGAGTGGTACACCAACACCACGGCAGAAACCCCGCTCGGCTTCTTCCAGATCGCCGGAGGCATCGCCGGCGACTTCCCCATCTGCGTGGTCCCCATGCTGCACCAGGACCTGCAGCGCGATCACGTCCCGCTCTGGGCCTACTTCTGCCAGATCAGCGACTCGACCACCAGCTACGGCTCCTACTCCGGCGCAGTGCCGAATGAGAAGATCACCTGGGGCAAGCTCGGCGAGGACACCCCCAAGTTCATCATCGAGTCCGACGCGTCGATCGTCGCCCCGCTGGTTTTCGCCTACGTCCTGGGCTGGTAGTTTTCAGTCCGGAGGGAGCAGGGGCCTGCAGGCCCCTGAAAAGGCGAATCATGGAAGCGGCCTTCAGGCCCGGGCCTGCCGGGTGCCCGAGGTCTCGCCTTTGAGACCTGGGAAAGATCAGGCGCTAACCCCAATACACAACCGCCGCCGGCAGTCGTTTTCTACGTCCCGCCCTTGGTCACCACCAGCTGAAACTGCGTGTTCGCCATTGCCCCCGCCGAGCTCACCGCAATTGTCGGCAAATACGCGCCCGCCATCGCCGCAGTGCTGCCCGTAAAAAACAGGTCCCCCGAAGGGCTTGTGTCCGATGCCCGATAGCTCACCTGCACACCCCCAGGCAATCCAGTCACCATTACGACCGCGGTTTCGCTGGTTGAATTGATCTGGATCGGCACCGTCACCTGCATCCCGTCCTGCGATACAACCACGGTAGGGTTCGGCAGCGAGACGGAAATGGCGGGCGGCGGGTCAAACATGGTTCTCCCGCCGCAACCGGCTGCCGCCAACGCCGCTCCGGCCACAGCAGTCATCAGCACGGCGCGCACCTGCCAATGCAAGAAAGTCATGACCCGCTCCTCGAAGAAGCCGCTTGGCTCTTGCTGCGAAGATTGTACCTGCCTGTTCGGCTCGCGCCAACAGCTTCTCGCAACCGGCTTCAGCCTTCAGGAGTACACCCTGGCTCACCAATCTACGACTTCGGGATCACCACAAACGGCCTCTGCATCTCGCTTCCGCCGTTAAACGCCGCCTGCCCCAGCGCAGGAATCCCCAACTCCCACACCGGCCCCGTCAGTTCCGGCATCGGCTTGGCCCGGAACAGCTTTTTGCACTGCCGCGCGGTCCACTTGGCCCACCGCTTCGACTTCTTGCGCCGCGCGCTGTCGGTTGAAATTCCAGTCCCCGCATACATCTGTCTATATAGCTTCGAGAGAAACATGAACGCGATCCTGGATTTCAGGTTAGGCGTACACGCCGACCGTTTCCAGATAGCTCCCCAGGTATAAAACGTGTCCCAAACCTTCTGCGTCCGCTCCCGTATCTCATCCGAACTCATCGTCGGATGCGGCGTAAACATCTTCGGCCGCACCTCGGTCGGAATCATCCAGTAGCGCGTGATCGGCACATCCCCCACCATGGTTGGATTCTGCGACTGTTCCTTCTCCCAGCGGACGAAGTCCACCGTCCCCGGAAACGGCGTCATCATCACAAACTGCGCAAAGGTCACGCCCGCCTTCATCGCCATCTCCACTGTCGCGTCAAAGGTCGCGGGCCTGTCCGTCGGCAGGCCAAAGATAAACGAACCCAGCACATGCACGCCATGCGCCTTGAATGTCTGTAATTGCTTCGCGAGCGCCTCGCCGGAGTAATTCCAATCCTTGAAGACAGCCTTCAGTCCCTCCGGAGTGACCGCCTCTACGCCGACCAGCGCGCCCTTGATGTTAGCCTTGCGCATGGCATCCAGATAACTCCCGTCCTCGCCTGCCTCCATGGTCATCTGCGTGTAAAACACCATGTCCTTGGGTAACTTGGCTAACTCATCCATCAGCTGCAGCCGCTCGTTGCGAATCGCCGTCAGCTCTTCCACCTTGGCCGTATTGCCCTGCTCCCGCGCCAGGCGCAGATCGGTAAACGTCACCGGGTAGAAGTTATCGTCGGCCAGCGCAATAAACCGGAATCCCAGCCGGCGCAGGGTCACAATCTCGTCAATCACGCTCTGGAATTTGCGCTGCCGCGGCTTCTGCCCATCCGTCCGCCACACCGAGCAGAACGAGCAGTGCTTGGGGCATCCGCGAATGGTCTGCACCGAAGCCCACATGTACTTCGCCGGATCCATCAGGTCCCAGCGCGCGGCCAGAAACTGCGAGCCCTCAATCCGCCCGCCGTCATAAATCCGCTCCGGCCGGCCGGCCACGCAATCCATCACCGCCTTGGCCCACACCACGTCGCCGTCGCCCTTCACCACCGCGTGACCCTCGCCGCGTTCCAGCGCTTCCTCGGGAAACAGTGTTGCGTGAATCCCGCCGTACACCACCCACGCCCCCCGCGCGCGCGCCATCTTGCCCACCGCGTAGCCGCGCAGCGCGTTGCCCGTGTGCACGCTGATGCCCACAATGTCGCCCGCCTGGATCGTCTCCGGCACAATCTGCTCCAGCGACTCGTCAACGAGTATCGGATCGCCCACTGCCTGGGGCGTCGCCGCTGCAAGCACAAACAACCAACGCGGCGTAATCACCGCAGTTCCAAACGAATTGTCACTGGGATTGACCAGGTGAACGCTCAAGGACACAAACCTTTGCACTCTCGATCCCAGGAGGACCGAGTGAAGGGGCCTAAGAGAGCGTCTGCGGAATCGTTCGGATCGTGGGCGGGATTCAGCTCCCGTGCGATGGGCGACGGCGCGATTTTCCGGAAGGCAGTTATGGTGATTCTACAGCCACGGAGCCGTCCCCCGCATTCAATTTTGTTGCAATTTCCCACTCAACGGAGAAAATGAGGAGTTACCCGTCAATCTCGCCCGGGCGGCGATTCTCGAAGGCTTTGTAACAGGGCATGACTTCAGCCATGCCGCAAAAGCCAATCAAATCAACGTCGGGCTTTAGCCCCTGCAAGAGCCAATAGTCGAACTCCCCCTCTTCAAGGCTTTTTTCCGCAGCCTGTTTAGCCCCTGCAAGAGCCAATAGTCGAACTCCCCCTCTTCAAGGCCTTTTTCCGCAGCCTGTTTTGCCCCTGAGGCATGCTCTACAGGATGACTAACGATTCGGACCCTGGCACTGAGGGCGCGCATCCTGGGCAATCGTCTCCATTGGATGAGATAACCTCAGGCCCCTCACTGCCCCACAATCGTCACATTCCCATCGCTGGTGTGAATATTCAACGGCACCCCGCCGCCGTTCAAATGTCCGCGCAGATTGTGGCCCGAGCTGTGCGCCGTGTTGTATCCCTCCATGGTCAACGGCAGCTTGCAGTCGATCTGCCCGTCGCTGGTGCGCACGTCCAGGTCCACGGCCATCGCGCGCGGCAGCCGCAGCAGCACCTTCCCATCCGAGCTCTCAATACTCGAGGCCGTCGTCAGCTGCGACCCCTCCCCCACCGTCAGGTCCAGGTTCCCGTCGCTGGTATGCACCGTCAGCGACGTAAACTTCCCGTCGATCGTCGTGTGCCCGTCCGAGGAGCGCGACTCCAGCGTGCCCGTCACGTTGTGCATCCGGATGGTGCCATCGCTGGCCGTCAGCCGCACCGCGCCGCCCACATCGCCCACGTCCACCGCGCCGTCGCTGGTGTGCAGCTCCAGGGTCCCCTGCACTCCGGAGACCTTCAACGCGCCGTCGGCCGTGCGCGCCTCCAGGTCCAACTCCGCCGGCGTCTCCACCGTCACCTGCGGGGAGTGAAAGCTGCCCATCTGGATTCCGAAGTTCATGTGCGGCTTCTCCTTCATCTGGAAGTTCACATGGTCCCCGCCCTGGAACTCATTGATTTGAAAGTCACCCGGCTTGCGGCCGCGCCAGTCCACCCGCACGCTCACCGAGCGGCAGCTGCCGCACGAGCGCACCTCGATCCCCGCATCCCCCGTCGACAGCGTCACCGAGGCCTTCCCGCTGACCGGATACGACTTTGACCAGCTCCCGGCATCCGTCTGGGCCATCCCCGGCACGCCCGCCATCCACACCAGCACCGCCGCGCAAACCGGAACAAAACCGAGCTCTCGCATCTTCCTCACCTCGTAAATTTCATTACGGCGCCAGCGTCCTTTTAGTTCCCTGCATCGACCCTATCGTTCCTGCATCCTAACGAGACGTTCCCTCCTCTTTCCTTCCCATTTCCGCACCTCCCGGCGGGTCCCGAGCAGCAAAATATCGAATTGGAATCGCCCCTCCATCCAGCCATTTCTTCCCAAAAATGCACTCGCATAGACAACACATTCAGTAGAACCCGCAACAAAAAGAATATTGGGTGAATCCCTTGACACCCGATTCGATTCAGAGCATGATCAAATCCTCAAGAGCACAAGGATCCCGCATAAACAGGGGTCCGGTGAGTCCCGGCACTCACCTGCTTCAGAGCTTGTCCAGCGTGCAGAACGCATCTGAAGCGCCTTTCTCTCGGTTCGTTTGGCCTGAGAGCTTTTCTCCCGATCTCGCCCTGGTCGATCGACAGGCAACTCTGGCATGAGGCCGTTCCGGGTCCATTTCCCGGCAGCCCGGTCATGCCGCTCAACGCAGACTGCGCACAAATGAACGCAACCCGCGGGTTCGCGGCGCTGCATCCAGAGCCGGAGCCGGCCAGCCTCAACAACGGCTGCGGCCCCTCAGCTGAGTCTTCCTTCATCGCATACCTGACTGCGGCGTCGCAGCGGAAACGGAGTACCCCATGGATTGCCGGCTTTGTGAAAACCTGGAACGCGCCCTGGCCGCAACCGAGGCCGAATACCTTGAAGCGAGTTCCCTCGCCTATCACCAGATCAGCAAGAAATTTGCCGCCTACAAGAATGTCGAAATGGAGCGCGCCCGGGCCGAGTTGCAGGAGCACCGCATGGTCTGCCTGGCGGCCGCGATCACCTCTCCGACCATCCCCGCCGCCATCCTGCGCCGCCCCCGTCAGGAAGCGCTGCGCAGCGGACGCGTCATGCACGCCGCCTGAGCTTCATCCCGGCCCACGCGGCCGCAACCACAATCGCGTGTCCCCGAGACAACTTTCTTGAGCGATCGTGCTCCGAAGACACCGCCACCTCTCCAGAAAGGAGACCCGCCATGAACGCCAGACCGGCCAGTCGGTTCAACCACCACTCCTCGAGCACCATGGCCTCAACTCCCATGACAATGTCCGATGGACCCGGGCGCTCTTCCGTCCGCCCCGCGGCCGCACGGTCCTCCAGCTTTGCCCAGGACTTCAACCACGAGCACTCCGGCGCCGCGGGTTCGGTCTCCGCCAAGCCCGCGTCCGCCGCGCCCCGCCCCAAGGACTCCGCAGCTCCCAGCTGCATCTACCTCGGCTGAATCAGCCCCGAGTCCGTGCCCCATCCTTTTGTCCGCCGTAGTGGACGAAAGGATGGGAGGCCGCAAACCTTCCGGGCGCGTAAGCTCTCGCTGCCCCATCCTTGCAATGTGTTTTTCCGCCTTAAGGGATGAGGTCATGAACCTATTGGCGCGTAAGCGCCGTCTGCCCCACCGCAGGTGGCCGTCTGCCCCTCCGCAGGTGGTTCCACCGGAATCGCCACCTGCTCCACAATCTCCAGCCCAAATCCCTCCAGCGCCGGAATATGCATGGGCGTATTCGACAGCAGCCGAATC